>Ga0209992_10000239_pt1 | contig 78111 bp, 43 predicted proteins | sample 2SBtaG_2_FD_182564 | JGI IMG/M metagenome (GOLD analysis project Ga0209992, IMG submission 182564) | Deep subsurface microbial communities from Kolumbo volcano to uncover new lineages of life (NeLLi) - 2SBTROV12_ACTIVE470 metaG (SPAdes)... | ecosystem: Environmental > Aquatic > Marine >... | reverse complement strand
AGCCGCAACCCCAGGCGACCGAAGGGAAGCCGCAACCCGAGGCGACCGAAGGCAAGCCGCAACCCGAGGCGACCGAAGGCAAGCCGCAACCCGAGGCGACCGAAGGGAAGCCGCAACGCCGGCGACCGATGGATCGCCGGCCGGCCCGCAGGGCCGACTTTGGGGTGTGGGCACGAAAACGACGCTTTTCGGGCCCGAGGGGGCTGGTCCAGCCCCCTGAAGATGAAGGCGCCGCCGTTCGGCGACGAGTCGCCGAACTACAGCGGCGCCCAGAGGCTCATCTGGATGTGCCGTTCGAGCGCTGCGTCGCCGAAGGTTACGCCGCCGAGCACGAGCACGTGGCCGGTGACGAGGCCGACGGCGCTGCCGAGAACGCGGCCGCCGCCAGGCATGGTTCCGCCGACCTTGCTGTGGGTCAGCTTGCCGGTGTTGGGGACGTGCACGACCTCGCCGGTCGCGACCGTCTTGCCGTCTGCGCCGATGCCGCCGGTGATGAGCACCTGGCCGGCTTTACGTCCGACACCGCTGACGCCGATCTGCGCGCCACCACGGGCTTGCGCGAGCTTGAGATCGTGCGGCACCCAGTTGCCTTTGAGCAGATCGTAGACGTCGATACGGTCGATCGGCTTGGTGTGCTTGGTGTCCTCGAACCCGCCGACCATGTAGACGAAGAACTTGCCGCCTGCGTGAGCCACGTAGGCGGAGGCGGCGAGCGTTCGACCGGCGTTTCCGGCGAGCGGGCGGACGATCGGCTCCCACGCGACCTTGCCGCCGGGGGGCGCCGCGTCGCAGGCGGCATCCTGGGCGTACTGGCCGTTGATCGAGCAGGTGATCCGCTTGTTGCCCTTGTAGGCGACGTTGCCGTGGTCGTCGTAGCGGATGACCTCGAAGTCGTTGAGCACACCGCTGCTGTTCTCGCCACCGATGAGCATGATGTAGCCGCCGGTCTGGTCGGGCACGCGCACGGTGGCGTGGTTCCAGCGGGGCTTGGACAGCGGGCCTTGCGTCACGGCGCCGCGGGTCGGGTGCCAGATCTCCCACGAGTTGCTGGCCTCGCCCTTGGGACCCTTGCCGCCACAGATGAGGAAGAAGTTCTCGTTGTCGAACATCCGCGTGATCGAGTGCTTTGCGCGGGCGTACTTGAGGTGCGGAGAGGCGCCGTTGGTCGGCTGGGCCTGCTTGACGGTGCCAAGCTTGGGATCGAAGTACTCGACGATGGACGTCGCCTCGACCGTGCCGCCGTTATCGACATAGCCACCGCTGATCGCGACGAGGCCGTTGACGCCGACCGAGGCCGTGGCGAACGCGCGCGGTTTGCTCAGGTTTGCGACCGGGCCAAGCAGCTGGCGCTGGTCGGTGTTGTAGACCAGCACCATCGTCTGAAACTGGGTGTACGAGTTGGGATCCCAGGGGTCTGTGGCGGCGGGCTTGGGCGCTGAACCACCGGCGATAAGCACGTTGCCATCGGGCAGCGGCGCGGTCGCGACACCGGCGGACTGCGCGGGTGGGCCGAGCTTGGCTTCGAGCTTGTTGGCGTTGATCGGCGGCGCGAACGTGTTGACGCGTGTGACGTACAGGTTGACCTGCCGCGGCGCGTCGCCATCGCGAACGCTGATCGGAACGGTGCGACCGTGCCCCAGGATCGGCAGCGCGGGCGTGCCGTTGACGCCGGCCGGGTAGAGCTCCAGGCGGAACTGACGCGCGGCGCCGTAGGGCATCGGGCGGTCGGATCCGTTGGCGAGCTTGCCGAGGTCCAGCTTCATGCCCGGCGTGTAGCTGAGCACGATCTGGTGGTTCTCTTCGACGATCTGCGGACCCTCAGCGGTCAGCGCGACGAACTTGGCTTTGGGGTCGAGAAACGGGTTGTCGTTGCCGAGCGGGGCCGAAACGACCAGCTGCAAGGCCTGGGGCGGGTCGGCCAGACCGGGATCGCACGCAGCCAACAGCGCAACCAGCCCGACGGTCAAAACCGTGCGCGCCGCGATCGTCGTCGTGTTGTTCAACCGCATGACCATCCGTCCGTCTCCCTCACCCGCGAAAAGCTCCCAAGCCCGTAGCTGACACGCGTCGCTTCAGTTGCCTGGCAGCTGCGCGCTCACCGTGAAGTTGGGGTTGGGCTTGGGCTCCTGGCTGAGCAACAGGTAGGCGGTGACACCACCTGCGACAACAACCGCTCCAACGCCGGTCCAGAACCACCATTTGCTGGTGACGCCCCCGGACGGCTCGTCGTCACCGCGCTGCTTGAGCAAGCCAGCATACGGATCCGCGCCCGCTTTGCGCGGCTGCGTGGGCGTTGGGGTCGGTCGCACAACGGGGCTTGGCGTGGGCGTGGGTCGCGGCGTGGCGCTCGGCGTGGGCTCAGCGGTGCGCGCCGGCGTGGTCGTGGTCGGAGCCGTGGCCGGAGGCGGCGCGGTAACGGTGCGCGACTTGGTGGTTCGCGTGTAGATCTCCGGCAGCTCGGTGACCTCGCGATCGGTCGGGAACGAGTGGACGGCCGCGCGGATGTGACCCTCGGCTTCGAGGATCTTCATCTGCATGTCCGACAGGTTGCCGGCGAAATAGATCGGCTTGAGCGTCGCAGCCCGCTTGATCTGGGCGTCGTACAGGAAAAGGTGCAGCTCAATGCCGCGGCTGCTCTTGGACACGGCGCCGTACAGCAGGTAGCGCGCGTCGATCTGGCGCGCGAACATGAAGCCGTAGTTGCGGAACACGCGCTGGTGGAAGTTGCCCTTGTCCGCGAACGGCTTGACGTCGGACGGCTTGACCATCAACTCGATATCGTTCGCCGGGTCGTACTCCATGATGACCGCGGCGTGCACCTTGATCGGCTTGCGATTGCGAATCTGGACCGCCTTGCCCCACGGCTTGGCGCCCTCCTTCTTGACCTGGATGAAGTGCTGGCCGACCGGCAGATCCTTGGCTTCGAGCGGTGCGGTCCCGAGCTTGACGCCATCGATGAAAACCGACGAACCCGGCTTGGTCGCCTCGACCTTGATCACGCCAAACGACTTCTTCGCCAAGCGTGCACGAGCGCGCGTGACCAGCGTCTGCAGGTTCTTGTTGGCTTTGCGGGCATCGACGACGAAGGTCGGCTGCAGCGTGAGCGCCTTGAGCACGTACAGCAACGCGCGTTTCTTCTGCCCGGTGCCGAGCGCCGCCATCGCCGCCCGCTGGTAGGCGTCCACGAGCTTGGTGAAGTCGGCGAGCTCAACGAAGTTGGCCTCGTACAACCGAATCGCGCCGGTCAGCAGCTTGATAGCGCTGGTCATGTTGCTGCCACTGGCCAGCATTTCACGCCCGGTAATCGCGGCCTGGTCGGCTTTTTCGAGGCGCTTGAGCGCGCGGCTCTCTTCCTTGGAGATCTTGCGCTTGCGGCTGCGGGACGCTTTGCCCGCGTCGACCGTCGATGACGGGATCAGGCGCACGGTGTTGCCGGCCTCGATCATCGCGCGCAGGTACTCTTCGATGCGTTTTGCAGCGAGGTTGCCGACGCCACCGCGCCGTCCGAGCGGCATCACCGCCAGCCCAGGACGCCCCGATTGGGCGAGGACATGGAGGGGGACGCTCGTAACGACAAGAGCGAGCATTGTTGCAAGCCCGACGGCGGCGCGGCGGATCGACCTGTGGCCGACCGCGTCCCACGCGACGAGGTTTGCTTTCCGATTACGGGGGGTTGTCGAGGTGCGCACTGCCACGATCACTCCTGGCCGCCACTTGCGGGCGGCGGGTTATACCAGAAAATCGGGCAGATGCGAGATGTCAGTTCGTCTTTCCGCGCCGCTTTTGCTGGCTGGGCCCGGTAGCAGACTGCGGGGAAAGTCTACTCGAAGCCCTCACCACAGGTCGCCGCCGCACCAGCGCGATGCCGACCGGTATTTGCAACGACGTACGGACGCTCGCTTTGATCTTGGCGGTGTGCAGATCGAACATGGTGGACTTGCCGCCATCGAGGTTGAGGGCGTAGTTGAGGCCGAGCCCGCCGCTGGCTGCAGGGCGCACAAGGAAGGCGGCGAGATCGGTCAGCGACATCGCGCCGGTCGACACGATCCAAAACACCTGGCCGGCGACGTCAAATCCGATCGCGGTGCGCAACGCGACGCCGGGTTTGAAGGTCAGGGGCTTGCCGTCGACGACCAGTCGCGGGCCGCATTCGACCGCGAAATCGAGCGCCTCGGGCATCTTGAACTTGCGCGCATGCTGCAGCTGCGGGCCATCCTTGCCGACGGTGAAAACGCCATGGTCGACCTTGCGCAGCCGCGCGACCTGTTTGCCCTCGCTCACGAGCAGACCGAGGGGCCGGTTTTGGGGGTCGAAAAAGCCCGCATTGATGGCCGCGACCGCTTCGTCCTGGGGCGCGGCGACGGCAGCTTTACGAAACGAAGCAGCGTCGGCGAGCTTGGCGCCGGTTTGCTTCTCGGTGACGACCCGCTGCTGCCACCGGGCCGGGTCGAACCGGACCACATGCAGCGTGGCGCGCGCATTGCTGGTTTCGCTGAGCGTCGTGACCAAAGCGTAGTCGAGGCCGTGGTCGAGGCGCTCGTACCTCAAAGGTCCGTTTTTATCGCGATTACAACCGCTTAAAGACGATGTTGCCGCGATCGCGAGGCTCCACAAAGCGAGGCCCGCCCAACCAGCGAACGCGCGATCACGCTGCCGGGTGAGGACAAGGGGGCCCTCGGAGCGCAACCGCTTACCGTTTGAGCAAGTTCTCGATGCGCGACTGCAACCGCGGAGCATCTTCCTCGGGCTTGAAGCCGGTCGAGTAGAACTTCACGACGCCCTTGCGATCGATCAGGAAGGTGGCAGGCATCGAGTAGACCTGCCAGGTGCCCATCAGGATGTTCTCGGGGTCGGTGAGCACGGGGTATTTCACGCCGTACTTCTTGGCGAACTCCAGCGACGCGCTGCCGTCGTCATCGACGCCGATGCCGATGATCTGCAGGCCCTTCTTGCCCAGCTCTTTGTGGTGGCGCACGAGGTAAGGCATCTCCTTCTTGCAGGGACCGCACCACGACGCGAAGAAGTTGAGCAGGGTGACCTTGCCCTTGAAGTTCTTCTCGCTGAGCGTCTTGCCGTCGGCGGTTTCGGCGCTGAACGCGGGCGCGGGACGACCGCGAAGGTCCTCGACAACCTCGCGCAGATCGGACTGGGCGTACTTGCGGGTCTTGACGTTGGTGTCTGCGCAGCAGCGGAAGCCGGTCGTCGCGTTGCGGTTGCCGATGCCGCGGATGAACGCGCGCTGGTTGCAAGCTGCGTATTCGCCCGACGACGCGTGACCGCCCATCATCGTGGCCTTGTCCTTGGTGGGGCCGACCCACTCGGCAATGTTGCCGGCCATGTCGTACAGCGCGTTGGGCGTGCGGCAGTTTTCCTTGGTGCCCGCGCCGACCGCCTTGCCCTGGTACTTGTCGCCCTGGTCGTGGCAGTTGCCCGGCTGGTAGACCGAGCCGTACGGGTACATGCGCCCCTCGACGTCATCGTCGCCCCACATGCCGTTGTTGTTGTTGTCCTCGGCCGGCTCACCCGAACAGGCCGAAACCCACTCTTCCTCCGTGCACAGGCGCTTGCCAGCGGTCTCGCACGCGGCCTTGGCCTGCATCCAGTTGACGCGCGCGGGCTTGGCGCCGATGACCATCGCGGCTTTGCCGTCCTTGGTGACCGAGTTCTCGTACGGGTCGATCCAGAACTGACCGGCCTTCGTGGAGGCCTGCACCATGGTCGTGCCGTCGGTCTTGGCGAGCTTCTTCTCTTCCTTGGCCGCGCCGCCGCCCTGCGCTTTCTTGATGGCGTTGTTGATGTGGTACTTCATGATCGACTTGGAGCCTGAACCGGTGACCATCACGCCGTTGATGTAGGTTCGCGGGGTGCCGTAGATGCCGGCCTTGTAGGCGAGCTGAATGTCGGCGCGAATGCTGGCCTTGGTGTTCGGGTCCTTCATGCACGCGTCGTACTTTGCGAGGTCCAGGCCGATACTCTTGGCGTGGTTGCGCAGCGAGGCTTCGTCAAGCGACTGCTGGTTGGCGTACATGATGTCGTGCATCTGCCAGAACTTGCCCTGCAGACCGGCGCAGCGGCCGGCCCACGACGACTCGCATGCGTTGGGGTGCTTGTCGTAGCCGGACATCGGCGGGTTGCAGCGGCCGTTCATCGGGAAGTTCTTCATCACGAACTTGACCGGCTTGCCTTTGAATTCCTTGATCACCGCGTCCATCGTCAGCGCGAGGTAGCGGCAGTAGGGGCACTGGAAGTCGGCGAACTTGACCACGGTCACGACACCGTTGGGGTCGCCCTTGATGAAGTCGCACTTGTTGACCGGCGGGTAGAACTCGGTCCAGCCGTCTTCGACCTTTTTACCGCCGACCTTGACCTTGGCGAGGTCGTACTTGACGACGGCGCACTCGGGATCGGTCGGTGTGCCTTTGATCGCGCCAGCACCAGCGGCGGCGGCGGCCGGATTGGCGGCGGCGGTGGGCTGACCGGCGGCGGGGTTGGCGGCACCAGCAACGGCGGCGGGAGCGGCCCCGGCTTTGCCGGCGGGGGCGGCGGCGGCGGAACCATCAGCGAGGCTGTGGCAGTGCGGCGGCTGGCCCTTCTTGGCGCACTCGAGCGCCATCGCGTCGAACTTCTCCTTGGCCATGTCCTGGCCGACAAAGGCGATGCCAAACGCGGCGAGCGTGACGAGGATGGCGTTGGCGACCGGTGCTTTCATGCCCGTGAGCGCGTCGATACTGCCCTGGATGGCGTTGCCGACCGTCTTGGGGCCGGCGCTGATGGCGACAACGGTGCTGATGATGTTGACGGCGTACAGGCTCATGCAGAACAGGCAGTACGTCGCGAGGATCGCGGTCGACACGTAGGCCATGTACGCGGCGTGGACGCAGGTCAGCAGGCCGATGCCAGCGACCGCGGTGATGCTGACCCGGCCGGCGTCGATCTCTTTTTGATCATCGCTGGACAGGGCGCGCAGCGTCGTCCAGGCCAGGTACAGCATCACGGCGTAGGTCGGGATGGCGTACAGGGCGACCGGCAGATCGAACAGCACCGATTGCGGCGACGTATTGACCGCGTCGCAGTTGAACGTCGAGTTGATGTTGCAGGCGCTGTCTTTGAGGATGCCCGACGCCAGCGCCAGCTTGTGCCGGACCATGTACACGGCGACGCCGAGTCCGACGGCGAGCACCGCCATCAGGCCGTACAGGACGTTTTCGTTGTTGGGCAGGCCGCCGCGGTCGGGCCCGGTGGATGGCGTCGTGGTCGGGGCGTCGCTGCTCATGCGGGGCTCCTTCTCGGTTCGCGCGCCCTCTCAGGCGCCGTTACTTTCGCAATTCGTGCAAGCTTTTCATGCAGTTGGCGTCGCGTCGACGGGGTCCGCAGACGCGCGGGGGCGTGCACTATAATCAGACGGCGCATCAACGCAACTCTCCCTTGCTTGAACCGCCGAAACTGAGCTACCGACGCCCAACCCCTGGTCGTCGGCAAATGTTCCCGCCAAGGCCGGAATCTGGCGGGATCTGTGCGCTGGCAGGTTTGCGGCGCGGCGGCTACCGTGCGGCCTGATGAACGATCGATTCCGACGTCCTGAGCGCCCGTCACCGTCCGATCGCGGCGCGGACAAACACGTCTTGACGCCGACCCTGGTCAACCAGGCGGTGCGAAAACGGCTGTCGGACATGCGGGACATCCATGTCCGTGGTGAAGCGACGGGCGTGAAGGTTCGCAACGGCCACCTGTACTTCGATCTCAAGGACAGCGGCAGCCGATTGCCGGTGACGGTCTGGCGATCGCAGGTGCAGAAGCTGGGCTTGAAGCTGCGCGATGGCGACGAGGTGATCTGCCGCGGTCAGATCGATGTCTGGGTGCCCGGCGGCCGCTATTCATTCGTCGCGTGGCACGTGGCGCTGGCGGGAACTGGCGCGCTCTGGGCGGCGTTTCAAAAGCTCAAAGAACAGCTGGGCAAAGAGGGGCTGTTCGACCGCGATCGCAAGCGGAAGCTGCCGTTTTTGCCCCGCACCGTCGGCATCGTGACCAGCGCGGACGGCGCGGCGTTGCGGGACATGGTGCGGATCATCGGTGATCGATTTCCGGTGCGGATCGTTGTGGCGGCGGCCAAGGTGCAGGGCCCGTACGCGCCATCTCAGATCCAGCGCGCGATCCAACGCCTCGATCGCGGCGGCCTCTGCGACGTGATCATCTGCGGTCGCGGCGGTGGTTCCATCGAAGACCTGTGGGCGTTTAACGAAGAACCCGTCGTGCGCGCGATCGCTGCCTGCCAAACGCCGATCGTGAGCGCCGTGGGCCATGAAACTGACACGTTGCTGAGCGACTATGCGGCCGATGCCCGCGCGCCGACCCCGACCGCGGCGGCGGAGATGGTGGTGCCGAGCCGGGCTGAGCTTTCGGCCTCGATCGCGGCGACACGGCTGCGTTTGCGGCGACGGCTGCAGACCCGGGTGGCGCAGGAACGACGCGCTTTGCGCAGCGCGCGATCGCGGCTCGGCCATGGCCAGACGTTGGTGTTGCAGCCGCGTCGCGCGATCGACGAGCTCACCTTGCGGGCTCAGCACGCGATGCGCGAACACCTCGGCGACGCGCGCGTGCGGCTCGGCAAGCAAGACAAACGCCTGCAGCGAGCCCATCCACACGCTCGACTCGCGCGGCAGCAAGCGGCGCTGACACGGCTGCGACAACGGCTCTTGGCGGCGGGTCCAGCGGCGGTTGCGCGAGCACGCAAGCGGCAGGCGATCGCCCAGACGCGGCTGCTCGGGGTGGGGCGCAGCGGTCAATTGGCCGCGACCTGTCGACGGAAGCTGGCGACCGCGCACGCAACGTTGCGCGCCCTGGATCCACGCGCAGCCCTGGGCCGTGGCTACAGCATTGTGCGCGACAGGCAGACGGGAAAGGCGATCCGCGCGGCGCACGAGGTCGCGGTGGGCGCGGAGTTGGATGTGTTGCTGGCGGCGGGTCAGCTGGAAGCGGTCGTGACCGGCCGTGCAACGGTAGACGAGGGCAAGCCGACGAGCGGCGAGAGTCCCGTCAGCTCCACGTCGTGAGCGCCTTGCCGGGGCCCGAGTAGCCGATGAAACACGACATGGCGACGCGCGGTCCGCCGATCGACGGATGAACAGCGTGCACCCGATCGCTTCGCATCAGCAGCAGCTCGCCGGTGCCGGGCGTGATCTTGGCGGCTGACGGGGGCAGCTTGTTGCGATCGAGGAAGTCGTAGCGACCGTCGCGCAGCTTCTCGAACTCTTCGGCCGAAGGATCGATGTCCCACAGCTCCAGCTCGCCGCCTTCACGCGGCGCGCGGATGTAGCAGTTCATCGCCAGCTGACACTTTTGTTGGGTCGCTCGCGGTGAGTCGGGCACATCGCGGGCCAGCACGTCCTGGTGGGGCGGCAGCGAGTGGGCATCTTCGAACATCCGCGCGATGCCCGACAGCATCTTGCGTCCGTGCAGGCTTTCGATGAACGCGCCTTGCGGCCATAGCTCATCAAGCTCCAGACGCAGCCGCTCGATCGGCGTCAGGTAGGGGAAGCAGTACTTGCGGATGCTCCACATCGTCTCCTGCGCCGCCTCGTAATAGACGTCGAGCATCGCCTCGTCGTTTTCGGTCTCGAACAGCGTCATTCCGATGCGCTGTACGCCCACGTCTTCGGCCATCAGGTAGCGGGCAAAACCGGGGTGCTTGAGCAGGCGTCGAACGATCTTTTCGCAGAGCCAGCGCGGGTACCAGGTCGGGATGCGGATCGCGAGCAGCTCGCCGTCGAGCAGTTTTTGCAGGTCGTCAAGCTCGAGGCTGAGCGCGTGCTTGATCGGCAGGTGACCGGTGACCTCCTGGGTGTCCAGCGGCGCGGCCATACCGGACATGGGGCGTCGATAGTCTTCCTCGTGGCTGCCGAGCACCCGCTGCACGAAACGACTGGTGCTGCGCATACGCTGCGCGACCGTCTGACCGAGGCTGTGGGCGAGCCGCAGGGCCATCACGCTGCCGTCGGCGACCATCTGGTCGAAGACATGCTTGCGCAGGACGATCAACTTGCTGGGCCGCGTGGTCATGATCGACGCGGTTCGCTTGCCGGGATTGAGCAGGCCGACCTCGCCGAAAAATGAGCCGGCCTGCAGCCGCGCGATGCCGTGCCGTTCGTCGGACGACTCGATGATGACCTCGACCTCGCCCTTCTCAAGCAGGAACAGGTCGCCACCCTCGGTCCCCTGGCGAACGACGATACAACCCGCTGCGACGTCCATCGCCGTGCACGAATCGGCGAGCTCCTGGACCTGGTTCGCAGAGAGCCCCGCGATCAAGCTAAACCCCTGCAATCTCGATGCTTCCATACGATCCTCGTCGGCGCCGTCGTGGCCAGTCTCGGCAAGAACCTGACAGCCGTACCGTCGCAGATTGTTGGCACGTTTGGCCAAGTGTGCAAAAACCCCGGTAGATGCCTACCTGCACCGAATCGATGTGCCTACGGGTTTACGCTCAAACCGATGGGCGCCTGCCCGTGCCCCCTTGCCTGTGTCCAGGAGACACGGAGTCGCCGCAGTGAAGCCTGGCAGTATCCTCGACGGACGCTACCGGATCGAAAAGGTCGCGGGCGAAGGCGGTATGGGAACTGTCTATCGCGCGATCGACCAGATGTTCGAAGAGCCGGTGGCGATCAAGGTGTTGCACGCCACCACCGGCCGCGTCGAAGAGCGATTTGCAGCCGAGATCGAGATCCTCACGCGCCTGAATCACCCCGCCGTGGTCAGCACCATCGGCTCGGGCGTGACGCCTGAAGGCAAGCCGTACATGGCGCTGGAGTGGCTCGAGGGCATCGAGCTGGCCGAGCGGCTCGAATCCGGAGAGACGCTGACCGTCGAAGAGACGATCACGATGATCCGTCGTATCGCCGATGGGCTTGGCGTCGCGCACCGGCTCGGCGTCGTTCACCGCGATCTGAAGCCGAGCAACCTCTTTCTCGCCGCGGGCCGACCCGATCGGGTCAAGGTGCTCGACTTTGGCGTGGCGCGACGGATGCAGCTCGAACGGAAGCTGACGCAAACAGGCACCGCGCTGGGCACGCCGCAATATATGTCACCGGAACAAGCCGGTGGGCACGCGGTAGACGTTCGATCGGACGTGTTTTCGCTCGGCTCGGTGATGTTCGAGTGCTTGACCGGGCGCCCGGCCTATCCCGGCGAGACCGTGATGGCCGTGTTGACCGCGATCCTGCTCGGCCAGCCGCCGCGGTTGCACGAATTCCGGCCCGATCTGCCCGATGAGCTCGACACCGTGCTCGCCAAGATGATGGCCAAGGAGGCCGTGGATCGTTATCCGGACGGGCACGCGGTTTCTCGCGCTCTGGCCACGCTCGGTTCGGTCAAGGGCTCCCGACCGGTCAGCGAGGGCTTCAAGGCGCTGACGTTGACCGGCCAGGAGCGGCGCTTCCTCTGCATCGTCGCCGTCGGCGTCAACCGCATGACCGAGGACGCCGACATCGCCGAGACGATGGCCGACCTCGACATCGAAGGTGAAGTGGCCCAGCTGCGCACGGTCGCCGCGATGTTCGGTGCGCGCGTCGAAGAGCTGCCCGATGGCTCGATCACGGCGACGCTCGACACGATCGGCGCTCCCCAACAACAGGTCGAACGAGCTGCGCGATGTGCACTCCGCCTGCGTGAACAAGTGGCCGATTCGCCGATCGTGCTGGTCTCTGGGTGGGGCAATCTCGCCGACGCCGCGGCGCTCCAAGCGTTCTGTGATCGCGCGGTCGCCGAATTCCAATACGGCACCGCCGAGGGTGTGCTTGTCGAGGACGAAACCTCGCAATTGCTCAGCGAACGATTCGTCTCCAAGCCACATGACCGCGGCGTTGTGCTGCTGCGCGAAGAAGCCACGCCGACCCAGGCGCGAAAGGTGCTGGGCAAGGCGACGACCTGCGTCGGACGCGCCCGCGAACTGGCGATGTTGGAGACAACGTTCGTCACCTGTGCCGAAGAGGGTGAGTCGTCCGCGATCATCGTCAGCGCGCCGCCGGGCATGGGCAAGAGCCGCGTGCTCGTCGAGCTGCTCGGCCGCGTCAAGGCCAACGAACCAGACACCATCGTGCTGTATACGCGCGGCGACGAGATCAGCGCCGGTGGTGCCCTCGGCGTGCTTCGACCCGCGATCCGCACATTGGCCGGGCTCTCGCCAGCCGACCCTGCGGCCGAACAGCTCGATCAGCTCCGCAAGCGGGTTGACCGCTACGTCGAAGACGACCCCGAAACGACAGCGCTCTTCCTCGCCGAGATCGCCGGCGTGCCGCTCGACGACGGCGCACACCCACAGATCCGCGCCGCGCGCCGCGATCCGGCCCTGATGGCCCAGCAGATGCGCAACGCTTTCATCAACTTCCTCGCGTCCGAAGCTCGCGAAGAGGTGGTGCTGATCGCGATCGACGACCTGCAATGGGGCGACGATCCATCGGTCAAGTACATCGACTCTCTGCTCGAAGAAACCGAAGACGACGAAGACGCCTCGCTCATGGTCGTCGCGATGGGCCGGCCCGAGATGCTCAAACGCTTCCCCGGCCTGTGGAAAGACCGCGGTGTCGCGCAGATCGAGCTCGGTCGGCTGTCCAACAAGGCCGCGCGAAAGCTCGTGCGCCAGGTGCTCGGAGATACGGCCGCACCGCAGTTCATCCGGTCGCTCGCCGAACGCTCCGAAGGCAACCCGTACTACCTCGAGGAGCTGATCCGCGCCGCGGCTCGCGCGCCCGACGATTCGACCGATCTGCCGCGCAGCATCCTGGGCATGGTCCAAGCGCGTTTGGACAAACTCGAGTCGGATACCCGCCTGGCTCTGCGCGCCGGCAGCATCTTTGGCCCGGTGTTCTGGGGTTCTGCGGTCGCTCACCTGCTCGGTGGATCGGGTCGTTCCGTCGCGGCAAGCGACGCCCTGGAAGCCGCCCTCGCCGCCGAATTCATCCGCATCGAGGAGACCAGCGCGTTTGCCGACGAGGTCGCCTACAGTTTCAGTACGCTGACCGTGCGTGAAGCCGCCTACGCGATGCTCACCGAGGAAGACAAGGCGCTCGGCCACAGCCTCGCGGCGGAGTGGCTCGAAGACCGTGGCGTCAACGACGCGCTGGTCCTCGCCGAACACCACGAACGCGGCGGCAACAGCGACAAAGCTGCGGCCTGGTACCTCGAAGCGGCGGTCGACGCCCTCGAAGCCAACGATATGCCGAAGGTGCTCGACCTTTGCTCGCGCGGCGAAGCGACCGGGGTCACCAGCGAAGTGCTCGGCCACCTCAAGGTGCTCGAAGCGGAAGCGTGCGAATGGGCGGGCGATGCAGATCGAGCCGAAAACGCCGCCGAATTGGCCCTGGACTTGCTCCCGGTGGGCAGCGAACGGTGGTTCCACGCGGCGGGCAACCTGATGATCGCGAGCTGCCGGATGGGTTGGACCGACGACGCATCGCGGCGCGTGGAAGCGATGATCGGGGCCGAATCGCGCGACGACGACGCGCGCGCTCGCAAAGTTGTCGCGCTGTGCCGCGGTGCGCTCAACGCGATGTGGACCGGGCGTTACCCCTTGGCGCGACAGCAAGGCATCAGCGCCGAAGCCACCGAAAAGCCGCTGCGAGAGCTGTGGCCACTGGCACTCGCGCGCCTCAAACACGCCGAAGCCTACTGGAACCTGCACCGTGGCCTGCCCGGCACAGCGATTCCCCTTTTCCTCCAAGCCGCCAAGGCATGGGAGCTCGCCGGTGACCGCCGCAGCCTGACCGGTGTGCGCACCAATATCGGCTTTGTTTACGGTCTGTTGGGACAGTACGAAGAGGCTGAGATGTACCTGACTGAGCAGGCCGCTCGGGCCCAGGAGCTCGGACTTACGCCGCTGTACCACGTGTGTCGGCACAACCTGGCGACCGTGTTGGCGCAGCGCGGCGATGTCGACGCGGCGATCGAGATGAAGGAGCCCGCCGTTACGTGGCTCGCCCGCGCCGGTCACCCGCGCCTCGACGGCAACGTGATCGCGTCACTCGGCCACGTGCTGTTGTCGGTCGGCCGGCTCGATGAAGCCCTCGATCGCGCTGAGTTCGCCGCCGCGATGCTGCCGCCGTTCCCGCCCACACATGCCTACGCGCTCGGGGTCAGCGCTGCCGCCCTCGTCGCCATGGAGCGTTACGACGAAGCGCTCGAGCGCGCCAAGCAAGGCATGGAAATCCTGCAGGAGCTCGGCGGCACCGAAGAAGGTGAAGCCCTCTTACGCCTCGCCCACGTGGAAGCCCTGTTCGGCGTCGGCGACGATTTCGCCGCCAAGATGGTGCTCAACATCGCCGTCAAACGCTTGCACGTCCGCGCCGACTCCATCACCGATCCCATCGCCCGGTCGACCTTCCTGTCGGCCGTTCCGGAAAACGAAAAGACCCTGATGCTCTACGAGCTGAAGAACTGACCAGCGGCGGTCCGACGCCACCAAGCGCTCGGCCACGTCGCCCACAACCTGCCCTTTCCTGGAGGCATCATGTTGAAGCTGTACTACCACCCACTGTCGCCCTACAGCCGCAAGGCACTGATCGCGCTGTTCGAGAAGGGCCTGGACTTCGAACCGGCCAACACCAACCTGTTCGACCCGGCCGTGCGCAGCAACTACAAGGAGCGCGTCAATCCGCTCTGCAAGATCCCGTTCCTCGAGCACGACAGTCACGTCGTCCCCGAGTCGAGCATCATCATCGAGTACCTCGACGACAATTTCCCCACCGAAACACAGCTCATCCCCGACGGCGAAAACCAGCCGCGCCAGGCGCGCTTTTACGATCGTCTCGGCGACCTGTACTTGATCGAGCGCTCATCGACGCTGTTCTTCGAAGGCATGAAGCCGGTCAAGGACGAAGCCAAGATCGCCGCCACGCTGGAACAGGCGCGGGTCGCGATGGGCCTGTTCAACAAAGAGCTCGAAGGCCGCGAATACCTCGTCGCCGGTCGCTTCTCGATGGCCGACATCGCCCCCGCCGTTGGCGCGATGGGCCTGAGCCACCAGGGCATCGACCTCGGCGACTACCCGAACGTCGCCGCATGGATCGGTCGCATCGCGGAACGCCCGTCGGTGCAGCGCGCGATCGGCGAAATGATGCAGGCGCTCGCCGCGATGGCCGGCGGTTCGGGCGAAGAGCTGTCCGAGGGCTAATCGGCAGCTTTACAAAGCGAAGAGCTCGGCGTTGCGGGCTTTTCGGGCCTGGAATTCGGCCACCATGCGGCCTTCGACGTGTTGGCGCGTGAAGGTCCACGTGTCATCGGTCGAAAGGTCGCCGTCGAACGCGTAGTCATCGACGTTGAAGCCCTTGAGGTCGTCGAGCCGCTCGGTGCGGTTGTCGATCATCCAGCGCGCCATCTTGCCGCGGCTGCGCTTGGCGACGACGCCGATCATCTTTGGGCCATCGGGCTTGATCTCCTTGAACGCGATGGTCACCAGGCGCGACTTGAGGCGCTTGGGCATGATCACCGAGCAGTATTCGTTGCTCGCGAGGTTGACGACGGTCTTGTCGACGTGATCGGCGAGCTGTTCGTCGATGCGCTTGGTCACGCTGCCGCCCCAGAAGTCGTACAGGTTCTTACCGCGGCGGCTCGGGATTCTCGTGCCCATTTCGAGCCGATAGGGCTGGATCAAGTCGAGCGGCCGCAGGATGCCGAACAGGCCCGAGAGGATCGCCACGTTGTCCTGTGCCCAGGCGAAGTCGTCGTCGCTGATCGTGCGCGCGTCCAGCCCCCAGTAGACGTCGCCGGCGAAACAGAGCGCGGCGCGGTGGGCGTTGTCATCGGTGAACGGCGTATCAAACTGCTGATGGCGCTGCCACGTGGACTCCGCGAGATCCTTGGAGATGTGCATCAGCTCGCGCAGCTTGCGGCGAGACAGCTTGCGCGCCTTGGTCATCATGCGTTCGGATTCGCGCCACAGCGCTGGTGTCGTCGATGGCAGCTCGGCGCGGTGGCGCTGCAGGTCAAGCTTCTTGGCGGGCGATAGGACGGTGAGCACGGGCAACTCCTGGTGTCTCGTAGCCGGAAAACGCGACGGCGCGGAGACTACACACGAGCGCCGCGACGCGACAACAACGGGGGTCGCCAAATGCACGACTGAATACATTGTGATCGGCGCGGGCATGGCTACCCTTGGCAGCTGAGATGGAGGATTGGCAGATGAAGACGATGACCCGGACCGTGGTCGCGCTAGCGGCAATCGCGCTCGTTTCGGCGTGCGCGGGCAGCGATGGCAGCACCGGTGGCGGCACCGACAAAGACACGTCGACGGCCAAAGACACGTCGACGACCAAGGACACGACGACGCAGGACTCGGGGTCGAGCTCGGGAGCCGCGGATGCGGGCTCCAGCTCGGGCGCTGCGACCGATACAGGTTCGAGCTCCGGTGCCAGCAAAGACGCCGGGTCGAGTTCAGGCGCCGCAACAGACACAGCATCCAGCTCGGGAACGACGACCGACGCGGGCTCCACATCCGGAACGACGACCGACGCCGGGTCGAGCTCGGGAACGACGACCGACGCAGGTTCAAGCTCGGCAACGACGACCGACGCAGGTTCAAGCTCGGGAACGACGACCGACGCAGGTTCAAGCTCGGGAACGACGACCGACGCGGGCTCAAGCTCTGGCGCGACCGACACCGGTTCGAGTTCGGGTGCAGACGCGGGTTCGGGCGCGTGCAAGACCGGCCAGTTCAAGGATCCCACCGATCTCACGTGCAAGGACGCGACCTGTCCGAACATGAGCAAGGCGCTGCATGGGGCCATCTCCGGGCTCGTGGCGTCGTCCAACGATTGCAAGGAACACACGGACTGCGAGATCGCGGCGACCGGGACGGCGTGCCAGGGAACGTGTGGCGCCGCCATCAACAAACAGGCGCTGATGGGCTTCAAGGGCAAGCTCGCCGCGATCGACCAGGCCGTCTGCAAGGCGACGGGCTACGCGGGCAAATGCGGCTACTCGACGCCGTCGTGCCTCGCGCCAACACCGGGCTGCGTCAAGGGCAAGTGCGTCTACACCAAACCCGCAACGAGCGGCTGCAAGGGCACCCAGCCCGCCAACACCGTCTGCGACAAAGACAAGTGGGTGTGCAAGAAGGGCTTCTTCAAGCTGCCCGGCGGCGGTGGCTGCAAGGACCCGACCTGCAAGGCGGTCCAGGGCGCGATCAACGGCGATCTCGGCGAAGCGCTCGCGGTTTCGCGCAAGTGCACGATGGACAAAGAGTGCGTGACGGTCGGCGTCGGCCACGCCTGCTGGGGCGCCTGCCCGGCCGCGGTCAACAGCAAGCACAAGGGCACGATCGAGGCCCTCGTCCAGGGCTACGACAAGCTCTGCAAAGACGTCGGCTACGCCAAGAAGTGCGGCTACATGACGCCCAAGTGCATCGCCCCGAATCCGGGCTGCAAGAACGGTATGTGCGTCTACGCCAAGTAGTACACCAAGCCGGACGTGGGCGAGTTGATCAGCTCGGCGCTTCGCTTCGGTCGAGGGCGTTGTTGTTGCGGACGCCGGCGACGAGCACGCGGATCTCGGCGACGAGATTGACAGCAAAGAGCGCGACGATGGCGATACCGGCCGCCTGTCCCCATGCGGCAAAACCGACGTGTACCGACGGCGCTTCGAGCTCTCCGAAGAATCCGAGCGCGGCGCCGGGATCGATCAAGCCGCTGACCAACCCGCCGTACTGAACCGTGGACCACAGGGCGGCGAGCACGGCGAAGAGGGTCAGGATCAACGCGCCTGCGGCGATTCGCGTCGAGACCAACAGGCGCAAGCCGGGCAGGACCAGGCTGCCGACAGCGACGAGTCCGCGCTGCATGCGACGACGCCTTGCGTTGCGCGCGAGCGGGTCGGGGCTTACCGCCGCGATCAAGGGCAAGGTCGTAAACGGTAACCAGAGCAGGCCGAGGGCGGCGAAAACGATGCACGCCACGGCGCTGATGCCGATCATCGAGCGCGCGGTGTCGCTCCCCATCAGCGACCCGACCACGTCCCCAGCGCTGTTGAGATGGGCGATCTCGCCCCGGACCAGGTGGCTGAACGCGCGCAAGACACGCTCGGTGAGGCTGTGGTGCGGGACGAGCAGCTGCCGTTGGTCGGTCAAGGAACAGAGCGCCCAGAGCGGCTTCTTGCTCCCAAACCGGCGGGCTCGCAGTCGATCGCGATGCGCAAGAGAGGCGGTTGGGAGCTTGGCGTTGTCGAGTCGCGCGAGGTTCCACGCCGCCACATGCGCGCCGTCGCCGGTGTCGGCGGAGGCAAGTTCGTAGGCGGTCCGGGCCGCTTCGATGTCCGTGGCTTCCTCGAGCAGCACGCCGAGGTTGTTGCGGGAGGTCGCGTCGTCGGGCGAAATCTCGAGCAGCTGGTCGATGGTCTGGCGCGCGCCCTTGTTGCGTTTGCGAGCGCGTAGGCCCTCGGCGAGTAGACGCAGCAACGCCGGATCTTTGCCGCGCACATCGAGCTCGTGGCGCACATCTTTGAGGAACGCGGGCTGCGCCGGATAACCGAAAGCGAGGTGCAGGGGGGCTGTCGCGCTGCGGCCGAGGATCGACATGTTCGACGCGAGGGTCGACGCACTTCCGACGCACAGGATGGCGATGACCACGACCATCAACCGCTGACCGCGGCTCGCATAGGCCCAGAAGGTATGGCGAATGCGCAACCAGGGGTCGGACAGGAACGCGCCAAGCCGCGCCCGAAAGCCATCGAGGCCCTGGAAGTGAAGCGCCGCGATCCGCGACGGCCGGGCGACCCACCACAGGCGGAGCAGCAACAACAGCAACAGCAGGGGCGCGACGGCGACGGTGACAGCGGCCATGTCGGTCAGCAGGTATTCGATGGGCGCGAGGATCATCACGCCCCCCGCTTGCGCCGCGAGACGCGCAAATTCAGCGACCGAGTCGCCATGAGGACGGCCGTTGTCGGTGAGCCAGCGCTGGTACCGCTGATAAAACGTCGTGTCGCCTTCGAGCACGGTTGAGAAGGAATGGCCACGTTCGACCAACTTCAGCGCCGCGGCGGTCTTGCCCTGGGAGAACAGCTCGCCGCCGAGCTTACGGAGAAGATCCGCCGGGTTGCCGATGCGGAACCCGGCCAGGTCTGCGTTGCCCTGGTTGTCGATGAACCCATTGGACGCCTGCTCGATGAGCGCCTTGGCGCGGGTGGGAAAGCCGTTACGAATCAGCCCGCTGGCGATACGGACCGCGTGGACAGGGAGCAATCCCCGAGCAGCGGCGACGGCTCGGTCGGCGGCTTTTTCGCGCTGGTGTTTGTCGATCGCAGCGCCGCCAGCGTGCAGGGCCCGGGCAGGGAGGTCGGGCTCGTAAGGATCGCGATCGGCAGCCTTCATCAACGCGGCGAACAGCGCGCGACGCATCTTCGGACCATCGCTGTCGGCGTCGACGTCCAGCTTGGTCGCAAGCCGCTCCCGCAGCCGCCGTTCCATGCCGATCACGGTCGGCGACGTGCGCCACCAGTGCTCGATCGCGTCGGACTTGATCACCGGCTGATACGCCCGACCGCCTGCGAACGTAAGCACCGCCACACGCCCCTGGTCGCGGTTGCTCCATGCGATGACGCGCATCTTGCGGCGATCGATGGGGTCCGGCCACGCCAACAACGGCGCCGAAGGCAACACTATCCGCCCGAGAATCCGCCCCGACCGCCCGTGATAGCGCCGCATGAACGCACCATCGCCGATCATCACCGACCCATCGGACACCGCCAATACGACCTCGCTCGCCGTGTCTTCGCCGGGCAGCTCCGTGCGCCATAGCTCCTTGCGGGTGCGTCGATCGAGCGCGATCCACTCGTGGTTGCGACCGCGACGCATGACAGGGATGGGGGTGCGACGGCGCAAGCGGGGACCGACGGGCGGCAGCGTCAACACGAACGGCAGCGTCTTGATGAGGCATGCGTCGGTCTCGGTGCTCGTCAGGGAAAGCTCGATCGCTTGGGGCGATAGCTCACACGCGGACGCGTCCAACAGCCGACGACGCCGACGCAGACGACGCTGGGCCTTCTTGGGCGCGGTCTTCTGCATCTCGTCAAACGCGGACAGGACGATCGCGGGCGTGGTGCCACCCAGCAGCTCGGCCTCGAAGACCTTGCACAACGAGCGACTGGTCGGGTCATCGGCCGCGCGTCGCAGCAGCTCGCCGGTGAGCGTGGCGGCGAGTCGTTCGTCGAGCTTGGGATCGGCACCACCCGCGTCGATGAGGCCCTTTCGGAAGTCGCGACACTGGATATTGAACAGCTCTTGCCAGCGCTTTTGGCTCCAGAGCAGCAGCTTCTTGGCGCCGCGCACCGCCTTGACGCGATCGCGGCCTTCCTGTTGGCGCGCTTTGGGATCTTCGCTAAGCCTTGTTTCCTGCCGCGAAACCTCCAACAAGTCGCTCGTCTTCACCGAGTTCCACGCGTCCTGCGCCTTGCGATCGAAGGCATGTTGCGCCGCGACCCGCGCGCCTTCCTGTTCACCGCGGGCGGCGATGGCTTGGATGCCTTGCCAGCTGAGAAAAGACGACGCCACGATGACGCCAAGCGCCACGATGGTCCGCAAGTTGGCCGCACGACGACTTTTTAGAGCCGCTCGCAGGGCCTCGATCGCGCCGGCTTCGACCTGGGGATTTTGGGTGAGCAAGTCCAGCTGCGCCTCGACGACGCCGAAGTCCTTTCGCCGCAACGCCTCATTGGCATAAGCGTGCGCTGTAGCGGCCTGGCCAGCGAGGGCCTGGTTGTTTTCGGGCCACGTCACCAGCGCCTGTTCGTAGCGGGCGAGCGCGCGGGTGAAGACGCCGTAGCGATCGTGGGGCGAGACATCACCGGTGGCGATCGACGTGGCGAGGGCGTCCGCTTCGTCGGCCAGGCGCAGCGATTCGCGGTGGCCGATCCAGGTCTGCAACGCGGTCTGAAAAGCGGCGACGGAAGCGAAGCGATCCTCGGATTCGCGCGCCATCGCGGTCTTGCAGATGTCCTGCAGCGCACGCGGCACGGATGGGTCGTACGTCGGTTCGGCGCTGTGACTCGCGGTGACCAACACGTCCAGCAGGCGAGAGCCCTGGCGATGATGAGGCGGATCGCCGGTGACCAGCTCGTGCAGGATCGCCCCGAGCAAGTAGACGTCGGTCCATTCACCGAGATCTTTGCCACGTCCTTCCGCCTGTTCGGGCGACATATAGACGGGTGTCCCCGCTGGGCCGCTGACCTGGCTGCGATGCGGCGCACGCGTTCGTTCAGGCGGCGGATCGCGGATGTCCACGGCGATGCCCCAATCCATGACCAGGGTCTCGCCATAGGCGCCGACCATCACGTTTTCCGGCTTCAGATCGCGGTGAATAATGCCGCGACTGTGCGCGAACGAGATCGCGTTGGTGACGTCCAGCAGCACCTCGATATGACGTTGCAGGTCCCACCCTTGAGCGGCTTGCCGGGCGGCCTCCGAACGGGGGTGTAGCAGCTCCTTCCAACTGCGCCCGTCGACGAGTTTCATCGCCAGGAAGACTTCACCCTCCTGGTTGCAGCCAAGCTCGTGGACGGGGACGACGTTGGGATGATCGAGACCGCCGGTTACAAGCGCTTCGCCGACAAACTTCTCGCGCGCCTTCTCGTTGGCGCGGTCGGGGATGAGCGTCTTGATCGCGACCTTGCGCTCGAGGCTGCCCTGGACGGCGCGGAAGATGACGCCCATGCCGCCGCGGCCAAGCTCGTCGATGATCTCGTAGCTGGCGCCGGCGTCGCGGAGGTCCACGCCAGAGATCCGGGCGGAAGGGGTGGAGTCGTCATCGAGGGTATTGAGGTTTTCGTGCTCGGACGGATCGCTGTGATGGATCACGCTGACGTCGGGCGCCTCCATGTTGCCGACGATGAACGTCGCGGTGCCCGGGTCTTCTTGGATCGTCACGCCGCTGACGAACGCTTCGTAGGCGATCGTCGCGACCCCTTCGGCGCCGGGGTTGTCTTCTTCCACCGAAGCCTGGCCCACGTTGAGCGAGGATACGGCGCTGCTGTCAAACGTGTGGTCGAAGTCGGGGGGCTGCGAGATCGACTCGTCCACGACAACGACGGTCGCGGTGGCCGGAGTCGAAGCGGGCGCGACGGACGGGAGCTCGTCGGCGCTGTTGTGGGTGAACCGGGCGCGCGGCAGGCGATTGGGGCGGCGCTGAGCGGGGGCGTAGTCGGCGGTATCGCGCTCGCGCGGCTGATAGCTATGGTGGACGTCTGCGGCGTCCCAACCGTCGGAGCTGATGGTTTGAGACCAGATGGTCTTGATCTCAGAGTCGTTCATGCGCGTCGCTCGGCCGCGCGATCATACGCAGGCGACCGGCAAAGCGCTATGGGCGGCGCGGCCTCGATCATCGTTGCGTCCATTCGGACTCCACGATGCTCTCGGTAGTTGTTTCGTTGAGGGGCCGGCGCCCGGCCCCTGGTGCCGAAAAAGTGTCATTTTTCAGCACCTTCCCACAGCGTGCGGCGCACAGCGCCTTGCGTCCCTCGCGCTTCGCCTCGGTCCGTCGGCCAAACGAAGATCGCCACCGGCCGGCGCGCTACCACGTTCAACGGATTCGCAGCATCACAAACCGGGTGTGATCTCCGCGCCGTACGGTCAACAGCAGGTCGGCGCGGGCCGCGTCGATGCGCGCCGCGGCCTGTTTGGCGGTCGGCACGGGCTTGCGGTTGATCGCGATCACCACGTCGCCAACACGCAGCCCGGCGGATTGGGCGATCGAACCGGGCTGAACCTCGCTGATAATGGCGCCCTCGCGGACCTGTCCGCTCACGCCGAGACGTCGCGCGAGGTCGCGGTCGAGCTCGCTGAGGCCGAGTCCAAGGCGGGCGTTGCCGACGTGCGATCGCGTCTTGCGGCGAACCACGCGTTTTTGGCCCGGCGCGCTGCCGAGCTTGACCTTCACCGTGATCGGCTTGCCGCGACGGACAAGGTCCAGCGCCACGGTGCGGCCGGCGCCTCGCAGACCCACGATATTGCGCAGACGTGTGCTGCGATCGGTCTTCTTGCCGTCGACGCGCAGCACGACATCACCGCGCTTGATCCCCCCCCGGTGAGCGGGGCTGCCGGCTTTGACATCGCCGATGAGCACGCCCCGCCGGCCGCCGGTCGCGAACGCCTTGACCATCGGGTCGGTCATGTCCTGGATGACGACCCCGAGCCAGCCGCGGTCGACCGAGCCGTTGCTCAGAATCGACTGCATGACGTCGCGCGCCATGTTGGCGGGAATCGTGAAGCCGACGCCCTGGGATCCGCCGCTGCGCGAGGCGATCGCGGTGTTGATGCCGATCAGCTGGCCGCGCATGTTCACGAGGGCGCCACCGGAGTTGCCCGGGTTGATGGCGGCGTCGGTCTGGATGAAGTCTTCGTAGTCGACGATGCCGACGTTGCCGCGGCCCTTGGCCGAGACGATGCCCATCGTGACGGTGTGGTGCAGGCGCCCAAAGGAGTTGCCGATCGCGAGCACGATCTCGCCCAGCCGCACCTTGTCCGAATCGGCCAGCGGCAGCACGTGGAGCTTGCCGACCGTGCCCTTGAGCTTGAGCACGGCGATGTCGGTCTGTGGATCGCTGCCGATCACCTCGGCGTCGAACGTGCGGTTATCCGCCAGCTGCACCTTGATCGTGCCGGCGCCCTTGATGACGTGGTTGTTGGTCAGCACCACGCCGTCTTTGCGGACGATGACGCCCGAACCGGCGCCGCGGCGAGCGCCCCGCGGGATCTGGCGGTATTCGAATCGGCGCCACCACGGGCCCTGGCTCGGATGTGCGCTGGCGGGTCGGCCGATGCGCGTCGTGATGCTGACGACGCTCTTCACGGCGCGCTCCGCGACGTTCGAATAGACGTACGGATCGCCGGCCGCGAGAGGGGCGAGTTGACCGTTGGTGCGCGGTGACGGGACAGTCGGCGGCTGGGCGGTTGGCTGCGTCGCTGGCGAATTTGGCGCGACGGCGGGGCCCGACGCCCAGGTGGGCATCATGGCGGCGTTGGTCGCAACGATGAGCCCCGCGGCGACGACGATTGTGGCCATCGCGGCGAGCCCGCCAGCGAGCAAAGTCGGTTGCGTTCGTGAGGTGGCGATGGCCTGCATGGTGTGGCTCCAGGTGCACGGGATGATGGGACTGCCCCTGCGCTCATCAACGCGGTGTCGCCGCAGTTTATTTCGGGCTCCGCTGGCGGTCGACCGGCGTCATCGTGCGATCGCCTTGTAGTAGCGGCGCAGGCGCTCTTTCCACGCGGGTGGCGGGGGGGTCTTCATCGCTTCGATGAGGCGGCGCCGGAAGTCGTCACGGTTGTCCGTGGCGTTGCCCGATCGCAGCTTGATCGGACGGCGTGGCATCGCGAAACCGACACCGCTCGACCGGCTCGACCCGGCGTTGCGTTTGCCCGGATCGGCGAGCAAGCGGGCCGCCGCTTCGAGGGCGGCGTCGGCTTCGGCGCTCTGTTCCATGGCGGTCGGCGCGTCGGCCCGGCGTAGCGCGCCTTCCGTCTGACCCATGAGCTGGAGCGCGTGGTCGAGTCGGGCGCCGACTTGCCGTTGCAGCGCCGGATGCGCGGAGCCGTCGCGGGCGAGCCGTTGACGGACCCGGCGCAGACGCGTGCGGACACCGCGTTGCCGGGGTTGCAGCTCGCGAAGTCGGCGGCGCATCCCGGGGTCGAGCAGCGCGGGAGCGGACGGCAACGCCTCGCGGAGCAAGGTAGCGGCCCGTGAGAGGCGATCGACCGCCGCCCGGAGCCGCGCGCCATCGGCCACCGCGAGATCCTGTTCGATCGCGCTCTTGCCGCCCGTCGGCAAGCCGCGCAGGGCCAGACCGAACTGCTCGTCCGCTTCGGCCAACGCCTGCAGCGCGCCGTCAAATTCGCCCGAATCAAGCGCGGCGCGAGCCGTCGATAGCGCCGCACGCCCACGAGCCACGGCCCGGCTTGCTCGGACAGCCGCGTGACCGAGGCGACGCGGGCGCACCTGGTCGCGCGCGTCCTCGAGCAGCGCCCGGACCCGCGGCATCACCTCGGAAACAGCGGCGCGCAGGTGTTCTGCCATGCGCCGCTGGTGCTGTTCGGACGCCGGACGCATCCCCTCACGGAGCGCCCGCTCATCGCCGCGAGCCTTGTCGATCCCGCGTCGGAGCCGGCCGACAAGCCGCTGCAGCGCCGCTTCCTGGGTCGTTTGCTCGCGCTGCGCACGCTTTCGCAGGTCGCCCATCACCGACGACATCGCCTTGCGCAGCCGTCGCAATTCGGCGAGCGCTTCGGCGTGTTTTCCTTTCCGCAGCAGCTCACGAACGGTCGCGAGGGCGTCCCGGTGATCGCGCAAGGAGCCCGCGATCGCCTCGGGCTCGGACGCGCCGGCGTTGGTGTGTTCGCCGGGCGCGAGCGGCAGCTGCTTGACCAGCGAGCCGAGCATCCTCTCCAGCTGCGATGAAACCGCATCGAGCAAGCGTTCAGCGTCGGCTTTGCGCGCGTTCTCGTCACCGGCGGCGAGCTTGCCAAGCAGCGCCTCGAGTTTGCCTTCGACCCGTTCGAGGTTACGACCCTCATGGACAATGGCCTGCCTGTGCTCGGCAGCGGCCAGCCCCGCCATCAGCACCACGGCGCGCTCTTCCGCCGCGACTGTGCGTTCGTGGTGCCGCTTGATGGTCGCGATGTGGCGGCGCGCATGGGACGGCTTGGCTGTCGGCTTCATGCGATGGCAAGCGCGCGCCTCGGTGGCAAGTCGCTCGCGCAACATGGCGCCGAGTTCGCGCAGGTCGACGGTGGTCGCGGGACGACTCAGCACGTCCTCAGCAAGCCGCGCGCGGAGCTCGTCGAGAGCATCCAGGGCCTTGTTTTCACGCGCCGCGAGCTGCTGACGCGACGCCAACGCGGTGGTCAGCGGCATCCGAATCCGGCCCGGATCGCGTTCGAGTCGGTCGGCGAGCAGCGCGGTCCAGCGCAGGGCGAGGTCGGCGAGCGCGTCGAGCACCCGGGCGTGATGCTGCTCGGGCGAAAACATCCGCAAGATCACCCGCCGCGAAGCGATGCGACGCGCGCCGTCGAAGCGGTTGTTGTCGAGCGCCTCGATAAAAACGGTGGCGAATTCACCAGCGCGCAGGTCGAGCTTGTCGACCTCGACGGTCTCGCGAATCTCCGCGTTGCGATCGTGGGCCGCGAACGCGACCTGGCGCCGAACCTCACCACCGGCGGGCAGAGACAGGACGAGCTCGACGTTGGCGAGGCCGATGTCATCGTGCACCGAACCGCCGACGATCACCTGCTGGCCGCGGCGCACATCGACTTCACCCGTCGGCGTGGTCAATTCGACGGCCGGCGGACGATCCGGCCGAACCCGCAGCCGATGCTCGCCGCGCTCCCGCCACGTGGTCCCGTCCGCGTCTCGACCCACGTAACGAAACCACAGATCCCGCTCCGCCGTGATACGCCAGCCGACCAACCCCTGGCTCGGGTCCAACACGATCTCGCGATCGTCGCCCTCGCTGCGAACCTCGACGCGAAGGTCCACAAAACGCCGCAGCGGCTGGGCTTGAACCATCACGGTCGACCCGCGCAACGCCGGCGGGGGCTCTTCCTCGTATTCGGAAACCTGGACGGACAACGACGCATACTCTGGCGGCTCGATACGGATGCGTTGATCGCCGACCAGCGTGCCGATCGCCCGAACCGCCGGGCCGCGCGCTCCATCGCCCTCAACCAACGCCATCCAGGCCTCGGGATGCGCGAGCGACGACCCATAGATCGACACGGACAACGCCAACAACGCCACCGCGAGCCGCAGGTTCATATGCCGTCGACGCGCCACAATCGCGCGAAGCTGGTCAACGACCGGCCGGGCCGATCGGACGGTCTGGGCGACCAAGAGCGGCGATCCGCTGCGCCGTCCATCTTGCTTCGTCCATCCCTCGGCGAGCTCGAGCGCGGTGCGGATTCGCTCACCGTCGATGCCCAGAAGCAACGACGACGCCCACGACGCCATCCCGGCCCGCCATGGCTGTGCAACGACAAGCGCCACCGCGACCAGCACGCCAAGGACCCCAAGGCCGGCCGCAACGACGCGGGCGAGCTGCACATTGTCGGACACCGATTGCACCGCGATGGCCCCTGCGATCGCGGCAAGAGCGCCCAGCAGTGTCGCCAACGAAGACGCGAGAACCCGCGCGATCCTCTCGCCGCGACGAACGCGAGACGTGGCCGTACGCAGGGTTTCGCAGGCAGCGTGGCAGGTTTGCTCGGCGACGGCGGTCATCGCAGGCTTCTCCGGGGCTTCTTCGACCGGCGCAAAACAACGACGCAGCAGGCCGCGCCGGGTTGACCGGTGCAAGGGCGCATGGTAACAAGCGCGCCTGAATCTGGGAGCCACCCCTCATTCACATGGTAACACCTCGCAATCACTTGTGAAATTTCAAATATGCGGCACCTACTCGGCGCCCTCCGGGGAGCGCTGGCAACGAGCCGCGAACCAGCCTCTTAGAGACACGCCGGCCTGACCTGCAGATGGAGTTCGACCACCCGATGGACCCACGGCGCCAATTCATTCGCAGAGTCGAAGGGTTGCACGCCGCGCTGGGCGTTGTGGCGTGCGTTGTTGCGTTCTTGGGCTGGCCCACTTCGATCGCGCTGGGCGTGTTTGTGGGCGCGTTGCTTGGTGGTCTGAACTTCCGTGCCCTGGCCTTGCTGGCTGCCAAATTCACGCGCGTTGGCGACAACGCTGCACGCAGCGGGGCGATGGGTCTGATCGTCGTCAAGCTCGGCGCGATGATGGCCGCTGTCGGCGGGGTGATGGTGTTGGTCAAACCGGACGTCGGTGCCTTCCTTGTCGGCATCTCGCTGGCCCCCGCGGCGCTGATCGGCGTGGCGTTGATGGCCCGCCCGGTATTCGACGACGACAGCTTCAACGACGAGACCTCACGGGTCCCGACCCCACGAATCCCGACCCGACGAATCCCGACCAATGAGACGACCGCGACCCCGGAGGTGAGCGGATGACGCGACTCGCAACATGGGCGCCTGTTGCCGCCCTGACACCGCTTGCTGCCTTGGTATTGGCCGCTGCGTTGACGCTGGTGCCGATGACGGCGTTGGCGAGCGGTGATGCCGGACATGGCGAAGGCCACAGCGCCGCCGAAGCCAAGGAGCATCTGCGGCACTTTTCGCTGTGGAACATGCTCGTCCCTTCCCAAACCGAATCCAACCTTCGCGGCAAGCTCGCAGGTGTTCCCGGTATGAAGAAGTCTTTCTACGACAAGGAAGACTTCGCCGCCAAGGGCCACCTGGCGCACGTCTTCTGGGCGGCCATCGCGCTCATGATCGTGGTACTGCTCGCCTTTGCGGCCCGCAAGCGTCTCGATGCAGACGCGGACGCTGGTGTGTTGCCCGAGCGCAAGATCGGCCCGCTGTTGCTCTTCGAAGTCGTGCTCGGGGGCATCTGGGGCTTGATGAAGGACATGATGGGCGAACAGCACGCCCGCAGTTACCTGCCGATCATCGGCACGCTCGGTATCTACATCTTCATCATGAACGTGCTCGCGTTGCTGCCCTTCGGCGCGCCGGCTACCGACAACCTCAACACCAATGCCGGCATGGCGCTGACCGTTTTCTTCGCGACGCACTACGCGGGCATCAAGGCACAGGGCCTCGGTCACTACCTGCAGCACTTCATGGGCCCGGTTCTCGCGCTCGCGCCGTTGATGATCGTGGTGGAGGTGGTCGGCCACCTCGCGCGGCCGGTTTCGCTGTCATTGCGCCTGATGGGCAACATGACCGGCGACCACAACGTCTTGTTTGAATTCATGTACTTCCAGATCCCGCTCATCCCCCTCCCGGTGATGGTGCTTGGTCTGCTCGTCTGCGTCGTGCAGGCGATGGTGTTCGTCATCCTCTCCACGGTGTACCTGACCTTCGCGGTCGACACAGGGCACGGAGACGAGGCGCACGCCCACTAAGATTTACCCACCCGGCCCCGCATTCGCCGGCGCCAAACCTGTCCAATCAGGAACAGCTTCGACCAGGAGAAAAGGATGCTGAAGCGACTCACCTCCGCACTGTTTGCCTTCGTCGCCACGATGGGCTTTGCCTCTGTCGCCTTCGCCGAGGGCGCCGCTGCTGCTGGCAGCACTGACCCCAAGGGCCTCATCGCGCTCGCGATCGGCCTCGGCCTCGGCATCGCCGCCGCTGGTGGTGGTGTTGGTCAGGGCAAGGCCGCCTCGGCCGCGCTCGAAGGTATTGGCCGTAACCCGGGCGCCGCGAAGGAAATCTTCACGCCGCTGCTCCTCTCGCTCGCGCTGATCGAGTCGCTGGTGATCTACTCGCTGGTCATCTCGTTCATGCTGCTCGGCCAGATGGGTTAACCCGGCTTTCTCATCACAGAGAGAAGGACGGGCTTACCGGCCTTACACCGAGACATTCAGAACATACGCGCATCGTCCGCCGACGCTTTGTGGGTGGACGGTGCGTGTGTTTTTGCACGCGTCGAGCGGCCGCTCTCAACGTCCGCTGTGAAGGCGCGTGTGCCGTTGATGGTCGTCGGTTGCAGGGTGCATTGCCCTCTGCGAGATTAGCGGCATGGTCGCACCTGAACCGATCCTCCATGCCATCGTCGTAGCCGATGACGCCGTGGAAGCCGGCATGCTCGCGCTCGACCTCGTGCAAGCGGGTTTCGACGCCCATGCAGCGGCCAGTGAAGCCGCAGCGATCGACCAGCTCGCGAGTCTTTCAGCTCGGGCAGATGTGGAGCGGCCCGCCGTTGTTGCGGCCTACCAGGACTTGCGGCGCACCTCGGTGTTGTCTCGTCGGCTCGTTTCGGCGGGCCTGACCTGCAAATTCGTGGCGGTCATCAACGATCGCGATCGCCAGACGGCTGAGAGTGAATCGGTCCTGCTCGATTGGGACGGCGTTGTCATGCGGCCGCCCGACATGGACCTGCTCGGTCAGATCTTGCGATCGGGCGCCGACGCAGCACCGCCGGATCCCGAGGAGAGCTCCCAGGAGGGCAACCTCGCCGGTCACGGTGGGGCGCGCATGGTCGAGCACATCCTCGGTCAAGCCGCTTCGCACCCAACCCATCGCGACGCTGTCGTCCAATTCGCCAACGGTAGCCGACACGGGCAGGTCGCGATCGTCGCGGGCGACCTGGTCCATGCGCAGGCGGACCAGGACACAGGTCGGCACGCGCTCGAGCGCATCTGTTGCTGGAATCGCGGCACCTGGCGAGTCACGTGGACTCGCTATGGCGGCCAACACACGATCCGGGGTGGTCGCGGGGCGCTGGCGGCGGCGACCGAATATGCGCGACGCGTCGAACGAACGCGCGAATCGATCCCGCACCGCAACGCGATCTGCACGGTCCGATGGGAACGGGTCCGGCCACTGCCCGTGGTCGCCGAGGCGCTCTTTCACCGGATCGCGGCTGGCAACCTGCTCGAAAAAGCGCTCGATGGGGAGGGCGACGACGAGCTCGAAGCGTTGACCGCCTTGCTTTCGCGGATCCGACGCGGCGCCGTGAACGCGCAGGCATCGGCCGTCCAGACCCAGACGCACAGCAGCTTGCCCTTCGCGCGTCCCCGCGTGGCGTCACGACCGACCCGGGCGCTCACCGCCCTCAAACCCGAAACGGTTGTGCCGTCGGCGACCGTCGCTGCACCGCGGGATGCCCGCCGCTCCACGCGCACCGAACAGACCTCACACTACGAGATCCCGCCGGTCTCCAGACCCGGCGCGCATAGCTCCGGTCGCCCGATCACGTCCGACGACACGCTGACGCGGCGCATCGACCCGCATGATCTGCCCAAAGATCTGCCGGAAGTGCCCCGGATGCGCGCGCGTCGAGCCACGCCGAGCAACCCGATTCTGCCGGCGACATTGCCCGAATACGATCGCAACAGCGGGGCCTACGAACCGCCCAAGGTGAGCAAGACGATCGACGGCACCGGTGTCGTATCCGGCGGCAGCGCAGGCGGATGGTTTGGCCTGTCCGTTGGCGACACCAACAAGCGTCGCGCCGTGTCCGGCATCGTGGCCCCAGCGGAAAACGACTACCAGGCAGACGCCACCGTGAACGTGACCGAGACGGTCGCCAAGCTGCCCAAACCCGCCCGCCGCGAGCGCGCAAACACGTCGGTTATCGAAGCCGCGTACTCCAACTGGGAAGGCGACTATGCCGAGACGGAGAAGGCCGTCGAAGAGGCGTCGGTGGTCTTCAAGCTCGACGACCTCGAAGAGCCCAAGCGCAAGACCGGCTGGATGTGGGCGCTGGCGTTGGTCGCGGTGTGTGCGATCGGCGCGGTGGTTTTGGTGCCCGGCCTGGTCAGCGACGGCAAACCCAAAGCGACCGACGCCGACCCGGTGATGCACACATATCGGCAGGCCGTTGCCCTGATCGACGAGGGGCGCGGGGCCGAAGCAGTGGCGATGCTCACCCGCGTCTACACGGCCAGCGGGGTGCCGGCCGAGGCGCTGTTGCAGCTCGCCGTGTTGGAGATCGAGCAGGAGAGCTACGAGCTTGGCCGCGCTCACCTCGAACGCTACATCGACGACCATCGCGCCAACGACGCCAAGCGCGCCAAGCGGCTGTACGAGCACGTCTTCGGCAAGCGCACGATCGCCAACTGATCGCTTCTTCGAGGCATCCACATGCATGATTTCGGACCGGCTTTCCCCGGCCCGGTGCTTGGCATCGAATCATCGTGTGACGAGACCGCCGTCGCCGTCGTTTCTCAGCGCCGTGTGCTGGCCGCGCGCATGTCCAGCCAGGTGCCCATTCATCGGCGCTTCGGTGGCGTCGTGCCGGAGGTGGCGTCGCGCAATCACCTGCTGAGCATGCTGCCCGTCATCGAAGACACGCTCGCAGACGCTGGCCTTGCCGGCACCGATCTTGCTGGCATCGCGGTGACCAACCGACCCGGGCTCATCGGGGCGTTGCTCGTCGGGGTGCAGACCGCCAAGACGTTGGCCGCGGTCTGGGGCATCCCGGCGCTCGGCGTTCATCACATCCGCGCGCACTGTTGGGCGGCGACCTTGCGGACGCATGACGATCCCGAGAATACGCCGCCGATCGACCTGCCGGCGCTCGCCTTGGCCGTTTCGGGCGGACACACGAGCCTCTTCATCATGCGCGGGCCCGACGACTTCGAGGAGATCGGGCGCACCCTCGACGACGCCGCGGGCGAGGCGCTGGACAAGTTCGGCAAGCTGCTGGGCCTGCCATATCCGGCGGGTCCCGAGATCGATCGCATCGCCAACAACGGTGACGCCAAGCGCTTCGACTTGCCGCGCGGCATGCGGGGTCGCGATGACCTTGCGTTCTCGTTTTCGGGGCTCAAGACCGCCGGACGGCTGCAGATCGAGCGGTTGCAGGCGGCGCATGGCGAAGTCGACGACCGGGCGCTTGCCGATCTCTGCGCGAGCTACCAGGACGCGGCGGTCGCCCAGCTTGTGAAGCTGACGGTGCGAGCCGCTGAGCAGACCGGCCTTGGGAACATCGTCGTCGCCGGCGGGGTTGCCGCTAACAGCCTCCTGCGCCATGAGCTCGGGCGGGCATGCGAAGAGCGAAGGTGGACGTTTACGCCGGTGCCGCGCCGATGGTGCACCGACAACGGCGCAATGATCGCAGGATTGGGAGCCGATTTGCTGGCGATGGGTCACCGCAACGACACGTTTTCACTGGACGCGACGCCCACCCAAAAGAGGCAGCCGCAGCGACCGGCACACCGCAAGGTCGCCGCGCGTTCCCACGGGGGACAGCGATGAACGATCGCGTCGACGTGACGCCGCGCAAGGCGCTCGGACAACACTTCTTACACGATAACGGGGTGTTGGACCGAATCGCCCGGTTGGCGATGCCCGAAGAGGCCAGCGGTCTACTCGAGATCGGACCGGGCACGGGAAACTTGACCGAGCGCTTGCTGGCTCATGGCTGCCCCGTCGTGGCCATCGAGCGCGATCGGCGGTTGCCTGACGTGCTGGCGGAACGGTTCGACGGGGCGGGCGGCGACCGACTCGATGTGGTGCGGGCCGATGCGACGCGGGTCGACTACGGCAGCTTGCTGCGCGACGAGCGGCTTGGTCCGCGTCCGGTCGTGGTCGGCAACCTGCCGTACAACGCCGGCACGGAGATCTTGTTTTCGGTCCTGCAAAGCCCTGTGCGGCCCGCGCGCATGGTCTTCATGCTCCAGCGAGAGGTCGCCCTTCGCCTGGTCGCGGCGCCGAGCACGTCGGCGTACGGGCTGTTGACCGTAAAAGTCGGCATCCGCGCCGATGTGAAGGTGGCCTTGCGGGTTCGTCCCGGCGCGTTCAAGCCGCCACCCAGAGTCGAGAGCGCGGTGATTGTCGTCGAGCCACTCGCCGAGCCGCGCCATCCGGTGCCTTCGCTCAAACGGCTCTTTCGGCTGCTCGACGCGGGCTTCGGGCAGCGCCGCAAGACGTTGACCAACGCCCTGCGCAACGGGCTCAAGATCCCCACTGCGACGGTCCGTGAAGCGCTTGTCGCGCTGTCGGTTGACGAACGAAGTCGCGCCGAAGCGTTATCGATCGCACAATGGGCGGCCCTCGCGACGCGCCTGGACCCGCATGTCCCTGCCAAGCCCCCGCACGGGCACGGTTCAGGACGCAGCAAAGGTCGGCGCGCCTCCTCCCGAGCACGCAATCCCACGCCGGAATGACGCCATGGACACCACCAGACCGAGCAACCTGACGACGTCGGGGCCAACCCAGCAGCTGGCGTTGACGTCGCCGCGCCGCATCTTCGTCAATCGCGCCTTGAAGCTTGGCGAGATCACGGCGATCGGCTTCGACATGGACTACACGCTGTGCCGCTACAAACCGGCGCTCGAGGTGCTTGCCACGGAGCTGTCGATCGGCCACCTCGTGAGCCGCGGCTACCCGGAAGCCTTGCGTGACAGGGCGTTCGATCCCGACTGGGGCGTGCGCGGACTCGTCATCGATTGCGCCAAGGGCAACGTCGTCAAGATGGACGCGCATCGCCACGTGACCCGCGCTTGGCACGGCCTCGAACCATTCACCGATGAGCAGCGGCGCGAGATCTACCACGCTGATCCTGCGCGCCTGTCTGCCGACCGGTGGGTGCCATCCGATACGCTGTTCGCGACGCCGGAGACGTGGCTGTATTCGCAGCTTGTGCAGCTCCTCGAAGCGGACTCGGGCACCAAGCTCGATATCCACGAGACGCGCCGCCTCTACGCGGACATCCGCTACTGCGTCGATCTCGTGCATCGCGATGACTCGCTCAAGTCGGCGGTTCGCGCGGACATGCCCCGCTACGTCGAGCCTGATCCGCACCTGGGCCAGGCCCTGCACCGCCTGCGAAGTTCAGGCAAGCGGTTGTTTTTGCTGACAAACTCCGACCACAGCTATACCGAACACGTGATGAGCTATCTGCTCGACAACCAGGTGACCGGGTACCGCAGCTGGCAGGATTATTTCGAGAGCGTGTGGGTGAGCGCCGGCAAGCCGAGCTTCTTTCAGCGCATGGAAGAGCCGATCGAGCTCGGCGCCAAGATCTTTGACCGCGGCGGCCGGGTGCACCTTGAAAAGCGCCTCGGCGTGTCCGGGGACCGCATTCTGTACGTCGGCGACCATATCTATGGCGACGTCCTCAAGACCCGCAGCACGACCGGATGGCGGACCGCGCTCATCGTTCCGGAGCTGGAAGCAGAGATGGAGGCGCTGCAGACCGAGATCGACGCCATCATCGAACGTGCGCGGTGCGAAGAGGACCTTTTCGAGCTGGAATCAGCGCTCGCTTCAGCCGAACTCAACTTGCGCCATGTACGCCGCGCCGAGCGCAACCCCGGCACCGGTGAAAACGGCCAGTTGGTGCTCGAAAGGCAAGCGTTGCGCAGCTGTGTCGCCGACTTTCGGTCCCGCGTCGCCGCAACCAAGTCGCGCATCACGGCGCTCTCCACGCAGATCGAAAAGCACCACAACCCGCGCTGGGGACAGCTGCTCAAGGAGCGCCACAAGCACTCGCTCTTCGGCAACCAGATGAAGGATTACGCGTGCCTGTACAGCTCGCGGGTGTCCAACTTCGCGGCCTATTCGCCCGACCATGATTTCCAGCCACCGCGCGACCTTTTGCCCCACGAGCGCGCGCTGCATGTCCGCAATCGCAACGATGTCGACCGCAATGGGCTCCAGACCAATGGCGGCGCCGCCCAGCCGCCGGTTGCCGCGAGCTGACTCCGAACAGAGCGGGCCGTTGAGGTCAGCGCTTATTTCTTGCGCTTGCGGCTCGACTTCTTGCGCGACTTCTTCGGCGCAGGCGGCGACTTCTTGGTTGGCCCGAGCAGCGTGAGCAGGTGCTGATGGGCGTTTTGTGTCTTGCCGGTTCGGACCGTGCCGCTCAAGTAGCAGGTTCTCCGGATCTTGCGGGGCGATCCGCGGGCACTTTGCCGCGGGTCTGGGACAGGTGCAAACGCCGCAAGCTTTCGCGCCAAGTACGCTTCGTTGCGCCGATCCGTCTTGACGCGATCGACGCGCGCCCCCTAAATTTCTGCAGGCGTTTTCGGGCCGGTTGCGCCGTTTGCACGCCGGCCGCGCGCCTTTGCGCTCGTGTCCAGAACGCGTGCTATCATCGCGCGCCGCGACCCCAGTCGCAGGTATGAAGGGAGCCCCCAATGGCCAACCAGAATCAGCGTCGCAGCTCCGGGTACTACCCGGTACCCGCCAAAAAAATGGGGGACATGCTGCTGCGAAACAAGATGGTTTCGCCCGAGCAGCTTCGCAACGCCACCGAACGCGCCCAACAACTCGGCGAAAGCGTCGCCAACTCGCTCGACGCCCTTGGATACGTCGACGGCACCCAGCTCGTCGACTTCCTCTCGCGCCAATACCAGGTCCCCAGCATCGACCTCGGCACGGTCGACATCCCCGAGGACATCGTCCGCCTCGTGCCGCGCGAAGTCTGCGAACGCCACGAGATGATCCCGGTCGCGTTGCACGGTTCCACGCTCGTCGTCGCGATGGTCGACCCCGGCAACTTCCACGCGGTCGATGACCTCAAGTTCCTCACCGGCCTGAACATCGAAGTGGTGGTTGCGGCCGCCGAAGACATCCTCAAGGCCCGCGACCGGTTCTACGGCGCGCAAGACCAGCTCGCCCTGCTCGACGACATGAACGAGCAGATCGAGTTCCTCGAGGAAGAGGACGAGCTCGACACCGAGGAGCTGAAGAACAGCTCCGAAGAAGCGCCGGTTGTTCGTTTGGTCAACCTCATCCTCGTCGACGCGATCCGGCGCGGCGCGTCCGATATCCACATCGAGAGCTACGAGAAGTCCTTCCGCGTCCGCTACCGCATGGACGGCGTCTTGCACGAGATGATGCGCCCGCCGGTGAAGCTCCGAAACGCCATCGTTTCGCGTGTGAAGATCATGAGCCAGCTCGACATCGCCGAGCGCCGCTTGCCGCAGGATGGTCGAATCAAGTTGAAGCTGGCCGACGGCAAGGAGTGCGACTTCCGCGTCTCCGTGCTGCCGACGCTGTTTGGCGAGAAGGTCGTTCTGCGACTGCTCGATAAGTCCAACTTGCAGCTCGACATGACCAAGCTCGGCTTTGACCAGTCCGAGCTCAACAAGTTCAAGCACGCGATCCACCAGCCGTTTGGCATGGTCCTGGTGACGGGCCCGACCGGTTCGGGCAAGACGACGACGCTTTACTCCGCGCTTTCTGAGCTCAACCAGGTCACCGAAAACCTCTCCACCGCCGAAGATCCGGTCGAGTTCAACCTCGAGGGCATCAACCAGGTCCAGATGCACGACAGCATCGGCCTGAATTTCTCATCGGTGCTGCGTTCCTTCCTCCGCCAAGATCCCGACATCATCCTGGTTGGCGAGATTCGCGACTTCGAAACGGCCGAGATTGCGATTAAAGCAGCGCTCACGGGCCACCTGGTGTTGTCGACCCTGCACACCAACGACGCCCCATCGACCATCAACCGTCTGCTCAACATGGGTGTCGAGCCCTTCATGGTGACGGCGTCGCTCAACCTCATCGCCGCCCAGCGCCTCGCCCGACGTCTCTGCAAGGAATGCAAGGCGCCGTTCACCTACGACAAAGAAGCCTGCGTCGACGCGGGCATGAAACCCGAAGAGCACGATGCCGGCGGTTCGATGAAGGGCATGGGATGCCGAATCTGCGGTGAGACCGGCTTCAAAGGTCGCGTCGCGCTCTACGAGATCATGCCGATGAGCGACGTGCTCAAGGAAGCCGTGTTGCAAGGCTACTCGGCCCAGGAGCTCAAGCGCGTCGCCGTTGAAGACGGTATGCAGACGCTGCGACGGTCGGGCCTCGCCAAGATCATGCAGGGCACGACCTCGCTGCCCGAAGTCATCCGCGTCACCCGCGCCGACAATCAGTAGCCTGTTCGGAGCGCTCCGCTCGGCAACGACAAGGTCAGCTCTGTCCGCCTCCAACCGGGCTGGGAAGCCGTCCTCTTTGAACACGGCAACTTCCAGGGACGCCGCCACGTGCGGTCCAAGGAATCCACGAGCCCCAAGACGGCCAAAGCCGGCACCAATGGCGGCACGATGTCGGTCCGGGTGCGCCACACCAAGGGCGGCAAGTTCACCTACAAGCTCAAGGTCGACTACGTCTGTCCGTAGCGCGCGGGTTGGCCCGTCTTTCGCAACAAGTCGGGTCAGAACTTGAACGTCCAGTCCTTCTCGGCGGCCCACAGCGTCCAGATGTATTTCAGCCCGTCCCAGGCGTAGAACTCGAGCTGGTCCTTGCCGCCCCACACGGGCTTCCAGAAACCACCAACGGCGCCATCGAGCACGTTGAGCGCCAGCATGTACGCGGCGCGTCCCTTGACGGTCAGCGTGAGCGGATCGGCCGACTTGACCAGGATGAACTGCGCGACGAACTCCACGGGCGTGGAAAACGCGATGAATTCCTTGAAGATCACCTCGACGCCGATCACGCCGATGAAGAGATTCAAGCCGACCGAACCGCCAAAAATACCCGCGATCTTGGGCTCCAAGCGGCCTTTGACAGCCTTCTCTTTGACGTTGATGACGGCGGTCGTGGCGAACGACACCGACGCGCCGACCTCGCAGCACACGTCGAAGCACACGACCGACATGCACAAGGTCTTGCAGAAGGTCTCGGTCCATTCCTTCGCGGCGAGCGGCAGGATGTCGTAGGTCAGGTCCTCTTCTTCGAGGACGTACTGCTTGTCCCAGATCGAGAAGCCGATGATGCGGATGTCCGGCCACCAGTAGGTGTCGTAGCCGTTGCCGATGCCAAGCTGCACGGGCAGGTCGATGTACAGCATCCCGCGCGGCCACCAGCCGACGATCGATGTCGAGAAGCCGACGCCGGCCTGGAGCTTGATCGGGTCTCGTTCGAGCAGGCTCTTGTTGTACAGGCGCATCTTCCACCACAGCGCCGAACGAAGCCCGATGTCTTCGGCGGACCCCATCGTGAAGCTGATCTCGGGTTCGTGTTGCCAGTAGATGTGCTCGTCGAAGGCGTCTTCGGCGTAGCAGCAGTGGCATTTGCTGGCCGTGACCGGCTGCGTCTTGAACGCGGGGATGAGGTAGCAGGTCGTCTCTTCGTTGTGCTGGCCGAGCTCGACGCACTCGGGGCGGAGCTCGTCCTTGTCGCCGCAGCGGTTGGCCGAGTCCTTGGGATCTTTGGCCCACAGGTATTCGAACGTCTTGGTGACCTGCTTGTCGTTGCCCTGCTTGTCCTTCTCGGTGGTCGTGGCCTTGACCTCGTATTGGGCGTGGTGACCGCCCAGCGGCGTGCCGTCCGACAAGGTGTGCTTGGTGACGATGAGCGGCATGATCGAGCAGTTGTTGTTGGCGCCGAGATCCTTGCCCTGGGCTTCCTGGAACGCGGGCAAAGCGCAGCCGAGCAGCTCAAACTTGCTGTACGTCGTCCAGTCGCCCTTGGTCAGCCGGGTGCGCAAACCGGGCGGGATCATCAGCGGATGGTCGGTGAGTCGCTTCGTCGCGGCTTTGAGTGACGACAAGAAGCGGTGCAGCGCCTGCTTGAGGTCCGGTTCGCAGGTTGGGCATTTCTGCACGTCCTTTTCGGCGATGATGAGCGGCTCCCAGTCCAGCGACGCGGCGCTCACGCCTGCGGGCAGGTCGGTCGGCGCGACGTCGGGGCGGAGCATGAAGTAGTAGCGCATGTTCTGGGCGGCGAGCGGGCCTTCGTCGTCTTTTTCCGACTGCTCGGTGCCGTAGATGACCGAGGCGGTGTTGACGAAGAGGTCCGCGTCGTCGGGTTTGGTTGGCCGCACAAAGAGCACGCTGGAGCCGGACTGCACCTTCTCCATGCGCACATCGAGCCCGGGTGTATCGGCCACGTCGAAGGTGGACTCGCAGCTGTTGAAGTGGCCGCTGGCATACGACGACTTGCACTGATCGAGCGGCCAGCGCGCGGTGTGGATGAAGACGTCGACATCCTCGATCTTTTCGGGCTTTTTGCCGCCGCCAGGGCGCGGATCGACGGGAATGTAGGTGCGTCGGAAGGGATCGATGGCCACCCACACCTTTGCGCCCTTTTCGCCGACCAGGTTTTTGCACCGTGGCTGCACGAAGAGGCGCCTTTCGAGGACCAATTCACCCCACGTCGACTCCTTGGGAACCGGCGTCTTTCCCGCCGTGATTTCGCCCGCTTCGGCGCCGCCAGCGTACTCAAGCTCGATGTAGCCGGCCGCACAGTGTTTGCTGCCGTCTTTGCTCGACAACCCGATGATGAGGTCGGTCTTGAACGGTTCTGCGTTGATGAGCAGGCCAACCCGGACCGTCATTGGGTGCATGAGATAGAGCGGCCGCACCTTCTCTTCGCTGATGATCAGCTGCTGGATCGTCAGGCTGGTGATGGTCGGCTCGCCGGTCGGGCTGGTCTTGGACACGCACACGCCGTTGCTCAGCACGGTGCCGGTCGAGCAGTCCTCTTCGCTCGCGCCGAAGCTACAGCTTGCGCAGGCCGCCACGAGCAAGAACGCCGCGAACAAACGCACTACAACGCCGCGCCGGGCGGCCACACGATGGGTGTTCATGGCGCCAGTATGGCAGATCTCGCCAACGCCGCGAGTCGCGCTCTTCATAGACCTTTGCACTTTATTTCTGCGGGTCCGGGCACCTGACGGGTCTCACCTATTGAAACCGCCCGACACCCCGACGGGTCTCAAGCCAAGGCACACAAAATGCACTTCCGCACCTCTTCCCAAGCCATCTCGTTGATCCTGGTCGCCAGCCTCTTTGGCTGCGAAGGGCTCGATTCACTCGCCGACGGCCCTATCGACGCCCAGGCCACCAGCGAGATCAACGCCAACCAGCAAAGCGTCACCGAAGGTCTGCCGACCGCGACCGAAGCCAAGATGGAGCTGCACGAGCTGCTCGGCGACCTCGACGACGGCTGCTACGAAGGCCTGGTCAAGTGTGTCGCCGCAGAAGGCGCCGACTGCTACGGCAACCTGGTGATCTGCGAGCAAGACGCGCAGATGGCGACCACCACACACGCCCTCTCCACCGAACCCAAACCCGAAGGCGACGCGGGCGGCAAACCCAGCGGCGGCAAAAACGCCAAGAGCGGCGACAGCAAGAAGGGCAGCCACGGAAAGAAAGGCAGCATGGGAGAGAAGGGCTGCAAGAAGGGCGACAAGAAGGGCGACAAGAAGGGCGACAAGAAGGGCGACAAGAAGGGCGACAAGAAGGGCGACAAGAAGGGCGACAAGAAGGGCGACAAGAAGGGCGACAAGAAGCACGACAAGAAGCACGACAAGAAGCACGACAAGAAGGGCGACAAGAAGCACGACAAGAAGGGCGACAAGAAGGGCGACAAGAAGGGCGACAAGAAGGGCGGCCCGCTCGCGATGTGCAAGATGGGTCTTCAGAAATGCTTCAAGTCGACCGGTGGCGCGAAGAAGTGCCTCGTCGGCCTCGCCAAGTGCGTCGTCTCAGCTGCTAAGAAGGCCAAGGACGGCAAGGGCAGCAAGCCGACCAAGGGCAAAGATGGCAAAGACGGCAACAAAGCCAAGGACGGCAAGGGCAGCAAGCCGACCAAGGGCAAGCCGAGCAAGGGCAAGTCCAGCAAGGATGGCAAGTCCAGCAAGGACGGAAAATCCGACAAGTTCGGCAAGTTCGCGTAACCGCTCGTTCGCGTTCATCGCGGGGTCGGCGCCAGGTCGGTGTCGGCCCCGCGGCCGTTTTGCAGCAGGGGCGCGACGTCAGTAGGCGAGGTTGGGTGCCAGCCAGCGCTCGACCTCCGCCACCGACATGCCTTTTCGCGCCGCGTAGTCCTTGACCTGGTCTTCACCGATCGGACCCAGCCCGAAATAGCGGGCCTGTTCATGCGCGAAATACAACCCGCACACGCTGGCGGCGGGGTCCATCGCGAGGGCTTCGGTCAGCGTGACGCCGGTGTGCTTTTCGGCATCGAGCAGACGCCACAGCGTCGGCTTTTCGGTGTGGTCGGGGCACGCGGGATAACCCGGCGCAGGTCGGATTCCCCGGTACTTCACGGCGATGAGCGCGTCGTTGTCGAGGTCTTCCTCGGCGGCGTATCCCCACAGCTCCTTGCGGACCTTTTCGTGCAGGCGCTCGGCGAAAGCTTCGGCGAATCGGTCGGCGAGGGCCTTGAGCATGATCGCGCGGTAGTCGTCATGTTCGGCTTCGTATTTCGCCGCCAACTCGGCCACCCCGTGACCCGCTGTGACGACGAAGCCACCGATCCAATCCACACCCGAATCCGCGCCGTTTTCGCCCCGCTCGCGCAGGAAATCCGACAGGCACAGGTGGGCTGCTTCACCCTGTTTGTCGCGCTGTTGGCGGAGGTGATGGAGCACCGCGACCGTCTCCGACCGCTCTTCGTCGCTGTAGACTTCGATGTCGTCGTCAGACCGGTTCGCAGGCCACAAACCGACGACACCCCGGGCTGTCAGTGAGCCGTCGGCCACGAGATCATCGAGCATCGACAACGCATCGGCGTGAAGCTTGCGCGCCTCCTCGCCGATCACCGGATCATCGAGCAACGCCGGATACTTGCCGTGCAGCTCCCACGTTGCGAAGAACGGCGTCCAGTCGATGCGCTCGGTCAATTCCGCGAGCGGGAACTCCGAAAAGACCGAGATTCCGGGCGTGTTGGGCGCAGGTGTCGCGATTCCGTTGAGCCGCTGCCCATATCCGTTGCCGCGCGCGCTTTTCAGCGTGGTCAGCTTGGCCTTGCGCTTGTTGGCGAGGCGCATCCGCACACGTCCGTATTCCTCGCGCGTCTTCGCCACGAAGCCAGCGTGGTGTTCCGATGACAGCAGCGCCTGGGCGACCGGCACCGCACGCGAGGCATCCATCACGTGCACGGTTGCCTTGGTGTAGTTGGGCTCGACCTTGAGCGCGGTGTGCGCCTTGGACGTCGTCGCCCCGCCGATCAGCAGCGGCACCTCGAAGCCCTGGCGCTCCATCTCCTTGGCGACGTGTACCATCTCGTGCAGCGACGGCGTGATGAGCCCCGACAGACCGATGATGTCCGCGCCAACTTCGCGCGCCTTACGGAGGATGACAGCCGCCGGGACCATGACGCCGAGATCGATGACCTCGTAGCCGTTGCAGGCCAGCACGACGCCGACAATGTTCTTGCCGATGTCGTGCACGTCGCCCTTGACCGTCGCCATGACGATCTTGCCGGCCGACTGTTTGCTGTCCTTGTCGTCTTCCATAAACGGCAGCAGCCACGCGACGGCCTTCTTCATCACCCGCGCGCTCTTGACCACCTGGGGCAGGAACATCTTGCCCGCGCCAAACAGGTCGCCGACCACGTTCATGCCATCCATCAGCGGCCCTTCGATGACGTGCAGAGCGCGCGGATACTTCAGCCGCGCCTCTTCGGTATCGGCGTCGACGTACTTGTCGATCCCCTTGACCAGCGCGTGACTGAGGCGCTTTTCGACCGGCCAGGCGCGCCACGCGTCGTCCTCGGCGTCGCGCAGGCCCTTCTTGTTGGTCATGTTGGACGCGAAGTCGATCAGGCGCTCGGTCGCGTCGTCGCGGCGCATCAAGATCACGTCTTCGACCGCTTCGAGCAGGTCGGCGGGCACCTCGGCGTACACCGGGAGCTTGCCGGCGTTGACGATGCCCATCTCCAGGCCGTGCTGAATCGCGTGGTAGAGGAACGCGGCGTGCATCGCTTCGCGCAGCGCATTGTTGCCGCGGAAGGAGAAGCTGATGTTGCTGATGCCGCCGCTGATGAGCACACCCGGCAAGGTCTCTTTCAGCGCCCTGCAGCTGCGGATGAAGTCGAGCGCGTAGCTATCGTGCTCGGCCATGCCGGTCGCTACGGTCAGCACGTTGGGGTCGAGGATGATGTCGTGCGGCGCAAAACCGACCTCGTCGACGAGGATGCGGTAGGCGCGCGTGCACACGTCGATGCGGCGCTGCAGGGTGTCGGCCTGGCCGGTCTCATCAAACGCCATGACGACCACAGCGGCGCCATAGCGGCGGATGATCTGGGCGCGCTCGCGAAACAGGGCCTCGCCGTCTTTGAGCGAGATCGAGTTGACGATCGCCTTGCCCTGCACGTTGCGCAGCCCCTCTTCGATGATCGAAAAGTCCGACGAGTCGATCATGATCGGCACGCGCACGATGTCGGGTTCGGCCGCGATGAGGCGCAGGAACTTCCGCATCGCCTCGACGCCGTCGATCATCCCGTCGTCGAGGTTGATGTCGATGACCTGCGCGCCGTTTTCGACCTGCTGCCGGGCGACCGCGACCGCCTTTTCGTAGTTGCCTTTGCGGATCAGCTTCGCGAACCGGGCGCTGCCGGCGATGTTGGTGCGCTCGCCGACGTTGATGAACGGGATCGCGTCGCTCTTGGTGAACGACTCCAGCCCCGACCAGCGTTGACGCGGCTCGATCGTGGGGATGACACGCGGCTTGATGCCAGCGACCGCGCGGACGATGGCCTCGGTGTGCTCGGGTCCGGTGCCGCAGCAGCCGCCGACGATGTTGACCATCCCGGCCTCGGCGAACTCGCGCACGATGGCGGCGGTCTCCTCGGCGTGTTCGTCGTATTCGCCAAGCTCGTTGGGCAAGCCGGCGTTGGGAAAACAGATCGTGGGGACCGGCGCGCTGGCGGCCAATTCGGCGATGAACGGGCGCATCTCCCGCCCGCCGAGCGAACAGTTGAGGCCCACAGCGAGCAGCGGGAAATGGCTGACGGACAACCAAAACGCTGTGGTGGTCTGGCCCGAGAGCGTGCGGCCGGAGAGGTCGGTGATCGTGCCCGAACAGAGCACCGGGATGTCGCGCGTCGGGTCCTTTTCGGCGATCTCGGCGAGCAGGTCGGAGATGCCAAAGAGGGCGGCCTTGGCGTTGAGCGTGTCAAAAGCCGTCTCGACCAGCAGCGCGTCGACACCGCCGTCGATCAACCCGCGCGCCTGTTCGCGGTACGTGGCGGCGAATTCTTGGAAGCTGGCGGCCCGAAAACCGGGATCGTTGACGTCGGGGGACAGCGAGGCGGACTTGTTGGTCGGTCCCATGCTGCCGAACACAAAACGCGGCTTGGCGGGATTTTTGGCCGTGTAGATGTCGGCGCGTTCACGGGCGAGAGACGCCGCGGCGAGGTTGACGTCGTACACGAGGTGGCCGAGATCGTAGTCGTCGAGCGAGAAGACGTTGCCGTTGAACGTGTTGGTTTCGATGATGTCGGCGCCGGCGTCGAGATAGGCGTCGTGCAGCCACCGGACGACATCGGGAGCGCTGAGGCAAAGCAGGTCGTTGCAGCCCTGCAGCGGCTTGTGGTGGTCCTTGAATCGGTCGCCCCGAAAATCGGCCTCGGACAGCTCCCGACGCTGCATCATCGTGCCGGTCGCGCCATCCATAACCAGGATGCGCTCGCGGACGAGGTTGCGCAGTGGGTGAGGTATCGTGGCCATGAGGAGCTCCTCCGAGACGGGCAAAGGGTCAAAGCCGCTTATAACGTTGTCGTTGCAGGCGGGAAAGTTGAACAAACGCGTTGCCCGACCCGCCTTCACCGAGGCGCTCAAGCACCTCGTAGCGATCCGTCGCCGATGAGAGAAACGTTCCAACAGCCGTCATGGCCGCAGTCTGCCACGCGGGGCGGAAAGTTCGCTTTTGCTGACGCTGATCGGTGTTGGGCGGCCTGAACTACTTCAATTCAGAGCGAATCGCGGACTCAAGCTTGTCGGTTTCGGCCTTGACGTTATCGCGTGTGATGGCGCGTTTGGCGGTCTCGTCGGCCTGCGCCTTGAGCTTGGCTTCGTCGATCTTCAGCGGTTTGGGCGGGGCCCGATGGGTGGTATCGCGACCGTCACAGCCCCACGCTCCAAGCGCGAACGCGGCGACGATGAGCGCTAGTGCGACGCGGCGCATCACGAGCCGTTGTAGCGATGACGGGCCACTCCGCGCGCCATGGAGCGGCGGAAGCGGCGTTCTTCGAGGGGGCGCAGAACGGCCACGCGAGCCAGCAGATCGTTGTCGTCCATGGCGCGGGCGATCGACTCGATACGATCGAGCTTGGCGACGTTGAGCAGGTGCTGACGTTTGGCGACAAAAAGCGGGTGTTTGGCGAGCTCGGCTGCGCCATCCGCCTTGGAATCGACCGAGGCCTTTTCGCGTGGAAGGGGCGATGCTGTCTTCACCGATTGGGCTTCAGCGGCCCGTTCGCCGAGCGCGCTACCGATGGCGAACGGCACCGCGACGAGCACGAATCCGAGCAACACGCGAGCCGGGGTGGAAGGTTGGGGAGACTTCCGCATAAACAACTCCACTCGACCTGGGGCGGCATCGGTCGAAGCGGTCTGTGCCGTTGAATAGTACGTCACCGCAGACCCGAGCGAGGTTTAAAATCCGTTCAAGGTTGTTAGCGCGCTGGCGCCCGACGCGGGAGGTGGCAAACGTTGTTTCAGTGCGCTTCTTCCCAGGACCCGCCCACGCCGATGTCGACCACGAGCGGGACGGTCAGCGGGTAGGCGTTGCGCATGCAGTCTTCGATGATGGCGACGGCCGCCTGGACCTCAGCGTCGGGCGCTTCGAAGAGCAATTCGTCGTGGATCTGCAGCAGCATGCGCGTCTTCAATCCGGCGGCGGACAGGGCCTTGGGGATGGCCAACATGGCGAGCTTGCAGATGTCGGCGGCGGAGCCCTGGATCGGCGTATTGGCGACGACGCGCAGACCGAAGGCGCGGTCTTGGGGGTTGCGGCTGCGCAGCTCGGGGATGAAGCGTTTGCGGCCGAGGATCGTGGTGACAAAGCCGCGTTCGTCGCCCAGGGCGGTGGTTTCGTCGAGCCAGCGTCGCACGCCCGCGTAGGTTTCGAAGTAGCGCTGGATGTAGCTGACGGCGACGTCCCGTTCGATGCCGAGGATCTGGGCGAGGCCGGTCGGTCCCTGGCCGTAGATCGTCGCGAAGTTGACGGTTTTGCCGACGTCGCGCTGCTGCCGGGTCACCTCGCTTTCGGGCACGCCGAAGAGCTCCGATGCGGTACGCGTGTGCACGTCGAGGTTGTCGCGGAAGGCTTCGATCAGCTTGGGGGCCTGGGCGAAATGGGCCAACACGCGCAGCTCAATTTGGCTCCAGTCGGCGCTGATGATGCGGTGGCCGGGCGGGGCGACGAAGGCTTGCCGGATCCGCCGGCCGGCGTCGGTTCGGACCGGGGTTCGTTGCAGGTCGGGGTCGGTCGAGATGAGCCGGCCGGTCGCGCCCACGGTTTGCTGAAAACACGCGTGGATGCGGCCATCGTCGGCCACAGCGGCGCGCAGGACCGACGTGTAGGTGTTGATGAGCTTGTAGACCTTGCGCCACGCCAGCAGCGCTTCGGCGATCGGGTGACGATCAACCAGGCGCGTGAGCACATCCGAGCTGGTCGAATAGCCGGTCTTGGTGCGCTTGAGGATCGGCAGGCCCATCTCCTCGAAGAGCACGGTACCGAGCTGGCGCTGGCTCCCGATGTTGAATTCGCGGCCAGCGTGACCCCAGATTTCGTCCTGCAGGCGCGCTTTTTCGGCGGCGTACTCGTCTTCCAAGCCGGCGAGAACGGCGCGATCAACCTCGATCCCAACCACCTCCATGCGCGCGAGCACGGCGGACAGCGGCAGATCGTGCTCGAGCAGCTGGCGGGTCTGCCCGTGTTCTTCGACCTTGGCGGCGATGGGCGCGCGGATGCGGAAGATGTTGTCGGCGATATGACACGCCCAGTCGGCGACGTCGGCGACCGGGCACTCCGAGAACAGCTTCTGTTTCTTGCCGCTGCCGATGACCGACTTAGCGGGCCGCACGAGGCGCTGCGTGAAGCGCTTGGTACATTGATCGAGCCGGTGGGGGATGAGCCCGGTCGGATCGACGAGAAACGACCCCAGCATCGTGTCGAAGGCCGCGCCCTGCAGCTCGATTCCGGCGCCCTTCTTGCCGATATTGGCGCGCAACAGGCCGACCATGAGCCGCTTGAGGTCATGACCACACTTGGGCGCGGCCGGGTCGATGAGCCAACGCCGAATGCCCGAGATTCCCGCCTTGCCCAGCTTGATCTCGGGCGAGGCCAGCGGGATGTAGACCGCTTCTGCGGCCTTGAGTGCGATGGCGATTCCGACCATCGGGCTGATCGCGGGCGGCGGAATGTCAAAGACGGGCACGATCGCGGCGGGCTCATCGGGCGGCAGGTCGCGCAGCCGTCGGTACAGGATCGAAATCTCCGACATGCTTGCAATTACATCATATTTGAACGTCTCTGAGACCGTCGAGTCGGCGCCATCACCGCGGCTGAGCGCGTCGCGATCCTGCTCGGGGAGCAGCGAATAGAACTGCAGGTCCATCAACGTCTTGCGCAGGATCTTCGGATCGGGCGGCGACAAGCGCAGGTCCTCGAGGCCGACATCGAGCGGCACGTGTTGGTCGATTGTGGCGAGCTCGTAGCAGGTGCGGGCGAGGGCGCCGTTTTCCTCGAGCGTCGACTTCTGCCGGCCCTTGAGCTGGTCGGTCGCCGCGAGGATGCCGTCGAGATCGCCGAACTGGCCGAGCAGCTTGGCCGCCCCTTTCGCGCCGATGCCGGGCACGCCGGGGATGTTGTCGGACTTGTCGCCGCACAACGCGAGCCAGTCGATCATCTGCTCGGGCCGCACGCCCCACTTTCGAAACACCAGGTCGGGGTCGTAGGTGACGTCGCGCAGCGTATCGACCATCCGCACGCGCTCGCCGATGAGCTGCGCGAAGTCCTTGTCGCCGCTGATGATGTAGACCTCGCAGTCGGCGGCCAGCGCCATGCGGGTCAACGTGCCGATCAGGTCATCGGCCTCGTACCCCTGCATGCGCAGCAGCGGAAAGGCGTGGGCGCGAACCAGGTCGTCGATGTGCGGCAACTGGATCCGCAGCTCGTCGTCCATCGGCGGTCGATTGGCCTTGTATTCGGGGAACTTCTGCGCGCGAAACGTCGGTCCGGGCGCGTCGAAGATGACCGCGCCATACGTCGGTGTGCGACCGGCGAGGACCTTGCGGAACATCTGCGCGAAACCGAGCGCGGCGTTGGTGGGCAGGCCGGTTGCTGTGCGCAGGCTGGCGGGGATCGCGAAGAACGCCCGGTAGATGAGCGAAGAGCCGTCAATGAGGATGACGCGATCGGGTGTGGCCATGGCCGCAGATGATGGCACGCGCGCCGATTGCAGACGAGAAACTGGCCGTTCGTCAGCGCCTTTGCATCAGCGCACCCGGTGGAGCCGAAAATGCAGCGGGCGGGCGCTTTGCTGGTCTTGCCGCCGCCATCGCAACGGTCTTGGATCGGCGGTGACAGGAGGGGGCCGACATGGCGCCATCATAGCGCCTTGCACCGGCGCCGTATCCCGCGTCTCATCGGCCCATGAACGCCGCGATCTTCGCCTCGATCGGTCGCCTGCACATCGTCGCCATCGCGGGCCTTGGCACCCTGACGTTCGGCTGGTTGATGACCGGTCAGCGCCCGTGGCTGCTCGCGGCGGTCGTGTGCCTGGACTGGTTCATCGTCAACCTGCTCAACCGCGCCGTCGACCTGCAGGAAGACCTCGCCAACGGCATCACCGGCAGCGAGCTGGTCGCGAGTCACCGCGGTCGGGTCGTTATCGCTGGCGCCGGGCTGCTCTTCGGGTCGCTCGCGGTCATGCACGTGATCATGCCCGCCATCACGCCGTTGCGGCTCGCCTATCACTCCCTCGGCGCGGCCTACAATTGGCCGCTTCTGCCCGGAAAGACGCGGCTGAAGACGGTGTACGCCGCCAAGAACCTGGCGTCCGCGCTGGGTTTTATGATCACCCTTTTCGGCTACAACCTGGCGCAGATGAGCGCGGCCAACACCCCGTTCGCGGCGGGCTTTGGTTGGCCGGCGCTGGCGATTTCAGCCGCCTTCTTCTTGCTCTTCGAGGTCAGCTGGGAGGTCATCTACGACCTGCGCGATGCACCGGGTGATCGCGCCGCGGGGGTGCGGACCTTTGCCGTTGTGCATGGCGAAGAGGTGGCGATGCGCATCGCGGACATGTTGATGATCGCGTCGGCGGCGGCGCTGCTGGCCGGATGGCTGGCCGACGTCATTCCGTGGCGCCTGTTCGTGATGATCGCGGCGCCGGTGCTGCAGTTTGCGCTCTTCCGCCGGTTTGTCGCGCAGGGGCTCACGGCGGCGCATGTGATCGGGCTGACGTGGCTGGGTGCGGGGCTGCTCGCGGCCTATCACGGATGGATCGCGCTGGGTTTGCCGGGCGTCTCGGGGCCGCCGTTTTGAGCTTGTTGGAGCTGTCCTGCCTCGGGATCGTTGCCCTCTACGTCGCCGGGCGCGGCTACAAGGACGGGTTTGACAGCTGGCCGCTGCAGTTCGCCGGGATCGCCGCGGCGGCCTGGATGGGCGAGCAGACGTGCATCGCGGCGTATGATTTTTACCACTACGCGGGCAGCTGGGCGCTTCGAGCGGGGGCGGTCCCGGTGACGGTCGCGTTGATTTGGCCGGTCGTGATTCTGTCGGCCGAGGACGTCGCGGCACGAGTCGTGGGCGGCGAACAGCGTGGCAAGATCGCCGCGCTGACGTTCGGCATGGTGCTGCTGGACGCGGCGTTGATCGAACCGGTCGCCGTCGCGGCGGGTTTATGGGCGTGGACCGAAGTCGGGGTCTTTGGCGTGCCGATCATTGGCATCATCGGGTGGGCGGTTTTCGCCGGCTTGTGGGTGCTGCGACGGGGCGATTCGTGGCCTCAGCGCGCCTTGATCACCGTTGCTGGGATGCATCTTTGCCTGATGGCGTTGTGGTGGGGCGCGTTTCGCTGGCTGCGTGCGGACCTCACGGCCGAGTCCGCGTGGCCGCTGCTCGGCGTTGTCGCGGTGGCGATGGCTGGGTTGTCCGCGGTCGTCGTGCGTCGTCGAAACGAGCTGACGATCGACGTTCAGCGCGCGATGTTGCGCGTGCCGGGTGCGTTGTTTTTCGGTCTTTTGCTTGTCGTGATCGACGCGCCGATATCGCTGTGGGCCTGGGTCGGTGTCCTCGCGACGCCGTGGCTGGTTGCGGTCGCTGTGGCGCGGACGCATTCGCACCTGGAACGCTAAAAAGCTTCGCTCTCGGTGGCTTCGACGTCGCCGTTTTCGAGCGCATGATCGGCGGCGCTGTAGCCCACATCGATCAGCTGTTGATCGTCGAGCTCGCCGTCACCCATGGCCAGGATCCAGCCGACGGGATGGCGCAGCAGCACCGCGCGCATGGAGCCGGAGTCGTTGACGGTGGCCGCGATCGCGAACGCTTCGATGGACGATGCGAGCTTGCGGACGGTTGCGGCGACGTCGACGACCGAGGTCTTGAGCATGGCGTCAGCGAGCGCTTCGTGGACGTTGTCGCCCTCGAACGGACCGAGAATTGTGGGCATGGGTGTTTCTCCCTGGCGGCCGTGTGGGCGAATTGAGCGGCCACATGCAGACTAAGACACGCCGCCGCTGGCGCAAGGGTGGTCGGCCGGGCGCAGGATGGATGGGTGATGACGAACTCGAGGACCTCTGAGCCGATGGATGCGAGCGCGATCGGCGACCTCTTGCGCGATTTATCGTTTGGTTATGCGCTGCTGGGTGACAAGCGGCGGCCGTGGGCGTTTCGCAATGGTGCGGACGTGGTCAAAAAGCTTGGTGCTGATCTGCCGGCGGCGCTTGCGTCGGGCGATTTGGCGGCGATGCGCGGGGTTGGCAAGAGCATCGTGACGGTGGTGAGCGCGGGGCTGGAAGGTCGCGAGATCGCCGCCTGGGACAAGCTCCTCCAGGACGTGCCGGCGACGCTGCTCAGGGCGCGCAAGGTCCGTGGTTTGGGGCCCGGCAAGACGCGCGTGTTGTGGCGGCAGCTGGGCCTGACGTCGCTGGCCGAGATCGAATACGCGTGCCATGAAAACCGGTTGGTGGACCTGAAGGGGTTTGGTCCATCGAGCCAGGCGCGGATCCTCGGTGCGCTCGAGGCGATGCGCGATCGGTCGACGCGGATGCGGCTGGACAGGGCGTGGAAGCTGGCCAATGCGGCGATCGCCAACCTCGAAAAAAACGGGGGCGTTGAGGCCGTTCACGTCGTCGGAGAGCTGGCCCGGGCGTGCGAGACCGTGACCGAGGTCGAGCTCGCTATTTTGTGCAATTCAGCAACAATTCTGCCAAAAGAAGATGTTTGTTATCATACTTGCAACAATCCGGCGGCATTTGGCCCGTTTTTGCTGCGACACCGCGGCGCCGCCGACCACGTCGACCAGGTTCGCGACCATGCCGCGAGCGAGGGTTTCGAGCTGCGCGATGACGGGCTGTTTCGCGACGGGAGCCTGCTCGACCTCCCGACAGACGACGCGGTCTACTCCGAGCTCGGCCTGCACACCCCGGCGCACGAACGACGTGAAGGTGACGTCCCGCTGCGGGCTGACGATGAAGCCCCCGAGGACCTCGTGGCGCGCGATGACCTGAAGGGGGCGCTGCACAACCACACGCGCGAGTCCGACGGCCTGCACACGCTCGAGCAGATGCGCGACGCCGCGGCCGAACGCGGGTTGAGCTACCTCGGTATCTCCGACCACAGCATCACCGCGATGTACGCCGGCGGGTTGTCCGCCATGCGGCTCGCCACGCAGAAGTCCAAGATCGACGCCCTCAACGCCGACGGCAGCCCGTGCCTGCTGCTGTCCGGGGTCGAGTCGGACATCCTCAGCGACGGCAAGCTCGACTATCTCGACGAGGTGCTCGACACGCTCGACGTCGTGGTCGCGTCCGTTCACAACCGCCAGCAGCAGGGTCACGACAAGATGACCGCGCGCATGGTCACCGCGGCCAATCACCGCCATGGCGACATCCTCGGCCACCCGACGGGCCGCCTCTTGCTCGGTCGTGAGGCATCGCCGATGGACATGCCAGCTGTGCTCGACGCCTGCGCCGCTTCCGCCACCGCCGTTGAGCTCAACGCCAACCCGCAGCGTCTTGACCTGTGCCGGGAGCACCTGCAGATGGCCAAGCAGCGCGGTCTGAAGGTCAGCATCGCCGCCGACGCCCACGCCATGGCCGGCTTGGACAACCTCGACCACGGGGTACGCGCCGCCCGCCGCGCCGGGCTGTCCCGAACGGATGTACTCAACTGCCTCGATGTCGATGAGCTGCGCGCGTGGGTCGCCCGCCGGCGCAACGTATGAACGAGATTCGTGTGAAGAACCTACAACTGCGCCGAGTTCTGCCCCCACAGCCACCACTTCACGGTCGGCAAGAAGGCCGACGCCTCCAAACCGGGCGGACCCGCCAGCGCCGGCAAGGAGTACGTGCGCACTCACGTCATGATCAACGAAGGCTGCCTCAAGAAAGTGCCGCAAAGCAGTCGTGCCCAACCAGTTCGGCACCTGGCCCTTCCCTCGCGCGGGTTGGTGCCCCGGCTGGGATGTCAAGCTGTGGACCGCCGACGTGACCGACAACCTCAAACCCGGCGCGAAGGTGCAGATCGCCTGCAAGAGGCTGCTTTTCGGCAAGAACTACGCGCCGAAATGGACCGGCAAGGGCGATTACAAGCCGGTCATCAAGATGCGCTCGTGGATCGTGTTCGAAAAGTAACTGCGAATCGCTACCATGGCCGCAACTGACGCGTTGGAGCCGCCCATGAGAGCACCGTTGCCGATTATCGGCGTCGTCTTGTGTTGTGTCCTGTTGCCGATGCCCGGCTGCGGTGGCGACGACAGCCCTGCCGCCAGCGACGACCCCAACTGCAAGCTGTTTGGACCCGACCATTTCAAGTGCCGCGACAGCGGTACGAGCGACGCCGGCGGCACCGATGCCACGTCTGGAGTCGGCGCGGTGGACGGGGCAATGTCCGCCGATACCAGCCAACCGCCCAATGCTGTTTGCCACAAGGCCGGCAGCTGGAAAAAAGGCATGGCTGCCTTCAAAGAGATCACGTCCGCCTGGGGCCTGGACGGCGTCGCAGGGATCCGCATTTCGGTGCTCGATTACGACGGTGACGGCCGCCCCGATGTGCTCGTGCGCCGCAATGAAGGCCCCGACGACTTCGCCGACAGCACCACGCGACGCCGCTGGCTGCTGCGCAACACGGGCGCCGGTTTTGTCGACATGACCCAGAAATCAGGCCTGTTCACGAGCCGCAAGTCGGCCACACAGGGCGCTTTGAAGGGCTCGGTAATGGCCAGCGGCGACGTCGACAACGACGGCGATCTCGACATCTTCATCGCGCGCACCGTGCACAACCCCGCCGACAAGGACTACGACGGCGAAACGAGCGAGCTGCTCCTCAACAAGGGCGACGGCACCTTCGAGCTCGGCCCCGGCGGTGACGCGCGCAACGTCGGCAAACCCGCGGTGCCGGCCGGTGTCACGTTCGTCGACTACGATCGCGACGGCTTGCTCGACCTCTGGGTCACCCACAACATGGTCAGCAAACAGACCTCGCCGCTGCAGGACCGAATCTACAAGGGCGACGGCAAAGGTGGCTTCAAGGACGTCACCGCGCAGCTGAAGATGCTCACCAAGGCCTGGTCGAACCCCGCCCAGATGGACGCCGGCCTCGCGCACTCATGGGCGTGGTCCTCCGCCGCCTGCGACCTCAACAACGACGGCGTGCCCGAGCTGCTCGCGTCGTCATACGGCCGGGCCCCCAACCACCTGTGGCGCGGGCTCGAGATCGGCGGTGCGCTGCACTACGTCAACGAGTCGGTCGCGTCGGGATACGCCTACGACCACCGCCAGGACTGGACGACCAACGTCAACGCGCAGTGCTACTGCTACGACAACCCCAAGGCCGCCGGCTGCAACACCTGCCCCAAGCCGAAAAACCTCGGCCTCTGCGCGCAGCTCAAGGCGGCGTTTGGCGGCAAGTACCGGTGGCAGCACCAGTGGGATCGGTCCAAGTTTCGGCTCGGGGGCAACAGCGGCGCGACCGTCTGCGCCGACATCAACAACGACGGCTTCATCGACCTGCTGACCGGCGAAATCGTGCATCCAGATGTCGGGGAGACGAGCGATCCGACCGAGATCATGGTCAACGCCAAGGCCACAGAGGTCCGTTTTGAGCGACCTGGAAACGACAAGACCGGCCTGCTGCGCGAACACAAAGGGGACGTCGGCGACATGGCCAACGCGGTCCTCGATTTCGACAACGACGGCTGGCCCGACATCTACATCGGGTCATCGGACTACCCCGGCACGACCGGCCTGCTCTTTCACCAAAAAGCCCCACCCAAACCCGGAATCCCCAAGTTCGAGGCGGTCGAGTACGGCGACTACTTCAAGCACAACCGCTCAGCGGGCGTCGTGGCGGCCGATTTTGACCTCGACGGCGACCTCGACCTGCTCGTGGGCCACTCCCGGATGCGCTGCAACAAGGGGCTGGGCGCGGACTGCTACCCGACCTTGCAGGTCAAGCTGTTCGAGAACGTGGTCGGCGCGCGGGCCAAGGACGGCATCGGCAACTGGCTGCGGCTGACGCTCGAGGGTGGACCGGGCAAAGACGGCAAGAGCGGCAGCAACCGTTCGGCCATCGGCGCGCGCGTCGAGGTCAAAGCCGCGGGCGTTCTGCAAACTCAGGAGGTCGACGGCGGCCACGGCCACTTCAACTCGCAAAAGGACAAGTCGCTGCACTTCGGCCTGGGCGGTTGCGAGGCCAAAGTCACCATCTACTGGCCGGACAAGACGCGGACCGAGCAGTCGCTGACCCTGCATGCCAACCGTCACTACCGCATCAAGCAGGGCGAAAAGGCCGTCGTCGTCGCGCAGCCATAAGCTGGCCCAAAGCCGGACCAGCGACGTGATACAAAGCGGGTGTGACCACACTGAAGGCTGACCTGCTGCGCCGCTTTGGGGCGTGGCTCGTGCATCCGCGTCTGCCGCGGCATCTCGTCATCGTGTCGCTCATCGTGACGGCGCCCGGGCTCTTCGTGGGCTGGCAGGTCGACGACTGGTTTCAGCAGACCGTGCTGCAGGGGCTGCCCGCTCCCGAAGAGACGATGAACCCCTACGTGGGCATGTTCGACTTCTTCAACGGCGATCCCGACCGCGCCCAGATGCTGCGCGAGCACGGTTTCGCGCCGTGGTGGCTGGCCGATGGGTTCCGTGCCCGCTTTCTGCGACCGGTGGCGATCGCGACCCATGTGTTCGACGACTTCGTGGCGCGTGGCAACGCGATGGTGGCGCACGCGCACTCGCTGGCGTGGTCGGCTCTTGTTGTGCTGTTGGCGACGCTGCTGTTTCGGCGAATACACGGCGCGACGGCGATGGCCGGGCTCGCAGCGGTCATCTATGCGCTGGATGAGGGCCGCGGGATCCCGACCGGTTGGATCGCCAATCGGAGCGCGCTCGTGGCGTTGGTGTTCGGCTTGTTGACGCTGCTGGCCCACGATCGCTGGCGTCGTGACGGCTGGAAACCCGGGCTGTTCATCGCGCCCATCTTGCTCGGTGTCGGGCTGTTTGGCGCTGAAGCGGCCCTGGCGACGACCGCCTATCTCTTTGGTTACACCGTGTTTGTCGACCGCGGCCCGCTGGTCAAACGCCTCGCGCGCTTGCTGCCGTTCGCCGCCGTGGTCATCGCTTGGCGCGTCCTCTACGACGCGTGGGGATTTGGGGCATCCGGTTCGGGTCTGTACCTGGACCCGGTCGCCCAACCGGGCCGTTTTGGCGCCGCGGTGATGCAACGCCTGCCGATCTTGCTGGCCGCGCAGTGGACGTCCCTGCCGTCGATCGTCTTCAACTTCGCGCCGCCGCCATGGAACACGGCACTCCTCGCCCTCGCCGGGCTCACCGTCGCGACCGTTGGCGCGCTGCTCTGGCCCCTGCTCCGCGCGTCATCGACCGCTCGCATGTGGGCAACCGGGATGGTGCTGGCGGTCTTGCCGGTGTGCGCGACGTTTCCCGCCAACCGCCTGCTCGTCTTCGTGGGCATCGGCGCAGCGGGATTGATGGCCGAACTTGCCCAGCGGCACGGCTTTATTGCGCGGTCACCCGCCGAAAACCCCGAAAACCCGGTTCGAGACGAGGCCGATCCCGCGAGAACCCCGAGCGCACCGGGTCATTCGTCGATGCCGGCGCGATCGCTCGTCGGCGGGCTGCTCGTCGTCAGCGTCTTGCTGGCTCCCCCGGCGCTCGCCCACCAGACGTGGATCGTGCACGACCTGGCCGACCTGCTCTTCAACTCCTGCGACCGCGCTATCCCCGACGACCCGTCGATACGTGACAAGGCGGTCTTCTTCGTCAACTCCAACGCGCTTTGTGTCGGCTATTCGGTGATCCGTCGCCCGCTTGAAAAACGCCACGCGCCGCGCAGTGCCCGCATCTTCGCCAGCGCGGCTTACGAGGTGCATGTGACCGGCGTCGACAGCCACACGCTGCGGATCACGACGGTCGGCGGCTTCTTCGCGCGCCCTGTCGACCAGCTGTTGCGCAACACCAAGGACACGCTGCCGATCGGGGGCACCGTGGACCTCGGCGATGTCCGCGTGAAGGTGGTCGAACACACGCCCGACGGCTTGATCGGCACCATCGAAGTGAAGATGCGGGATCCGTTGGCCGACAAGCGCCACATCTGGCTGGCGACGCGCGACCACAAGCCGACGGTTTTCATGCCACCGCAACCGAGGCAGAAGGTGGTTTTGCCGGCGGCGTTTTAGCTGATTTGGCTGGTTTAGCCGCAATGCCGATCGTTTAGGGCTAAGGTATTGATTTCTAAGCTAAGCCAAGCGAGCAAAGCAGAGCCCCGGGGCTTCAGCCGCGGACGCTAAGTGACCGGCATTGGTTTTAGCCGGGATCAGCGGCTCAACTCAGCTCTCGATGTGCTGCTTGATATCGATGAGGTCTTGCTTGACGGCCTTTTCGGTGGCGCCTTTGAAGAACGGGGACATCACCGCGCTCATGATCTTGGCGCTGAAGGTCTGTGGCTCGCCGCTGAAGCTCATCTTGAGGGTGAGGTCGCCGTCATCGCCCTCGATGGACAGGCCCGACGTGTAGATGGCGCCGTGGCTTTCGGCGCGGGTTGTGTAGGAGCGGCCGTCGTCGACGTTGGTGATCCACATCGTCTCGGTCGCTTCTTTGCCGAACATCGTGCGCGTCTCCCGCCACTTGAAGCCGAGCAGGCCCGCGTCGGGGCGCTCGAGCACTTCGACGCTTTGGATCGCGCTGATCCAGTTGGTGCAGTTTTCGAAATCGGTGATGGCGGTCCACAGCTTGTCGCGGGACGTGTTGATCTTCTGGGACACTTCGATCTTCATGGCCGGGCTCCGGTGCGGTGAGGATGCCGGGAGACTGGATCGTGACGACGTACGTCGCAAGCACAAATGCGCCAAAAGAGCGCGGAGAAGAGCGATGACTGATGCCCTGGTGCACTATGAAAAGCGCGGAGATATCGCGTGGTTGACAATGGACGACGGCAAGGCCAACGCGCTCTCGCCGGCGCTGATCGAGGCGTTGGATGCGGCGCTTGCGCGGGCGGTCGACGACGCGAAGGCGATTGTTCTCGCCGGTCGTCCCGGGCGGTTTTGTGCCGGCTATGACCTCAAGGTGATGATGTCGGGCAAGGGTCCGGCGAGCGCGTTGACGGCACAGGGCGCGGAGATGATGGGGCGCCTGTACACCCTTCCGTTGCCGGTGGTGATCGCGTGCACGGGTCATGCGATGGCGGGTGGCGCGCTGGTGTTGCTGTGCGGTGACCGGCGGATCGGTGTCGCGGGCGGCTTCAAGATCGGCCTGAACGAGGTGCAGATCGGCATTCCGCTACCGCAGTTCGGCATCGATCTCGTGACCGACCGCCTCGATCCCCGCGAGGTCACCAACGCGACGATGGCGAGCACCATCTACGACCCCGACGGCGCCGCGGAGGCCGGGTTTCTCGACCGTGTGGTGGCGGCTGAAGAGCTCGAAGCGGCGGTGCAAGCCGAAGCCGAAGGCCTCGCCAAGCTGTCGACCAACGCCTACGCCAAGACCAAGTTCGGTGTGCGCAAGGCGACGGCAGACAAGTTCGTCGCCGAGGTCCACGCCAACCTGGACGCGCTATTGAGCTGAGTTCGTCCCGCTCACTTGGTTGGCTGGTTGAGATCAGCAGCTTGCGGATCGCCGCTTCGCCAGGCCAACAAGATCGCGGCGACGCCGACCACCAAAAGCGCGTCTGCCACGTTGAACGCCGGCCAGCTGCCGCCCCATGGGTAGTTGATGCGCACGAAATCGACCACGCCGGTGCCGCCATCGGGCATCACCCGAAAGACGCGATCGTAGCCGTTGCCGATCGCCCCACCCGCAAGCGTACCGAGGGCGAGGGTTTGCCATCCCTGCGGCTCGCTCCGGTACTGCATCCAGGCCAGCAGGATGACAACCAACAGCGCGAACACGCCGAAGACCACGCGGGCGGAGCCGAGGTCGCGAACGATGCTGAACGCGGTGCCGCGGTTGTACGTCAGCACGATGTCGACGTGCGGCTCGATCAGCGAGATGACGCCGCTCGGGGTCGCGGTGACGGCGTCCTTCGCCCACGCCTTGGTCTGCAGGTCGCAGCCGGCGCAGGCGATGGTGATCAGCCAGAAAGCCGCGAAATGCTTGAGCTGGCGGCGAGCGATGGCGTCGGGTTCGTGGCGCATAATCTAACGACGTTCAAACAGGGGTGTGACGTTCTATCGGGGTCTGACCCTTACATATTACACTTTAGTGGCGCTGGCTCGGGACCGATGGTCACGAACGGAAAGCGACGCAGGCATAGACTATTTGCCGGGGATCGGCCAGCCGCAGCCCTTTTCGAAGAAGTGCTTGTCGGCCTTGCGGCACGGAGAAACGAAACAACGCCCCCGGGTGTGATCCGGCCGGGAAGCGACAGCTGACCGGGTAAAAGATCACACCCCCGGTTATAACGGTGCTCACTACTTTGTTTGCATGACCCATATGCCGTCCCAGTCGTCGTCGGGAGGGTTGTCCTTGAAGTGTTCACAGCGCTCTTTGTAGAGCTGGCAGACCTTGTCGTCGTGAAGCTGGAGCGCCTCGCCAAATCGCTGCAGCGCGTCGTCCCACTTGCGGTCGCGATACAGGCCGATGCCCTCCTGGCTCAGCCGGAAGATCTCGTCGACGTGCGGAAACTCCCGCGTGTCCCACGCGTCGCGCGGCTCGTAGATTCCGACCGGCTTGGACTTGCCCTTGACGGTTATCCGGTCGACTTCGCGCAGCGTGAACTCGTCCTTGAGCTCGCCGACCGTGAACTCGCTGACCAGCACGTGGGTTCCGTAGGTCTTGTTGGCCGACTCGAGCCGCGCCGCGAGGTTCACGCCGTCGCCGATCACCGTGTAATCCATGCGCTTGGCCGACCCGATGTTGCCGCTGAGGACCTCGTCGGTGTTGACGCCGATGCCGATCTCGATGGGCTCCTTGCCGTGCTTGACGCGCCGGTCGTTGAACGCCCGCAGCGACGCCAGCATCTCGATCGCGGCCCGGACGGCGTGATCGGCGTCCTTTCCGGTTGCCAATGGCGCGCCGAAGACGGCCATGATCGCGTCGCCGATGTACTTATCGAGGATGCCGCGCTCGCTCATCACGATGTCGGCCATGATCGTGAAGTACTCGTTGAGCATCCCGACGGTCTCGGCCGGCCCGACCCGCTCGGATAACGCGGTGAACTGGCGAATGTCGGAGAACAGCACGGTCGATGTCTGCAAGGTGCCGCCGAGCGCGTCGCCGCCTTCTTCCATCAGCTTGTCGGCCACTTCCTTGGGCACGTAGCGGGCCATCGTCGCGCGGACGCGTTTTTCGTCGCTGATGTCCTCGATCACGACCAGCCCACCAATGCGCTGATCTTTGCCGTCGTTGAGCGGGCGCACCGACAGGTTGACGCTGCGGGAGTCGTTGCCGCCGGCGGTTTCGGAGGTGGTCAGCCAGAGCTCGACGTCGAGGGCTTCGTCGGAGTCCCCGGTGCTCATCACGCGGTCGATGGCTTCGGAGATCCACTCGTTGCGGCCGGTGAACAGCTTGGTCGCAGGGCGGTCGACGAGGGGGTCGTCTCGCGTGTGTTCCCCGGTGCCGAAAACGTGCTCGTGGGAGAATCCGAAGATGCGATATGCGGCGCCATTAGCGCGGGTGATGCGGCGGTCGGCGTCGAACGTCAGCACGCCTTCGGTCATCGACTCGAGGATGGCGTCGCTGTAGTTCTTCATGGTCATCACCTCTTCGAACAGCTTGGCGTTTTCGATCGCCACGCTGCACTGGGAGGTGAAGGCGCCGAGGCGCTTTTCGTCGGTCTCCGTGAACGGCCCGCCGTTCTTGTTGAGCACCTGCATCACGCCGATGACCGTGCCCTGCTTGGTGCGCACCGGGTAACAGAGGATCGAGCGGGTGCGGTAGCCGGTTTTCTTGTCGAACGACTGGTTGAAGCGTTCGTCGGCGTAGGCGTCGGGGATGTTGATGATCTCGTCGCTCTGAAAGCAGCCGCCTGCGAGGCCGAGGTGGGCTGGGAATCGGATCTCCTTGGACTGCAGGCCCTGGGCGACGTTGGACCACAGCTCGTTTGTCTTGGCGTCGTACAGAAAGAGCGTGCTCCGATCGGCGTCGAGGATCTCGGTGACCGTGTCCATGATGCGATGCAGCAGCGGCTGCAGGTTGAGCTCCTGGCTGATGGCCGTCGTCACTTCGAGCAGGCGCGATTCCTGGGCGCGGAAGGCGGAAATCTGGCGCGTGACCATCGCAGCGACTTGCGAGCGGAAGGTCAGCAGGACGACGAGCAGCACGCCGATGATCATGCCGATGCCGAGGATGATCTGGGTCTGCGGGTCGAGAAAATCGATGCTGAAGTTGCGCTGCGCCAACGCGGGGGCGGCGGCGAACAGCACGAGTGCGGCGGTAATGACGGCGGATAGGCTGCGGAGCATGCGAACGATCGGGGATAGCGCGGTGCGGAGCGTGCAGCGAGGGCCAGCGGTGGCGGCCTCGGCCCAGGCGGGCGCGGATGATAGCGGTCGCCGGGATCGGAGGTAAGGGGCAATCTGTGGTTCGTTGTAACGAGCTGCTCGGCGGTTTTCTGGTTGCCGCGTTGTTCGGTGCTGGGTTCTTCTGTGGTTGCGACGTTAGCGGTACGCTGGCCGCGTGCTGGACCCTTCCCCGGAGCTGTTGCCGCTCGTTTACGCCGTCATCGTTGCGTGGGGCGCGGTGTGGGGGTCGTTTCTCAATGTCGTGATCTACCGGGTGCCCGCGGGGCTGAGCGTCGTGTCGCCGCCGTCGCGTTGCCCGTCGTGTGAGACGCCGATTCGCTGGTGGCAGAACATGCCGGTGGTGTCTTTCGCGCTGCTTGGCGGCCGCTGCGGGTCGTGTCGCGCGCCGATTTCGTTTCGTTACCCGGCTGTGGAAGCGGTGACGGCGGCGTTGGCCTTGGCGGTTGCCGTGCCGTGGGTGACGGCGTGGGGTCAGGGCGAGCTTGAGACCTGGCGGGCGCTGGCCGGCATCGGGGCTGAACACGTGTTGGTGTTCGCGCTGGTGAGCATCTCCTTGATCGACGCCGATACGTTCATGATCCCCGATAGTTTGAGCCTGCCGTTGCCGCTCATCGGGATCGGTGTCGCGTTTGCGGTTGGCGATGTCCGTGGCGTGTCGTGGCAGGTCGCTGCGGCGGGTGCGGCGGCGGGTGGCTTTGGCTTGCTGGCGATGCAGTGGGGGTACTCGGCGCTGACGGGACGCGAGGGGCTCGGTACGGGTGACGTGAAGCTGCTTGCGGGGCTTGGCGCGTGGCTCGGGTTGGCGTCGCTGCCGATGGTGCTTTTCCTCGCGGCGGTGCAGGGCTTGGCGTTCGCTGTGCTGTCGACGCTGTGGTCGCCGAAGCTGGCCGAAGAGCGCGGGCTGGCGTCGCTGCGCCACGTCGCGATGCCGTTTGGGCCGTTCCTGGCGCTGGCGGGGCTGCAATGGCTGCTGTTGCATCGCGCGTTTGCCGATGTGCTCAAGCCGTTGTTGGCGATCGGCTGAACGGTGCGTCTGCGAACCCGAATCATGCTGCTGGTTGGCGCTGCCCTGGCGGTGGCGTTGGTGGCGATGACGGTGCTGGCCGGTGCGTTGCTGCACCAGGCCGCGGCCGAAGCGGCGTTGGGTGACGGCGGGATCGACCGCTTGTGGGAGGCGGTTGTTGCCGCTGATCGGGTGCTCTGGCTGGCGTCGGCGGCGTTGTTCGCGGCGCTCCTTGGGGCGGCGGTGGCGGTCATTCGCGGCTTCCTGGTGGCCGACCTCGAGAAGCTGGATAGGGCCCTGGCTCGTGATGAATCCGGCGTGATCGCGCAGGACGCCGACGAGGTCGCACGGGTGCAACGGGTTTTGGCCCAGCTGCGCGAAAAGCTGCACCGGTTGGCGAGCGACAAGACCACCGGGCTGTCGGCGGTCGAGGACTATCGGACGGCCATGGCGCGGGTGACCGAGCAGCTGACGATCGCCGATCGCCTCGCGTTGACCGGACAGCTCGCGTTGGGCGTCGCGCACGAGATCGGCGGTCCGCTGTCGGTCGCCCAGACGGCGCTGGATGTGCTGCCGTTGCTTGGCGATGGAGACGAGGAAGAGCGACGGCAGACGATGCACGACGCGACCGACGCCATCGTTCGCATCGACACGATTTTGCGCGACATGAACCGCTTTGGGCTCGACAAGACCGCGCTGCGGACGACGGGCGGCGACGACCCTGATGGTGTTGGTGATGGCGCTGATGTCGCCGTAGTTGTCGATAACGTGGCGCGCCTTGGCCGCATCCACACCAAGGTCCGCCGCAGCGAAGTGCAGATCGATGGCCCCGACAATGGCCCCGACGATCGCGGCCACGATGACGTCCTCGCCGCGATCCCGCCCGGCCGGCTCGAACAGGTGCTGCTCAACCTCATCATCAACGCCGCGGACGCGACCGATGGCAAAGGCCCGATCGCGGTCAGGTGGAAGGCTGCCGGCGCGCGCGTTCACATCGAGGTCGCCGATGGGGGGCCCGGGATCCCGGCGGAAAAGCGCGCGCAGGTCTTTGAGCCGTTCTTCACGACCAAACCTGCCGAGCGTGGCTCCGGGCTCGGGCTTGCGGTCAGCAGGCGGCTGATCGAGCGATTTGGCGGCACGTTGTCGATCGCTGACGACGAGGCGTTGGGCGGCGCTCGGATGCAGATCGAGCTGCCCGCGCTCGCCGACACAGATGACGGGTGACGAGATGACAGACCGCTGCTCGGAAACGTCTTCGTCCAGCCCGAGTACCGACGCCGCGGATGCCATAAAGCGCTGCTGACAGCCCGGATTCAGATGGCGACGCGCTTGGACCTGACAACGCTCGTTGTCGACTGCGAGGCGGGCTCAGCGAGCGAACGAAACACCGAGCGCGCTGGACAGCCGAAAGATCCGCCGCATCTGGGGCTTCGAGCTCGCGAGCGTCATCGTGAACCCCCGCGGACACCTTCAGCGCGCGACCAGCTTGTGCTTGGACGAGGTGAAGCGGAGCCGCGACTTGATCTCGAAAATGATCGGGATCTTGCCGTGAAAGTTCCACGTACCGTGGTCGGGAGCTCGCCTTGAGGCAGGTCTTTGGAGACGACGCGGAAGCGAAGAGCGCGCACAGGTGGCGCGATGCATCGACAACAGGTCGCGATGAACGCGCTGCCCAAGGCCCGAATTTCACGTTGATAACGCGACAATATCACGGTGCTCCAGGCTGGCGTTTGCCGCGGCAGAGCTCGTGCCATGTGCGGATCTTCGGGTCGCTGGTGACGGGGCCGAGCATCGTCTCAAGGGTATCAACCGCCCACGGCGCGCGTCGTGCGAGCTGCGGACAAACGCGGGGCAGGTCGGCCGTTGTCGCGGTGGCTGGATCGGGCAAATGGATGGCGACCGCGGCGCTTCGTTCGGCTCTCCTGGCGGCGGAGAGGCCGGCCTGTTGCAGCGGTGCTTCGTGGGTTCCGGGGCTCAGCGCGAGGTAGCGATGTAGGGCGGTGCGGCGCTTTTCGTCGGGCGGGTTTCGGGCCAAATGGCGGGCCAGGGCGGTGCGCGGCGCTTTGGCCATGCGGGTGTCGAGCTCGCGGATCAGGGCGGTCGGGGCCACGCCGACAAAGAAATCGCGCGGGGCCACATATTCGATGCTCGGTCGGGTGTCGTGCATGTGCCCGGTGAAGCCCTTGCAGACCTCGTTGACGGCGGCCTCATCGGCCATTTGCAGGACCAGCAGGTCGTCGCCGGTGCGCGGCAGGCGGCGGTGGTTGGCGGCGTCGAGCGCCTTTTGAATCGACTTGTCGGCGTACATCGCGCGGACCTTGGCCACGTCGATCGCGAGCTTCTCGGTGCTCGCCACGACGGCGATATCGGCGGCTTCGAGGCGAAAGACGACGGCGTGCGGGAAGACCGAGTGCAGCGTGCACAAGACCGAGCGGAAGGTCTCGTTGCTCATCTCGTAGACCTGGATCCACTGCACGAAAGCGCCGCCCTTTTTCAGCCGCGAGCGCATCATTGAAAACGCCTCGACGGTGTAGAGGTCGGCCACGCCGATAACCCACGGGTTGGACGGTTCGGAGACGATGATGTCGTAGCTATGCGGCGGGGCTTTGCGCAGGGCGTCGCGGGCGTCGGCCACGTCAACTCTCACGCGCGGGTTCTGCAGAACATTGCCGTTGAACGGGCCAAAGAGCTTGGCGACCTCGACCACGGCTGGCGAGAGCTCTGCGACGTGCACTTTTGCCCTGCGGTGACTGGCGGCGGAAGCGGCGGATTGACCGGTGCCGAGGCCGACAACGAAGACGTCGGTGGCGTCCGGTCGCGCGACGAAACCGAGATGGCCCAGCCCGACCTGCGTGACCGGCTCGAAGTTGCTGCCGTCGGTCTTGCCGTTGGTGCGAAACAGGAGCAGGCCGTCGTCCTCCCGATAATCGACCGAAATCGAGGCGTCTTTGCCGTCCTCGCGAAAGATCTCGCGACCGGCGCGGATGTAGTGCAGGGCTTGTTTGACCGGCCGAACGCGCGATTTGCGCAGGCGGAACAGGCCGCGATGCAAGAGGGTGATGTCCGGCGGCGCGGCGATGCTGACCGCGAGGATGATGACGCCGATCGTTGCGGCGATGGCCTTGGGACGCGCTCCCACCGGTCGGGGCAAGCAGGTCAGGCCGATGACGAGCGACAGGCATGCGCCGGCGACAAGCACGTTTTCGAGCCCGAGCACCGGCATCAACAAGAACCCACCAATCAGCGCGCCGGTGAGGTTGCCGAGGGTGTTGCTGCCGAGGATCCACGCCGTCGCCCGCGCCACGCCACCACCGGACAGTCGCGCGCCGTCGAGCAGCACAGGAAACGAAGCACCGAGCGCCATCGCCGCGGGCAACATGTGCAGCGCAACCCAGCCGCCGCCGGTCCGCAACCAGCGCGTGTAGTTTTCGTATTCGGGTCGGATCGCCAGGCGCATGTCGAGCAGCTCGATCGGCAGGGAGCCGAGGCGCAGGTAGAGGAAAAACGCCATCAGCGCGGCGACGATTTGGGTGCCGGCGAAGATGACGCGGGGATCCTTGCCGCGCGCGACGAAGAACGTGGCGATCGCGCTACCCGACGCGATCCCGACGATGACGACGGTGAGCATCAGCGCGAACGCGTAGACAGAGGCCCCGAGCAGCAGGCCGGCCATGCGCACCCAGACGACCTCGTAGACCAGCGTGACCATGCCGGTTCCGAACGCGGCGAAGAGGAACGCGTTGTACGGCGGCGCGCGCGGATCGGGGTCGGTGATGACGTCTTCGGGCACGTCCTTGGCGTCGTCGGAGAGCCCCCGCGCGAGCACGGCAACAGCGATCGCGACGGCGATGTTGATGGCGGCGCCGAGGTGTAGCGGACCGTCGAGCCCGAGCTTTTCGATCAGCCAAAAACCGGCAGCCAGCGAGCCCGTCGCCCCGCCGAACGCGTTGACGGCGTAGTAGCGACCGATGAGCGGCACGGCTCCGGTGCCCACCGAACGGGACACGGCGGCGGCGAGAACCGGCAGGGTGGCGCCCATGAGCGTCGACATCGGCAGGATCAACAGCGCCGCCAGCATCATCTGCGAGGCGACAGATGCCGTGGACCCAGGCGCCATGCCCGACGACAAGCTATGAAAGGCCGCGAAGACGACCGGCGAGACATGGGGAAACGCCAGCGCCCACACGCCGATGCCCGCTTCGAGGCCACAATACGCAAAGAGCGGCTTGATAACGCCGGTCCAACGGGTCGCGCAGAGCTTTCCGGCCGCGATTGCGCCGAGGGACAGCCCACCGAGAAAGGCGCTGAGCGTGACCGCCTGCGACGCGCCCGATGAGCCGATGTGAAGCGTCAGGTAGCGGCCGAGGACGACCTCGTAAAGCAGCCCAGTCGCCCCGGTGAGCGCAAGCAGCGCCGGAAGAAACCAGCGAAACCGGACGGGCGTAGCGGTGACCATGAGCGCGAGGCTACAGCGTGTGGCTGATCGGCGACAGTTCGCGGCCCTCGGGGATCCCCTCTCTTTTTTTTCCACTTTTTTGTCGCTGCGAGGGATCGACTCAATGAATTTGGGTTCTGTCTTGGCAGACGGCGCCTCGATCAAGGGGGAAGGACCCAACAGGGGAAGGCATTTTTTGGAATGCCGACGGCGTTGTGGCTTGGAAACAGGCGTCTTCGGGCGAGGACAGACTGCCTTCCCCTGATCGGTCCTTCCCCCTTGGACCCCCATCCCCGTTTACCCCAACCGCCTGTTTTTGTGGTTTTTTTGGCTCCACAGCGGGTCTTGTGGGACCGCAGTCGAGCAAGTAGGGCGCAACCAAGGGGGCGTGATCTTTTACCGGGTCAGCTGTCGCTGTCCGGGCCGATCACACCCCTGTTATAACGCGCGTTTCACAACACTGCTACTTGCAGGTGCAGCCGAGCTTGGGGTCGCAGTCGGGGGTCTTGGTGCCGCACTTCTTGACGCATGCGGCCCAGAGTTTGCCGTCGAGGTCGAAGCATTTGCCGGCTTGCGGGCAGGTGAACGCGCCCCACGGCGAGATGTGGGCGAAGAAGGACTGGGGTTTGCTCGGGTCGGTGTCGCGCGCCCGCAGGTAGAAGCCGCGCCCGCTCCAGGTCAGCCCGCCGCCATCGACCGCAAGGAATGGCCCGGACACGAGCTTGTGCGACCATAACGGTTTGCCCTTGGCCGAGAGCAGGTCGAGCCGCGCGTACCGGTGAAAGCCGTCCACGACGTTGCGCGCGATGGCGAAATGGCCGCTGGACACGCGGGTTGCGCCGGCAACTCCGCCGGGATGACTGGCGAGCATCACGTCGCCGGTGAACTTGCCCTTGGCGTCAAACCACGCCAGCCACGGGACGGTTTTCTTGGCGCTGTTGAGGCGGTCGCCGATCGCGACGTGGCTGTCGTCAGCCAGCCAGTTGTGGGTCACAAATCGCACCCCGGGCGCCTTGATGGTGGCCGTGAAGACCGGCTTGCCGAAATTGTCGAGACGCGTGACGTAGGCGACGTGCTGCTTGCCGTCTTGGGTGACCTCGCTGCCGGCGTAGGCGAAGTCGTTGGCGACAGGGCCGGCGACCGTGGTGAAGGTGCGGTTGGCGCTGCCCAGGTGCGTCTTGCCGCAGCGGAAGAAGATGCGCAGACCGTTGCTGTGATAGCGGCCGTAGATGAGGAGTTGGTTGGTGCCGCCCGACGAGAAGGGGACGGACTTCAATACGAAAACGGCGATGGTCGTGTCGGACATCCGCGCCAGGTGCCACGGGTAGGGGCGCGAGTAGTTGAAGTTGCCGCATTCGCCCTTTTGGTCGGCGCTGAAGAGCTTCTTGACGACACCGGCCTTGTCCCGCTGGCGGATTTCGAGGTTGTTTGCGGCGATCAAGCGCGTGCCGTTGGCGTCCGGCGGTCCGGCGAGCTGTTCGGTGTTCTTCTCAAGCGGTGTCGAAAACAAGCCTGTGCCGAGGTCGTTCAGCCCGATAACTCGGCCCGCGAAGTCGCCGCTTCCGGCACGCCGATCCTCGGAAACGACAGCGCCGCTTCCTTCCGGGGTGACGTGCCAGTAGCCAGCAGGGCTGTAATACACACCGAGATTGCGGCGGTACAACCGTCCGGTTGGCTGGACGACGCATTTGCCGGTCCCGCATTTTCCGACGGGGGCGCAGACGCTGGTCGTCTTGCACGAGGTGCCGTCGAGGTGGTTGGCGTGCAGGCATCCGGCTGCTGGATCGCACAGGTCGATCGTGCATTGCTCGCCGTCGTCGCAGGTCTTGGCTTTGCCGCCGGTGCAGACTCCGCCCATGCAGGTCGAGACGCCGGTGCAGACATCGCCATCGTCGCAAACGCCGGTCGCGTCGCTGTGTAGGCAGCCTTTCTTCCCATCGCAGGCGTCCTTGGTGCATGGGTTGGCGTCGTCGCAGCTGGATTTGGCGGTCGTGCAACCCTTCTTGGTGTCGCACAGGTCGGCGGTGCACGCGTCGTTGTCGTCGCAGGCCTTGAGTTTGCCGTCAAAGCAGACGCCGGCGTCGGTGCAGCGCCTCCGCCCCCAGGGATCTGTGCGTGCGATGGCTGACCGGTTGTCGCTTCGTTCCAGGCCGACCCACCAACCGTCGTTGTCGCCGCGCAGCATATGGACGGCCGGGTACCAGGTTTGCGCCAGCTCCTGGGTCCACGAAACGGCGCCAGCGGCAGACAGACCGACCAACACCGATCGGAGCTTTCCGCCTTTGAAGTCCGGCAGCGCGGCGGCGATGGTTCCGTCGGGACGGATCGCGATGGCGTGGCCACCCTGGCTGCTTGCCGTGTCGAGCTTGCGGGAAAAACGCGTGCGCCCGAGCGGGTCGAGATGGGCGAGCCACGCGGGACGTAGGCCGGCCTTGGCGCCGAGATGACCGAGGACAAGCGTGCCGCCGGCGGGGTGTTGAACGGCCGACTCGAGTGCCGATCCCTTGTCGCCGAGCGCGCGCTTGTAGGTCAGCTTGCCCTGCCCATCGACGCCCCACGCCAGGCCGGTTTGATGGCTGCCCACGAGCCGCCGGCCGACGATCGTCGCGTCGTTGATCCCGGTTGCCGTGATCGCTGAAGGCTGCTCATCGGTGCCCGGTGAAGAAGGGTAGCCCCGAAGGCTGGTTCTTTTCGATGTCGTGCCGGTCCAGATCAGCGTCCCGGTGAGGACGGGCGACACCTTGCGTACCTCGCGTATGACGGCGATCGCGCGCCCATCTGGCCGGGCAGCGAAGCCGAAAGTCGCGTGTGTGCAGGCCTCGCCCTTGCCAACTTTGATCGCTCGGCAATTCTGGCTCAGAATATCCACTTGCGAGAAGCTTGCTGGTCCGTCGCGTATCAGCATCCATGACCCGGTATTCAGAGCGAGAAGCTGGGCATCGGAGGAGGCCCGGACCCCGGCCACAACGCGCGCGCCATGCGGCCGATACCACGTCATCGCGCCGTGGCGGTCATAGCGGATGGCGAACCCGCGCCATCCCCCTTTTGAACCGGTCAGCAACACGTTGCCGCTCACAAAGACGCCGCCGTTTTTCGCCGGGACGAGCCCTGTCACGCGTCGCAGAGGCAGCGGTGCTTTGTAAGGGAGTTGAACGTGCGGCGAATTCAACCACAGCCGCGTCTTGCCGACCGGCTGACACATCCCAGCCTTGCACGACCGCACCTGCGCGCAGCCGTTGCCTTCACACGCGAAGCCGTCGACCGATTTGTGCTGACACTGGCCGGTGATCGGGTTGCAGTCGTCGGCCGTGCAGTCCTTGTCGTCGTCGCACAGCGCCGCGTTCTTGCCGTGGCATTTGCCCGCCGAACTGCAGCTCCGATGACCCCACCGGTCGGCGCGGCTGATCCAGCCCCGAAAACGACTCTTCGTGTTGACCACCACCGACCGCGCGCCAGCGGCAAAGACGCCGCCGCCTTCCACCGGGAGCGCCGCCAGAATCACGTCGCTGCCGAGGCCGAAGACGTCGCGCTGCCAATGCCCATTGCCGAGCAGATCGACGCCGCGGAACATGGCGTCATCGCCGGTTTGCGACGACTTGCTGCTACCGACGACCACCAAGCCGGAGCCGCTGGGCACCACGTCGAAGTAATCGTACGGGCCGCTATTCGCCCGGTGCCAGAGGGTGGTGCCGTCGGCAGACAGGCGCGCGATGCGGCCGGCGAGCGCTGTCGAATAGCCGGACCTGCCAACAAGAAGAAGGCCGCCGGCGTGCCGTACAATTCTGCGCCAATAGCCCGCCTTGCCAAAGCTGCTGGAGGAGAGCTCGACCTTACCGGTCTTGCCGAGACGTACGACCACGGGGACCATTGTGTGGTAGTTCGGGCCTTTCCATGCGTTGCCGGCCGCCCAAACGCGGTTGCTGGCGTCGATCGTCGCGCTGTTGAATTGTGTTGCATCGAACCCCTGGGCCTGCACGACCGCGTGGCCAACAACGTCGCCGTTGGGGGCGATCCGCTTGAACAACCCGTCCACCGCTTTGCTGCGGGACTCACCAACGACAGCCAATGAGCCGTCCGGGAACGCTGCGGCGCCATTGCCGTAGTTCACGGTGGCGGCGAGCAGGGGCAAATTGTACGTCACAGCAGGCTGCACGCCTTTGAGCCGCGTCACGCGAACGCGATAACCGCTCCCCTGGTTGAAGGAGCCGACCGCCCAGACAACCCCGGATGCGCGGACAAGGCGGCCGATCCACCCACCGACGCCGCGGTCCTTGACCGGGAGTTCCCAGGACGCCTTGACGTCGCCATTGCCGCCGATCCGCGCGATATACCAGCCGTGCTGGTCGGGCTTCTCGTCCCAAACGCGCCCACCAACGAGCCAATCGGTGCCATCGGCGATGGCCGCCTGCAACCGGAGGTGAGCCCCCGCCTTCGGCGCGATGGTCTTCGCCCAGATCTTGTCGGTCACGCCCGGCACACATTTGCCAGCCTTGCAGCCACCCCCGAGCTTGCAGCCGCCGCTGTCGTCGCACGGATGGTCCTCGGGCGCGACGGTCGGCTTGCACGTGAAGTCGTTCGCGGCCTTCGAAACGCACACATTGACGCGACAAACCTGCTTGGCGGGCGGACAGCTCGGTTTCGGACCGGTCTTGCACGCGCCCTTGTGACACACGTCGTTGACCGTGCACCCGTTGTTGTCGCCGTTGCACGCCTTGCCGTCCGCGATCGTCTTGAACTCGCACTTGCCCGTCTTCGCGTTGCAGATATCCACCGTGCACGCGTTGCCGTCATCGCAGTGGCCCTTCTTCGGCAGGAACAAACACCCCGCTTTCGGGTCCACCTTGCCGCTACCGGGCCCTTTGCCCGACCACTTCACTGTCGGGTCGCACGTGTCCGTCGTGCACGCGTTGCCGTCGTCGCAGACCTTCGTCTTGCCCGCCAAACACTGCCCCTGCGCGTTGCAATAGTCGGCCTGTGAACAAACAGCGCCGTCTTCACACGGTTTGCCGAGCGGTTCGGGCTTGAACAAACACAGGCCCAACTTCGGCTCGCAGCGCTGCTTGCGGCAGTCCGTGTCGTCCACCGTCTTGCACACGATGTGGCTGTTCGGCTTGGGTTTGCACGTGTGCGTCGCCAGGTCGCAAAAGAAGATCCCGTTGCACAGGTCACCGTCATCCTGCTTGGTGCAGTCGCCGTCCTTGGTGCATGTGCAGACAACCGTGCCGCCGGTCTTGCACGTCTTGCCCACGCACTGTTCGCCCGAAGTGCACGGGTTGCCGTCGTCGCACGTGATCCCGGTCTTCGTCGCTTCGGTCGGCGCCATCACCTCACCGTGCACCTTGCCATCCACGTACTTGAGGTATTTAACGCGACCCGCAGCCACCCGCTGACAGCCGCCGCTCGCCGGGTTGCACGTGTTCTTCTCACACGCCGTGTCCAGCCCGGGCGGGCACACAACTATCGCCGTCGGGTTGGTCTCGCACTGCTTCTTGGCCAGGTTGCAAAACGGCAGCCCGTTGCACGCGTTGCCGTCGTCTTTGCAGTCGCTGTCCTTGTCGCAAGCGCACAGGTCCTTGCCCGCCACACATTGACCGGACTTGCAGTGGTCACCCGTCGTGCAGCTGTCGTTGTCGTCGCACGCCTTGCCCTCGTTGCGAGGCGTCATTCCGCAGGTACCGAGCGCCGGGTTGCACACGTTGTGCTGGCAGGACGTGTCGCCGACCGTCGGGCATTTCACCAGCGTCGCCGGGTTGACCGTGCACGTGTTTTTCTGCCCGTACGCGCCCTTCTTGTCGCAAAAAAGCGTCCCGTTGCAGAAGTCGCCGTCGTCCTTGTCCGCGCAGTCGCTGTTGGTCGTGCACATGCACACCTTGCTGTCGACCAGGCATGCCCCCGCCTTGCACGTCCCTTCGTTGGCGCACGAGCCCCCGTCGTCGCACAGCGTCCCGTCCTTTTTCGCCTGCTGCGCGCACGTACCCGTCTTCGGATCGCACGTGTTGACCGAGCACGGGCCGTCCTTGTTGGTCGCGCACGTCACGATCGATGTCGGGTTGATGCGGCAGGTCGGCGGGAACGTTGCCTTGTCGCAAAACAGAACCCCGTTGCACGCGTCGTTGTCGCCAAACTGCGCGCAGTCAGCCGTGGTCTTGCATTGGCACCACGACGCGCTGCCGCCCTTGCACTCACCGGCCTGGCACGAGCTGTCCACCGTGCACGGGTCCGAATCGACGCAGGGCGTGCCGTTTGGGGTCGGTTGCGCGACGCATTTGCCGGTTTGGGGGTCGCAGGTATTGGCCGAGCAGGCGGTGTCCTTGGCGCTGCTGCAGGTGACGACCGTCGACGGCTTCACGCGACAGACGTAGGGCGCCTTGGCCTTGTCGCAAAACAGCGTCCCGTTGCACGCGTTGCCGTCCTCAAGCGAGGCACAATCGGCCGTCGCCTGGCACGCGCAGACAAAACTGGTCGGCTCACACGACCCACCCTGGCATCGGTCTTTGACCGTGCATGGATCGCCGTCGTCGCAAGGGCCGGGGACATTTTGCACGCCGCAGGTTCCCGCGATGCAGGTCGCCTCTTGGCACGGGCCTTTGCCAGCTGGACAGGCCGCTGGTGACTTGCAGCCGGAATCACTCACCGAGCCCGAATCGACTCCGCTACCAACATCGACGCCGGTATCGATCGGCGCCACCACATCCGTGCTGGATTCACCGGCCTCGGGTGGGTCGGTGCCGCACGAAAGCAATGCCATCGCGCACACAAGCGGCGCCAACCGACCAAACTCGCTACTTGCAGACACAGCCCACCTTTGCATCGCACGTTGGCGCTTTGCTGCCGCACTTCTTGACACAAGCGGCCCAGAGTTTGCCGTCGAGGTCGAAGCATTTGCCGGCTTCGGCGCAGTCGAAATGGCCCCACGGCGACATGTGCGACAGGAATGGCCTGGGGGCCTTGGAGCTGGTGTCGCGCCCTTGAAAGTAGAAGCCGCGACCGCTCCACTGCAGGCCGTTATCGATCGCATTGAGGTACGGCCCCGACACCAGCTGCCGCGACCACAAGTGCTTGCCCTGCGCGTCGATCATGTCCAGCGTCGCGACGTCAAGGAAGCCGTTCTTGTGGTTACGCGTCACAGCGAAATGCCCCGTCGCCAACCGCGTAGCGCCCCGCACCGTTCCAGGCAGCGCCGCCACGACAAATCCCCCCGTCGGGTTGCCCTTTGCATCGTAGCGCGTGACCCAAGGCACCACCTTCATGGTGGTCGGATGCTCGCGCTCCCCGATCGCGACGTGGTCGCCCGCCGGCAGCCACCAATGATCCACAAGGCGGCCTTTCGTCGCGCCTGTCGTGCGCCAGAAGACGGGTTTGCCCAGGTTGTCCAAGCGCGCCAGGAAGACGCGGTCGCTCTTGCCGTCCTTGCTGGCCTCCGACCCGGCGAAGGCGAAGTCATTGCCGCGCGGGCCCTCGATGTCGGTGAACGTCCGGCCATGATTCGACTCCGGCTTGAAGCAACGCATGTAGATCTGCAGCCCGTTGGCGTGGCGGCGCAGGTACATGAGCGCGCGCCGATTCCCGCCCGACGGGTGCTCGGCCTGGCGGAACGTCGCGATAGTGGTGTCACTCATTTCCGCGACCAACAGAGCCGTCTCGTTGCTGCTGTGGCAGCCGGGCTCGTCTTTGTCGAAGAGGGTCGTGAGCTTGCCGCCAGCTGTCCGACGCATGACCGCACCCGTGACCTTCTTGCGGTAGATCGTCAGCGAGCCGTCCTGGGCGGGCGCCGAAGTAGCGAATCGAGAGTTGCCGGACGGGCTGAGACTCCACACCTTGTTGCCGCGATCGTCGATCACCGCGACCCAGCCAATGTGCTTGTCGCGCGGCTTCAGCAGGGCACCGCTGGCCAGCGGCCGCAGGTGCTCGATATCGGTCATCGCCGCGCCCGCAATCGTCTTGTCGGAAAACGGCCGTCGGTAAATCCGCCCCTGGCTCGGCGTGATGCAGCTGCCCGCGTCACAAGAGCCGATCGGAGAGCAGACGCTGCCGGTCTTGCAGGGTTTGCCCTTGGCGTGGTCATGGTATTGGCAGCCCAGGCCGTTGTCGCAGCGGTTCTCGGTGCACTCGTTGCCGTCATCGCACTTCTTGGCCTTGGTCCCGATGCACACGCCGTCTTTGCAGGCCGAACTCACAGTACAGGCGTCGCCATCGTCACAGACGCCGGTCTGGGCGGCGTGCGTACACCCCTTCTTCGCGTCGCAGGCGTCCTTGGTACATGCGTTGCCGTCGTTGCAGCTTGCCTTGACGGCCGAACAGCCCTTGACGGAGTCACAGAAGTCGGCCGTGCAGGCATCGCCGTCGCTGCACGTCTTGATAGCGCCTTTGCCGAAGCAGCCGCCGATCGCCTCGCAGTCCGCGTGGCCCCATGGATCGGTGCGCCAGACAACCTTCTTCGCGCCGCTGCTCCAGTTTGTCGCGAACCACCACCCGGCAGGCGACGCAGCGACGGTCCCGGGATACGTTTGGAGCCAGGGATACGGCGCGATTTCACGCGTCCAGGCGACGTTTCCTGCAGCGTTGACGCCTCGCAGGATGACCGACCGTGTGAGCGTCTGGCGATTGGCGACAACACCCAGGACGTCGCCACGTACAGCGATACCCGCCGCGGTCTCGTGGCCCTTGCCGCTGAGCATGCGTTGCCATAGCCGACGACCTTTCGCGTCGAACCGCAGCAGCCAAGCGCGCTTGAATCCGGCGACAAGCGTCGTTCCGATCGTTGTCGCGACCCCAGCGTTGTCCACCACAAGTCCGTCCAGCGAGCTACCATTGACGCCGAAGGTCTTGCGCCACGCCAGCTTGTGATCCACGTCAAGGCGCATCGCGAGCCCGGTGGCTTGTTTGCCCCACTGGCGCTGCCCAACCAGCACGATGCCGTCGCCGTTGCCCGATGCCGCGCTGGGGATCTCCGCGGTGCCGTTGGGCGCGTCGAATTGCCTCGTCTTGAAGCCGCTGATGGCGGTGTGAAAGCGGGTGACCCACAGCCTCGATCGGGCGGTATCCGTCCGCCGGTGGGCGCCAAAGATGGCCGCGGTCGACCCGCCCGTGTCCGCCATGTGGACCAATCCGTTCGAGCACGGCTGGCCGATCGATGCGTGGCACCTCGCTGTGGGCAGGTTTTGGAGGTTGGCGACGTGGGAGACGGAGCCATCTGCGGTGACCCGACTGAGGCGAAGACCGTAGGAGTTCGAGACCAGCCCGAAGACGAGCGCACGTCCCTGCGTGTCGAGTACCAGGCCGGCTCCGTACGAGGCGGACGTGACCCCATGCCCCTTGATAGCGCCATCGCGATCAAAGCGGATGACGTGCGCGACTGGAGCCTTGGAATTGATCGACGGGCTGTCCGCATAGATCCAACAGCCGCCATCGGACGTCGGGACAACCTGGCGAATTCCGGTGTAGCCATACTTCCAGAACGTCCCGGACAAGGGGCTCCCGCTCATCGGTAGGCTCACCCGGCCGTAGTTCGATTTGCCCGACTGCAGGCACTGTCCCTTGCTGCAGTACGCGGTCGTCGAGCAGCCGTTGCCTTCACACGCGAAGTTCGCGACCGATTTGTGCTGACACTGGCCGGTGATCGGGTTGCAATCGTCAGCGGTGCAGTCCTTGTCGTCGTCGCAGAGCGCCGCTTTCTTGCCGTGGCACTTGCCCGCCGAACTGCAGCTTCGATGACCCCACCGGTCCGCGCGGCTGATCCAGCCTCGAAGGCGACTTTTCGCGTTGACCGCCACCGAGCGCGAGCCAGCGGCAAAAACGCCGCCGCCTTCCACCGGGAGCGCCGTCAGAATCACGTCGTTGCCGAGGCCGAAGACGTCGCGCTGCCAATGCCCATTGCCGAGCAGATCGACGCCGCGGAACATGGCGTCTTCGCCCGTTTGCGACGACTTGGTGCTACCGACGACCAGCAAGCCGGAGCCGCTGGGCACCACGTCGAAGTAGTCGTGCGGGCCACTGTGCGCCCGATGCCAGAGGGTGGTGCCGTCGGCAGACAGGCGCGCGATGCGGCCGGCGAGCGCTGTGGCATAGCCGGACCTGCCGACAAGCAGAAGGCCGCCGGCGTGCGGTACGATTCTGCGCCAATAGCCCGCCTTGCCGAAGCTGCTGGAGGAGAGCTCGACCTTGCCGGTCTTGCCGAGACGTACGACCACGGGGACCATTCCGTGGTAGTTCGGGCCTTTCCAAGCGTTGCCGGCCGCCCAAACGCGGTTGCTGGCGTCGATCGTCGCGCTGTTGAATTGCGTTGCGTCAAAGCCTTGGGCCTGCACGACCGCGTGGCCAACAACGTCGCCGTTGGGGGCGATCCGCTTAAACAACCCTTCCACCGCTTTGCTGCGGGACTCACCAACGACAGCCAAAGAGCCGTCCGGGAAGGCGGCGGCGCCATTGCCGTAGTTCAAGGTCGCGGCGAGCAGGGGCAAATTGTACGTCACCGCGGGCTGCACGCCTTTGAGCCGCGTCACGCGAACCCGATAACCGCTCCCCTGGTTGAACGATCCGACCGCCCAGACGACCCCGGATGCACGGACCAGACGGCTGATCCACGCGCCAACGCCGCGGTCCTTGACCGGGAGCTCCCAGGACGCCTTGACGTCGCCGTTGCGGCCGATCCGCGCGGTATACCATCCGTGCTGGTCAGGCTTCTCGTCCCAAACCCGACCGCCAACGAGCCAATCGGTGCCATCGGCGATTGCCGCCTGCAACCGGAGGTGAGCCCCCGCCTTCGCCGCAATGGTCTTCGCCCAGATCTTATCGGTCACGCCCGGCACACACTTGCCAGCCTTGCAGCCACCACCCAGCTTGCAGCCGCCGTTGTCGTCGCACGGATGGTCCTCGGGCGCGACGGTCGGCTTGCACGTGAAGTCGTTGGCCGCCTTGGACACGCACACATTGACCCGACACACCTGCTTGGCGGGCGGACAGCTCGGCTTCGGACCCGTCTTGCACGCGCCCTTGTGACACACGTCGTTGACCGTGCACCCATCGTTGTCACCGTTGCACGCCTTGCCGTCCGCGATCGTCTTGAACTCGCACTTGCCCGTCTTCGAGTTGCAGATATCGACCGTGCAGGCGTTTGCGTCGTCGCAGTGGCCCTTCTTCGGCAGGAACAAACACCCCGCTTTGGGGTCCACCTTGCCGCCACCAGGCCCTTTGCCCGACCACTTCACTGTCGGGTCGCACGTGTCCGTCGTGCACGCGTTGCCGTCGTCGCAGACCTTCGTCTTGCCCGCCAAACACTGCCCCTGCGCGTTGCAATAGTCGGCCTGT
>Ga0209992_10000238_pt1 | contig 78356 bp, 49 predicted proteins | sample 2SBtaG_2_FD_182564 | JGI IMG/M metagenome (GOLD analysis project Ga0209992, IMG submission 182564) | Deep subsurface microbial communities from Kolumbo volcano to uncover new lineages of life (NeLLi) - 2SBTROV12_ACTIVE470 metaG (SPAdes)... | ecosystem: Environmental > Aquatic > Marine >... | reverse complement strand
CAAGCGGTGCATCGTCAAGCGGTGCATCGTCAAGCGGTGCATCGTCAAGCGGTGCATCGTCAAGCGGTGCATCGTCAAGCGGTGCATCGTCAAGCGGTGCATCGTCAAGCGGCGCAGATGCAGGCAGCACAGGGGCATCCGACACCGCCAAGAAAGGCTGCATTTCGAGCGGCGAATGCGATGATGGAGACCCCTGCACGGACGACTACTGTTCCAAGGGCGCGTGCGAGGCTTTGCCCAAAGCGGATTGCTGCAAGGTCGACGGCGACTGCGACGACAAGCTCGGCTGCACCGCGGACACCTGCACGGCGAGCGGCATGTGCAATCACACTCCCAACGGTCAGTCGTGTTTCATCGACGGCAAGTGCGTCAAGAAGGGCGAGTCCGGAACGAATCCCTGCGAGGTTTGTGAGCCAGCCAAGAGCGGCACCGCCTACACCGCTATCGTCGGCCCGTCATGTGACGACGGCAATCCATGCTCGACCGGTGACGTCTGCGTCGCGGGTGGCATGTGCGTGGGGCAGCCCAAGCAGGGTTGTTGCCTGTCCGACGTCGCTTGCGTGACCGGCAGCGCCTGCAAAACCGGCACCTGCAACAAGACCACCAACACCTGTAAAATCGTCACAAAACCCGGCTGCTGCACGGTCGACACCGAGTGCGCCGGCGCTGGCGAAGCGTGCTCGAAGACGTTCTGCGACCCGGCAACGAACACCTGTAATAGCTCCGCGCTGCCCGACGGGTCCAGCTGCGACGACGGCAACGGCTGCACCCTTAAGGACGCGTGTAAGGGCGGGACCTGCCAGGGCGGGACGACCGGCTGCAACGACGGCAATCCGTGCACCAAGGACGCATGTGTCGCAGGCAAATGCCAACACACGCCAACCGCGAACTGCTGCGCGAAAGGAGCGTGCTGCAACATCGGGCCGGGCACGACGAAGGCCAAGGGGGACAAATGCGGGTCGACCGTCCGCAAGATCGAATACTCATGCCTCGGTCAGGTCGCGCGTCGTCGATATGCGTTCGACGGCTGCGACGGCGTGGCGACGACTTGCATGGCAAACAAGACCCTGCACTACGCCGCGTGGCAGACGATCAAGATCTGTGCGTCCGGCAGCAAATGCGTTTCCAAGGGGACGTCGTACAGCTGCCAGGGCGGCAGCGGCGGGGGCACCGCGGATCTTCAATCGAGCTCGCTGAAGACGTCGAAAACGCTCTACAAACCCGGCGAAAAGGCGCTGATCCTGTCGGCGGTTCGCAACGGCGGAAAGGGCCATGCAGGTCCGTTCACGGTCGAGTACCGGCTGTCCACAAACACGCTGTTGAGCACCGGCGACAAGCTGATCAGCACGGTCAAGAAGACGTCGCTGCCATCCCTGAAGACCATCAGCGCGAACGCCTACGTCACCATTCCCGCGACGACCAAACCCGGCACCTACTACTTGTTTGTGTGGATCGATCGCACCAACCAGGTGAAAGAGACAACGACCAGCAACAACCGCCGCTATGTGAAGGTCACAATCAGCGGCAGCACAACGAAGGGCATCGACCTCGCCCCGCAGAGCTTCAAGACCACCAAGACGAGCTACAAGGCGGGCGAGACGGTCGTCTTCACTGGGTTGATTCGCAACCTCGGCACCCTGAGCTCGGGGACGTTCACGGCCGAGTACCGACTCTCCACAAACACCGCCATCACGACAGCCGATCCGCTGCTCCGAGTTGTCACGAAGCCATCGCTGGGTGCCAGTGTCTCCACGAGCGCGACGACAATCGCCAAGATCCCGAGCAATGCGAAGAGCGGCACGTACTACGTTGCGCTCTGGGCAGACCGCACGAACAAGGTGAAGGAGACCAACGAGTCCAACAACATCGCGATGTACAAGGTCACGATTGACGGCTCGTCGAGCACCACCCCGGACCTCACTCCGTACTCGTTCAAGTCGACCAAGACCTTTTACAAATCCGGCGAGACGGTCGTGTTCACCGGTGGGATCCGCAATCTCGGCAAGACAACCGCGCCCCCGTACGTGGTCGACTATCGCCTGTCTACGAACAGCTCGGTCAGCACCCTCGATCCCGTATTGCGAACCGTGTCCAAACCCGCGCTGGCGGCCGGGGGAAGCACGAGCGCGCTGACAACGGGCAAGATTCCGCCCACCACGAAGCCGGGAACCTACTACCTGGGCATCTGGGTCGACCGAACCAACAAGGTCAAAGAGGGCAACGAGTCCAACAACATCGCGGTGTTCAAGATCACGGTCGGCAGTAACACGTCGCTGAAGTCGGACCTGGTCGGCACGTCGCTCAAGACGAGCAAGACGAGCTACAAGGCGGGCGAAACCGCAGTTATTTACGGCAGCGTGCGCAACCAGGGTCTCGTCGCCGCCGGCTCGTTCACCGTCGAATATCGGCTGAGCAAGACGTCGATCATCACGACGCTCGATCCGCTGCTCGCGACGGTCAAGAAGACCGGCCTGAGTCCCAATAGCCAAACCTCGGCGACCGCGGTGGCCAAGATCCCGGCCAACATATCGGCAGGGACCTGGTACATCGGGATGTGGATCGACCGCACCAACAAGGTCAGCGAGTCGTCGACCATCAACAACAAACGGGTCTACAAGATTACGATCGGGTCGGGCTCGACGATTCTGCCGGACCTCGTCCCCATCTCGTTCAAGCCAACCAAGACCGTGTATTCGCCCGGCAGCCAGATCGTTTTCACCGGCAGCATTCGCAACATGGGCAAGACGGTCGCGGCGCCCTTCAGCGTCGAGTACCGGTTGAGCAAGACGAGCCTGCTGTTGACGTTCGACCCGTTGCTCAAGACGCTCAGCAAAGGCGCACTCGCCGGTGGCATGACCACTTCGGCGCTGACTTTTGGCGTGATCCCAAAGACCACCAAGCCCGGCACGTATTACGTCGGCATCTGGCTCGATCGGCTCAACAAGGTCAAGGAAGGCAACGAGAGCAACAACAAGGCGGTGCACAAGATCACCGTGTCGGGCGCCGCGATCAAATAGCGGGGATCGACCCCACCCTCGGCCTCTCGTTTTCGCCCTGCTACAATCGACACCGCGGCAAGGCTGCCGCGATTGAGGACAACGAGATGGAAAGCTCTTGCACGGCGATGATGGTTGCGTCGGTTGACCCTTTGATCACGCTCGCCCTGGTCGGTTTGGGCCTGATGGCTTTGCGTTGGCGGCGCGTACAACGAGGCGCATGAGCGAACCGCCGTCAGGTCACGGCTTGATCGTAGCGATGCGTGCCGAGCGCTAGCTTCTCGAGCTCGACCCGACCCTGCTTCCGGCTCGAACCGCCGAGCACCGCGTCGATGTAGTCGGGCTCGTGGATGCTCGCTACGTCGAATTCGAGCCCCGTGACCACGTCGAGCGGGAATCCCAAGACGGTTGGCGCGTCGTCGGCTCCTTCGGGATCTTGCTCGAGCGTCAACTCGAATCGTCCGTTGTCGAACGGGTCACCGGGCGCCATCTCGACGATGCAGATGCGCTCGCGCAGGCCGGCCCGTTCCCGGTCGAGGGCGCGATGGATGCACAGCGGGTTGTTGCCAGCCTTGCCGAGGGTCACGTGGCTCGTCCAGGTGCATCCAGCCAAGCATGTGTCGGCGTAGTAGCAGCTTTGGCAAAAGCCCCAGAGATCGTCGCGCGTGCGGTTGTTGAGATGGGCGATGCCGTCGGATTGCAGGGCTTCGGCGAGACGCGTGTCGCGGAAGGTCCCGCTGCCATAGTGGTGGTGCGTCAGCGACGGGCAGCTCTTGATCTTGCCGTCCGCCTCGAGGCCGATGCTCCACTTTCCCGCCGAACAGCCCTGCCAATGTGCACCGCGGTCGCCGCCGTGACGGAGAGCCGATTCGTACGGGCCGAAATAGCCGATGTTGTTGCCGGGAAAGAGCCAGACGTCGCCGGGCACAAGCAACTCGCGCTTGATCCAGACGAGCAGCGGAAAGAGCTCGAGCAACTCATAGGGCTGCAGCAGCAGGTTGGGGCGGTCAGCGCTGTGGCCCATCGGCACGGTGAGCTGGATTTGCCAGGCCTCGCTCCCCATGTCGACCAGCAGACGCGCGATCGCGGCGAGCTCCGGCATGGACAAGCGGTTGATCTGGGAGTTGGTGGCGAGGCGGATGGGTGACTGGGCCACCTTTCGTGCCGCGGCGACGGCGTTGCGCCACGAACCCTGGACGCCGCGCTGAGCGTCGTGGGTGCGCTCAAGGCCGTCGATCGAAATCGAAATCGTGGAAACACCGGCCATGACAGCGCGCGCGATGCGTTCATCGTCGAGGTTCATGGCGCCGGTCGTGATGCCGCACCGCATTCCTCTGCGCGTGATGTCGGCGGCGATGACGTCCCAATCGTCGCGGAGGTAGGCCTCGCCACCGATCAGCGTGACCTCGCGAATGCCAACCTCGTCCAGCTGCGCGACGACATCGAGGCACTCGGCGGTCGTGAGCTCGTCGGGTCGCGCAGGTCCGGCGCGGCTGCCGCAGTGTTTGCAGCCGAGGTCGCACGCCAACGTGATTTCCCACACAGCATAAAGCGGATGCGGGTTGTCCCAATCGATGGCGGTCGGCCGACGAGCGATGACGCGGGGCTCGTTGCCTTCCGATGCGGCGCCAATCGGCGGCGAAACGCGCCGGTATTTCTCGCTGACCATGCCGTCGCCGGGGCGCAGGTATTCGGACTACTAAGGATTTGGGGGAATGCCGTATTCCGGGGCTGGCGGCGGGTCATCGGCGGCGTCGTCGTCCGAGCCGGCGTCGTCGCTCTTCTGCTTGATGTCGACAGGCAGGCCATACAGCGGCGCGACGGGGATGTCCTTCTTCTTCGCGTCCGTGTTGTTGGCCGATTGGGTGTCGTTGGCCGATTGGGTGTCGTTGGCCGATTGGGTGTCGTTGGCGTTGCTGCCCGCGTCTTCGACCGAACCCGTATCGTGGCTCGTATCTTCGAGCGGCGGGCCGCCGTAGAGCGCGACGACGGGGGCGTCTTCTTTGACGTGGGTGTCGACGGCGCCGGCGTCAATCGTCGTGGTGACATCGGACGCACTGCCAGCGTCGGTTGCTCCAGCGTCGGTCGCGCTGCCTGTGTCTTTGTCGCTGCCCGCATCCGCGGCCACGTCAACCGGCACACCATAGACCGGAGTCGCGGGTGGTCCTTCAGGTGTCGAGCACCCCGTGATACCGGCGAGCGCGGTCGCAAGGACACCGCCGGCAATGCCCGCGTGATTGCGCAGAATCGCGAAAACGTTATCGCCCTGCGCAGCGACACGCAGTCCGACTTTGCAGAACGGGCAAACGGTGTCGTCGACCGACTCAGCGACGTAGATATGGGTGCGGCAAGCTGGACATTCGACCAGCCCCGCCCGCGAGATGCGGATTGGTGCCATGATTGCCTCGCGCGACCCAGGGACTGGTCGCCGATTGGTGGAGGCCGGGCGGTTGCCAGCCTCGAACACAGTTGTATCTCAACCCGGCCAAAAGCAAACACGCCGCCGACCACAAAAGCAATGTAACGACGATCATCGCAATGCGGCAGCACCCGCGGAGCCTCGCGCCCCGGCAACTCCGATCGAACCTGAGCCCATGACGCCGCGATGGCGTGGGGGAACGTGGTTGCGCTACACTTGCGCGATTCTCCCCTCCTGGAGGTAGCGATGGTTTCGATTCACCGCGCGGTGCGCCCGTGCGGGCGACGCCGAGAAGAAACGACCGTTCAGGCGGGATCGTGGACCCTCGCTCTGTGCCTCGCGGCGCTGCTCGCGGCACCCGGCTGCGGCGGTGACGATGAGGTCGTTGCTGGCCCTACGATCGACGGCACAGCCACGACACCGGACACGAAGCTCGACACCAACATCGCAAGTGACACGTCGACCGGAACCGACACGGCCAGTCTCGAGGACACGAAGGGTGCGGTCGATGTCGAGTCCCCGCTCCCCGACACGGGCAGCGACGACGCAACAACGCTCGACGACGCTGCGGTCGGGGCAGACACGGATGACCCGAACGCAGGAGATGACGCGGAACACGCGGCCGATACAGAAGACAGCGCTATTGGTCCGCTCCCCGACGTCTTTCTGCCGCCTTCCGACGCGGGTTCAAGCAGCGGCGGCGATCCAGATACGGTGGTCGCGACGCCCGACTCGGGTTCGTCCGGCGGGGGAACGGACAGCGGGACTTCCAGCGGATCGAGCGGTGGAAATGATGTCGGCTCTTCCAGCGGCGCAGCAGACGCCGGGTCGACGTCGGGTAGCAGCAGCGGCAATGACGCCGGCTCGTCGAGCGGTTCGGGCACCGATGCCGGCTCGTCCAGCGGCTCGGGGACCGATGCTGGGTCAACGTCTGGCTCCGGTGGCGGCACCGATGCAGGGTCGTCCAGCGGCGTGGACGCCGGGCCGAAAGACTGCGGCAAGTGTGACGACGGCAAGACGTGCACGGACGATTCCTGCAACACCACGACCGGCAAGTGCGAATACGCCTCGGCCCAGGACGGCAAGCCCTGCGACGACGGGAAGAAATGCACCTTGACCGACGCATGTAGCGCCGGCACGTGTGTCGGAAAACTGAAGGACTGCAGCGACAAACTCGACTGCACAACGGACAGCTGTGACGCCGCTTCCGGCACCTGCAAACACGCCGCACTTCCCGATGGCGACGCGTGCGACGACGGCGACAAATGCACCGAAAACGACGCCTGCGGATCCGGAAAATGTGCGGGCAAGGGCAAGGTCTGCGACGACGGAGAGGTGTGCACGGACGACGCCTGCGACGGGAAAAAAGGGGCGTGCTCAGCCAAGCCCGTTGCCGGTCCCAAGACCTGCGACGACGGCGACAAATGCACCGACAAAGATGCGTGCAAGGCGGGCAAATGCGCTGGCCTGAAGCTCGACTGCAACGACAATAACCCGTGCACTGATGACGGCTGCGACGCGAAGTCGGGCTGCACCAAGAAAGCGAACTCGGCGACTTGCGACGACGGTAGCAAGTGCACGACCGGGGACACGTGCCAGGGCGGGCTTTGCGTCGCCGTGAAGCTGGCGTGCGATGATAAGAACATCTGCACCGACGACGCCTGCGATCCGGCCGCTGGGTGCACGACGACCAACAACGACAAGATCTGCCACGACGGTGACAAGTGCAGCAAGAAGACGTGCAAGGCAGGCAAGTGCGACGGTGTGAAGGTCGGCTGCGACGACGGCAACGTGTGCACGCACGACAGCTGCGATTCGGCCAAAGGCTGCGTGCACAAGAACAACGCCAACACCTGCGATGACGGCACCAAGTGCACCAGCAAGGACGGCTGCAAAGACGGCAAATGCGAAGGCGCGAAGGTCGACTGTGACGACAAGAACGTCTGCACGACCGACAGTTGCGACGCCAAGACGGGCTGCAGCAACGTCAACAACTCGGCGGACTGCGACGACGGCAACAAGTGCACGAACAAGGAGGTGTGCTCCGCCGGCACGTGCAAAGGCGCCGCCATCGCGTGCAAGGACGCCAACGTCTGCACCGACGATTCATGCGACGCCAAGACCGGCTGCGTCTACCAGGCCAACACCGCCAAATGCGACGACTCCAACCCGTGCACGGCCGGCGATGTGTGCAAATCGAAGACGTGTGCGGGGGCCGGTATCGACTGCGGTGACAAGAACGACTGCACGCTGGACTCGTGTTCGGCGGTCCCCGGCCCCGGCGGCAAGGGCAAGGTCGCCAAGTGCGTTCACAAACTCGGCCCGGACGGCGGCAAATGCACCGACGGCAACCTCTGCACCAAAGCGGACGCTTGCAAGGCAGGAAAGTGCGCTGCGACCGTGGTGACGTGCGACGACGGCAATCCATGCACCGCTGACACCTGTAGCGCCAACACCGGCAAGTGCTTGTTCGCGGCCGTCCCCAACGGCACGAGCTGCGGCGACGGTTTGGCTTGCGTCAAGGGCAAATGCAGCAAGACGTCTTCGGGCGCGACCGTGGTGGCCGGTGTGGGTCACTCGTGTCTGCTGACCACCAAGGGCGACGTGCAGTGCTGGGGACGCGGCGTGTTCGGCGTTATCGGCGACGGCAAGAAGAAAGACACGAGCAAACCGGTCGCGGTCAAGACAGCCGGCAAAGTTATCGCGCTGGCCGCTGGCGACTACCACAACTGCGCGGTCATCGAAGGCGGCAAGGTCCAGTGCTGGGGTCGCGGCACCTACGGGCAGCTTGGCTACGGCAGCAAGTCGGACCGCACCTCGCCCGCCACCGTCAGCAAGGTAGCGGACGCGGTTTCGGTCGCAGCCGGCTCCAACCACACGTGCGTCGTGCATAAATCCGGCAACGTGAGCTGCTTTGGCTACAACGCCAATTACCAAGTCGGCGACGGCACGAAGTCGTGGCGGTACAGCCCCGTTCAAGTCGCGGGCCTCAGCGGCGTCGTGTCGCTGTCAGCCGGCATTCGCCACACCTGCGCGTTGAAGCGAGATGGCTACGTTTGGTGCTGGGGAACGAGCCTGGGCGGCGTGCTCGGCAACCCGCGGCGCTCGGTCAGCACCCGGCCATTCATCGCCGCCAACCTCGCCGGCCAGGCCGGAGTCGGCGCCGGCTCGGAACACCAATGCGCGGTTTCGCGGGATGGTGTCGGCCGCTGTTGGGGCATGAACAACTACGGCCAGTTGGGCACCGGCAACAAGTCGGGACGGCCCACGGCGACCGCGGTGGCTGGGTTGGGCAAGATCGTCCAGATTACGGGCGGACGCTTCCACGGATGCGCGCTCACAACCGGAGGCGGCGTCGCTTGCTGGGGACGCAATACGCGCGGGCAATTGGGCGACGGATCCAAGGCCGAGCGCCTCAAACCTGTGGTGGTCAAGGGGCTTTACGGCATCGTCTCGGTCGCAGCCGGCTACGAGCATACGTGCGCCGCACGTGCTGACGGATCGGTGATTTGCTGGGGACGCGGCGACGCGGGTCGACTAGGCAACGGCGCCATGAAGGACTCCCTGGTACCGGTCGCCATCTTCGGAGCGCAGGGCCCCGCCACACCGGCCAAGTCGTGCAAAATCGCCAAGGATTGCGCCGCTTCAGGCGAAAACTGCCTCGCCGCCGTGTGCCTGGGCGGCAAATGCGTCTACAAGCCGGCGACGGACGGGTCGCCATGCAACGACGGCAACGCGTGCACAGCCTCCGATGTGTGCAAAGCGGGGTCGTGCAACGGCGCGCCGGTCAGCTGCAACGACGGCAACTCCTGCACGAGCGACTTCTGCGCGCCGGCTGGCGGACAGTGTCTCTCGGCGCCGGTTGCGGGCAGCGCCTCGTGCGGCAAGGGGATGCTCTGCAGCGGGGCCGTTTGCGCCAAAGAACGGAAGGTCTGGGCAACTGCGATCGTCGCGGGTCATGCGCACACGTGCGCCCTGCGCCCGGACAAGACCGTCAGTTGTTGGGGACACAACGCGTTTGGACAGCTCGGCGTGGGCAACAACGGCTCGCGCAGCTCACCGGGAAAAGTTAGCAACCTAACGAATGTCAAGACCGTGAGCGCGGGAAACTACCACACCTGCGCCGTGGATTTCAGCGGCGCCGCCTGGTGTTGGGGTCGTGGCTCGTACGGACAGCTCGGAACGGGCAAGACGGCGAGCAAGAACACGCCGCAGAAAGTGCCGGGAATCTCGGACGCCATCGCCGTGTCGACGGGCGACGAACACACGTGTTTGCTGCGAAAAACAGGGCAGATCGCGTGTTTCGGTCACAACGCGTGGGGCCAGTTGGGCGACGGCACAAAGGACAACCTCACCATCGCGCTGACCAACAAGGACATCGACAAAGTCGTGCAGGTCTCCGCCGGACACTCGCACACCTGCGCGCTTCGCACGGACGGCGGCTTGTGGTGCTGGGGCACGTCAAACTACGGGGGCCTCGGCATCTCGGGGCTGAATGCGACGTACAAGCCGCGCCCGGTCACGGGGCTGACCGCCATGGCGATGGTCGAAGCCGGCTATCACATGACCTGCGCGGTACGCCTCAGCGGGCAGTCCTACTGCTGGGGGCTCGCGAACTATGGGCAAACCGGTTACGGCGGCAAGTCGTCGGGGGCGTTCCACCGTCAAATCAAGGGTGTCAGCGACGTGAAGGCCCTCTCGACGCGGCGCTTCCATGCCTGCGGCATCGGGCCGGATAGCAAGCTCTGGTGTTGGGGTCTGGGCAACCGCGGGCAGCTTGGCCAGGGCAACCTGTCGACCAAATACAGCCCGGTTCGCGTCCCGGGGATGGACCACGTCGTCTCGGTCGCGGCCGGCGGAGAGCACACGTGCGCGCTCTCCCAATCGGGAGTCGTCCATTGCTGGGGATGGGACAACAGCGGCGCGCTCGGCCTCGCCGACAACGTCCTCAAAGACAGTCGCTGGCCGGCATGGGTGTGGGGCACCGAGCCCGCACCGTACGGGTCCAAATTATGCTCGACGGCAGCGCAGTGTGCCGATGACGGTAACGCCTGCACGGTCGCGCAATGCCAGGCCGGCAAGTGCCAGCATGTGGCGGGTGGCAACGGTCTGCTCTGCAGCGATGGAGCAGCTTGTACGACAGGTGATAGCTGCGCGGCCGGCAAGTGCATCGGCACACCGCGCACGTGCGGCGACGGCAAGAATCCATGCGCGGACGGGCGCTGCGCGGTCGTAGTCGGCGCCTGTATGGATGTTAGCAAGCCCTTCGGCAGCAAGTGCGGCGACGGCAAGGTATGCAGCGCGACGGGATGCAGCGGCAACGCGGCCGGGTGGGCGTCTGCGGTCGTCGCGGCCGGCAACCACAGCTGCGCTCTGCGCCAGGACAACACAGTCGCCTGTTGGGGCCACGGTGGACGCGGCCAGCTCGGTAACGGCAGCAAAGCCGATCGCACTTCACCGGTGGCGGTCTCCGGGCTGAAGTCGGTCCAACACCTGTCGGCCTACGGCAACCACACCTGCGCCGCGACCAAGGACGGCAAGGTCGTCTGCTGGGGTCAGGGCGGCAGCGGCCAGCTTGGTCACGGCAAGAACTCCGACAGCACGACGCCCGTGGCAGTGGCCGGTCTCAAAGACATCGTCAGCGTCGCAACCGGTAGCGCTCACACGTGCGCTGTCGACAAGAACGGCAAGGCGTGGTGCTGGGGGTACGGCGCGTACGGCGGACTCGGCAACGGCGCCAACAAGAACGCGAACAAGCCGGTGCAGGTCATCAACGCAGGCGGCTTCGTCGAGCTCGCTGCGGGCGCGCACCACACCTGCGGCTTCAGCAAAGACGGCTACGCGCGCTGCTGGGGAAGCAACCAACACAAGCAGCTTGGCGGCTACCCGTATGCGCAGCTCTGGTCGCCCTTGATCACCCCGGGGCTGCGGCGTGTGCGGTCGATCACGGCCGGTCACTACTTCAACTGCTACGTCAGCGGCAACGGCGGCGCGAAGTGCTGGGGGTACGGTGCCCACGGCCAACTCGGCTACGGCGGCACCGCGACAACTTCGGGCAAGCAGACGGTCAAGACCCTGACCGACGTCATGCGTATCGACGGCGGCCTCTACCACACATGCGCCATCGACGGTTCGGCCGGCTGGTGCTGGGGTTATGGCGCGCTTGGGCAGCTCGGCAACGGCAGCAAGACCAGCCAAAAGACGCCGGTGAAGGTCAAGATCAGCGGCGCGCTCGTCGACATCTCAGCCGGCTACTACCACAGCTGCGCGGTTGACCAGGTCGGCCGCGTCTACTGCTGGGGCGAAAACAAGTACGGCCAGCGCGGCATCGGCCTCAAGTCCGGCTCTTCACCCAACATCGGCAAGCCCGTGGTCGGCTCCGATCCGTTCCCGGTGCCCGCCGGGGCCTGCAAAGCCGACGTCGATTGTGGCGATGACGGCAGCGCGTGCACAGTCGCCAAGTGCGACACCAAGTCCGGCAAATGCACCCACGTCAGCGGCATCGAAGGCCTCGGTTGCGACGATGGCAACGCCTGCACCAGCAACGACGCGTGCGCCAAGGGCAAGTGTGTCGGCGCCGCCAAGTCCTGCGCGGACGGCAACGGCTGCGACCTCGATTTCTGCAACCCGCACAACGGTCAGTGCGTGCATACGCCGTACAACGGCAAGATCTGCGGCACCGGAAAGGTCTGCGTGTCGGGCTGGTGCGTTGGCCAGGTCTCCGGCTGGGCCAAGTCGGTCGCCCCCGGTCGCGACCATACCTGCGTGCTGCGCTCCAACGGGGCGGTCGTCTGCTTCGGCGACGGCAAGTACGGCCAGCTGGGCAACGGCTCAAACTCGGCGCGTTCGCTGCCATCGGGCGTGAAGAACCTCACCGGTGTCGAACAGCTTGCGTCCGGCGCCTACTTCACCTGCGCCCGCCGCAAGGACGGAACCGTCGTCTGCTGGGGCAAGGGCGACATCGGCTCGACGGGCAACGGCAAGAAAGGCAACCACAACACGTTCAAGGCGGTCAAAGGCATCAGCAAAGCACGCTATATCGCGACGGGCAGCAACCACGCCTGCGCGATCGACGACAAGGGTGCGCTGTGGTGTTGGGGACACAACTCGGCCGGACAGCTGGGCTTGCTCCACAACAAGGAGCAGTTGGTTGCCGCGAAGGTCGGTATCGGGCCGGTTACCGCGGTCTCGGCAGGCGGCTCCATGACATGCGCCATGACGACCGACGGCTACACATGGTGTTGGGGCAAGGGCGACAACGGCGAGCTCGGCAACGGCCGGGTTACCAATTACTGGGCACCGTTCCTCGTGCACAGTCCGCTGCGGACGAGCGGCCTCACATCCGGAACCCTGCACACCTGCCGACTCGACCCCACTGGCGCCGCCAAATGCTGGGGCTACGGCGCCCACGGCCAGCTCGGTGACGGCAAGAAGAAATCCAGCTGGTTCGAGGTGGTTGCAGCAGGTCTTAAGGATCCTGACAAACTGAGCGGCGGGCTTTACCACACCTGCGCTGCGAGCAAATCTGGTGCCTGGTGTTGGGGGTATGGCGCGACCGGACAGCTCGGCGACGGCACAACGCAGAGCCGCACCAAGCCCGTCGCGGTCAAGGGCCTCGGCTCGGTGCGCGAGATCAAGGCCGGCGGCTACCACTCGTGCGCGGTCGTGCAAGACGGATCGGTGTGGTGTTGGGGACGCGGGCACAGCGGGCAGCTTGGAACCGGCAGCACAAGCTCTCAAAACTGGCCCAGCGCGCCTGTCTACGGCTCGATCGCGTCGCCTTTCGCCGGCACGGGATGCGCGGACGAGGCCGACTGCGCCGACGACGGCAATCCGTGCACGGTTGCCGCCTGCGTCAATGGCGCTTGCCAGCACAAGGCCGCCGCAAATGGCCTGGGTTGCGACGATGGCGACGCGTGCTCATCTGGCGACAAGTGCGCGGCCGGCTCATGCGCAGGCACCGCTAAGAAATGCGACGACAAGAATCCCTGCACGGTTGACTACTGCGACAGGGCGAGCGGCAGTTGTGTGTTCGCGCCGACCCCGGCTGGCGGCGCATGCGGCAAGGGCAAGACCTGCGTCAAAGGCACCTGCCAGGCGAACGTGACCGGTTGGGCGACCGGCGTCGCTACCGGTCGCGACCACAGCTGCTTGCTGCAGTCCACGGGAGCCGTTTCCTGTGTCGGCAAGTCCAACTTCGGTCAGCTCGGCTACGGCGGCAACGCCGACCGCGGCGTCGTTGTGAAGGTGAGCGGCATCACAGACGCGATCGCCATCGATTCGCTCGACGATTTCTCCTGCGCGGTCCTCAAGAGCGGCAAGGTCAGGTGCTGGGGGCGCGGCGACTACGGCATGATGGGCAACGGTGCGAAGAAACACGCGATGAAATCCACCGAAGTCTCCGGGCTCAAGGACATCGTCGATGTCGCGACCGGCAGCTACCACGCCTGCGCATTGGACACGAGCGGGCGCGTTTGGTGCTGGGGACACGGCAATCAGGGCCAGCTCGGCCAGGGCAACAACAAGGAGCAGCTCAAGCCCGTTCACGTCGCCAAGCTCAGCGGTCCGGCCCGCGCGATCGGGGCAGGAACACGCCACACCTGCGCGGCGCTCGTCGACGGAACAGTGCAATGCTGGGGCCAGGGCAACTTTGGCCAGCTGGGCATCGGCAAGACCGGCAACCGCAACGTTCCGGTCAAGGCGCTCGGCGTCACCGACGCGATCGACATCGACGCAGGCTGGGACCACACCTGCGCGGTCGACTCCAAGGGCTCCGGTTGGTGCTGGGGGCGGGGCACGCATGGCCAGCTCGGCAACGGCAAGACGGCGCAGCAGAACAAGGCAGTCCAGGTCTTCGGCGCATCAAAGCTGACTCGCGTTTCCCTCGGCGCCTACCACACCTGCTTCCTTGGCGACTCGGGCGCGATCAGCTGCGCGGGCTACAACGCTTTCGGCCAACTCGGCGACGGCAGCAAAGACGCGTCGACGGTTGCGGGCGTGCCGAAGAACCTCGCTGGGGCGATCTCAGTTGGCGCCGGCGTCTACCACACATGTGCCGTCGTCGGGGACGGCAGCGCGCGATGTTTCGGTCGCAACAACAGCGGCCAGCTCGGCAACGTGACCAAGACCGACAGCCGCCTTCCCGTGCACGTGTACCTGTCGAACAAGGCTCCGTTTGGCGGGTCTTCGTGCAAGATCGCGGCTGACTGCGCCGAGGACGGGCTCGCCTGTACGCAAGCCACCTGTGACAAGGGCACGTGCAAACACGCCAACATCGCCGACGGCATCGGTTGCACGAGCGCGACCGCCTGTGCCGCTGCGGGTCAATGCAAAGCTGGCGTGTGCGTCGCGACTTCGGTCAAGACATGCGCCGACAAGGACAAGTGCACCGCCGACGCGTGCGCCGCCGCCACCGGCTTGTGCGTCAACGGCAAGATCACGGGCTGCAAATAGCAGCAACCGGACTTGAAGCGTTGCGCGGCGGAGCTACAGCAGAAAGTCGAATGCGCTCGCGAGCGGGCGCGCCAGGTGCATCTTCCACCAATCTTCGCTGGAAGCGTCGCGCACGAGGTTGTCTCGGTTGACCTCGCCGGACTTCAGAACCGTCCATGCGTGGTTCATTCGCGCGCCGATGCTGGCTCTCATTTCGGCTGCCAGCGCCTTGTTGCCATGGCAAATGACCAGCAACTCCGAGTTGAGATTCGCCGAGCGCGGGTCGACGTTGTAGGTGCCGATGGCGATCGTATCGTCGTCGATCACGGCTCGCTTGGCGTGCAGACCCCACCGGTTCTTGACCTTGATCGGAGGCGGCAACGCGCACAAAGATGCGTTTGGCGGATTTCGAGGACACGCCATGGTATCGCCGGATCGGCGGGCCGCTTCGCTTCGAGGAGCACACGGGCGCATTCGAGGTCATCGCGAGACACCGCGACTCGCGTGACAGCTCGTTGGATTTGCCGATCGCCGCTGAGGGCCCGTTGGTGAATCGCGTCCAGGGCGTCGCTCAGCGCGTAGGCGTGCGCGATGGCGGCGGCGACAACGGCGTCCTGAAAACGGGTGGGTTGGGCGACAAACCAAGCTTGTGCGCGGCGCGTGTCCGGGTCGGGCAGCCCAGCCAGGAGCAACGAGATGGCGGCGGTCGGGTTGTCATCGGGGGCATCCGCGAGGCGCGCATAGGCACCCAGCGCCACAGCGACATCAAACGGCTGGCCCGTCTGCGCGTGCTCGGCGATCAGCTCTACGACCCAGGTTGGGCCGCAGTCATGCACGAATTTGGGTGCCTCGATACGGTGTGCGGCGATGGCGCCACTTGTTTGCGCGCGGTCAACGTCGTAGGCGACGACACCCTTGCCGGCCTCGTGGACGACCAGCACACCGCGCCCATCGGGCTGAACAACGGTTGTTGCAGTGCCGGGGGCCGACTCGATGTAGACGGTCGAGGAGTCGTGCGGAGCTGGCGCCCAGGGGACGGAGCCAGCGGTGCTTACATCGAGGTCGCCGCCCGAGCGTGCGCGAATGGCGAAGATGTGGTCGCGTGTCGATGCGCACGCCTGCACCAAAACCTCGCCGACGGCGATTGCCGGCCGGGATCCAGGCGGATACAGCAGGTCGTCAAAGCCGAGCTCAGACGAGTCGCCAACGTCGTTGTCATCGAAGCTCCGGCTGGTCCGACGTCGTGTTGCCGGCAACAACACCGGTTGACCGCATCTTCGCGGCGTTGCACGTAGAGCGTGGTTTGCACCGCGAGAAGCAAGAGCTTGCGTTCGTCCGATGGGACAAGACCGGCGCGATACTGGCGGTCGATCTCAGCGAGGACATGTTCGCGCACGCGCTGGAAGCGTTTATCGAGCGCCGCCCGGCGGGTGTTGACGAGGCGCGCGGTGAGCTTGGAGTCGTCGACGGGGACGCCGTCGTTGGCGAGAGATTGACGTGCGAGATCGAACACGGTGGCGCCGGAGGCGACGGCGGCGCGAAGGCTCTCGACGTTGTCCAGAAAGCGCGTCGAGCACCACGCGCGCCGCTTCTTGCAGGCCGAGACGAACGCGAGGCGAGTCGGTCGGGGCGATCGGGGCGAGCGCGATAAATGCGTCGAGAAGCGTCACGTGAGCCGGGTCGATTGGGGGTGACCTGTGCGTGGCAGCAAGTTGCCAGTTCTGGGTTGCCCAGTTGGGCCGCGCAGGATCAAAGAAAAATGTGAACGAGCGGCAGACGAAGCGAACCAACCAGAGATCAGGAACCTAACGATCGCCCAGATACACTCAAATCGTACTTACTTGTAGAACATCACCCATGACGTCATATCGATGCGTGCGCCGAAGCCGCCGCCGTTGCCCGGCTCACTCTTGTAGTCTTTGCCGTTGTACAAGCCCTTGTAGGTGATCGTAACCGTCTCTCCCGGTTGAACGTGGTCGCTGATGTCCCACGACTCGACGCGAACGTCCTTGCCCGGGCACCAACCCCCCCGGCCGAGGTACCAGGTGCCGAATTGGTTGGGCACAGTTCCCTGGTCGACCTGCTGCGCGCATCCGTACAGGGTTCCGGCGACGGGGTGCTTCTTGACGTACTCCTTCTTGCCCTTCTTCGACTCGACGACGAAATGATGGGTGTGGTTGCAGAACTCGGCGCAGCCGGCCTTGTCGCCGAACCCGTGGCCCGAGACGTCAACGGCGAGCTCGACCTTGTTGGATGACGCCGGAACGGTCACCTGCATCGGTTTGTACTTGGTGTTGTAGCCGGGGTTGAAGCCACCGCCGCCAAACAGACTCACGATGCCGGTCGGCTTGGGGACCGACTTGTTGAGGTACCGAAATTTGAGCGTGACGATGTACGGGTAGCTGCCCTTGTAGTTCAGGCGCACTTTGCCGCCGTTGCCAAACCAATAGCGTGCGCGCGGGCTGTCCGTCGTCCAGCGCCCCTCGCGGCGATAGCTGGTGATCCAGCGCTGCACGTAGTGGCCCTTGCAACCGCACTTTCCGTAGCCGGTCTCGCCCTTCTGAGCGGCTTTGTAGCCCTTGCAGACGCCGTCTTTGCCGCAGTCTCCGTTCGTCTTGCAGGCCTTGCAGAAGTGGTTCTTCTTGTTGAACTGACACCAGCCCATGCGCTCGGTGACGTTGCCCTTGATCCAGCGGCAGATCCGTTGCCTCTTCTGAGTTTCCCCTCGCGGGTCGATGCAATCGCAGGCCTTGCTGTCGGCGGCGATCGCTTTGGACGCTGTGCGAGCGGGTTTGTAGCCCTTGCAGGTTGCGCCAACACCATGCTTGGCCTCGCAGGTGCAGTGGTCCTTGCACGCGGTGCTCGTCGCCTTGCCCGCGAGGTGGCAGACGCCCATCGTCTCTTTCTGCTCTTTGACCTCGTTGGCCTTCACCTGGCACGCCGCAGGTTCGTCCTTGTCGCCCGCAGCCGTCGCCGGTCGGCCCAACACGCGCAGGTGGGCGTGGTAGTCCCATTCGAAGCAGTTCTGTTGGTCGTGGCCGATGCAGTCGTGAGTCAGGTCGACCTCGAGCGAATCGTAGCCCTCGAGCTCCTTGGCGGCGGGTAGTTCGAAGTCGAACGTTTGCCCGCTGACCGTCTTCTGGTCGTACACGGTGACGATCTTCATGGCCTTGGTTTCGGGATGATTCTTCGCGCGGTTGTATTCAAAGTTGTAGTACCGCGCCTCGAACGGCAGGTGCTGCATGAGCCATTTGGGGTTCTGCACGAAGCGAAGCAGTCCGATCTGGCGGATCAGCTGGAAGCGGTCGATCGCGAAATAGGCAGGCCGTCGTTTGCGTGTGTAATCGCCCAACCACCCGCCGATGCCGTTGGGTGGCTGAACATCCTGGTTGGTCCACGGCACGGGCTGGGTCGCAAAGTGCAAGCGAGCCCGCCACTGCAAGCGCTTGAGCGCCGGCATCGTCTTGAGCACCGACTCGAACTTGCCGAGCATCGTGTCCATGTACTTCTTGGTGTTGTCTTTGCCGTTGCTGTCTTTGTACGCGATGAAGAAGTAGTGGGCGTTGTCCGGCGAGAAGTTCATGAACTGCTTGACATCATTGGCGTTGACGGAATTCCAGTTGTTCGTGAGGTAGTTGGCATTGTTCGGGAACACGCCCTGCCCCACGAAAAGGAAGATGTAGCTGTGGTTGCCGTCGTAGTGCTTGGCGAATGACCACGGGCCGCGGCGCGTCGGAATCGTGAAGTCACCCGCGAGCTTCTTCCAGGTGGTGCCGGTCTTGCCGTTATCGAAGTCGCGTACGGGCTTCTTGGGCGGGTCGACGGCTGACACCATGCATTGAACGAGCTCATCGCAGTCGACGACGGTGGTCAGGCACTTGATGGCGGGCGCGGCGCTGGCTTTTTCGTTGCAGAGTTGCTCGCAGAGCGCAGTTGGCATGACCGGCGCGCAGACCTTGAACGTGCCGCAGCCCTCTTTGCAGTCGAACGCAGGACCGGCGTCGGTCTTCTTCGTGGCGTCGCCCTGCCCGGCCTTGGCGGTGTCTTGCCCGCCGCCTGTATCGACGGTGTTGCCGGCGTCTGCCGTGTCATCGACCACAGCCGTGTCTTCATCGGACGTCGTGTCGTCTTCGCCGCCACAACCAGCTGCCAGCGCGAGGGTCAGGAGCGCAGCCGCGCAACCAAAGTGGGTCCGGGCGATGGGTGAACAGCGTCGCATCGAGCCTCCCAAAGAGGGCGCAAGGCTACCAGAACTCGATCGGGTCCGGGCGGGCCCGAAAGGTCACCTGCCAGCGAGCTCGTAGGTGCGGTCCATGCGCGCGGCTATAGCGGGGTCGTGGCTGACGACAACGAGCGCGGCGCCGTGGGCAACGGCCTCTTCGAGCACGTCGAGGACATCAGCGGTGGTTGCGCCGTCGAGGTTGCCGGTCGGTTCGTCCGCGAACAGGACACGAGGTTGGTTGACGACGGCGCGCGCGATTCCGACGCGCTGCTTTTCGCCGCCGCTGAGCTGGTCGGGGCGATGATCGAGCCGGCCCCCGAGCCCAACACGTCTCAGCACGTCCTTGGCGCGATGAAGGGCAGCGTCGCGATCGCCGTGCAGGGTCCAATGCGGCAACGCGACGTTATCAGTCACGGATAGCCACGGAACAATTCGAAACGCTTGATAAACCAAACCGATCGATGCCAGGCGCGATTCGGTGCGAGCCCGTGGGACGATTTGCCCGACATCGGTCCCGTCAAACGCGTACCGACCATCGAAAGCATCGTCGAGCATGGCGAGGATGTGCAGCAACGTGGTCTTGCCCGACCCGCTGGGTCCGGTGATGGCGACACGTTCCCCGGCTGCGACGTCGAGATCGACCCCTTCGAGCACGCGGATCCTGGACGACTCATCGCCAAACGAACGGGAGACGCCGCGCAACTCAAGCAACATCGCCACTCCCCCGCAAGACCGCGACGATATTGGTGCGCGCTACCATCAGCGCAGGTATGGCCCCCGCCACAGAGCCAACGACGAGCAGCACGGCGGCCGGGCCAACAACGCGCGGGGCCGTGACGAGCGGACGGACGACGAAACCATCGAATCGATAGATCGGCCAGTGCGCGAGCATTTCGCACAGGAACAACCCTGTGATCACGCCGAACATGACGCCGATCGCCGTCAACATAACTGCGCGAAAGAGGCTGGCTGCGGCGACGGTGGACGGTGCCAATCCAAGTGAGAGCAGGACGGCCATGTGGCTGCGTTCGTTGTTGGCCTGCACCAGGAGTACGGTCAAGACAGGAACCAGCACGGCGAAGGCGAACAGCAGCCCGATGAGCGCGGTGATGCGTGCGTTGCCCCTGATGGCGTTGTGGGCCATGGCATGCGCTTTCCACCACGGCTTGACGACAGCGCCGGGGACGGTAGCGGCAACGGGGGACAGCGCCCGTGAGGTCTGGTCCATAGCGCACAGGTAGACGGCGAATCGGTTCGCGGCGTCGGGCCGATCCACGACGTCACCGAGCACGTCGATGGGCATGTAGACGTCGAGATCCGCCTGCCAGATGCCACCGCCACGCAGGATTCCGACGACGGTATACGGCCGGTTGGAGAGGGCCACGTCGCCGAGGTCATCCCACGGCAGCAGGACCCGCAACCGGTCGCCGACACGCTTGCCAAGGCGCAGGTGCTGCCGATACCCGAGCAAGATGGCTCGGTCTTCGCCGCGCTTGGGGCACCGACCTTTGTCCACACGCGCGCAGAGACGGCTGCTGGCTGCCTCGCTCTCTGCCGAGAATCCGACGACGCGAACGGGAGACCATGCGCCGGAATCGCGGACAAACCCGGCGTGCACCAGGCGCACTGAGACGCCTTCAACGCCATCGATCGCGGCGATTTTTGTGACCGTCGCGGCGACGTTTTCGAACGGCTCGGCGCCATCGGGTTGCACGAGAATGTGGCCGTGTTCGCGCAGGAGGACCTGGCGCCGGATCTCATCTCCAAACCCGTCCAACAGCGCGACGGCGGGGATCTGCAGGCCCGCCCCGATTGCGACGGCGGCCACCATCAATGCGGAGATGAGCGGACGATGCCGCAGCGATCGAATGGCGAGGTGAAAGGCTATTTGCGGCGCGAAACGCGACATCCGATACACCCGCTACGCCAACGCAATTTCGAAGCCGGTCGTGGCGTCGCTGAAGTTCGGCTCCGGTGCATCGGACGCGGTCACGGCGAACAGTCGAAACGGCAGCCGTTGCACCATGAGGCCGCCGAGCGCTTCGTTGAGGCGAGCGCCGCGCTCCATGTAGACCATGATGAAGTGGTAGCCGGCCCGGGAGTTGTCGGACATGACGCGACGTAAGAGGGCGCGCAGGACGTCGGGGTCGTTGGACGGCACGGCGAGATTGGCCAGGTAGAGGTAGTTGAAGCACGCACCGGGCGCGGGCAATGACGGCTGGCCAAGCGGCCATGCAGCGGCGTTGTAGGCCCAGCGAAAAGCGCGCATCGAGCCTCGATAAGCGCGCACGCGGTATTGCTTGACCGGCGCTGCGTCCCACGCGGTGCACACGCCAACGATCGCGCCGCTGCCGTCATGGGCGACGTAGGTGTTCTCGGCCGAAAAACCGGGCCAGTTGGCGAGTCTGTGCGGCAGCTCGCGGTCGAATCGATAGCCGAATGGACGATCGCGGTGGGCGTCATTGAGGAACGCCGTTACATCCGAAATGGCCAACTGGTCCGCGGTCACAACGGCGACCCCGGAGACTGCGGGCGGCTTGCGAAAGAACTGCACCTGCACAGCGTCGTAATCGCGTAGTGGGTGGTAGATGGGCTGACCAGACCGCTTCTTGCTGCGACGGGTGAGCGCGGCGAGTGCCTGTTCATTGGACGCGAGGATCCCCGTGTAGAAGCCGGCGGTGTCGTGAGGTTTCGCGGATGTCGCCAGCGTCTCGCCGTACAGTCGAGCCAGGGCGCCGCGTGCGTTGGGGCGGGCGCGCAGGTCCCCGAGATACGTCACAGTAGCAGGCTGCCCATTGTGCCAGCCGGCCCGGTAGATGAACGTGCCCATAGCGTTGATCGAGCCGTTATCGTCGTACACCCAGCACTCGGTCGTCGCGTCCTGTTGGTCGTACAGCGCGAAGAAGTCGGGGCTTCGTTCGGTCGACAGCACGAGCGAGCCGCGCATCGGGACGTCCGAAAAGAGGCTCAGCAGCTGTTCGTTGTCAGCCGGTACCGCGAGCCGCATACGCGCGCCATCGACGGCAGGATCGGGGAAGCTCCGGTCGTCGTGGTTCACATCATCCCCCAGGAGGCGGCGATCAGCACGCAAAGCCATAGCCAGAGCGGCAGGTTGAACGCGGCCGTGACGCGATTGACGAGTCGAAAACGAGGGCTCTCAGCGTCGGCGAACCACAGCCCATCATCACCGGTAGTTTGGCCCCTAACGATCTTGTTGAAAGCGGCCGCATACCCCGCTTCAAGGGCCAGGCTGAAGTTTAAAACGCCGATGGCGACGGTCGAAATCGAGGCCCAGGGAGTGACGAACCAGGGCGCTGTGTTTTCGCTGGGCAGTGCGACCACCATGGCGATGACAAGCGCCAAGCTGAAGATGGCGTGACCGACGCCGTAGCGCGGTTTCCAGTTCTTGGGCCCGTAGAGCATGTACAGCTCGATGACGCCGCGAAGCCACATGTTGGCGGCAAAAACGCGAAGGACGGTGCGCTGGGGTTGTGGAACCCGAGCGTCGGCGGCCAGCAGCGGGCACACGAAGAACCAATACAGCACCGCAAAGGCCAGCCACCACGCTTTGGGCATCGACATGGCGCCGCCGATCGCCCCAGCCGCCTGGCGCCGCTTGAACCACGCGACGAGACACAGTGTTAGTCCCGTCGACAACGCCAAGCCCCACCTGGACAGAGGCGCCAGCGGCGCAACGTCGCCAATCGCAAGCATCGTCACGCGTTCAGATCCAAAAAGTCATTTCACGGGTCATCGGTTTGGGTCGAGCCCCCTCGCCGCCGGATTCAGCCCATTCGCGCAACGATTCGATGAAAACATGCAACGCGTCGGCTGCGGTCGAGGAGAAATCCGCCTGGCCATAGTGATTCAACGCCCGGCGCTGGATGGCCATGATGTCGACGTCTTGCTCGATAACTTTTCGGGTGTACCAGGGCAGAAAGAACGGCGCGAGGCGACCCAACGCCCCATATTTGTAGCTGATCAGCGTGTAGACTTGCGTGTGGCTGTCGTCGATCGGCGTGCACGTGCTGGTGATGACGAAGCCGCGCTCCGCCTCGCCGTAGATGTAGTCGACGCGGGTCGTGTTCGGCATGAAGAAGTGGTCGGTATGGACCATCGGCAGGCCCTTCGGATTGAACAGCCGGTCGGTGAAGCCGATGGAATCATCGTCGAGGTGGTACGTGACAAGCACCTCTTCGGTGCGGCGTTCGACGGTTGTGCGCACCGGGATGCCACGCCGCTCGCGGAACCAGCCGCGGTGGACGAACACCGTGTGCGGTACATCCATGAAGTTCTCGACCAGGTTGGTCACGTCGTTTTCGAAGCGGGTGGCCATGTAGTACGTGCGCCAGCCCTCGACGCCGCGGAACGGCATCGCAAACGGCGGTCTGTCAGGTGCCACGTCGCCGCCCATCCAGACCCAGACGAGGCCGTCGGACTCTTGCACCGGGAATGCCTCGGTGGATCGCTGACGACGCGTGGTTCCATCCTCGCTCTCCGAAGGGATCCGCACGCAATTGCCGCGCGTATCAAACGTCCAACCGTGGTACGGACACGCGATTGTGGTGCCGTTGCAAGTGCCCTCGCTGAGCAGCGCGTTTCGGTGCGGACAGCGGTCGAGCAACGTCGCGACGGAGCCGTCAGCGAGCCGCCACAAGACGAGCATCTCGCCGAGGATGATCCGACTGATCGGCTTGTTGCGGCGCAGCTCGCTGGACTGAGCGGCGGCGTACCAGGCGTTCTTCAATAACCCGCAACGGTTGCGCATCGTGGTCACGTCGGCCGACCCGTCTGAGCGAAAGTTATCTGCCAATCGGGGCGTCGGTCGAGGCGCCGTGGCTTGATGTCCCCTGCCGTCATGCCCTCGGCCTCCAAGCGTGCCTGGAACAGAGCCCAGCCGTCGTTGACGCGCTCAGCCACCAGCGGCTGCAGCTGGCCGAGATCGCGGCAGTATCCGTAGTGAAATAGCCGACAGAGGCGCGCTTCAAGTGCCTCGGCTGCGGCGTTCAGTGTCGTGTCGTCGGAGTTGCTCTCCACAAACATCCTGTAGCGATCCGCGGTGCCTCCGTCGGGTGCCACCAAAATGAACGCGACGTCCAGCCCCGTCTCGGCCACCGCGGCGTCGATCGCGTCGGAGACCGCGATGGGATGCAGCTTCTCCCCGCAGAGGTCGGACACACCTGCTCGTCGCCCGACGAAACGCACCCGTGGCGCGTTTTCGAACCGGGTGTGCGCCACCTCCACCACGTCGCCAAGCCGGTAGCGATACAGCCCGCCGGCCGTGGTCAACAGCACCTCGTAGCGAGCGCCGGGGACCAACTCGTGGGCCTGTGCCGGGCGCTCCGACGGCGCATCAAGCGGCTCGAACTCAAGGAAGTGGCCATTGATCGCGAGCACCGGCGCGTCATCATCACCGAGCGGAAACGACACAACCCCTTCGGTGGCCAGCAATCCCTTCGGCTGGATGGGCGTGCGCGGAAAGCGATGGCGAAGGGCGTCGACGAAGGCCGCGGACGCGCCGTGTGTCCAGCACGAGAGCAACGCGAGGTCCGGCCATAGCGCGTGACCGGTGACGTGACCGACCCGCTGCACGCGGTCGCTGAGCGGTGCGGCGATGGCGTCTGGAAGGGTGGAAACGATGGCGGTGAAGTCGTCTTCGATGTGGTCCAGCAGGCGCAGGATGAATGTGGGGCTCCACACCGAGATGAAGCCGAGGTCTGGCGTGTTGAGCAGCTGGGAGATCGTCTCCATGCGCCATTGCAGCATCGATGGAGCGCGGGCGACACCGGCGTCGACGGCGAGAGTCTGGCGGATCGCCCATCGCGCCAGTGGATGGAAATACGCCGTGTCGTCTTCTGCGCCGATCGGCGTGCCACCCGGGGTCGTTTCCGTGGCTCGTGCGACCGGCGACAACGACCAATAGCTGGGCCGCCCCCAGAGGCCGCGATGACGTCTCATCATGTCGAACAGCCACGGATCCGTTGCGGCGCTGAACTCCGCGCGCAAGTCAGCCGTGAACGGAATCAGGCGGCGGGCATCCGTCGAGCCGCTTGTCGGTTCAAAGCGCTCGATTCCGGCCGTGGTCAGCACGTTGCGTTCCCCGGCGACGGCCCGTGAAAGCCACGGCGCTACGTCACTTGGCGCGACGACCGGGACCGAATCCTGGAACGCAAGGACGAGGTCGTAACCCCGCTCGAGCACCACGCCGAAACCGTGTTCGCGGCCGTAGGCGGTGTCGACGTTGGCGCGGAGAATCGCTTCGACGCGGGCGCGTTGAGCCGCCTTGGGATCCCGAGCAGCGCGCCGAAAGCGCCGCCAACCGCGCGCGAGACCGACGGCGTGAGCGGCCTGGGCGATCGCGATAACGGGGCGGGTTGGAACGTTCACGGCAGCAAGCTCTGCGGGTTGGGCGCCGGTTGGCCGGCATCGCGGGCAAACGCAGCGCGAACCGGTCGGCGCAGCTCTTTCGGTGACGGTTCGGTCGCCGGCTGGGGGCCTCTCCAGAAGCGGATGAACGTGCCGATGTAGCTCGGGTTGTCACGCGTCGGATCGCCCAACTGTGGCAGATGAATCCACGGCACAGCTGGGTGTTGATGGTGGGCCAGGTGCCAGTTGAAATTGAGCAGCCATAGGCTCCAGATCTTCGGCGCGGCGAGGTTGTAGGCGCCGTTCATGACGTGCCGCGGCGCGAACGCGTGGGTGATGTAGTTCTGCGACGACCAGAGGACGCCAAGCATCCCATAGAGCAGCAACCAGGTTGTCCAATGCACCCCGACGACCAAAATCAGCAGGAGATGGACGCCGACCACGATGGCCGCTTCGGTGCGGACCCGTCGCACGAAACGAGTTGGCACGCTATTGACCATGGCTGACACGGCAGGCGCGTCCTGGATGAGTCTGCTTCGTAGGGCGGCTGGCCAGATGAGCACGAGCAACGTCGCGATCGGCAAACTGAGCCAGAACAACCCGGTGTAGACGAGGTAGAACTGGATGCGTTTTCGCCACTTGCCCTGGCCCGGATAGTACGAATCGAACATCTCGGCGTCGGTCCGGTTGCGGCGGTGATGGCCGGTGTGAGTCGCACGCAAGAACGAAAACGGGCCTGGAAAAAGCGCGGACAAGGCGGCGCCGAGCAGGTCGTTGACGCGATTGTTGGGGTGCAGGCAGCGGTGCATACCCTCGTGCATCAGCGAATACAGCGGCAATCCGATGAGCGCGAAGAGAGCCCCCAAGGCGATTTTGGCGGGCCAACTGGAGGCAGAATCTGCGAGCAAAAGCAGAGTCGGCTGGACGATGAGAATCGCTGCGGCCAGGACCATGTTGATGGTGGTGGGCGGCGGGACATCGCGGAGTTTGAGGCCGCGCGGCAGCGTTGTTCGCTCGTTGTAGACGCCACCGTCATCGGCAGAGGTATGCCGCTGAGCGCCGTCGCGTTGTGGCTCGCTCGGGTGCGTCATCTCGCTGGGACCCCCGGTTGCCGGGCCCGAAACACCAGCGGATAGACGATCGCCGCGACCACCCAGCCACCGAGAACGTCGAGCACGAAGTGTTGTTTGACGGTCATTGTCGACAGGCAAATCGCGAGGCCCCAGAGGCCCCAAAGCACACCAAATTTGCGCGGCAGCAACACGAGGGCCACGACGGTTGTGGATGCGACGTGAATGCTGGGGAAGGTGTTGCCCGGCCCGTCCTGGCCGAAAACCCAGCTGTAGAGGTCGCGCCACTGCGGGGCAATGGCGGCGAGGTCGGGCCGAGGGAAGTGGGCTGTGAAGAAGTAGAAGCCCGCATAGCAGATGAAGTTGGCAGCGAGGGCCGCGAACAGCAGGTGCACGAAATCGCGCGAACTGACAACGGCGGCCGCGACGACGAGCATCACGTAGTAGCTCTGGTAGATGACCATCGTCGACGGCCAGAAAGGGATCGCCCGATCGAGGTCTGTCATCAGGTCAAAGCGGGGTTGTAGCGTCGCGTTGAGGTATTGGTACATCTGCAACGTGGTGCCGAGGACGAACAGCGCGGTCACGACGCGGCCATACCAATGCTGGTTGAACGCGAGAAGGCGGGCGTGAACCCCATCAAGTCGCTGCTGAACCGTGAGCGGCGGGCTCATGGGGCTCCCGAAGGCTTGACGCCGGGTGTCATGCGACCAGGTGACTTGCGGACAGCCACAAGGCGACGGGTGAAGGCGCGAGCGAACCCGGCGAAGATATCCCACCAGCGAAGCTCGGCAACGCAGACCAGCTCGTCGCCGTTGACATGGCCGGGGTGGATGCGCGCGAAGTAGGCGATGTCCGGATCTTCGAGATCACTTTCGCGGATGACGATGTGACCGCTCTTGACCTGGTCGGCGCTCTGTTCGAGATGGGCGACACCCGCGGCGGCGTCATAGTCGGCCCCAAACAGGTTGCGGCCCAATTCGGTGCGCATCTTGGCGACAGGTTGGGGGACTTCGAGGTCGACGCGGGGCCAGCTGCGCGGGAAATAGCGCGTCATCAGCAGATAGGTCTTGTAGCCCTTGGTTGTGAGCAGCCAATAGAGCTTGCCGGGTCGTCGCAATCGGGCGCCGAGCAAGAACCGCAAAAACCCGACCTTCAGGGCCTTTTGGCGTCGATATGGGGGCGCAACGACGGTGTCGCCGGAGAAGAGGACGCGCACGCGGCGGTCGTCCGATGTCACGGTGAAGACATGCAACGTCGAGAAGCCTTCGATCGGTCCGATTCCGTTGACGCGCATCACGATGGCGTAGTCTTTCGCGTCGAGATCGCGGAAGAACCGTGCCGGGTCGGTGCGCTCGTAGAAAGCGGCGAAGAGCTCGTACATGCGCTGACGGCTCGCTTCGGAGAGCAGGCGCACGGGCACAAGGATCGGCAGGAGCTTGCCGGTAGCAGGTTCGTCATGACCACCGGTTGCAGGTTCGCGCCCGGTACGCCAGCGCAACAAAGCGGGCAGGAGCACCAGGTCGCCCCAGAGCGCGGCAACGGCCGTGACGGTCAACAGGATCGCGAGCACACGGTTGGGGACGAACGTGCTCGTCGACAGCACACCAAAGCCAGCCATCAACACGATTGACGTCCAAACGATGCCGGGCCCGGCTGCTCGGATCGCGCCATGGATGGGGTCGGCCTCACCGCGCTTGGCGTGGATTTGCGCGAGCGTGTGAATCGTATCGTCGACGGCGAGACCGAAGGCCACGGACAGCGCGAGGGCGGAGGTATAGCGGACGTCGATGCCGGCGTATCCCATCACGCCCAACACGGCGACAAGCGGCAGCAGGTTGGCGAGCAGCGCGAAACCGGCCCAGGTGAACGACCGAAACGCCAACAGCATCGTGAGCAGAACGAGGGCCAGGCCGACGACGAAGCTCCACCGGAAATGGTCCACGATGCGCATGTTGATGACCTGGCCGAGATACCCCTGGCCATTGAGCAACCCCGATGGGGCGGGCTCGCCCATTTCGTCGCGGTAGGCGCCGCGAATTCGACCGAACAGTGCCATCGCCTCGGACGTGTCGAGGTTGGCGATCCGGCAGCGAATTCGCATCGCGTGGCTGTCGCCGTCGACCCAGTTTGAGAGGTCGTCGCCAGCAAGCAGCAGAGCGGCCGGCATCATGGCGAGCACGTCGTCGCGGGGAACGTCTCGCAGCAGAGGTTGCAGCGAGCGGAGGACATCGACCGGTGACGTCACGGTCAGGACCTCGTCAAACGTGCGCAACCGTTGCGTCAGGCGTTCGATTCGCGCCATTCGATCAGCGCTGTACGCGGCGATAGCAGGCGAGTCGGCCGGCTTGGTGAGCACGAGGTCGAGCGGGATGACGCCCCCCAGTCGTTCGGCGATGAAGCGGTTCGTTTCGCGCACCGGGTGATCGGCATCCAGGTCCGCCAACAGCGGCGAATTGACGCGCAACATCGTGGCCCCGAAGCCAAGGCTGATTGCGAGGACCGCGCTGATGGCCAGCGCCTGTCCGGGCCGATGTGCTGTCCAACTGTCGATGCGCGCGAGGAGTCGATCGAGCCAGTCCGGCGCGGAAGATGGGCGGTCTGGGGGCGTTTCAACGCTGGCGCTGTCACGCGTTTGCGACCGGTGCGGCAAGACCGCGAAAAGGGCCGGGGCGAGCAACATCGACGCCGCAAACCCCGCGTGAACGCCAACTGCGACGCCCAGCCCGAAATCGCCGATGAGCGGGATCCTCGTAAGCCAAAGTCCCGCGAACACGGCTGCGGTCGTTGCGCTGGTGAGCAAGCAGGCCGAAAAGAGCGCCTCGAGCGATAGGACCGCCGCCTCCTTCCGCGCAACGCCCGACCGGACGAGTGCGCGCCATTTCGCGGCGATGTGGATGCTGTCGGTCGTGCTCACAAGGAGCACGAGAATGGCCAAACCCGGCGCGAGGATGTTGGCGTCGATGTGGAGCAACGCCATGACGCCAAACGTCCATACCAGGGCGATGATGGCGACGATGAGCGGCACGACGACGGCGCTGAAGCTGCGCAGGCCAACGAGCAGGACGATGGCGATCAGCAGGGCGGCGGGAGGGACAAGGCGCTTGGATTCCGAACCGATATGGCGGGCAAAAAGCACACGGTGGATCGGGTAGCCGGCGAGACGGACCCGAAACCCAGCGGCTTCAAGCGCCGGGCGTTCTTTGGCCAACGACGCTTCGATGCGACGGCGAGAGGCGGAGTCGAGATAGCGGGGTCCCAAGCGTGCCGCCACAACCCATACGTTGCGGTCAGCAGATAAGACCCGGTTGCGAAACAACGGCGTCGCAAAGCGCTCCAGGGCGAGGTTCAAGCGTGCGCTGGCGCTGTTTTTCGCGTTTCGTTCACCGGTCTTGGAAGCAGCGAGATCCGCCTCGCGCATCGCGGGTTGAAGGCCAACAAAGCCATTGTCATCGCGGATCGCGATGGGGACATTGGCGGGTGTGATGACCTGGTCGATGCCCTCGATCGCCGCAAGTCGCTTGCCGAGGTCCGATACCGCGCGCATCGCAGCAACTGTCGGCGCCTCGTCACGCTCGAGCAGCACCAGCGCGGTGTCGTCATCGCGGCCGAAAAGCTCCCGGTATCGTTCGAAAGCGGCGCCTTCAGGGGTGTCCGGCGAGAAGAAGTCTTCAACCTCGTAGTGGATGCCCAGGCCCGTGGCCGACCAGCCCAGCGCCACCGTAATCGACGCACCAAGAAGCAACGCCGCCCACGGACGCCTGGCCAAGTCGTTGCCGAGGGTCACAGCGCCCTCCGCCGCCACCAGAACACGGCAGCGACCACGCCAAACGCTGCGAAGAACGGCCAGCGCGGCCATCCGGGTCCATCTGCGGATCGCGGCATGCCCGCGGTCGCAACGTCGACAACGTCGCGTCCTTTGCCTTCGACGACGACGACACGGGATCCAGACCGGAATGGCCCAAAGCTTTCAATCCTGCCGTCCGGCCACCTGACGCGGAGGTCATCCACGCCGGTCGCGTCACCGAGCCCGATGGTCTGCTGCAAGGAGAACTGGCTCGCATACGAGTGCCCTGCCCCGACGATGCGGTCGAGCCGACGACCGCCGACAACAGCCTGGACCTCGGCGCCGATCCCGTCGCGATTGCTCTTCACGCCGCGCACCCGAACAGCGATCCACGAGCGCACCGGGAGCTCGTTGATGTGCACGGCTGCCTTGGCGTTGTAGTTGTTGATGACGAAATCCACGTCGCCGTCGCCATCGAAGTCCGCCGCCGCCATGCCCCGAGCGTCTTCGATGCCGTCCATCCCAAGCGCCCCGCCGACTTCGATGAACGTGCCGTTGCCTCGATTGAGCAGCAGGTGATTTCGCTCGCGACCGTTCCAGGAGTTCTTCGCGACGAACGCGTCGGTGTAGATGCGGCCTTCGATGTGTTTGGTCTTGGACGCGACCGCGTCCCGTGCGAAATCCAGTCACAAGTCGTGCTTTTTCTCGCCGGTGATCCAGCCATTGACTGCGAAAACATCCAGGTTGCCGTCGTTGTCGACATCGACGAAGCCGCTGCCCCAATACCAGCCGCTCAGCCGCGTTCCGGATGCGTCGCTCACATCTTCGAATGTGCCGTCGCCGCGGTTGCGGAGCAGGTAGTTGCCGCTCAGCTCGTGCTGGCCGACCGCGTCCCAGCCTTCGCCGAGGTGTTCACGCAAGTCGAGCAACAACGGTTGGATGGCCACGCGTCGGTCACTTTCGAGCAGGTTCATCACGTAGCTGCGGATGTTGAGATCCTGGGAAAACCAACGCTGGTTGGAGCGGATCGACGAAACGTAGATGTCGGGCCAGCCGTCGCCGTCGTAGTCGCCAAACGACGCCGCCATGCCGCCGCTGATGGCGAGCGTGCCAGCCTCTTTGGCGACGTCTTCGAACGTTCCGTCGCCGCGGTTGCGGAGCAGCACGTTGCGGCCGAAATCGTTGGCAAGGTAGAGGTCCTGGTCGCCGTCACGGTCGTAGTCGACGGCCGCGATGCCGAGCGTCAACCCCGCGTCGTCGGCGCCCGAACCCGTGGACATATCGCGCAAACGCAGGTCACCGCTGCCGACGTAGAGACGATTGGGCTGACCGTTGCGCGTGTAGTGGATCATCTGTGGAACGGTCTTGGACGTGTCCAGGAAGCGCCCCAGGTACAGGTCGAGTTTACCGTCGCCGTTGACGTCCACGGCTGCGGCCGATGACACCTGGTCGTCCTGGGCGAGCCCGGATTCGGCAGTAACATCGGTGAAGTGGCCCTTCCCGTCGTTTCGCCAAAGCTGGTTGCGCCCGTAGAACTGGCCGACGAACAGGTCGGCGTCACCGTCGTTATCGAAATCGGCGAAGAGGCCGAGGTTGGCGTGGCGAATCGAGCCGAGTCCGGCAGCGTCGGTGACGTCCGTGAACCGCCCTTTTCCGTTGTTTTGGTACAGCTTCGCCCGTTCCCCGCCAAAGAACATCACGTCGTCGTCGCCATCGCCGTCGTAGTCGGCGGCGCTCACCCCGCCGATGGAGTGCCGGCTGGTCTGAAACTGCAGGACCTGGGACGGCGGCAGAAATCGCGGATCGGACGCGCCGTAGAAGTCGACTCCGGTGGCGGTGGCGGCGTTGGCGAGGGCGACGGCTGGACCGGCTGATGTGCGGCCGTCCACGACATCGAGCTTGCTGATGAGCATGCCCTTTTTGCGTCGATCGAAGCGCGCCATGAAGCGACCTCGCCAGGTGACACGCTCACCGGCAGTTGGACCCGCCGCGCGCCGATCGCCGATGACCTCAAAGCGCACGACCGCGTCGGCACCCTTGCGATCGACGCGCTGCAACGTGACGAGCTTGAGAACCCAACGGTCGACCGACGCCAGCTCGGATCGCCACGCCCGGAACCACTCGATCGCCGCGGTATCCCCCTCGATCGACGCCTTGGGGCCGTTCCATCGCGCGAAACGCAGGCCGGGAGCCGCCATGGCAGGCCACACGCGCTCGGCGGTCGTGAGGGTGGTGAAGGACGCATCGAAGCACGATGAGGCGGCCACCGCGTCGTCTGCGGCGAGGGATTTGGCGAGCTTGTGCAGGGTCGCATTGATGCCGACGCCGGCTGCGTTGTACTTGCCGCGATCGACGCCAGGCCCCAGCTCGTAAGCTCGCGCCGCCTTCGAAGACACCAGCGCGGCGACGAGCACGGCGAGCAATACGAACCGTGCGGCCTGGGCGTGACGTGCGGGGCGACGCATGCGCATTCCATCGACCTGTGGCGCGGGTGAGAGGAGTTGTGCGAACGAACAGCATCGCATCGCGACGACGCGGCATCGTGACAGCGCGGCTGAGTTGTGACCATGGACCGCCAACATGAACGTCGTGAGCAGATCATGTCAAAGGCGTGTGAACAAACCATGCCGCCATGACCAAGCACCCCGACAATGGGAGCTTCCACAACGCTCCAACCTCAACGCCGCCGGCATCTTGGGCGTCGATCGGCCCCTCGGCTTTGTCTGGCGACGCGAATTGGGCGAGCATTGCGGCTCTGCGAAGCAACGCGAACACGGGATGGCGCCATGGCTGGCCGCGAGCTGCTGATCTTCATCAGCGACCTGCACCTGACGGAACACGCTCCACCGGTGGCGGTACCGCGCGACGCGCTCTTTGAGCGTTTCTGGTTCCGCATCGCCATGGCACGGGGTGAGCAGCCCGCACATTTGGTCCTGGTCGGCGATCTCTTCGATATCGTCCGGTCACCCACATGGTTCCTGACGCCCCATCGCCCCTACCACCTGCCGAACGACGACGTCTGTGCGATGATCGACCGCATCACGGACAACATCATCGCGACGGAAAAGCCGTTCTTCGACGCGGTGCGGGCGAGGGTCGAAGAAGGCGCACTGCGCGTGAGCTATATCCTCGGCAACCACGATCGGCTGCTCGCCTACGCGCCCAACTCGCGGCGCGCGATCTGGAAGGCGCTGACGGGAGAGGACAAGGCCGTCGAATTCCCCGAAACCATGGTCTTTCCCGAACACGACGTGCTCGCGTACCACGGCAACCAGGCCGATTTCGTCTGCAACGACGACGCTGGCGAAGGCAACCTCGGCGACGCGATCGGCAGCGAACTCATCGTGCGTTTCCCGATGGTGCTGCGTGAAAAAGTTGGGTTGCCGCTGCTCGACCTCGACGAGATCGACGACGTCCGCCCGATCTATGCGGTCCCGGCCTGGGTGCGTCACTTCGGCGCGAATCGCGGGATGATGAAGGCGGTGGCGACCACGTGGCGCGACCTCGTGGAAGAGTTCCTCGACAATCCGTTCGTCAAGGAGTGGATGCACGGCCACGGAGGACGCGGATTCAACCCGGCGCGGCAGCTCCACACGCTCTTGCAGCTTTCGACCGGGCGCATCATGCGACGCACCGGCGACCATCGACTGGCGCGGCTGTTCACCCACCTACAGACATTCTTCGACGGCAGGTTCGCGCAGCATGGCGCCGACTTGTTGTCCGAAGACCGATACAAAGGGCTGCGCTACGTCGTCAACGGGCACAGCCACTTCGCATCGATGGTTCCGCTGGGCCTGCTGGATGGAAGGCCAGCGTGCTATTTCAACACCGGGTCTTGGCGAACGGTCCACCAAATGGGGCGCTTGCTCCCTGGGCGGCCGGCCTTCTTGAAGTACGAGGCGATGAGCTACGTCGTGTTCTTTCCGGACCCCGACGCAATGGGCCGCGATTTCGAGTGGTGGAACGGCGTCCTGGTGCCGGTGACATACACGCACTCCAACGCTTCGTAAGGTTCCTAACGACTGGTGGCCGCAGTGAAGAAGCGCTCTCTCATCGCCCGATGGTTATGCCTCTTGGTGACCGCGTCATGTGCGAGCGGATGCGGCGCGACACCGGTCAAGGGCGACATCAATCGCGTCGTCGACGACTGGCACGATGCCGCCGCAAAGGCCGACGCCGCGCGCTATTTCGGACATATGGCTCCCGGCTCTGTCTTTATCGGTACGGACGCGACGGAGCGCTGGACCAAATCGGCGTTCGAAGCCTTCGCGCGGCCCTATTTCGCCAAGGGAAAGGCCTGGACGATGCTCCCGCAGAGCCGTCACGTTGCTCTCTCGCCCGATGGCGGGGTCGCATGGTTCGATGAGAAGTTGCGGCACACCAAGTATGGCGACGTTCGCGGCAGCGGCGTATTGCGGCGTGTCGGTGGGGCGTGGCGCATCGTCCACTACGTGTTGAGCTTTCCGGTGCCCAACGGGGTTTCCAAGCGCGTCATCGCCCTGATTCGGGAGCAAGACGCCAAGACCGCTCCCGCCACCAAGTAGTCCGGGTGCTTCACGGACGCTGCAGCCTCGACGGGCCTTTGTCACTGGCGCGTCCGGCGACGATGCACCCGCGCTTTTCCGGAACAACGGCGGTGACGTTGCGGTCGGGGCCAAGCCGCGTGAGTCGGTCGGACGGCTCACCGCTGCCGAGCACGAACAACCCTTCCATCGTCGCGGCGGCCACAGCGCCACGTGTTGCACGCAGACCACCCAGGTTGATGTGTTCGCCGCCGAGGTGAATCGGGTCGAAGAACGCGCCGCTCCGCTGGAGCCTGGTGACGCCGCCCTTGTAGGTCCCGATGTAGACGTCTTCGCCCGCGCCCGAAGGGTCCGTCGCAACCGCTGTCACCCAGTCGTCGCGCAGGTGTCCGGTCGCGACCGAAAAGCGCTGCGTGGAAATGGCGTTGGACGAGGCGCCGCTGTCCTTGGCGCCAGCCCAGCGATACACGCCCCAGCTGCTACCCAGCCAGAGCGCGCCCTTGCGTCCGACGGCGACGTCCCAAACCGCACGAACCGGGAGACCTTGCTTGATACCAAGCGCTCGGATCGAACGACCCTCGACGATTGCCGCGCCAACGGCTGTTCCCGCTACAACGCCGCCGTTGGGCAACGTCGCGACGCTGTGTATGTCGTCGGAGGGCATCCCGTCCCCGCGGCGATAGAGGCGGACGGCGCCGCCAGGCTCCTCGAGGCGCGCCAGTCCGCGGGCAGTCGCGAGCCACAGCGGGCTTCGGGCTCGGGCGCCCGACGACGTTCTGACGTGGGATGCCAGCCGATTCACTCGGCGGTCGACTCCGGGCAGCGCGAGCCGTTTCCACGCGCCTGCACGCCATGCATGAACGCCGTCCTGCAACGTCGCGGACAGCAGTTCGCCGCGCCACCGAATCAGCGACGTCACGTCGTGACCGACGGCAGGAGCGTCGGCACGCCCGCGGATTCGCGATGATGCTGGCGACGAGAGCTTGGCGCCCAGCGTCATCCAACGACCCGGACCGTCGATTGCCAAGCTCCCGGTGGACTGGTTCAGGGCGCGATCGATAGCGAACACTTCGACATGCAGCGGCCACGTTACGTCGTGTTCCGGGTGCCAGCGGGCGACGAAGCGACCAAGGCGCAATGCGGTCAAGGGTACGACCTGGCCATCTGGGAAGCGGACCTCGACACCACGAGCATCGACGCCGCGCAGCTGTTGGGCGCGAACAACGTAGACGCCTGGTAAGCGACGGTGGGGCTTGAGGCGCACGCGGACCACGGGCGCTGTGGTGTCGACGCGGAAAGTCAGCGCGGTCTTCTCGACCCGGCCGTCGCTGTGTTCGACGCGGACATCGATGGCATAGGTGCCTTCCGGAACGCCTTTATCGACCAGGAATCGGCCGACCCAGGCGGCGGGCCCCTGCTCGGAGGCCGGCTCCCATCGCGCGGCGATCCTCTCGCCCCACGGCATGGTCAGCGTCACGGATCGCGCGTCGCGTGGCGCCGGAACGCGCACTTCGGGGTCACCGGGTTGGATACGATTCGGACTGACACTGGGACCGCCGTCCAGCGATTCGAGGTCGCCACCACTGACGCGGGGACCATCATCATCATTATCTTGGATCTTATCATCCGGCTTTCGCTTGATTTTATGCTGTTTGTAAGCTTCCTCACTTTCGAGAACGAGTAGCGCAGTGAGCTCGCTCAACACATCGAAGTCGACGCTGGCGGCGACGATCTTCGCGGCGATTTCTGGCGTTCGCTTATAGGCCCGAAGCGCGTCGATGAGAGCGGCTCCAAACTGGTTGCGGAGGCCGAACGCTGGCTCGGGATCGGCAAACTCGATGTTTCGCACGATGGTCTTGCGCCCTGCCGGTGGCTGGCCTTGCCGCGACGGTGGCATGGCGAAGCCCGTGACGACGATGCTCTCGGGCACCTCCGCGTCGGCTGGGACGCGCACCCAGATGCGGCGGTACTCGCCTTCAAAGACGGTGCCGAGGCTCTCGGGATAGACGGCGGCAGAACCGGCGGCGACCTTCACATCGAGCAATCGCGGTGCGCCAGCGGCACGACTGAGGAACCGACCAACCGCGATCACGTCCGCCGGGCCGCTCGGGTTGAAGAATCGTCCGCCCGTCGCCGCAGAGAACGCGCGCATGGCGTCGGAGTCGACCGATTTGCCGACGCCGACCGTGTGGACGGCGACCGGTCCCACCGCTTTCTTGAGAGCAGCAACCAGACCGGCGCGATCCACTGTTCCCCAGGTGGCAATTCCGTCGCCGATGTACACAAGTTGCGCCTTTTCGCGCGCATCTTTCAGCGCGTGTGCGGCGCACGAAAAGGCTCGTTCGAGGTCACTGGCGCCGTCGGCTTCACGGCCCGTCAACCAGGCGCGAATGGAGGCCGGGAGGCTCGCAGCAACGTCTGTCCAGCCGCCCGAAAAGCGCCTGCAGGTGATGTCTGCTGCGACTACGGCCACGCGATCGGTCGACGCCAGGCCGCTGACGATGGTCGACACGATGCTGGCCTGCAGGTTCGTGGACTCGAGCGCGCTCCGCGACCGATCAACGAGCACCAGCACGTCACGTGAACGCGGCTTGGGAACGTCGGCCATCGCGGCGCCACCAGGGTGGTCCCCAGTCGGGTTCCGGTTGGATTCCAACGCCTCGACGGGCCCGGTTCCGCCACGCTTGGGAAGCCAATTCGGTCCGAGATCGACCGCGAGGAATCGCTCTCCGTCCCGGCGGCGCTGAACGAAGACAGCGTCATTGTCCAGCGGCTGGTCCCGTGGCACGTCGGCTGTGAACGTCGCCCCCGGCTTGAACTGGGCTTCGTCCACGACAGAGTTTCCATCGACGACCAGCTTGAATCGGCCGATCGCGGTCGCGCCGTCGACACCTGCCGTGCTGTAGCGCAAGGCGTGTCCGTGGGCTGTTCGCCGCAGCGGGGCCGTGAAGCGAAGCACGACGCGCTTGGTGCCGCGCGCCGGGATGGGGAAGACGCGCAATTCCAGCGTCCCGGCGCCCTGCCAGCGCAAGATCGCTGGGTCGCGCATCGAGTCGACGATCTTTCGGTAGATACGCTCTGCTTTGCGCTTTTCGACGATCGAGCCGCGCACCATCTTGCCGTTCACGTCCATCGACAGACCGGTCACGATCGCGCCGTTTGGGACTGGGAATACAAACGTGCCCTCGAGCTGCGAGTCGCCGGTGTTGGCGAAAGTATGGTCGACAGCGACATGGGCCCAGCCAGCGCTGGTGCTGACGCGCGCCACGACACGGGTCAGCGCTAAGTCCCGAGCGTCGTCGCCGTCACGTACACGCAGCGAGCCGATGCCGCCTGTGGCTTCATGTCCGGCAGACCACGCGAAATTGCGCATCTCGTCGGGAGTTGAAGCCGGCATACCCTTGGCTCCCGCCCCCACCGCCAACGATTCGGGGTCGACGCCGTGCACGTCGCCACCGGCAACGTCAGCGGATGTGGCGTCGTCCATGGCTTGCACGTCGTCGAAGCTGCCCTCGCAGCCTGCGATGGACGCAACGATTGCGGTGCCGCAGATGGCGGCCAATTGGCGAAGAGAAGAGACGCTGAAGGCGCGGGCGTGGTGAGCTCTCATCGGTGGCCTCCGTTCGTCGTGATGCGGGCAACCTCGACCGTCTGGCCAGGTTCGAAGAGTCGGTAGGGCAGGACTTTGCGCTGTTCGTCGGCGCGTCCCTCGTTGGTCACGATGATGACCTCTCCCCGCGCTTCACGGAGACCGCGGCGACTGGTGCCGAAGTAGTTCACGGCGACCTTGTAGGTGCCGGATTGAGCGCGTCCGATCGTGAACATCTCCGGGCCGTAACCGGTGGTGACATCGCCGAATAGGGCGCCACCGTGCTTGCCGTGTTTGTGCCGATACCAGACGCGTTCGCCTGACGGCGTCGTGACCCACAGGTCGATGTCGGACCGATCGGTGTCCCAGCCGAGGTAGACCTTGATCGCGCTGCTGGTCCCGCCGGGAACGCGAAGTGCCGAGCGTTTCGCGCGCCAGGTTTGGGCGTCTTCGTCACGTGCGTTGGCGGACGCTGCGGCCTGACGTCGACCATAGAGTTGGGCGAGACGTTGCTTGGCAGGACCAAGGACCAGCCGCGGCGCCTTGTCGTCGGCAAGGATGCCTTCGAATAGCTTTCGGGCTTGCTCGTGGCGTCCGACCCGTTGCTGACAAACAGCCCACTCAAAGCGCAGACGCGCGTCGTCTTTGCGCAGCTCCACCGCCCGCCGCAAACGGGCACATGCAGCCTTGGTCTCTCCCGCCTGTTTCAGCGCAGACGCGAGCGCTCGATGCGCCGACGCGTCGTCTGGAAGCAGCTCAACGACCGCTGACCAGGTCCGTAGCGCGGCGTCTCGCTCACCCAGTTGTGCCTGAATGTCCCCCAGCATACGCACGACGAGCAGGTTGTAGGCGTCGCGCTGCCGCCATTGTCGCGCCTCTCGCAAGGCGGCCTGCAAGTCACCGGATTGCACAAGCGCCTGCACCAGCGCAAATCGCGCCTTGCGGTCACGGGGCTTGGATGCGACGTGGTCTCGCAGCTTCGAGATTGCGCGGGCCGCCGCAGCTGGATGACGAGCCGTGGGACGGTCGGCGACCTTGGTGATCCGCATCGCCTTGGGGGAGCCCGCAGCCATCGAAGGCGCCGCCGCAAGCCCGACTGTGGCCGCCGCGACGAGATAGATCCATCCACCGTGTGCGTTCATGGCACACCTCCACCGCGGCTTGATTGCAAAGACCCGATGGGGCGTTTCCACGCGCCGCCATCTGGGCATCAATGCCCGGGCAGACGAAGGTATTCCGCGGTGTCTATGAAGCGCGCCAGGCGCGGCTATTCGGTCTCGTTGTGCCGAAAGATCGCTGCCGTGCTGACGTAGTTGCAGTCCGACTTGGTCGCGTTGGGATCGCCGATTCCGACGAGCTGGAACGTCGAGTTGATACCATCGCAGTCGAGATCGGCGTTGGCCTCAGCTCGAAAACGCGCGTTGGCATAGGCGCCGGTGCTGTCGAAGCGATACTGGAAATAGTGCTCGTCGGTGATTTCGAACTTGAGCGCCGACCAGGTGGCGTTGCTCCACTGCAGCTGGCTGGAATCGCAGCGGTCATCGCCGTTGGCGTCGATCGCGCAGCAACTCGCGCCCGTAGGGGTCACGCCCACCTTCGCCGGGAACTGACAAGCTGCAGCCTGTCGCGTGTTGAAGACGGTTCGCGGGATGCTGTAGTAGGACGCCGCGCCCTTGCGGATCATGTCGAGCATTTCGACCGCTTCTGCCGCTTTGGCCGAACGCATGTACTTGGTGAACTGCGGCACCGCGACAACCGCCAAGATGGCGATAATGGCGACCACAATCATCAGTTCGATCAGTGTGAACCCGCGAGACTGCAACGCAACACTCCTTGCGACCGCGCCGATCCGGGGAGCACTCATCCGTTCGTACACGTTTCGCTGCGCTTGATCATGACATCGACGGCGCCGGACGCAAGGTCTCGTGATTCATCTTGTGTTGTTGCCGTGGGAAGCCGGGAGGCTGGATCGGCACGATGGTTGAATAGGTCGGTCGACCGCTGCACCATGCGCCCCCGTTCGGAGACCGCCATGCACCGCCCACACGCCTTGATCCTGGCCGCGATCACCCTGGTCGCCCTGCCCCTCGCCTTTCTTCCCACGGCAGCGAGCGCCGCAAAGCCCAAAGCCGGGGCCGCCGCGGACGTCCTCACGCCCGAAGACGTGGCCAAACTGCAGCGCGTTCGTGAAGCCCGCATCAGTCCCGACGGAAAACGCGTCGCGTGGGTCAAATCCGTGCCGCGGCCGCCCAAGGACAAGGGCGACGGGACACCCTGGAGCGAGCTGCACCTCGTCAATCGCAATGGCGTTGATCGCGCGCTGATCCGCGGCAAGCAGTCCCTACACCACATCCAATGGACGGCAAACGGAAGCGCGATCGCCTTCATCGCCAAGCGCGGCAAAGACAAGAAGCCCGCGTTGTGGATGCTGCCAGCGGACGGCGGCGAGGCATTCAAGGCCCTCTCGCACGACGGCGGAATCCGCGCCTACGCGCTGCACCCCGATGGCAAACAGGTCGTCTTTGTCGGTCGCGACAAGGCCGCCGAGGACGAGAAGAAGAACAAGGACCACGGCTTCACGCAGCGCGTAGTGGAGGAGCAGGACAAGCCCTGGCAGGTGTACATCCACGAGCTCAAGCCGCAGACCGGAGGTGACGGCGTGGCCGATCGCGTCAAGCAAGCGGAGCCGCCCAAAACGAAGAAAACAAAGAAAACAAAGAAAACAAAGAAGGCAAAGGCCGGCAAGAAGCGCACCAAGCCGTACGCGTTCAACCTCCCGGGGAGCGCATCGAGCATCGCGATTTCGCCCAACGGCAAACTCCTGGCAGTCGGCGTCGCGCCGTCGCCCCGCATCGATGACCACTACATGGAGCGCCGCCTGCACATCGTGAACCTCGCGTCGCGCAAAGTGGTCGGCAAGCTCAACCGCAAGGGCAAACTGGGCGGCTTCTGGTGGAGCCCCGACAGCAAACATCTCGCCGTGATCGGCGCAGAAGATGAGCACGATCCCCGTGCCGGCCGCCTGTGGCTCGTCAGCGCCAAGGGCAAGCTCGTCCGTGACCTGCTGCCAAACTACAACGAGCACGTCTTCAAAGCGGCCTGGCGCGACAACGGAACGCTGATCTACGTCGGTTCGCACAAGGAAGAGACCGAGCTCGACACGGTCACGACGGCTGGCGCGAAGGGCAAGCTCAAGTTCTCGGGCGGCATCATCAGGACCCTAACGATTTCCAAGGACGGTGCCTGGCTTGCTTCGATCGTCGATTCGCCTGCGCACCCGTCCGAGGTGTACGCGATCGACGGCAAGAGCGGCGGCGCCAAGCGGCTGACGGACTGCAACCCGTGGCTCGCCAAGAAGAAGCTGGCCGAGCAGAGCACCGTGCATTTCAAGGCGCGCGACGGGCTCGACATCGGTGGTGTGCTCATCAGGCCGCGCGGCTACAAGGCCGGCAAGAAGTACCCGCTGATCCTCGTCGTGCACGGTGGGCCAGAAGCGCACATCTCCAACGGCTGGCTCAGCTACTACAGCTACCCGGGCCAGGTCGCCGCGGCGCGCGGATTCGCTGTCTTCCACCCGAACTACCGCGGCAGTACGGGACGCGGTGTGAAATTCTCCAAGATGGGTCAGAACGACTACGCCGGCGGCGAGTTCAACGACCTCGTGGATGCCGCCAAGCACTTCATTGGGACCGGACTCGCCGACGGCAAACGCATCGGCGTCACCGGTGGCAGCTATGGCGGGTATGCATCGGCGTGGGCCGCGACAAAGCTGAGCAAGCACTTCGCTGCGTCGGTCATGTTCGTCGGTATCAGCGACCAGATCAGCAAGTTCGGGACGACCGACATCCCCAACGAGATGTACCTGGTGCACAGCCGGCGATGGCCTTGGAAGCACTGGGATTACATGCGGGAGCGCAGCCCCATCTACCACGTCGAGAAGGCGCGGACGCCGATCCTCATCCTGCACGGTGACCGTGACACGCGCGTCCATCCCAGCCAGTCGATGGAGCTGTTCCGCTACCTCAAGACGATCGGCAAGGTCCCCGTGCGATTGGTCCTCTACAAGGGCGAAGGGCACGGCAACCGTCGCGCGAGCACTCGCTACGACTACAACCTACGCATGCTCCGCTGGTTCGAGCACTACCTGCAGGGCAAGGGCGGCGCCAAGCCACCCGCGCGTCTCAACTACGGCCTCGCCGACGAAGACGGCAAGAAGCGCAAACACGGCAAGTAGGGCAAAGGGAAACGCGGCAAGTAACGTTGCTGAGCTCTAAGAGTGAGACGCGATCAGCGCGCTCAAGCCCTGGTCCACGACCGTGAACGCGCGAACTCCGACGGCCCGGAGATCACCGCGCGCACCGTTGGCGAACCAGTCGCGCAGCACGACGCGCATGATTCCTATGATGGCCCCGGCAGCGATGCGCGCTTCGACGCCAGGGAGCTGTTCGGAGAGCGCGGTGGCGATCGCGGCCTCCCACTTCACGTCGAGTGTCGCGTCGTAATCGCCGAGTCCGCGGGTCGCCTGGATGACCTGGTACTGGGCAAGTCGCTCGTCGCGCGTCGATTCGTAGTATGTGGCGATGTCGAGAAAAGCGCGGCGAATCGTCCGCAGCGGGGTCTCGCCGGGCAGCGGCGCGTGCAACGTGTCCTCAAAGGCCGTGAGGTGGTCGTTGGCGGCCGCGAAGAAGGCATCTTCCTTCGACTTGAAGTAGCGAAAGAACGTTGCGCGAGAAACCCCTGCTGCAGCGGCGATATCGTCGATGGTGGCGGCATCATAGCCGCTGGCGAGCACCTGTTGACGCGCTGCGGTTGCGAGGGCCGTACGTTTTTGGCGGCGGTTGTCTTCGCGCTTGCCCATCCAACGACCTTCCAGACCAGATCCTGTCGAAGGGTAGCCGTATCGATGGTCGCAGAACAGAGCGGTCGGTTCCGCCAAACGGTCGCCGACGCCCACTTGTGTCCGCGCATGGCGCGTCGGACCATCGCCGTGTGGACACGCCCGCGCCAACTCGGCCCCCGGTCGACATCGATGAATTGATGACCCGCGCGGTCGCCATTTCCGGCTGGCGCATCGCGGATGTCGCAGACTGGGTGCGGTCTGGATCGCGACGTGGGTCGGGTTTCGGCAAGGGCTGGGCCGGCAACGTCGTCGAAATGGCGCTCGGCGCGACGGCTGGCAGCCAACAGGGCCCCGATTTTCCGGAGCTCGGCGTCGAGGTGAAGACCATTCCGGTGCGCGAAGACGGCAAGCCGCTCGAGTCGACGTGGGTAACGACCGTCGAGCTGCTTCATGCCAACGCGCTCACGTGGCAGACGAGTCACGTTCGGGCGAAGTTGGCGTGCGTGCTCTGGATTCCGTTGCTGGCCGCGGCCGGCCAACCGCTCGAAGACAGGCGCGTCGGTGGACCGCTGCTTTGGCGTCCTGACGAGGAACAAGAAGCCGCGCTTCGCGCAGACTGGGAAGACCTGATGGAGCTCGTCGTGCTCGGGAGGTCCGATGAGATCTCGGCGCGTATGGGCAATGTCCTGCAGATGCGTCCCAAGGGCGCACGGGCAACTTCGCGGGTGATCGGCGTGGACGCTGACGGCGAACTGGCGCCGGTCGCGCCGCGTGGCTTCTACCTGCGGCCTGGTTTTACCCGTCAAATTCTCGACCGAGGATTCGGCATCGCGTAGTTCACCGGTTATGCCACCGGGAATGTCGCGCCGAGGACGCGTGCTTTGGCTTTGCGGCGAGGCGACCGCTACGATCGACCTGTCCAGCGAGCCCACGGTTCGCACAAGCCCCCGGCAAACGCGGAAGCAACCCAGCATGCACGCCCACTCCGTGTCGCCCCCAACCGCCGAGATGTCGGCCCTCGTTCAGCAGCTATTGCTGGCGCAGGGCGGCGCGTACGCCAGCGTTGTCGACGAGCGTGTCTGGAAGCAGATCGCCGTGCTCATGCAGGTACCCGAAGAGAGCCGCTACGACAGAACGGTGCCGGCAGGCAGCTACCTCATCGTGCCGTGGGACATCGCGAGCCGCGAGGCGCTCGAGGCCTACATCTTCAAGCTGTGGCAGACCGGTGTGCGCCCCGATTTCGTCGTGATCGTTACGTCTGCCATCGGACTCCACGACACGGACACGGACGCCCTGAGCGCACGGTTTGACTGCGCGGTTGCGGCCGTCGACATCCGCGCCGGCCTGGTGCGCGGGCATCGTCGCCTCAGCTTGCCGTTGGACATCATCTTCGACCCCGACACGGGCAACGCGCTCAAGTGGGTCAATCCGCTCCAACACATGAGCCGCCTGGCCGATCCGCGCGACCCCCGCGTGTTCTTCGAACGCCTTCGCCGTGCCTCGCCGCGGGCCTGGGTCACGATGGGCCTGATCGCCTTCAATGTGCTGGTCTTCATCGCGATGAAGCTGACGGAGCCGCGCAACTTCTTTGGTCAATTCGACCCGCGCTATCTCGTCGAAATGGGCGCAAATGTGGGCGCTCTGACCGTCGGAAACGGCGAGACGTGGCGGCTCATGACCTGCACATTCTTGCACGCCGACATCATCCACATCGGATTCAACGTCTACGCGCTCAAGGTGCTGGGCGACACGGCAGAGAGGTTGTTCGGCTCGACGATCTTTGTCGCGATCTACCTTCTCGCCGCACTTGGTGGCTCCGTAGCGTCGCTCGGGTTCACCCTGGCCGCCAACCCCAACCTGCCCAGCGTCGGCGCGTCCGGAGCGGTATTCGGCATCATCGGTGCGCTCCTCGGTTTCGCGTTGTCACGCCGTGGATCCGTGCCTCCGCAGGTCTTTCGCGGGCTGACTCGCAGCGCGATCATGCTGATCGTCATCAACGTGGGCATCGGGTTCGCGATCACAATCATCGACAACGCGGCGCACATCGGCGGGCTCGTGGTCGGACTCGGCGCGGGGTTGGCTCTTTCGAGGGATTTGCCGCCGGCCGTCCAGCCATCAGCGCAGACACGCGGTGCACGGATCGCCGCGATCGTGCTGGCTTTGATCGTGGGCTATTGGATGGCCGCCGCTGGGGTCGAGACGATGCCGATGCGAATGGGCATGTAGCCGCCCGACGACTACCCGCCGATGGCGCTCATGGCCTCTCGGGTGCGGTGAGTCATCGCGAAACGATGCCCGTCGACCTTGCCGCCCAGAGCCGCCTGAATGCGTCCGCTGATGTGCTCGTCCGTGTCACCGTTGCGCATCATGTCGCGGAGGGAGAGCACGCCTCCGGTGGACAAGCACTCGCGCAGCGTGCCGGTAGAGGACAAGCGAACGCGATTGCAGCTGCGGCAGAAGTTGTGGCTGAGCGCGCTGATGAACCCGACTTTGACGCCCGTGTAGCGGCCATCGCTGCTGTCCGCGAGGACGTAAGTAGCGGGTCCGCCGCCGACGACGCCGCGCTCACCAACCGGACGCAGGTGCCAGGCATCGCCGAGTCGCGCGCGGATTTCCGGCGCGCCCACAAAGCTGTCCGGGCCCCAGTAGTCGTCCAGCCCGATCGGCATGTATTCGATGAACCGCAGGACAAGATCATTTTCCGCGCAGTAGCGCAGCAGGTCGCTGACTTCGTGGTCGTTGACGCCGCGCAACACCACGGCGTTGATCTTCGTGGACTCAAAACCCGCCGCGCGCGCTGCCTCGAGTCCGTCGATAACCTTGTCGAGCCGCCCCTGGCGCGTGATTCGAGCGAACGTCTTGTCGTCGAGTGAATCGAGGCTGACGTTGATCCGACGCAGCCCGGCTTTGCGCAGATCGCCGGCGAGCCGGTCCAGCAGGTGCCCATTGGTGGTCATCGCGAGGTCTCGGACGCCATCGATGGACGCGATCTGCTGCACCAAGTCGACGATGCCGCGACGAACCATCGGTTCTCCGCCCGTCATGCGGACATGCGAAATACCCAGCCCGACGAAAATGCGCACAGCGCGCGTAATCTCCTCGAAGCCAAGCAGCTCCCTGCGAGGCACGACCGGCGCGCCCTCGGCCGGCATGCAGTACGTGCAGCGGTAATTGCACCGATCCGTCACGCTGACGCGCAGGTACTTGACGACCCGTCGCTGCAAGTCGACGAGCGAGAACGGATTGGCGCGCTTGGCGGCTGCGGTGTGGTCGAAATTCACGGACTACCCAGCGCTGCGGATTTCAGCGGTTGCGCCGTGGTAGGCGAGTTCTTTGACGACGTTCTGCGCAGCGTGCTCTTCGTGGTAGCGGGCGACGACCTCCTGGCCACCGTTGATGACACGTGTCACGACCGCCTCGAACGCGTGATGATCGAGCTCGCGGTTGTGCTTGTGAACGACACGGCCGAGGTGCTCGTGGCGCTCGACGGGCGCTTGGGTCAGGACGACTTCGTACACGGGGCTTCCTGGACTGGATCCGATCCGGGCGGGCGCCTTGTCGGCGACGCAATGCGTTGTCAGGGTCAGGCGTGGACGAAGCGGTGAACAGGCCCACGCAAGTATCTCTGCCGAGAGTCTGTGCCGAATACGCCCGCTGTCAACGGTGGCGTGCCGAGCAAACGTCAACGCGACAGCGGCATGACTTGGCCGACGGACGCCACGATCGGCTCTTTTTGGCCGATTCCCGGGACCGAAACGAGCACGCGCGTACCGCGAACCTTGCGGACGGTGCCCCGGTACATCATGCCGACCCAAGGCACCAACACCTTCTGCCGGCGGCGAATGGTCGGAATCAGGGGCAGCGGTCGCAGCTTCGTTTGCGGGACGTTCGCCACGCGGCCGGCGAAACGGCGGACCAGCCAGGATTCGCCCGATTTGTTAATCAGCATCACAAGGTAGTCGCGTCCGTCGATGTCGGCGATCGCGTGATTGCCTCGATAGAATCCGTCTTTTTGGCGGGTGACGAGACGGGCATCGACGGTCGCGGCGACCTTTTCCTCGGACCACGAGTCCGGCAAATCGGTGTAGCGAAGCTTGACCTTGCGTCCCTCGAAACCGGTGATGATCGCGTGCTTGAGCGTCGATGCCCATTCGGCGAGCACCATGTCGCCCTTGCGTAGCTTCTTCACGTCGGTACCGGCCGGGATCACGAACAGGCCGGACACGTCGAAGGTTCCGCCGCCGAGTTCGCGAATGGTCACCCGGTCTTTGCGGACCGCGGCCACGTCGTAGGCGTAGAGCTGGTAGACGGCATTGGCGTCGGTGTACGTGCGGTTACGGCCACGCGTCATGACGTACACGCGATCCCCGGCAACGACGTCGGCGAGCTGACTGGGCAATCCCCAACCGTTGGCGCGGTGGTCGGTCTCCTTTTTCCAGGCGGCCGTGCCGGCATCGGCGCCCTCGGCCTTGTCGTCTGGCTTCGCTTGGCTCGGCGCGGCGGTGACTTTTGCGGCGGGCTGCTCAGCGGGCGGGGCGGTCTTGGGCGCGCCGGTGGTTCCGTCGGCCACGCTCATCTGCTTGGGAGGCGGCTGCTCCTTATCACAGCCGACCACGGTGGTGATCAGCAGCGACACAGCGGCGCGAATGGCCCAGGCACGAACGGAGCGGTACACGGCGGTATCCAGCGGCATCAGAAGCGATCGAACAACCATCCCTTCTTGTCCTTGGCAACGATCGGGTTGAGCTGCTGTCCCGTGCGAGTCGTCACAACCAGTCGCGTGGTTCCCGGGCGCGGGCCGTCGCTTTGCTCGATCTCAAAGCCGTCCGCAGCGGCTTCCGCGTAGCGATCGAGGTGGCGCCAAAAACGGGTTGGGTGCTTCTTGGCGCTCTTGCTCATGGATGCTTGCAGTCGAGGCGTCGCGAAGCGCTTCAGTCCCGGCAGGTTGTGGTTCGCGGCGACGTTGACGATCCGACGCAACAGCGCTTCGGGTGTGCGGCGGCTGCGGTGGACAACCTGGGCCGACAGCTCGACATCTCGCGTCGGGTCGGCTTCCGGCGGCGGCGGCTCGTCGCCTTCAGTCGGCTCCTCGAACGCCGGGTCTTTGCCGCGTTGCTGCCCCTCTAATGGCCGGTTGTCTTCCGGCGGAGGCTCGCGGACAGCCTTTTCATCAGCGGCGGGCTCTTCGGTGGGTGGCGTGTCCCGGGGCGGCGGGTTTTCGAGCTTGTACAGCGGCGCCTTGTAGGTCTTCGGATCAACGAGAACCGTGCGCTTCTTCGTCGGCTTCAGGCAGCGTCCCGGCCCGGTCCCGCAATCCAACGGCTCGTTGCAGGCGACCATGGCGACCATCACGACGGGCACGGCAAGGGCCTTCGCGACTCGAGCAAATGTGGGACTGGCCGACAGCATGGAGTTCCTCGCGTCCGGGCCGATTGACACCCGTCGCCGGATGCTACGTCGCCACCGGCGAGATGCAAACCGTCCGCAAATGCAGCCAGGTTCGATCGGAGTTCGCGGCGCGCGAGGGTCCGCGGGTGCTGCCGCACTGCCGTTCGCTATCCCGGCCGGCCCGAGCGCGCACGTCGCCCTCGCCGAGCCGGCGCTCGGTTGAGACGACGGGCACGCGGCCCGGTTCTGTCGTCGTCCACCGCCGCGACGGCGGTGGCGGCCGCCGGCGGATCAGCTCGTGGCCTGCGGCTCCATGGGCACACGCCCCGCGGGCATCAGCACCCGAACGCGAACCCGAACCCGAACACCCACTCGCTCCGCGCGGGGCGAAGCGTGCGAGGCGGCGGTGGCGGTGGAGCTGGCCGCGGCGCCTGGTCTGGTGCCGGCCGCCGAAGCCGAAGCGCTGCTGGCGGCTTCCGACAAGGTCGCGGCCATGCTCACCGGCCTCATCCGCAAGCACAGCGGCACCCCGTGAGGGTGTGAGTTCACGTTCGGGTTCGGGTTCGGGTCGCTCGGACCCGGCCTAACGCTCAGCCAGCGACTTCCAATCGGGCCTGCAAAAGCAGCGAGCGTGTGTTTGCGGGGGATGGCAAGCGGCATTACCTTCCACGTGGAGGTTTCAGGTGGTTTCGCGGCTCGTTTCACGCCGATCTCGTCCCCGGCTCAATGCGGTTGCGGCGGTCTTGGTGCTGGCTGTGGCCGGCGGTTGTGGTGCCGCCCAGGCCGAAGTCAGCAACGTCTTTTGGCTCAAAGCTAACGGCGATCCGACGGTCAAGCTGTCAGGCGCCCAGGAGCCGTCCGCCCCCGGCGTGACCATGACGAGCGACGTCCGAGGCACTGTCGCCAACCACGGCCGAGCATCCGGAAGCGCAGCCGACTACGTCCTGGTCGTGGCACAAGACGGTGAGTCGCCGCGGCGGCTGTACTACCGAATCGGCGGGCGACGACGCATTCCCGTGCGCATCGGCGATGTCGTGAAAGTGCGCGTCTTGATGCGCCGCCATGTTGAAGACGACGGCCTCGACGTGGCGCTGCTCGTGTGGCGGGAGGCGTCGACCGCGACCATCGGCGACGACACAGTCAACGAGAAAGAGGAGCTGATCGCCGCCGTAGCGATGATGGGGCTGCTCGAAAAACAACGCGTGCCACAGGCTCTTCGGGTCCTGCGCACCACCGACATCGCCGCCTACCATGAGTCAGGTACGTACAAAGCGGACTGCGAGGAGATCCGGGCACATCAGTACTTCCGCGTGACACGGCCGGAGTGGATCGTCGCCTTGGAAGGCGCCAGTCGCTCTGCGCGGCTACTCGGGCCCGGGCAACGTTTCCAGATCGACGACGGCGCCAACCGATTCGAGGTCGCCCTGCTCGACAATCGCCGCACGGAAAGCTCGACTTGCCGATCGGCGCCCGAGCCCGTGTGGAGCTGGGCGGCCATCCGTGTACCGGGGGCAGTTTCGGTTGAACGAACCGGCCGGACGACGTCCGCGGCCGACTCGGCCCCAACAAGCGGCGGCGCTGCAAGGGACCGGACGCGATGATCAGTCGCCAGATGCGGCGCCGATCGTCTTGAGCGCAGCGGCAACAGACTGCACGCGAACCCCGGTCTGCGGTCCCTCTCCCGTGTCGTCATCGGCGCGGACATGAGGCGACACCTCTTCGCCCGAGAGATCCCAGCGCTCGAACAGCCACGGCGGAGACCACGAAACGAAATCCATTTCGGGCATCGAGAACGGATGCCGAAAGAGCCTCTTCTCCCAAGACTGGGTCGGCAGGATCTCGGCGAACGTCTCCTCGGCGATCGCCATCTGGCGGGCGCGCGCCGCATCGAGTCCACGTCTGGCGCCGAGTGTCACAAAGACCACGCCGACGCCCGCCACCTCGCAAGCAGCCTTGATGCGGCGCGCAAGGTCGCGGTTTGTGTCGCGTTGGCGAGCCATATCAGGCGGTACGGACTCTCGCGGGAAGTTGGGGATGGCGACCGCGATCGCTGCGCGAATGGCGCCGGTCGCTTCCGGGCCCGAGCCATTTGCCGCGCGTCTCAATGCCGTCAGCAATCGCGTCCAGTGGTGCTTGACAAGCGGGTCGTCAAGCAGACGCAAGAAGTCGCCAACATTGAACAATAGACGAAGCTTAGGAAGCTTACGGCCGGCCTCGGTGCGCGCACCCAACATCATCAGGCCCGTGCGCAACTCCTCGAGGTTGCCCTTCTCCAGCACGCGTTGCGCCAGGAAGCGCTGATCGAGGGGCTGGCCGACGAGGACGAGCTCGGACAAGTGACCGCTCTCGCAGAGGTCGGCAATGAGTTCCGCCTGCTTGGGCCGCGCGACTTTTTCGCACATCGCCGTCATCCACGAGACAGGCCCGTGCTCGGCCGCGAGACGCGCAAACGTCGTCGCGATGGTGTCGGCGTCGAACAGCTCGGTGCCGCTGAAGAGCAGCGGTGCATCGCTGCCACGCGCGTCGTTGTCCGCGTCAAACGTGGCCGCCGATTCGGTGAGGGCTGCCGCCATCTTTTGCTGCGGAAACTGCTCGATTCGGAAGCCAGGACAATACTCCTTGCATGTCTTGCAGTCCGGGATGCGGAACCACTGCTTGGCTTTGAACGCGCGGAACTCGCCCGGATGCATCGCTTCGTATTCTCGGAAGCTGCGCAGGCCATAGAACTGCGGCTCGACGAATCGTTCACCAAAACGCCAGAGCAAACAGTTGGGGACGTTGTACGGCTTGATCCGGGCGCCGTATTCTTCGAGCGCCGGCAACGCCCGTTCGACCGCAGCGACGACGTCGTCGTAGGGCACGTAGAAGCGCCCGAGTTCATCGCTGTTGCTGCGCTGCGTGATGAACGGCTGAATCATGAACAGCCCGACGCCGTGTGGGCCGAGCAGCTCCACCATCTCCTTGATGTAGGGCGTGTTGTCGGGCAGCAGGATCTGGTTGTTCATCAGGTGCGCTTGCAGCCCATGCTTACGTTTGACGGCCGCGATATTGGCGAGCCCCTGCAACGCCTGCTCGAGCGCGCCCGGAGCCGTAGCGATTCCGTCGTGGATCTTTGGCGTGTGCCCGTGCAAGGAAAATGTGAAGCCGTCCAAGCCTGCCTTCATCGCGTCTTCGGTGAACTGCCTGTACGCGAACATGCGCCCGTTCGACGTCACACCGATGCGCTTGAAGTTGTGGCTTCGGGCTTCCTTGATGAGGTCGATGAAGTCGGGACGGATCGTCGGTTCGCCGCCCGAGAATCCAATCTGGTCGTAGCCCTCGGCGGCGGCGTACCGGATGCGCTCGAGGATCTGCTCGGTCGTGAGATCGAGTTTGTCCGCCTGCGGGATCGCCCGGTAATCCAACTGCGTGCAATACTTGCAACGGCTGTTGCAAGTGAAACCGGTTTCGATCGAAAGGAGCTTACCCATGTTGCGCCAAGTGGCCGGGAGACCGGTTCAGCATAGCAGCCTGCCACAACGTTGCCCAAAGCAGCACCCCGGGTTGGGCGCGGTGGCGACGGTGATGATCGGGCTTATTGTCGCGTTCACGTCAAGTTGCTCGGCGCCACAACTTCCGGCAGCCGCCACTGCACCCAAGCTGGTGGCCAAGACGCTGAACGGCCAAATGATCGGCCTCGAACAGCTGCGCGGCCACGTCGTGCTCTTGGATTTCATGGCGAGCTGGTGCCGCCCTTGCGAGAAGGCCGTCCCTCACTACGTCGCGCTCAGTGCGAAGTTACGCCCCCGAGGACTGCGCATCGTCTTGATCAGCGAGGACGAGGATCGGCCTGATATCGTCGATTTCGTCGCGCGGTTGGGGGTGAAGCTGCCTGTCGCGATGGATCCGGGCGAGCGGTGGTACAAGGCATTTGGCGTTACGGCGCTGCCGACGGCGGTGCTTGTCGACCGAGCGGGACGTGTGCGCCACGTCATTGACGGCGGCAGTTCGCCGGACAAGGGGCCGCAGTCGATGACGACCAGAGTGGACCGTGCTGTTGCCGAACTCCTGGCGGAACGTTAGGTATCTAACGAACCGCCGGTCATTCGGATTACCAGGCGAGACCAGCGCGCTTGTTGCGCACGACGACTTCGCGGACCGAACCGCGTTTGTCCGCCTTGCAGTTGACGGAACGGGCGGCCATGACGGTGCGAATATCGAAGCTGTCGTAGAGGCCGCGGATGAAGTCGCAGTCGCTGTTGCTCAGCACGAACCGCACGCCCATCTTGTCCAGCTCGACGCAAACATCGCGCAGCTCTTGCTGGGCCCGCCCGCTAAAGCCACCGCGCGAGTAAGCGTTGAACGCGCTCGTCTCACTGATCGGGTGGTACGGCGGGTCCATGTAGACGAAGTCGATGTCGTGGTCGGAGACCAACTGCGGGATCTTGCGAAAGTCGGCGCTGTCGATGTCTGCAACCTGCAGGGCCGCGCTGGCAGCCCGCAGTTTGGCGGCTGGCGCGATAACGGGCGAAGCGTAGCGTCCATGGGGCGTGTTGAAGCGCCCGGACTTGTTCTCGCGCCACAGCCCGTTGAAGCATGTTCGATTGAGAAACAGCATGCGCGCTGCACGTTCGACAGGTGTCATGTCCCGGTCCCCCGGATGGTCGCTGCGAACAGCGTAGAAGTAGGCCGCTCGGTCTTCTCCCAGGCGAGACAGGTACAGAGCCTGGTGGCGTCGCAGGGCGGCGAGCAGCGCGTCGATATGATCGCGGACGACCGTGAACACGTTGACGACGTCGTGATTGGCGTCGGTGATGAGCGCGCCGGCAAACGCGGACTCGTTGCGCAGATGGAAGTACATCGCGCCACCGCCAAGGAAAGGTTCGGCGTAGCGCGCAATCGAATGCGGCCGCAGCGTGTCGAGAGCGGGAATCAGCTTTGATTTGCCGCCGACCCACTTGATGAAGGGTCGCGCCGGCTGCGCTTTGCCCGGCTGGCCGATCGGAACTTCAACACCGGGGCCGCCCGGACGCAGAAGCCTGAGTGTCGGCCGATCGGCAACGGCGCGTGATGCGCTGGCGGCGGTTTCGGAAGAGAGATTGGGAGCGGTGTTTGATTCGGCCATGCCTTGCCTCGCGGTTAACGAGGCGATGGTTGGGGCGGTTGGCCATCTCCGGAAAAAACTCGATCGCTCTAAGTGCTTGGGATCGCTCCGAGATCTGACACACAGAAGGCCGGTTGACGGGTAACGCGGCGCAATATCACGGGGTTGGCTCAAATCCTCAACTCGAGCCAGAACTGGCGTCGACCGACCGACCAGAAGTCAATTTTTTTCAGGAGGTTTACAACGCATTGAAACCTTTGACTTCACATTGAATGGCGCACTGAAGCTGCCGAAAGCGTTGACGATTACGGGTCAACCCGAACGCCCACCGAAGATCGCGAGAGCAAAATGTCGGCGTTTTGTCTATTTTTGCCGTGTTTCGGTCGTTTCCGTATCAAAATCCTCCTCTCGACGGCGTTCCAGAAAAAGAAAACGAACGGTAGACGGCAAGATTTGACCTGTTTTTGACAAATCGCTGTTGCGCGGTTTCGGAAACTGGTTTATGACCCCGCTCGCAATCACCCGGCGCCGCACTGCAGCGCCCGAACGGACACATTCGAGCCGGCGTATCGTCCCGGCCACAGGAGTTTTCAATGAGCGTTTTGGTTGGCAAGCAGGCCCCAGACTTCACCGCTGACGCCGTCATGCCCGACGGATCTTTCAAGCAGATCAACCTGTCGGACTTCAAGGGCCAGTACGTCGTGCTGTTCTTCTACCCGCTCGACTTCACCTTCGTTTGCCCGACCGAGATCATCGCGTTCGACAAGCGCAACGCGAAGTTCACCGAGAAGAACGTGCAGCTGCTCGGCTGCTCGATCGACAGCAAATTCAGCCACTGGGCGTGGCGTAACACGAAGGTCCGCAACGGCGGCATCGGCCAGATCAGCTACCCGCTCGTCGCCGACATCACCAAGAACATCGCGCGCGACTACGACGTGCTCGTCAACGAAGCCGTTGCGCTGCGTGGCGCGTTCCTCATCGACAAGGACGGCGTGGTGCAGCACCAGGTCATCAACAACCTGCCGCTCGGCCGCAACATCGACGAGATGCTCCGCATGGTCGACGCGCTGCAGTTCACCGAAGAGCATGGCGAGGTCTGCCCGGCCGGCTGGAAGGAAGGCAAGGCCGCGATGACGCCCAACAGCGACGGCGTCGCCAGCTTCCTCAGCAAGAACGCGCGCCGCCTGTAAACACAGCTCCGCAAGGTTCATTCGCACGACCCGGGGTGCCCAACAGCGCCTCGGGTCGTTGCGTTTTGGCGCGGCTTGAGACAGATCGCGCGTTCATGAATCGGTTTTGCGCACGCACAAGGAAGACGATGGTTCGGCTGCTTGCGGTGATCTCGCTGATCTGCACGGTGACGGCGTGCAAGAAGACGCCGAGCGACGCGACCATCGAGCAGGTTTGGGCCGACCGTTGCGCGACCTGCCACGGCGACGGCGACGGCCACGGTGAAGCAGCCGCGCGACTCGATCCCAGGCCGCGCAACCTCAGGGACCCGGTTTGGCAGAGCGCCCGGGACGACGCCACCATCGGCAAGACGATCATCGAAGGCGGCGCTTCGGTCGGGCGGAGTCCGTTGATGCCCCCCCATCCTGATCTTGACGATCGGCGCGCGGAGCTTGTCGCGTATGTTCGAGGTCTGGCTGGACCGGCGACAGCGACGACGCGTTGACGCATGGGGTATTGCTGGGGTCGTGCAAGGGCTTGGGCTTGTGGTGCCTCTCGTTTCCACAGTCTGCTAGAGTCCCGGCCCCACGCACGCGCAGGAGGTCTCATGAGCGACACCACGGCCCCCGACTGGCTGCAGGACGTGAAGCTCGTCACGTTCGATTGCTTCGGAACGCTGATCGACTGGCGCGCGGGGATGGAGAAGGTCGAGGTCACGACCGACCAACACTTCGGCGAGTTCGAAGAAGCGTGCCTGGAGTTGCAGCAGTCCGACCGGCACGTCGCCTACAGCCGCGTGCTCAAAGACGTCCTGCATAAGATGCGCCCCAACCTGCGACGCGCGATCATCGGCCTTTTTGCCGACGACTTCGGGCGTATGCCGTCGTTTCCCGACGCCGCGCTGGCGCTCTCGTCCCTCAAGAAACTCGTGCGCGTGGGTGTTCTCAGCAACTGCGACGCGAACCATCAACTCGACGTCATGAGCACGCTTCGGGTGGCGTGGGACGTCTGCATCACGAGCCAGGATCTCCGCGCCTACAAGCCAACGGATCGCGCCTGGGACACCATGGTTCGTATGGGTGTCGCGCGGACAGCAGTGGCGCCCGAGCAGTGGCTCCACGTCTCCGCTTACGAGCGCTACGACCTGTTGCCGGCGCGATCTCGGCGACTGCGTACGTGTCACATTCGACGTCCTGGCGGAGACACACTCGCCAACGCCGATCTCAATATCACGGGGCTCGATGAGCTCGTGACGATGCTCGCGACCGCCAAAGAGGGGCCGCTGCTACTCGAGATTCTCAACACGACCTCCGGCGCGCGTCGCGACGAGTTGCGCGGGTGGCTGACGTCCGAGCGAATCAACGCGATTCGAGCAGTTGTCGGTGTCACCGATGCGCAGGTGATCGAAGACGATGACGGCACGCTGACCGAACGCTACATGTTCGGTGGACGCGGCGAATACGAGCACTACGTCGACGCATTCTCGGCCGAGCACAAGGCCAACCTACGAGAAGCGTTCGGCGACGATGTGCAACAGACGCAGCGGATCTGCCGGGTTCGCGCCACCGCGTAGTGGTCCGTTTCAGGAGTTTGATGAGTCGCCGGCCGCTCGTCGGACCACTAGCTTTCATGTGCAAGGGGCCTCGCGGGGGAGGCCCCTTGGCCCGCGTTGTTCGGCAGCAGTGGGCGTCGTTTTCGTGCCTCACCCCACCCTCCGCTGCGCGTCTGTATCTCGTTGCCATCAACTGGTCGTTTCCCCTGCAACGAGACATTAGCACGTCGCCTGGCCGCTAACCGGTGGCTTCGTCGATCAGGAGCCCACAGCCGCGCAAGACGGTCCCGGGTGCGCGGCCATGAAGGCGCAGCCCTTCGACCCCGGGATCAACCTCGACGAGCACACCGAGGTCTCCGGTCAAAACGAACGCGCACGACTCGATGTTGGCGAGATCGATGTGACCGACGAGCCCCATCGTGCCGAGCGGAACGGGTTGCATCGTGTCGGGATCCAGCACAACGCTGCGCAGCCAGGGCGGCCCCACATAAGCTCTGGTCGACGTGATGTCTCCGCAAAGCTCAGCCCGAAGCGTCGTCTCGTAGCGCTGGCTGCTGAGCTCGGTCATCCCGAGTTCGCCGACGATGTGGGACGCTGAAACTCCCCAGGCCGAGGCCATGCGAGCGTGTTGTTCGGCCCGATCGATGTGCCGGTCGCGACCCTTGGGGCCGCCGGTATCCATCACGATACTGCCGACGGGCAGCGCGATCTCCACCTCGGCGGGCCAGCTGCGAAGCGCGACATCCAGCGCGATGGTCGTCCCGAATATCACCAGCGGCACGGTCTCGTGTCCGCAACTCTGTCGCCCCGCCAATCGTAAGATTTCTAACAATCGCGCTGAGTCGACATGATCCTGGCGATTTGAGCCGGATGGATCCGCGACGATGAGCGCGTCGGTTTTCCGGTCGGAGAGCGCACCAGACAGGTGGTCGACCATGTGGCCAAGCGATGATTTCGGGCGAATGTCGCTGCCGGGCACCAAGCTGAGGCACCGCACCCTTTTCGCGGTCGGCACGAGGTGTCGGAAGGTCGCGAGCGACGCTGCGTCGTACACTTCGGTGCAGGTCAGGCGGACCGAACCTGGGGCGCCATCGGTGGTTCCCGACGTCTCGAAAACGAACTTGGGATTTACGACGGCGGCCTCGACCTGCGCGGCGGACCGCTTGAATGCCGACGACGGCAGCAGCGGAATCTGGCGCCAGCTGCCGACATCTTCGGGCCGACGACCAACCGCATCGCAGTAGGCGCGGTAGACGTCGATTTGTGCGTAGTGGTCGCCAAAACGCTGCAGGGCGTGCGCCTCGAAAACGGATGGGTCGAACGCGCCGGGCGCGAACGGTTCCGGTGATGCCCGCCATGCGTCGATCCACTCGAGCAAACTCCGCCGGCTTGGTTCAAGCGCCATGGGCTGCTGTCGCCTTGTCGAATGCTCGCGCCAAGATCGTGATCGCGGCGTCGACCTGCTCACGCGTGATGACGGCCGGTGGAGTCAGCTGAATGACGCAGCCACCGTCGCCACTCGGCAGCAGTATGAGGCCATTGCGTAGCGACTCTTCGACGATGGACCACGCAATGTCTCCCGGTGCGTGACCCTGCATGGCTGCGCATTCGATGCCGATCATCAATCCCTCGCCGCGAATCTCTGCGACGGCCGAACTCTCAGCCAGGTTGCGCGTGAGCTCGTCCCGAATGTGCTCTCCAAGCCACCGGGCCCGCTGCATCAACTTGCCGTCTTCGATCGCCGCGATAGCAGCCAGCGCCGCCGCGCACGCGACCGGGTGACCGAGGAACGTGGACGTGTGCAGGGCTTCGCCGGTCGACTTGCCCCACGAGGCCATCACGTCCGGTTTGCCGAGGCAGGCGGACAGAGGCATGCCGCCACCGAGCGCCTTACCGACGCACAGCAAGTCTGGTGTGAAGCCATTGGATTCGGACGCGAACCAAGCACCGGTGCGCCCCATGCCCGTGAAGATTTCGTCGACACAGAGCAGTACGCCATAGTCGCCGCACAGAGCGGCCAGGCGGGGCAAGAACGACGCCGGAGGCACGATGGTTCCACCCCGGCCCTGGATCGGTTCGACGATGACGATGCCGACGTCACATACGGGGTCGGCCAGGTATCGGCCAACTGCCTGCAGCGACTCCTCAAGACGCGCATCATTGCCGCTGTCATCGCCGGAAATGGCCCTTGGAAACGGCGCGAAATGGCTGAGATTGCCGAGATAGGGCGGCGCTGTGGCGCGAAAGTCTGAGCGCGATGTGGCCAGGAGCGCGCCGATCGTCAGGCCGTGATAGCCGCCCTCGAATGCGACAATGCCGGGTCGAGACGTGTGCAGAAGCGCCGTCTTGATCGCGACCTCAACAGCTTCCGCGCCACCGGTGCACAACACGGCATGGCCGACACCGCTGGGCGTGATTCGATCGAGTTCTTCGAGCAGGCGGATGCGAACGGCGGGCGGATGAACGTCCCCCATTCCGTGCACGAGCGTCGCCATTTGACGCTGGGCGGCTGCGACCACAGTCGGAGCGCGGTGGCCGCAAAACGCGACGCCAAAGGCGGCGGTGGCATCGATGTATCGGTTGCCATCCACGTCGACCACAGCTGCGCCGGCAGCTTCCTGCCAAGCGACGGGGAATGTCGCCCCGACAAAGGTCACATTTCGCGATTCGACGGACGCAAGCCGCGACAACCAGCGGGATGACGCTGGACCAGGGACGGCCGTGACGATCTCGGGCAGCTCGTCGCCGCGCAGCGTGGTCGGAGCAAAGGTTTGCTGGCCCGGGTACATCATGGCGGCCGGTTTTACAGGACGCCGCTTTACGACGCCAACGACGGTCCATACCCTGACGACGCGCCGGCCGACTGCCTGGTCCGGCCGGGATCCCGATGCGCCCACTACAAGACATGACGGCGACTACATTCGTGTGCGCGGCACTCGCGGTGATGTTGGTGTGCGTCGGTTGCGCCAGTGACGCTGCCACGACGGATGGTGCGGGCCAGGGCGGCAAGGATACCTCGATCGGTTTCGCCGGCGCCGACAGTATCGTTGCGGAAGACGCGGGCACCAAGACGAGCGGCGACGCATCGATAGCCGTTGGCGACGTTCCGCCAAAACTCGACACCGCTGGTTCACCGGTAGCATCGGTCGACGTCACAATGGCCGGCAAGCTGCAGCTGGGCGCGGCTGTCGACGTCGTGATCAAAGCGGTCAGACTGGACGGGAAGTCAGCAAATCTCGCCGGCGTCGTTTTCGAAGCCGACGGAAAGCCGGTGCAGATCGGCGCCAACCTCACGCCTGAAGCGGCCAAGGCGGTTATCGCCGTCTGGAAACATGACGACGCAGCAACCTGGCGAATCGCGGCGACGCGGCCGGGCAAAACAAACCTTGTGGTTCGGGTAGGCGGCGTCGCTTCCAAGCCTATACCCATCGATGTTCAATGGCCGACCACGCCCACGGTGCGAGTGAGCCAGCCCGGGGCACAGGCTGTGGTGGAAGCCCAGCGGCAGCTGGACGACGCCAACACGATTCGCATCGGCGGCAAGAGCGCCGGCAAGGGCGGCGGAACCGTCACGCTTCGATTTCCGCTGGCGACCAAATCCGCAACGGTGCTCGACATCGAAAAATCGCCGTCCAAAGGCGGTCTATCGGTCACCGGCGCGTTCGCGGACCTGGGTGGAGCGAAGTTCACCCTCGCCAAAGGCTATCTGTCGATTGATCAGACCGGGAAAGGACAGCTGCGTGGCACTTTTTCCGGTCTCGCCGCGAGCCTCAAGCCGATCGCGGGCGTGTTCGTTGTGGAGCGTAAGGGCAAGTTTGGAATCGACCTTATCGACGACAAGCCGGTCGTGATCGGCACGTCAGACGCTCCCACCCCACAAACGGGCAGCCATTTCAGCCGCGTGTCCGTAGGCGGGTTTGGAGGCAAGTTGGTCGTTCTAAACCGCACTATCGAGGGCAAATTCAAAGCGGACCTCTCGCGTCATGCCTTTTCGCCCGGACCGGAGGCGGCCAAACCCGTCGCGCCTGTCATGGATGATGCGACCGCGTACACGGGATTGAAGGACGGCCAGCCCGGGCCGTTCAACGCCGCGATCGGTTACGCGGCCATCCAGCCACTCACCCAGGGCTACCTCGTCGTGTGGGAAGGCCGTTCCAAGAAGGGACACAGCCAACCGCACGGAATCTGGGCGCGGGCATATGACGACGACCACAAGCCGGTGTCGAATACAGCGACGGTCGCGACCGACCCCTGTCACGGCCAATGCGCGCCGGTCGTGGCGTCGACGACCGGCGGCACTGTGATCGGCTGGAACACCACCGGCGGCGGCGTGTCGGCACGCGGAATCAACGGTCTCATCAAGGCCGCAAAGCTGAGCTTCATGCAGAGCAAGCCGGTCGAGTTGGTGGCCAAAGGCGCTGGCGTGCAGATGGCGACAATCGCTGGAAAAACGGTGGCGACGTGGCACGACGGCGCGAAGGTTCGCTGGTCGATGGGAAGCGGCGGCGGGAATTGGGGTGTGAAGCATCCGATCGCATCGACCGACACGATGACACCACCCGCAGCGCTGGCCGGTGTAAAGCAAGGCGGTGGCGGCTTCTTCGTGCTGCTAAGCTGTGTGAAGGGCAAGCTGCGAACCGACAAGATCTCGCTATCGGCGGCACCGCTCGGCAAGCCCGCGTTCGCCGGCGACTGTTATGGAGATCGATACCTCGCGGCCGCCGGTGCTGACGGCCAGGTCGTCGTTGTCGAACGGCAGCCAGGTAACGCGACGTACATCATTCGGGCACGCAAGCTTCGGTGGGTCTCACAAGGCAGCGACCCGGAACTTCTCGGCGGTGACGTCACGCTCGCCAAGGTCATCACCGGGACATTTATCCGCACCGTGTTGAGCCAGGCTCCAGCGACCCACACGTTTATCGTAGGTTGGGCGGGTGACCTCGACAGCGCGGGCGTCTTCGTTCGTCGCTTCCGTTGATGTTGCCGGCGAATCTGCGGCGTCAAAGATCCAGGAGCGAAAGAACGTTAGGAATCTAACGACCTTTGCCCGACAACCCATCGACCGGGGCCGGCCGACGTCTCCGTCAAACACCCAGAGAGCTGTAGCCGGTTATTTGATGTCGATAGTGACCAGGACCGCTTCGGCTCCCGGCGCAGACCAAGACAACGTCCCGGCCGAGATGGACGTCTTGCAGTCGATGCCCTTGCCGGCGTCGTCCGGCCACTGAACGCACGACGAGATGGTGTTCGAAGCGTCCAGCTTGAAACCTTGCCCCGCGAGTTTGACCTGACCCGTCGCGATCTTGGCGCTGCGATTGACGACGACAACCGTGCCGCTCTTCCCGTCGGCGGTGACGCGGGAGAAACCGACAATATCGAACCCACTCACGAACGGTTTCGGCCACGCGTTGTGACGGAATTCGGGGCGATTGTGCGCAGTTCCCAGCTGCTGGGTGCGCTTGAGCATCCACGCTTCATTCTTGCTCAACGCGCTACCAAAGCGCATGGGGCGCCGATTATCGGGGTCGCCGCCGCCCGGCAGTCCAAATTCGTCACCGTAGTACAGCAGCGGCATGCCGGGGATCGCATAGTTGTAGACCAAGGCCTGCCACAAGCGGCGGTAGGGACCGAGTTGGGTCGGTGGCTTCGGCGGGTTTTTCCAGCCGCTGGCTTGGTTGGAGACGATGTCCCACGGTCCGCAGGCCACGTCGCCGCCGGCAAGGCTGATGAAACGCGAAATGTCGTGGTTGCCGGCGAAAGGACTCATCCACATCGAATGCTTGCCGTACACGCCCTTGATGCCGCGGATAGCGTTGTCCATATCCGAGACCTTGCCGTGCTTCTTGCCAAACACGTTGAGCAGCTGGTTGTTGGTCGGGAAGTCGAATTGAGCGTGCAGCCGGCTGTCGGAAAGGAACCACGCGATCGCCTTGGCGTCGCCCGTGAAGGTCTCGCCAACCAGGTAGAAGTCCACGCCGGTCAGCTCAAGTTCTTCGCCGAGCTTCTTGCGGAGATCTTCGACGAACACCATTTCGATGTGTTTGACAGCGTCGAGCCGATATCCGTCTGCGCCGGACTGTTTCGCCCACCACACGGCGGCGTCCACCATCGTCTTACGCGCGAGCGGGTTGTCGTAGTTGAAGTCGGCCAGGTACTTGGTGAACCAGCATTCGACGGGTTTCTTGCCCCAGCCCACGTCCGCGCACACGTCGGCGGGTTGATGGAACCATCCGGCATTGCCGTATTTTTTGTAGAGCGGCGAATCGGTGTGGACGTGGTTCGCTGTGAAATCGAGGAGCACGCGCAGGCCCGTCTTGTGGGCCGCGGAGACGAGGTCGCGGAGGTCTTGCATCGAGCCGAAACGCGGTTCGACCTGCTGCGTCTCCGTGGGCCAATAGCCGTGGTAGGCGGTGTATTTTGTTGGCTTGTAGTTGGCCTTCTTGGGGTCGAGACCGCAGCCGGTTTGGTCGATCCGGCCCCCCGGTTCGGCGCCGGAGAATTGGGTCGCAGGCCAGCTGATCCACAGAGCGTCCACGCCAAGCTTCTCAAGATAGCCCGACTCGATTCGCTTCTTGATGCCAGCGAAGTCGCCGCCGTGCCAGTCGAGGATGGCCGGGATGCCCCCCTGCGGTTTGTCGTTGGTTTTGTCGCCGTTGTCGAAACGGTCCGTCATGGCAAAGTAAATCGAGCCGCCCCGCCAATCTGGGTCGAGGCCGTTGTAGACCTTGAACAGGAGCATTTCGTCGCCGTACTGAACGCGCACGTCGTGGATGCCGGCGCCCGATGTGGCCACGTCGATTTTGCACCCGTTCGCGCCGCTGGGCTTGCAGCCAGGTGTATGCTTTGTCCAGTCGACGGTCACGAGCGCTTTGGTGGCGTCGAAGCCGGGCATGGTCGCCTTGAGCTCCGCCTGCAATGTGCCGGCCTTGTGGTCGACTTTGGCGCTGATCAAGCCGAGCGGCTTTGGGCAATCCGGGATGACGAGGACGCTGTTCTTGCCGCCGAATCCGTCGTCGACGCTCTCAGGATTGTTCGGGTCCGGCAGCCATTTGCCATCGACAACGAATTTGTAGAGCCACTTGCCGGGGCCGATGAGAACGTTGGCGGACCATGTCCCGTCACCGTCGGGATCGGACAGCGCTGCGCCTTTGTCGATGTTCCAGCCGACCCAATCGCCGGTCACTGTCACCTTCTTGGCGCCTGCGCCGGGTTTGAGCGTGAACTCGACAGCTCCACACAGCGGCGGTCCCTGCGCACCTGCGTCACCGCCGGAGGTTGCGTCTGGCGCGGTCGTGTCGGGCGACGAAGCAATGTCGGGATTCACTTTGGCATCGGGGAGCTGCCAGGCGTCTCCCGAAATCGACGTATCGGACTGAGTTGAGACGTCGGCGATGACCGCGTGGGCGTCGGGGGCGTCGGCCGCGCTGGGCGCGTCGGAACCGTCGGATACGTCATGGACCACAGCGGAATCGCTGGCCGCTGCGTCAGCTACGGTCGTGACGTCCTGCGGTGCGGTGGTGTCTTCAGCGACATCGGCAGCTGAGACGTCGGCTGAGGGGCTGGCCGAGCCTTGTTGAGGATCCGTGCAACCGGCTGAAATCGCTGAGGCAAACAGCAACAACAGCGCCGGGCTAACGCGAGATGCGACCGACATGGGGACCTCCGTTGCTCATGAGGGGGCCGGCACGCTACCTTCGGCGCGCTGCTATGGAAAGCTGCAATCGCCTGTCCCGGAGCCACCATGAAGCGCGCACTGCATTCGCTAATCTTTATCGCCGCCATCAGCGCCCTTGCGCTTGGATGCGGCAAGCACGAGGAGGGCGGCAAAAAGAAGGGCGAAGCGGCTGAAAAGAAGACAGCAGCCGCGAAGTCGCCAGATAACGAGAAGGGAAGCGGCGGCGACGAGGGAGCCGAAGAGGACGCAGGCAAGAAAGAAGAGGCCAAGCCCGCAGGACCGAGCAAGCGAGAGATTCGCATGGCACGCGTAAAGGCACCGGCGAATGTCGCAGCCGCGCCCGCCGACGCCACCAAGCTGAAGACGGGCGTCGCGTACAAGGTCCTGGCCGAAGGGAAGGGAACGGTGAAGCCCAGTCGAGATGACGTGCTGACGATTCGCTACACAGCGTGGGACACGACGGGTAAGCCGACGTCAACAACGTGGAAGGTCAAGACGCAAAAGCCGCGGGAGTTGGTGTTTCGGAAGCTGATTCCAGGTTGGCAAGACGTGCTCAAAGAGATGGTCGTCGGTGAGCGGAGGCTGGTCTGGATTCCCGCGAAACGCGCCTACGTCAACAAGCGAAACCGCAAGAAGGGGCCGCGGACCGTCGACATGGAATTGGTGTCGATGCGCGTCGCTCCGCCCGCCCCCTCCGATCTGAGACGGCCGCCGAAGGATGCGACGAAGACCAAGAGTGGGCTGGTCTACAAGAAGCTGAAGAGCGGGGACGGCAAAGTTCATCCGAAGGCCGCTGACAATGTGAAGGCGAAGTACGCTGGGTGGTCGATGAAGGGGATCTGCTTCGACTACACCGGCCCGGATGAGCAACGGCAGTTCAACCTGGGCAGCGTGATCAAGGGTTGGACCGAGGGCGTGCAGCTGATGGTCGTCGGCGACAAATACAGGTTCTGGATTCCGGAGAAGATCGGCTACGACGGGATGCCAGGCAAGCCTGGCGGCAAGTTGGTATTCGACGTGGAGCTCGTGAAGATCTTGAAGTAGCTGAAGCACCCGATTTGCGAGCGAATTGTCCGGTTCGGGACGCTGCAGGGCGTTCCAACGATATCAGCGACTTGCGAAACGCCCGGCACGTCCCCAAGCGCGTTCAAGCGCGACCAAGCGTCGCGTTGCTACAGATTAAAAGCGCGGTAGTTCGTCGACCAGGAGCGGCGTCCGCCAAACTCGACGTCGAACGTCGAGAACCCATCGATCGTCACGTCCGGGTTGTAGATCCGGTCGATTCGCGCAACGTAAGGCACGGGCATGAACACGTTGTGCTTCGGCGGCAGTTTGGCGTAGTCGGGCAGCTTCACCGACGTCGTCTTCGGCGCGGTGTACAGCCACCAGAACGGAAACCCCTGACCGTCGAGGTGCACGCGGTTGAGCGACGGAAGCGGCCCGGGAGCCACCGACCACTCGATCTCCAGCTCCTTGGGATTCGCGGTCAGCTTCGGCTTGGTGATGTTGGGCACGGTGAGGAACGGCCCCAACCACAACCCGGGTCGACCCGCCAAGATCGTCTGCCCAGCGGAGGTGCGCGCCCCACACAGCACTTCCATGTCGCGCCGCTCGGGGCTCTCGTTGCCAACGCCGGCCGGTCCAACGCGCCACAGTCCACCGTGCTGATCCGTCGCGAGAACAGTGCCGCCACCGATCGCAAACAGGCGCCGCAAACCGGGAATGTCCTTTGGGTTGAACCCGGCCGGCCACGCGCTCTCCCACTTGCCGGAAATCAGCTTCAGGATGGTCCCTCCGACGCCGGTTTTTGCGTCACCGGCGGCCCAAACCTGGCCCAGCCCGGTGCGCACGATACTGCGGAGGTTCGCGCCGCCTTCGACGGTTGCCACGGAAGCATTCGCGCTGGCGCCCGCGATGGTCAACGTCACGACGGCGCCGCCATCACCAACCGCGATCGCCCCCTTCGCGTCGCAGACGACCGCATGAAGCGCCCCGGGCACGGAAACCGCCGCCTTCTTCCAGCCGGTTCCGCCGTCATAGCCGATACCGCCCTTTGCGCCGACGACCACGCGACCAGCTGGCCCCTGGCAGACGCCGTTCAGGTCCTCCGCAAGAACGCCCTTCTCCTGCTTCACCGTGTCGCCGTCCAACCTCCGAATCAGGCCGTTCTTGCCGACAATCGTTGCGCTGGTAGGTGTACCGGCGGCGGCGAGGATGACGGCGGGCTTGGTGTACGGATCCAACTGCAGCGGGAACCAAATCACGTATGGGTCTTCGAGCGTTCCCCGGTAAACCCGTCCGTCCCGAGCCACGAACAGCAGCTCTTCCGACCCGCTGGCGCCCGCCAAAATCGCGGTGATCGTGGTGTTGAGCGCCAATGTCGACTCGCTCCACACGCCAAATTTGCTACGCACGCGCATGTTGATGTCGCCCGTCTTGATAAGGTCGTCGTGCAACGTGCCGGACTGCGGGGTCGTCGGCGTCTCAGCGCCGTATTTCGCGACCGCGCGATAGACTTGCGTTGTCGCGGTTAACGTCTCGGGCAGGGTCAGCGGCTGCCGGAACAAGGTCTCGCTATCCCGGATGCCGGTCTCCTTGCCGAGCGGGTTTCGTTCGACGTCCGCCATCGGGATATAGCCGTCCGAACCGAGGTGCAGCCACGACTGCAACTTGATGCGCCCCGGCGTGTTCTTGCTCGGGAAATGCTTGGGCGGGTTGTCGAGGCGGACGTGGAGCGTTCGCTTCAGCGGGATGTTCAGCCGCACGTTGACGTTCTTGATGGTCTCGCCCGGCTGCGGGAACAGGTGCCTCTTGACGCCCATCGTAAACGGGACGAACTCACCGGCTTTCACCCCGGCTGTGCTGTCCTTCGTGTTGGCGACATATCCGGCGCGACAAGCGACCGCGAGCTCGTCAAGCCTTACCGGGTCCAGCGTGAACTTGCCGGTCTTCTCATCGACGATCGCCTCGGGAGGCGTCGCATCCGTCTGAGGCTCCTTGCACGACAGCCCGCGACAGCTTGTGGTGCATCGGATCTGGCGAATGCCATGCGAGGGCTTGCAGATACTCACGTCCGCCTGTGTGAGGTCGGGGACGCATCCAAAGCCCTTGCTGCAGTCATTGTCGGACTTGCACGTGTGGAAGCAGCGGTTGCCTGCCGCTCCCGTCAGCACGCACATCCACTTCTTTGTATCCCCGGCTACCGCCGTCTTGGTGCAGTCGTCCGGCAGATCGCAGAAGTCACACTGCGGTCCACCCTCGGACGGCTTCAGGCAATTGTTCGGGGCGACCCAAACGTACTTGTTGAGGTCGAGAACCCTCCCTTCGATGCGTGCAGCCGGCAAACCGGTCGGGGGATTGCCGGGCCCGCTCGACGGCGGCACGAACGGGAACAGGAGCAAAGTCGCGTTGCCCACGCCGAAATGCACGATCGACGACGCAGAGAACTCCTTCTTCGAGGCCGAGACCGTTAATTGTCCCGCGATGTCGGGGCCCGAAAACACAACCTGTCCCTTGTCGTCGGTGTACTCGCCGTACTTCTGGAACAGCGGCGTACCGGGCTGGCCGACCTGCACCCACGCGCCCTGGATCGGCGACAACGTGTAGATGTTGAGCACCGTGACGTTGAGTGTCCCTGCCGCCGGCTGCCCATAGGTGCCTCCCCGAGGCTGCGTCGGCGAGAAGTAAACGTAACCGTCGATCAACGTGTCTGTCTGATCGCCATACACCACGTCCACGGCGACCGGACCAGGCTTGTGCGAGGGCGTCTTGAGCCGCAGTCGACCGCTGTCGAGCGTTGCGACCTCGGTTGCTGGGGCGCCGCCGAAATAGACCTTCATCCCGGGCAGAAAACCGCTGCCGTACACCGTGACGAGAGTCCCTCCGCCCGTTGCGCCAGAAGCCGGTGACACCGCGTTGATCTGAGGCTTTCCATCGGTGTAGCCGTATGCGTTGCGGGCCAGCGAAGACATCGGGCCGCAGGACACCTCCACGTCTGCCGCGCCCAGAGGCCCCGGCGGGGCGGTAACCGTGATGCTGGTCGCGGTGCTTTCCGTGGCTTTCGCGTTGTAGATGCCGATTCGAACGGTGCAGCCAGGCCCAAAGCCACTGCCGCCGATCGTGACGCTTGTCCCGCCCTTGGCCGGCCCGGACTCCGGCTTGACCGAGGTGATCGCGACGGATTCAACAAACCGATACGCGCTCTTTTTGGTGAGCTTTCCGCCAGCTGCGTGAACCACAACGTCGACGGGACCAGCCGCGTGCTTCGGGGTGGTGACAACCAGCGCACCGGACTTCACCGCATGTTTGGCAACAGTGCCGCCGAATGTGACCTTGGAGACCTTGTCGAGGTTCGTCTCAACGATGATGCCGACCTCTTGACCGCCCGCGGTGGAGCCCGCTGCAGGTGAAACGCCATGAAGCGTGTCGCTCCCCTCTGCGTATGCGTAGGCGGGGTCCAGCCGGCCGTGACCAAAATGGCTGTCGGCAAGCAAGCCGATAACGGGGCCAGCGCTCGCTCCAAGCTGTGCCCGCGCAGGGAGTTTCGCACCTCGACTCGAAGATGCGGTGCCATCGGACAGGTCCGCCAAGGTATCCGCGGCGAACAGCCGGTCGGTGTTTCCGAGCGCTCGTCCATGCAGCGTGACGGGCTCCCCAGCGTCCGAGATGACCGCCGGCGCCACCCGATCGATGCGCGGTGCGCGACCGTACGTGAACACATCCGGCACATTGGTCACGCCGGAGGCATGACGAACCGACACGAGCACGCTTTGACGATGCTGGAAGGAGGCGATGTTCGCTGGCGGCGTGATGGCGACAATGGTGTTCCGGTCGATTACCTGGCTCTGCAGGCACTCGCGAAACCCAACCAACACGCGATCGCCCGGCATGAATCCGTCGCCGCGCACCTCGATGACCGTGCCGCCGGTGTGAGGACCGTGCTGGGGCGCGATTTGCGAAGCTGTCACCTCGCCGATGTAGGTGTAGCCGCCAGCCAGCACGGCTTTGCGCCCGTCGGCGTTCTCAAGGCGAATGTCCACGCGGCCGGGAATCGCCTGCGCCGGCGTCGTGACGTAGATATGAGTTGCACCCGAGCGCCAATCGATTTCAGCTTCTTCTTCGCCGAAATACACCTTGGTCGTGGCGTCGAATTGCTGGCCGAGCAAATCCACCGATTCGCCGCCCTCGACGGGTCCGCGGTGGGGCGTGACGGTGAGGATCCCGAGGTCGCCGGGCTTGAGGATCGGGCCGCCGTCGACGAAGGAATCGCCCGGTCCATTCGAGCCGTCGCTCGCGTCGCTGCCGTTGCCAGACTCGTCTGGTGGAGAGCAGGCGCTGGTAGTGAAGGTGCAGAAAGCCAGCGCGGCTACCAATGCATATCGGCGCCAGCGCGAGCGGGGGTGGCCAACCTTGGTCACGGTCATTTCAACGCCCGGGATGTTGGTCTCCCCTCTTCTGCCGACACCTTACGGCTTTCGGTCCACCGGCTCAACGCAGTTTGCCGCAGTGGAGCGTCGCTCCGGCGATCAGCAGGCGTGCATGCGTGCACGGTCTCGGTCGGCAACAGTGTCATCCAAGGCAGCTGCGTGCTGTTCAAACTGGTCGCTACGGTTGTGCGCGGCTTGGCGGAACGGGTGCGATCGCCAACGGTCGGCCCTTTTCGAGCACGCCCGCCAGCACCGCGGCGTCCAACCAGGGCTGCAAGACAGCGACCAATTCGGCGAACACCGGGTCGGTCAAAACCGAAGGTGTCTTCGCCTGCGCGAGCCCAAGCGTGCGCCGGACACGCGTTTCGAGCGACGGCTGCGGCCAATACTCGTAGCGGATCGGCACGTCTTCGTCGTCGATCGCCGCCTTGTTCTTCAGCGCCGTCAGTGTCGTCTCGATGCCCCCGATCTCGTCGATCAAGCCATATCGCAGCGCTTCGCTCCCAAGCCAGATTCGCCCTTCCGCCAGCGTCAGCAGACGCGCGTGGTCGATCTTCCGCCGGGTCTTCACACGCGTCAGGAACAGCCCGTAAAAACCCTTGAGCGTTTTGCGCATCAACGCGATTTCGCGCGGCGTCCAGGGTCGGTTGGTCGACGTGAAGCTGGGCATCGGTCCGGCGCCAACCCGCGTGATGCCGACACCGAGCTTGCGCCAGAGTCCCGAAACGTCCGGCTTGATGGTGAAGATACCGATCGATCCCGTGACAGTGGACGCGTCTGCGAAGACCCGATCGCCCGCGATCGCCGTCCAATAGCCACCACTCGCCGCGACGGAGCCCATGGACGCGAACACCGGCTTGCGCTTGGCCGCCTTCCGCATCGCTTTATACATAATGTCGCTGCCCGCAACGCTGCCACCGCCAGAATCCACACGCACCGCGATGGCCTTGATCTCGCTGCGCCCGGTAAGGTTTCGGATTCGCTTGCCGATTTGTGCGCCACCAACCTGTTTGCCGCGCAACGAGCTACTCGATCGTCCGCCGACGATCGTGCCGACCACCGATACCACTGCGATTCGCGGAATGCCGGCCCACGACGACGGCCGTCGCGGTGTATCGGAGGCGCGGCGCAGCGAGGTTCGGGGCGGCAGAAGCTTCCAGTTTCGTAGCTTCTTCTCGAACTGCTCACCGCTGCCCACTGCGTCGATGAATCCGGCCTTCAGTGCAGCCTTGGGATACGCCGCGCCTTGCAGCAACCTGGCCTCAACCTCGGTCGTCGTCATTTGCCGGCCCAATGCGACGGCCTCCGCGACCATGCGCCATCGCTTGTTGACGAGGCGCTGCAGCGTGGTTCGGAATTGTTTGCTCAGCTCGGTGCGCGTGAACTGCTCCGGCGCGCTCTTGTGATCGCCGAAACGCACCGCCTGGACTTGGATTCCGAGCCGAGCGATCGCCTCTTTCAACCCCATGAACGACGTCCCGACACCGTGCATCGAGAGCACGCCATACTCGGGCAACCCGATCTTGTCGCACGCCGCCGCGACCGTGTATCCGCGCGTGCCGAGGCTGTCCGCGTACATCGCGATCTTCTTACCCAGGCCGCGCGTCTTCAGGATCCAGGCGCGAAGCTCTTCCACTTGCGCCCACGTCAGCCGCATTCCCTCGGCCTTGATGACGATGAGCTTGACGCCGCGGCGCTCGCTCAGGCGATGCAGTTTGAGCAGCTGTTCGGTGAAGTGGCGTCGGTCACCTTCCTCTGAGAATCCGCCACGAAACCGCACGATCACGGCGGTCGGGCCTTCGCTTCCGAACGCATGCGGACGGTCGCCCGATAAGCGCGCGCCCAGCTGGATGCCGCCGCCGCCACCTTTCACTTGCGACTCGGTGCCGAGCAGCGACAGATCGCCGCCCCAGGTACCGAAGCCAAGATTGACCAACAGCGACGTGCGCTGATCGCTGTTGCCACTCAGCCCCGTGGTGCGATTCTGCGAGGCGTTGCGATGTTCGAGCATCACCGAGAGCCCATCGACGATGCGCGACGCGAGAGACCATGTGACGTCGCCGAGGGTGTCCCCAGCGGGCCAATCTGCGTCCCAGGCGATCGTCAAACGGTCACTACCCGCGAATGGGCGCACCGCGAATCCAAGGCCCCAGCGGGTGTGAGGAAAGCCTGCGATGCGTCGGCCGTCGCCGAAGCTGCCAAACGCCAATCCGGTTGCACGTGCGCCGAGCGAAACCCATGACCATGGCCGGTACAGCGCGCCGAGATCGATCGAGAGTGGGGACGCTGTGTCCACTTCTCCGGAGGCGTGCACACGCAGCGCATATCCAAACCGGAGCGAATCCGTCAGCCGCCAACCGCCGGCGACAGAGAACCGATTGAGCGCGGTGCCGGTGCCGTTGTCGCCGGGTTCCCCAAGGCCGTGATTGACCCGCTCCCACGCGACTGCCCAGGCCGACTCGACGTCTGAGCTCGCAAAGAAGATGCCGAGACCGTTGCCTTTCTGCCCGCCGACGAAGCCGCCGCCACCGCTGAGCTGCAACCGTGTCTCCCAGCTCCACAGGTCGGTAAGCCCCGCAGGATTTGTCGAAGCGGACAGAGCACCGCGCGGATTCGCCAGCGATTGTCCGGTGAACGCGACGCCGGCATCACGGCGAAATGACTGCGCTTGCGTAGGTGACGCAGTGGCCAAGAGCGACGCTGCGACGACAAAACTCGCGACTCCACACAGCCCGCGACCGCCAGCAAGAGGCTTCCTGGCCGACGACTTCATGGGCGGCTCCGTGGGCGGACCGGCGATTGGGAATGGGCGTTGTGCCCAAGGCGAATCAGCGGACGTGCGTCATCGCCATCAGCTTGAAATCATCCGGCCCGTCGCGGCGCAGTAGCAAGCGGTAACTGCTCACGCCGTGGCACTTGGTGCTGATTTTGAACAGGTTGCCGGCAGGAAGCACGGTGTACATCGTGCACGCCAGCGACTTCTTGCCGGCGCGCGATGCCATCAACTTCTGCGAATACGCGGCCTCTTGGGCGGCGTCGAGACGCAGGTAAGCGCCGCCGTGAATCCGGAAAAGGCTGGGAATCAGCGTCGCGATCTCGGAGTGCACCTCCGCCGGACCGAAGTCGCGAATGTAGCTGCCAAGGTCGCCGGTCTTGAGCGACGCACACGCGCTCGTCGGGGGGAGATCGACCTTGATCTGCAGCTTCGGGCTCTTGGTGCGGATGTCGAAATAGATGCGCTCTGTGTCGAGCATCTGGCAGATCTTGCTGACGTTTCCGCTCGACATGTATTTGCTGAACATCAGGAACGCGCGCGCCACTTCGCTCGCCACTTTCGGGTCGCCATTGTTCGCCCGGGGCGCCGCTACAGTCGCACCCGCGCCGGCCGTCGTCGTGGTCCTGGTCGAGGTGGTGGTCGCAGCAGTCGTGCGGGTTGGTTTCGCGGTCGGTGCAGGCCTGGCGGCACGGCGCGACCGGGAAGGCTTCTTTGTCGTCGTGGCGGCGGCCGGCTTCGTCGTGGTCGTTCGGGCGACGCGGGTGCGGCGGCCGCGACGACGTCGTTTCTTCGGGGCGACTTCTTTGGGCGCATCCGCTGTGCGAACGCATCGGGCGGTGAAATCGTGCTCGACCGATTCCTTGGTCGCAGGTTGTGCCTTCGCGGGGGCCGCTCCCTGCACCTGCGCAGTGACACGCTTGCGGGGCTTGCGGCGACGAACCTTCTTGACGACTTTGCGCTCCTTCGACGCGATTCCGACGACCGCGTCGCAGCCGTACTTGGCGGCGCTTGCTTTGAATGAATCTTGCGCCGCAGCGGTGTGGTCGCCCGCGCCTGCCAGCGTCAGCTTGAGCACACCGATTTCTTCGACGGGCTGGGTCAATCCGGCGTCGCTCGCGACGACCTTGACCGGCGTGCCGAGGGGCAATGCGCGGTACCTCTTGGCGGTGGCGTTGCGCTCAAACTGCACGCCTCCACAGGCGCTTGCGAGCATCGCGATCGCCGCAACCGCAAAAACGTTGCGGACGGTCAGCAAGCCGGGCGTCGGGCGGGCGTTGTTGGGAACAACGTTGGTGCGAGCGTCGATCATGAAATCCTCGTCTCCGTAGATTCCTCGTTCCGAAGCACGTCCTCTCGGCGGCTGTTCGATGGCGTATGTCCGCGTTCCGCCGGGAAAAACGGGCCGGAAATGTGCGCGCGTGCCGCGTCAAAGTCAACCGGAAACACGCCCCCGCGAACGAATGAGGTCGCGGTCGCGGAGATTATGTCTTGAGCAAATGCTCGAGCACATTGGCGGTCAGCGATTCGCCATCGTGCACGCCGGCCACCGAATGCTGTGCCGCGTCGGTTCGTCGATCGCCAAGAGTCGCGCGGCGCCGTTCGTACAGATCGCTGACCTGCGCACGCCAGTACTCCGGATGCCCCTGAACGGTCGCGATCTGGCCGGGGACGATCATACCTTGTTGGGCGCAAAACTCGCCCTCGAGCCAGTGCAACGCGCCTTCGGGTAGCGATGTCACCTCGTCCTGGTGGCTCATGATGAGCCGCACGGAACGGCCGTTCTCGGGCATCGAGTCGAATGTTTCGCCACCACGGCCCAGCGCGATCCGTTCGCGCATGCCAACGATGCCGATTTCCCAGTCTGCGGCGCGCGCCGTCTGCCCGCCGAGCGCATGACAGATGACCTGGTGGCCAAAACAGATGCCAAACATGCGTTCGCCGCGCGCGGCCGCGTCTCCGAGCCAATCGCGCAACCGGGCGATCCAGGGCTCGCTTGAAAAGGGCTCGGCCGCGCTCCCCGTGATGACGTAGAGATCTGTCCCGTCCGGCGTCGGCGGCGTTTGCACGCGCACATCGACAACATTGATCAATAGCGCCAGTCCGGTCTTCACGCTGACTTGCCGCAAGTGCTTGGTGACCTGCTGATGCACATCTCCGTGGCGGCCGCGATCGGGTTGGGGGACATCGTCGCATTGCAGGATGGTGACGCGCCGGGACATGGTGTCATTCATGAGCGCAGGATCGCATATCCCCATTTCGCGTCCAAAACCGTGGCACTGAACGCCACACCACGGATTGCTCTCCGGTCGCCGCGTGCTGTTTTGACTTGGCTGCGACCGCGCTACCTGCTACCTCGTGGCGCCGAACTCCGGGGGCCCCATGAACGCACAGAGCAACCAACTGGACACGGTTCGGTCCGTTTTCGAGGCGCGACGCACCCGACTGATGGATGCGGCGGGCGACGACGCGGTGCTCGTCATTCCGAGCGCGACGATGCTGGTTCGCAACAGCGACGTTGAGCACGATTTCCGCCAAAACAGTGACTTCTACTACCTGACCGGATTCGACGAGCCTGACGCCATCGCCGTCCTCCGGCCCGGTCACGAGACGCCATTCGTCCTCTTCGTGCGACCGCGCGACAAGAAGGCGGAGACTTGGACCGGCCGTCGCGCCGGCGTTGAAGGTGCAAAGAACCGCTACGGCGCGGACGAAGCGTTCAAGATCGATGAGCTCGACGCCAAACTCCCCGCCCTGCTCGAGGGCCGCGAACGTCTCGGGTACACATGGGGCAGCAACGCGGCGCTCGACAAGTCCGTCGTCGGGGCGGCGCGCCTGCACCGCACCAAACCGCGCATTGCACGCGTCGGTCCAGACATCACGTTCGACACCGAGGCGATCCTGCACGAGACGCGCCTGCGCAAGTCCGAAATCGAGCTGGGCATCCTTCGCCGCAGCGCCGCCATCACAGTGGAAGGCCACCACGAGGCCATGCGTCTGGCGCGGCCAGGCGCTTGGGAATACGAGCTGCAGGCGGGGCTCGAATACGTTTTCGCTGCGATGGGCGCCACGCGAGTCGGCTACAGCAGCATCGTCGCAGCGGGCGATAACGCGACGATTCTGCACTACAACACCAACCGGATGACCATCGGCGACGACGACCTGATCCTCATCGACGCGGGCGCCGAGCTGAACTACTACACGACCGATGTAACCCGCACGTTCCCGGCCAACGGCCGCTTCACGCCCGCCCAACGCGACGTGTACGAAGTCGTCCTCGCGGCGCAACTCGCGTCGATACAAGCGTGCGTTCCCGGCCGTCCCTACAAGGACAGCCACGACGTCTCCGTGCGCGTCTTGACCGAGGGCATGGTGAGCCTCGGCCTTCTCGAAGGCGACATTGACGAGCTGATTACCAAGGAAACGTACAAGCGCTACTACATGCACCGAACCGGCCACTGGCTGGGCATGGATGTCCACGATGTCGGCGCGTACAACGTCGCCGGCGGCCCTCGCGCGTACGAACCTGGCATGGTCACCACGATCGAACCCGGCCTCTACATCCCGGCAGACGACGAAGACGTCCCCGAGGCGTTGCGCGGGATCGGCGTGCGCATCGAAGACGATGTGCTCATCACCGAGACGGGGCACGAGAACCTGACCGCGGGATGCGTGAAGACGGTTGAAGAGGTCGAGGCGATGGTGTCCGCCGACCCGCGCTGGGTCCGACCCGTGTCCGGCTGACGAAGTTGCGTTTGAGGCGGTCGAATTCTGGACGCCTCGCGCCCCGAGTTTAGCCTTGACGACGCTCGCCCGGCAGCCGCCGGCGCACGGATCGACGTCATGGCCAACGGCAAGACTGAAACGCTCGGACGCTTCGTCATCAGCGACCGCATCGCGGCCGGCGGGATGGCGAGCGTTTATGTCGCGAACGCGCCGGTCGGCGACCGCTTGAGCGACGTTCCACTCGCGCTCAAGGTCTTGCACGACCATTTGGCGGAGCGGTCAGATTTCGTCCGCATGTTCTACGACGAGGGCCGCATCGCGAGCCGGATGGCCCACCCCGCAGTCGTCAAGGTGTTCGAGGTTGGCGAGGCCGAGGGGCGTCACTACATCGCGATGGAACGCGTTGAGGGCTACAACCTCGCGCAAATCCTCTCGGCCCACCGGCGGGCCGGCAAGAATGTCGGCAAAGCCGCGGTGTTCTCGATCCTGCGGCAGTCGCTCGGCGCCCTCGCCTATGTCCACGCGTTCTCCGACAAGCGCGGCCGCAAGATGGGCATCGTCCATCGCGACATCAGCCCCCAAAACCTGCTGATTGGGCGCGACGAGAAGGTCCGAATCACCGACTTCGGCATCGCGCGCGGCGGTCACCGGGCCGAACACACCGCTACCGGGACCATCAAGGGAAAGCTGCATTACATGGCGCCTGAGCAGGCTGCGGGAGGACGCGTCGACGCGCGCGCAGACCTCTACGCACTTGGTGCCGTTGCCTTCGAGCTCCTGACCAGTCAGCCGCTGCACGGCGCGGACGTGACCGCGGAGCTGCAACGTCGTGCCGCCAGCGGAGCGATCGACTTTGATCGCCAGCAGTTCAAGAAGCTCCCGCCCGATATGCGGCGGTGGCTCCGAACGGCCCTCGGCACAGATCCGCAGCAACGATTCCGCAACGCAGGCGAGATGCTGCAGGCGATGGAGAAGCTGAAGTCGACAAGTCGCGCCTCGTTCAAGCCCGGCACGCTCGCGCGCTTGATCAAGCTCGCAGACAACGACGATCCGAACTCCGAGCCACAGTTCTTGTTCAGCGAAGCGGAGATGGCCACGACATCGCGCAGTCACAGTCGCAAAACCGCGCGCGCCCGGACGCCGCAGCGAGCCATGTCGCGCGCCTTCCTCGGCGCCGATGCGGTATCTCGAACCGGCCTGGAACCATCGCGCCGGCTCGATGAAACCATGGGTACGCCGCGGTCCTGGGAGACCCCGCCACCGGTGCCAGCAAGCCCGTCCAAGAGCCGAGTCTCCAGTCAGCGGAAAGGGTCGAGTGGGACGGTGCGCGGCGCCCGAAGTCGCAGTTCCCAGCGGGCGCGTATGTTGCCGGTCGAGCACGCGGTCGAGGCCAAACCACGCAAGCGGCGACGACGAGCGGCCAAATCATCCACCGGCATCGACATCAACGACGAAGCGGCGCGGGTTTCAGCCGTGGTTTCGTTGCGCAGCAAGGGTGGCGACGCCGAGCAAGCCGAGGCGGTTGCCGACGACGCAGCGAAGCGACGCGCGACCCGGTCGCGGAAGAAGTCGGCCGCCGCGACCAAGTCAGCGAACAAATCAGAGAAGAAGCCCGACACCAAGACGACAGACGCCAAGAAGCCAGGCACACGCACGCGTCGGCGCACGATGATCAAGCGCAGCGAAATGGATGAACAACGCGGTCTGGCGATGGCGAGCTTCGCGATGTGGTCGGCAGTGGCGCTGTTGCTGTTTGCGATGCTGCTCGAGAGCTGGAACGCGCAGATCACGTTCCCCACGGTCGATGAACAGACGTTTGCCGCGTGGTTCACCGATGCGCCGATCGAAGTGGCCGCCGAGAAGCCGCAAGTCATTCGGGACAAGGCCAATGCGCGGGCGCGCTCGCAAGCTGGATCCGATCGCGAGAAATGGAGCGCGCCGCTGCCCGAAGTCCGAAATGATCGCTTCTTGCCGCGCGACCGACCGCTGCCGCAACCCAAGCCGGCCGCGCGACCGGAGCGCTCCGATCAGGGCACGACCAGGCACGACTGAACGGGTTGCCAGCCCCTAAACGCCACGGTAGGTTCCGCCGCTTCGTGGCCCCGGCCACAGACGATGGAACCGACGATGAGCACCGACAGCACCCCCACCACAGACACCGACGCGCCCGTCGAAGAGACCGTCGCCGCGACAGAGTCGACCGAAGCCGCCGAGTCGACCGAAGCCGCCGATGCAACGACAGAAGAGACGCCGGCTGAAGTCGCGCCCGCCGCCGAGAGCGAGCAACCAGCGACGGTTGCCGCGGCGGAAGCTGCCACC
>Ga0209992_10000236_pt1 | contig 78692 bp, 76 predicted proteins | sample 2SBtaG_2_FD_182564 | JGI IMG/M metagenome (GOLD analysis project Ga0209992, IMG submission 182564) | Deep subsurface microbial communities from Kolumbo volcano to uncover new lineages of life (NeLLi) - 2SBTROV12_ACTIVE470 metaG (SPAdes)... | ecosystem: Environmental > Aquatic > Marine >... | reverse complement strand
CACTTTGCTGCCAAGCCTTCACATGCGCCTGCTTTTCTTTTGACAACATCTCCTTTTCTCCTATTCAAAAACCACGGAGAATATCAGTTCACAACTATTTCTATAGATGGTACGGACGGACGCTTACGAAATTCGGTTATCCTAGCTATCACATCCGAGCCTGTTAGTCCAAAGCGGTAATGTCTCCTTTGTCCCAAGCTAAAATGTCTGCTTTTGAATTCAGGAGTAGGCGTGACAAAGGAATATATAACGATGAGTCAACAAGAAGTCGATCAGTTGGAAATCATCCAGGCGACTGTAAGCAAGCAAATCCGCCAGGTTGATGCAAGTTGGCAATTGGGATTGAGTACGAGACAGATCAAGCGGCGGGTGCGGCCGGGTTAGTGTTGACACATCACAATAAGTCGTGGATAAGCCCTGGGGCTCTGTGGACAAGCCGATGGACAACCCAAAAGCGGGTTGTCCACAGCTTGACCCACAGGCCGACCACCGTTTACCCACAACCGGTTATTTTGATACAACAATCATTCTTTAACCTCCCCTCTTCTGTTAACCCAAGGGGACATTTCTGAATTGTAGAAAAGGGGACATTTCTGCTTTGGGTTGACATTAGGGGTCTCTTCCCGTGTTTATCGTGTTATATACGGGGTTTATATAGGGCGCATTTGTAGTGAGGTAAATTGCTTTTGCACTGAATTAAATATAGGGTTTTGCTTTGAAGAAATAAGGGGAGGTAAGTGCATCGGTCGTGATTCGGGCATAATTTCAGATAGATTTACCGCTAAGAATGTAGGCAAAGGCAATAACCTGCGCAACCGCCTTATACAATTCTTGAGGGACCTCATTATTAAGCGGAATCGTCGCCAAGAGTTTTGCCAATTCCGGGTCTGTTTGTAGCGGGATATCATTTTCTGCCGCCGTTTTCATAATTTGCTGGGCAACGTCGCCGCGTCCCTTTGCAGTTACGCGTGGTGCGTTGTTGCCGTCATAATGCAGTGCGATGGCTATGTCCGGAGGGTTAATCAAATCATTCATGCTTTTTCATCCAAGATCCGAGTGGCTAATGTTGGTGAATTTTCATTGTCGAACTGGCCCTGTCTTGATCCCAATTCGCCGGTTTGGAGTCCCATCGACTGAAGTTGTTCGCGCAGTAAGGCTATATTATTTTGAATTAATTGGTTGGTGTCCTCGTGTGTCGCACGAAAATATGCATTGACACCTTGTTCGGTCACCGTAATCTTAGCTTGGATCATTCCAAGTTTTGGTGGTTGTAATTCGATAAACACTGACCATTGCTGTGATTCGGGGTTGTTGTTGTGTCTTTGTTCCCGGTCGATAATTAATTTGACGGATGAGGCTTGTTGATCCTCCATAAAAGGTATTTCAAGATTCCATGATTGTTTGGTTCGCGAGTCTTCGGGTAGTGAAGTCAGTTGATCGAGTACTATCTTGCTTAGCACTCCTTTTACTTGTTCTTCCAGAGTTTTTTGCGGTTGTGGATTTTGAATTGATGATTCGGGTTTAGTAGGGAGTTTACGAGTTTTCGATTTTGCGCTGTTGATCTCTGTCGGTCCCAAACGATCGAGCAATCGAAGAATCTTGGTTTTCATGTCAGCGTTTAGCGACGGATCCGAACCCCCAGCCAGTGCCAACAATTTTGCTTCCAGAAAAATGCCGGAATTTTCTATCGCACGCTTCAATCCGGGTGCGGTTGAGAGATCAGAGGTGTGCGGAAGAGTTTGCAGTACACTATTTGCAAGTTTTCGAACGGGTTCTGATACTGGTGAATCCTGCGGCGTTGTTTTTAAGATTGAAATCAATTTTTCGGATAGATCAATTGGACTTTTTTGTGTTCCTATACTAGCTCGGGCCGCGTTACTTATGGACTCATTCGACAGGTTTACGGTCCGAATCTTGAGCTGCGGAACATCGCCGTCTTTTATAACTTCAAGATTAAGACTTCGTCCCTGAGTTAATGGCATATTTGACTGTGCTAGGACTAATCTACCGGCTATCTGAAGTTGTATTTGCCCAGTCTCAGGGAACATCTTGATTACTGTTCCCTGAATGACTTGCCCAACTTTAAGATTAAGTTGTTGGGCGGCAACAGTCGGCCGGGTAGCAAGATTTGCCGGCGCAATTGACGGTTTGATTTCCAAATTCTGAGATCGCAGGATGTTAGTTGGTTAACATGCGTTGGATTTGCCAGATTTCGTCCTTCGCCGTTTCCAAAATATTCATACTCAAATCAGCGTCTAATCGCCCCGTTACTAATTTATCGTAAGCAGGGATGGTATCCATGCGCGGGTATTTATGAATACTGACTTCGCCGATAAAGCTGTGGAGTTGAGATACGATAACAAGATCTGTGTAATCGGGTTCGTCTTTGTCGTTTCTATGCCAATTTTCGGCATTGAGGATTATGTCCTCAAAATCCGATGGGAAGTTCCACTTGCGAACGATCATCGATCCAAGTTCTCCCCGAAAATCTTTTATTGTTCGGTCAAGGTGCTCCGGATTTGACGCCAACTCCGGATGATTATCGGCCAATGTTAAGATAGGCACGATTCCGATGTCATGGATCAATCCTGCAAGCATTGCTCTGTCCGGGTCGAAGCCAGGTGTTTTGTGGGCGAGTACCGCGCAAATGGATGCGACATAACTGCTGTGCGCCCAGAGTTCATGCATTCTGTTGCGAATAAACTTGGTTTTGGCTTTAAAGACGGTTTTTAGTGAAAAACTGGTAATTAAATCTTGAGCTGCTCGCAGCCCTAATCTCGTAAGTGCCTCGGGACAGCTTTCGATTTTACGTCTCCCGATATACAGCGGACTATTGGAAATATGAATCAATCGGGCGGTTATCGCAGGGTCCATCTGCACGACCTTGGCTATTTTTATGTTGTTCGCGGTATGGTCATTGATTGCTCTGCGAATTTTCATCGCGACGTCGGGAATAGTCGGCAGTTTTAATTTTTCTTTTTGTATGGCTTTTTGGCATTCCCGATAAAGCGGGTTATCCGGCTGAGCGCTATTTTCTTGCAATTCCTTTGCAATTTCCGAGTTTTGACCAAGCATGTTCTAATAATAATTTCTATCGAATTCTCTAAATCACGTATCCGGTCGGTTAGCCGAATTGGCATAGCGGACTGCTTGACAATTTGTTTGAGTCAGCCGAGAAATTTAAGCCATAGAATTAATTTTAGTTTAAAATTATCCAATTCGCTGGTGGATAGAGTCTCTATCGGGGGGAAGACGACAAGCGAGTTATCCGTTCAGAAGGATCCACGCTAGGACTGATAAAACTGGGATTTCAAATAGTGGCTTGAAAGTTATTTTGCCGGGGCCTGATCGTTGTAATAATCCTAGTTCTACCGCCTGTTAGAGCGTATTGAATTTGAATAGAGTAATAATGGCGTATTTTGTTGACTGCTGACTCTACAGAACTTCTGAATCCGTCACGCAAAATTGAGAAGTGAGAAATGTCTGGAAATACGATCGGAAAAATTTTTGCAGTGACTTCATTTGGGGAAAGTCACGGTGAAGCGATTGGGTGTATAGTCGATGGTTGTCCCCCGGGTTTGGAATTGAGCGAAGCTGATATGCAGCTGGATCTAGACCGCAGACGTCCTGGAAAATCGCGACATACCACCCAACGTCGTGAAGCGGATCAGGTAAAAATCTTATCCGGTGTGTTTAACGGAAAAACGACCGGTACGCCAATCGGTTTGATCATTGAAAATACCGACCAACGTTCCAAGGATTACTCGAATATTGCCGATCGATTTCGCCCAGGGCATGCAGACTATACCTATCAACAAAAATATGGGTTTCGAGATTACCGTGGTGGCGGACGGTCTTCGGCCCGCGAAACGGCAATGCGCGTTGCTGCCGGCGCGATCGCAAAAAAATTTTTGCGATCGCTGGAAGGAATTGAAGTACGAGGTTATTTGGCGCAGTTGGGTCCAATACGCCTGCAATTGAAAGATTGGGGCGAGGTCAACGAAAATCCATTTTTCTGCCCGGACCCGTCCAAATTATCTGATTTGGAAGCGTACATGGATGCTTTACGCAAAGAGGGTAATTCTATTGGTGCTCGAATCAATGTGCAGGCCGAAGGTGTACCTCCCGGATTGGGAGAACCCATCTTTGACCGGTTGGATGCGGATCTGGCGCACGCATTGATGAGTATTAATGCGGTAAAGGGTGTCGAGATTGGCGGGGGGTTTTCATGCGTCGAAAGCAAGGGAACGGAATTTAGAGATGAAATGCATCCGGATGGATTTCGCAGTAATCACGCCGGCGGTGTGTTGGGTGGTATTTCGAGCGGTCAAACCGTATTTGCCAGCCTTGCATTGAAACCGACATCCAGCTTGAGATTGTCTGGCGATAGCGTCAACCTGGAAGGAAAACCGGTAGAAGTGATGACCAAGGGGCGTCACGATCCCTGCGTTGGTATTCGCGCAACACCGATTGCTGAAGCGATGATGGCCATTGTGCTGTTTGATCATTATTTACGCAATAGAGCGCAAAACCACGGTGTAGACTTCCCGCTATCACCGATTCCCGCAGGACGAGATTGATAATCGCGAAATTTTAAAAACATCTTCGGCGAATGAGTTGCTAATCATTTGACCATCGTGCTTTGCTAGCCGTACCTGTTCTATAGTTAAGCGAAGCTATTTGCAGGGTCTGTCCGGATTACTCCAAATCTATTTGTATTTTCAATGCAAGAACTAAACTAGCTTGGTCAACACTGTTCCGTACTGGCGATTGTCCGCCTTTTATTTTGTATATTTCGCAGCCCTGGGTAGTTTTTTGCCATATTGGGGGTTGTATTTGGAATCATTGGGTTTTTCCGCGCATCAGATTGGTGTTTTAATGGCGGTACTAGTGGGTACGAAGGTGATTGCTCCGAACCTTTGGGGATGGATCGCGGACCGTAGCGGAAAAACGAATTCAATAATTCGAATCGCATCGTTGGTTGCAGCGGTAACGTTTTGCGGAGTATTGTTGGGAACCGGTTATTCGTGGTTGATTCTCGTTACACTGGTATTTAGCTTTTTTTGGAACGCCGCCCTGCCTCAATTTGAGGTTCTTACGCTGGCTTTTCTCGAGGATGATCCGCATCGATACAGCAGAGTCCGAATGTGGGGTTCTATCGGGTTTATCGTTGCTGTAATGTTGGTTGGCATGATATTGGATTACCAAGAGCTCCTTCTGTTGCCCTGGATAATAATCGCACTATTCTTTGTTATCTGGTTGACTAGTTTGAGCGTTCCGGATATTCGGTCATCGCGGAGTACAGACGAAGTTGCAAGCATCTCGCGAATCGTGTTAAAGCCTGAGGTCTTAGCGTTTTTGGTGGTCGTTTGCCTGGCTCAAGCGGCGCACGGACCGTATTACGTGTTTTATTCTATCTATTTGGAAAATCATGGTTATTCGGGTACGGAGACCGGCATGCTATGGTCGACGGGTGTAATTGCGGAAGTCGCGCTGTTTTTTTATATGCACCGTATTTTGAAAATAATTAGTCTAAGACGTATTTTAATGTTTAGTGTGCTTATGGGTTCGATTCGCTGGATGGTATTGGGTTGTTGTGTGGATAATCCTGGGTTGATTGTGTTCGCACAATTACTGCATGCTGCAACGTTTGGTTCGACCCATGTTGCGGCGATACACTTCGTCCATCGATATTTTTATGGGGTCAATAAGGGGCGGGGACAGGCTTTATACAGTAGCATGAGCTTTGGTTTGGGTGGGATGATTGGTGCCTACGCTAGTGGAGAATTTTGGAGCCGTTACAATGCCGCAACGGTATATTATATGTCCTCCGTTTTGTGTATTTTAGCATTTATCATAGCGTGGCGCTGGTTGAAGAAAGATTTTTATTCTGAAACGGAATCATTTGCGACCGAGATAATCGAAGAGGAATTCTAATCAAACTTCTGAAACCAACACGAATGCAAATGATCGGAGTATCGAAGATACATTCTGCTATCAGATGGTCTAAAATCAAACGGGATTGACAGGACGAAATGAGGGGTAGGTGCTGTGTTTGAATTGATTAAGAGCGGTGGGGTTTTATTATGGCCAATTATAATTTGCTCCGTTCTCGCGATGGGCATTGTTTGTGAGAGATTTTGGTCGTTAAGAACGGGTCGGGTCATTCCTCATCAACTTGTACCGCAAGTCTGGAATCTTTACCGGGAAAAGAAACTGGATAGTACTCGATTACGCGTATTAAGCCGTAGTTCTATGCTCGGCGCAATATTAGCTGCCGGTTTGGTCAATCATAGACACGGTCGCGATGTAATGAAGGATAGTATTGAAGAAGCGGGCCGTCAGGTTGTACATGAGTTGGGACGGTTTTTGAATACCCTGGGAACCATAGCTTCGGTAACACCGTTGTTGGGATTACTCGGTACCGTGGTCGGTATGATCAAAGTTTTTACCGCGATCATGAGTGGTGGTGTAGGTGATCCGACTATTCTTGCAGGGGGGATTTCAGAAGCTTTGATCACAACGGCCGCGGGTCTGTCGGTTGCCATTCCAAGTTTGATGTTCCATCGCTATTTTGAGGGGCGGGTTGTCGAATTGGTGCTCAAAATGGAAGAGGAAGCGCTAAAGTTGGTTGAGATTCTACACGGTGACCGTGAGGATGATCTAACATGAATTTTCGGCGGCAACGACGGGAAAAACTTGAAATCAGCATTACCCCAATGATCGACATAGTATTCCTGTTGTTGATATTTTTTATGGTTACGACGACCTTTAATCGGCAAACTGAATTACAAATACAATTACCTGAAGCGGAAGGACAGGAACAGAAACGCAAGGATGTGATAGAAATAGCAATCGACGCGAAGGGCCAGTATTACGTCAATCAACACCAAGTCGTCAATCAAAAACTTGAGACATTAAAAAAGGCCATACTGCAAGCTGCGGGTAATACGAAAAAACTTCCATTAGTAATTGCGGCAGATGAAAACACACCGCATCAATATGTGATCAGCGTGTTGGACGTTGCCAAACAATTGCAATTTATCCATATCACTTTCGCCACTGAAACGTCCCAGGGATCAGAATAATTAAGCCGTAATTCTTGTTCAAATCGCGATAGCGGTTGGTTTGCTGTTAAGTTTTACAAAACTGGACGATTGGATTTAATTATCTTGAAAATCAGATTTACTGACTGGCTAGTTAGTCACTGGTACAACGAGAAATCGCCGCTTCGTCTGTTAAAACCCTTGGGTTTGCCTTTTCTTTGGATTGGTATGCTTCGCCGGTGGATTTATCTTTGTGGTATTGGAAGTCCGATCAAATTGCAGGTACCTGTAATCGTTGTTGGAAATATAAGCGTCGGCGGTACTGGCAAAACTCCGATGGTTATTTGGCTGATGCAAAAATTGCGCGCCGAAGGATGGAAACCGGGTATAGTCAGCAGAGGCTATGGCGGTACAAAGATAGACCGGCCACAATGGGTGGGAAAGCAAAGTAACCCGAGTGAGGTTGGTGATGAACCCGTACTGATGGCAATTCGGACAGGGTGCCCAATCGCGGTCGGATCGAACCGTGTCCTAGCGGCGCAGATGATTCTGGATAATTCGGACTGTAACCTGATAGTATCCGATGATGGATTGCAGCACTACCGTATGGATCGAGATATTGAAATTGCGGTGATCGATGGACAACGGCGTTTTGGAAATGGTTGTAGTTTACCGATTGGGCCTTTACGCGAGCCAATCGATCGTTTGAAATCGGTTGATTTGATCGTTAGTAATGGCAGCGCGTCGTCGGGCGAATATTCGATGGAATTGCAGGGTAATACGGCGGTAAACTTGTACGAACCGCGCCGCAAAATACCGTTGGAGCAATTTAGTTCAGATGCGTGCCATGCAGTTGCCGGGATTGGGAATCCGCAGCGATTCTTTAAGCATTTGCGGGCGTTTGGTGTGTCATGCGAAGAGCATGAATATCCTGATCATCATGAATTTTGTTTGGATGATTTTGGATTCGCAGGGTCATCGCCGCTACTGATGACCGAGAAAGACGCGGTAAAATGTAAATCGTTTGCCCAAGCTAATTATTGGTACGTTCCGGTGGATGCTCAACTAGACCAACAATTTTGGTATCGTTTAAAAAACTTATTGGTGAAATTTATTGATGGATAGAAAATTATTGGATATTTTGGTTTGTCCTATTTGCAAGAGTAAATTGGTGTATAAAAGGGAAGAACAAGAGCTGATATGCAAAGCGGATCGCCTTGCTTACCCCATTCGTGATGAAATTCCAGTGATGTTAGAGGACGAAGCGCGTCGCTTGTCGCTGGAGGAATACGATGCGCTAACCTAGCCTTGTAGAACCGTAAATGTAGCAATGAAGCCATCGTTCAAGGTGGTTATACCGGCTCGATACGAGTCTAGTCGGTTGCCTGGAAAACCTTTGCGTCTGTTGGCCGGCAAGCCAATGATCCTTCACGTTTGCGATCGGGCGCTTGAGGCGGGCGCTGAAGAGATAATTGTCGCGACAGACGATCACAGAATATTCGATACGGTTGAATCTATTGGTATACAGGCTGTCATGACCGATTCGGATCATAACAACGGTAGCGAACGTATTGCTGAAGTTGCGCGTATCTGCGGGTGGCAAGCAAACGCGATAGTGGTTAATTTGCAAGGTGATGAACCATTGATTCCGGCGTCCGCGATCCAAGATGTGGCAAAGGGCGTTGACTTCGAAACCGGTGTCGAGGTCGCTACCTTGGCAGCTCCGATTTGTGATCCGCACGATGTGTTCAATCCCAACGTTGTAAAAGTGGTTTTAAATTTTCGCGGAATTGCAATGTATTTTAGTCGTGCCGCTATTCCTTGGGATCGGGATCAGTTTGGCGAAGATTCACCGGCGCACGGTTTGCGTGGCGAATACCTGAGGCATATCGGTATGTATGCCTATTCGGTAGGTTTTCTTGAGCGTTATGCAGAATGGAAACCTACACTATTGGAATCGGTCGAATTACTCGAACAATTGCGAATTTTATGGTATGGAGAGCCGCTCAAAGTCAATATAATAGAACAAGCGCCGGAACCAGGTGTCGATATCGAAGATGATCTCAAGCGTGTAGAACGGATTCTAAAGGCACGTCAACAAGGTCACACAAAGGCTTAGAGAAGGAAGTGGTATGGTCAAAGTGTTATTTATCTGTATGGGTAATATCTGTCGTTCACCCATCGCCGAGGGTGTATTCAGGAATAAAGTGCTAAACGCGGGGTTTTCTGACCGGGTTGTGATCGATTCGGCTGGAACGCACGCGTATCATTCCAAAGAGCCTCCCGATATCAGAGCCCAGCGAGTTGCGGCCGAACGAGGAATCGATATTTCTTCGTTGCGGGCGAGAAGCGTGCGGCAAGATGATTTTGCTACGTTTGATCATATTCTGGCGATGGATCAGTTTAACCACAATGAATTGGGGCAGAATTGCCCTTCAGAATTTTTATACAAAATAAAGTATTTGATGGATTATGCGCCGCAGTGGAAAACTCGTGAAGTGCCTGATCCATATTATGGGGGGAGCAACGGCTTTACGCGGGTGATCGATATGGTCGATGATGCCGCAGATGGATTTTTGGATCATTTATGTCGTATGCATCTATAAACGCCGTATAGACTGAAGCTTTGTTAACGTGGGTTGCTAAAATTCTAACATTTACGGTGATGAGGATTTTATTGTCCAGAGTGTTGTTGCTGCTTGGTTTGATGGTGCCTCCTTACGCTAACTGTGCGGAGCAGGGTAAGGGTGTTTCGGGGCAAATTGATCATATTGTTATTGCATGGTTAAAACATACTGGTAATGATTCAGCGCGTCGGCAGTTTGTTGAAGTTACCAAGAGTTTGGCTGATTTGCCAGGTGTGCTGGCCCACGATGTTGGTGTGGTGCTACCCAGTCAGAGGGCGGTAGTCGACAGCAGTTTTGACGTGGCCGCGGTTATCCGGTTTCGGGATAGAGCCTCCTTGATGGCATATTTACGCCATCCAAGGCATAAAAAGGCGGTAGAATATGTATTGAAACCGCTGCTAGATAAGTTGTTGGTGCACGACGTGTATCTAAAATAAAAGGGGACAATAATGGCGATAAACACTCGTCTAATCGACTATACAGATGGTTCGGTAAATCTACAGGGCTATTTCGCTTTTGACGATAGCGTATCCCAACCCTTGCCTATGGTATTGGTCGCGCACGCTTGGGGTGGGCGAGATGAATTCGTTTGCGAAAAAGTTCGGAGACTTGCCGGTATAGGTTACGCGGCGTTCGCCATCGATATGTACGGAAAAGGTGTTTTGGGTGGGGGAGCCGAGGAAAATTCAGCTTTGATGCAGCCCTTTATGGAAAATCGTTCGATGTTGCAGCAACGAATTTTAGCGGGATTACAAGCGGGTAAAGGACTTAGAGAAGTAAATCAGAATAAGATTGTAGCGATGGGGTTTTGTTTTGGAGGATTGTGTGTTCTGGATTTGGCGCGTAGTGGCGCGGACATTGGTGGAGTCGTGAGTTTTCATGGCTTGCTGGTAGCACCGGACATTACACAGGGGGCGGCGATCAAGGCCCGGGTGTTGGTGTTGCATGGGCACGATGATCCAATGGTACCGGCTTCGGATATCACTGCGTTACAGGATGAGTTGAGCCAGGCGGGATGCGATTGGCAATTCCACGTTTACGGAAATACTATGCACGCATTTACAAATCCGGCCGCGAACGATCCAAATTTCGGTACAGTATTTCAGCCCAATGCAGATCGAAGATCTTGGCAGACCTTAGAGAATTTTCTTCATGAAACATTCGCGGTATTTTAGGTTAAACTACGTTTGATCATAGATGTATTATACGATTCTGCTCGGTGGAATACGGCATACAAATAGGATTATAAATTCCTGGAATAATCTTACTGATGCGCTAAGCTGGAGAGATTCAAAGGAAAAATTTAACTTGGAAAATTGCGGTTCACCGCATAGAAACTGACAAATAGATTATAAAGTGACTTACTACGACAATATATTGCACGCGATCAACGGATTGTCAGACCTTAGCTTTTCCGTCCACGGTGGTGGCGACGGTGGTCTGTTGGTGATGTTAGACAACCTGTTAACCTATATTCAAAACGCGAGTTTTTCAGGGGCGGGCGTTAGTCTGTTACCCGGTTTGGCGGACATGGCTAATGTACATCCACTTATCGTGCATTTTCCTATCGCGTTGCTTAGCAGCTTTTTAATATTGGAGATAATCGCGACACTATCAAAAAGTGAGCGAATGCATGTTGCTTCAAGCTGGATGCTTTATGTTGGCACTGTGGGCGCGGCAGCGACTGTAATGGCTGGCTTCATGGCTGCATCGACGGTTCCGCATGGTGGTGCTGCACACGAGATTATCGCCAGTCATAAATCTTTCGGTTTGAGCGTTTTGGTATTGGCGGTAGTATTGACATGTTGGCGGTTATTGTATAAAAAACCGTTATCCGGCATGGCGTCAGTTTTGAATATAATGCTTGCGGTGATTATGGTGGGATTATTGACAAAAGGCGCAGACCTGGGCGGCCAGATGGTCTACAAATACGGGGTTGGCGTAGAGAACATCGAACCACCCGCACAACACGAGCATGCCAAACATGCTCATAGCCATTAAACCAGTGCGTTGTATCGAACCTAAACTGAACTTTAGCTTTGGGGTTATCCTTCGTTGTTTTGCCGATCAAAGAAACCCCATATTTCTTCGATAATATTGATGTCCCTATTATTTGTACCCAAAATTTTGGGCCAGTGAATGTAGGGGTGCGGTAATGTGTGTCCGCCGCCGTGAACCGTAAAAAGGGTGACTTCAGACCGTCCTGGGCTTCTGGCTGTAGTTCGTTCTACCCACGATTTGTCATTTGGGTTAGAGTCCGGATAAGTATAAGTGCTGAGTAAGCCTGAGTGACCCGCAATTTTGCGCCAATACTCAAACGTTTCAACGGTCGATATTACGGTGCCTCTATCGCCGGATCCGAATAAATTTACACGTCCTCCAGCATAGGGGTTGATTGGATCATTTGTTCCATTGACGATCATGACTGAGACCGGCTCGTTACGAGGCGTACAATCCAGATTGTCGTTACCAGGTAGACTGGCAATGGTCGCCGCTATAGCAGTTATCCGGTGGGGTAGTTCCAGCGCGAGTCGGTAACTCATGTGACCCCCATTCGACATCCCCATAGCATAAACACGATGGGGGTTGATTCGGTATTCTTCAGAAAAACGGTTAATCAATGCGTCGATAAATCCGACATCGTCGATGTCTAATTTGTTTGCCGAGTAGGGTCCCGCTCGGCGACAGCCATTCCAATGGTGTTCAAAGCCGTCCGGATAAACTACCAGGAATCCGTTTTGATTGGCCAATTTTTCGAAATTATAACCGGTTGCCCGCCGGGCGCGTTGGCCGTCTCCACCTGAGCCGTGAAATACGATAACCATTGCCGGAGCGATGAAAGTTTTATTGGGTACATAATAGCTATAGCTGCGCCTTAGATTTCCAACTTGAATTACCGCTTTATGTATGCCTGATTCGTTTGACCTATCAGTATTGGCCATAGTTATGGAACTGCCAAGCGTATACAATAAGAAAGCGAAGAACAGGTTGGATTGAAGTTTATCTAGAAACAACACGAGAGATTCCTTTTGGTTTTTGCTGGCGAGCTTGATTCGCTCGAATTACTTAGCGTGCAAAGGAGGGTCTATAAAAAAAGATCATCGATACATTGCATTTGCGAGCTATTTGTAATTAGTATAGAAGAATCTAAGTGAGTGATTTTTCTCAGTGTTATTAGATTATTTTGGGGATCTTTAACTACTACAACTTCAACGCGTGATGTTAGCGGCAGTCTATTGGCGGACTGTAGGTTTGTCTAACGGGCTAAGCTATTTTCCAATACGTTGTGAATTCATTAGTGGATCAAGTTAAAATACCGACCCATTCAGATTTTTGGAATATCCCTATCCCTATGAGGGCATCATTGGATCCAAAAATGTCCAAAACAGAACAGAGCCTTTCCAAAGTTCTATGACAAAATTTATTTTCATCACTGGCGGGGTTGTGTCGTCGTTAGGTAAAGGGATTGCGGCATCGTCATTGGCTGCGATATTGGAAGCCCGTGGGATAAAGGTAACGTTGACCAAATTGGACCCCTATATCAACGTTGACCCCGGAACTATGAGTCCTTTCCAACACGGTGAGGTATTTGTGACCGAGGACGGTGCCGAGACTGATTTGGATTTGGGACACTACGAACGTTTTGTTCATAACACGGTTGCCAAACGCAATAATTGTACGACCGGCCAGATCTATGAGAATGTGTTGCGTAAGGAGCGTCGGGGGGAATATCTAGGCCAAACGATTCAAGTGATCCCGCACATTACAGATGAAATCCAAAAGGTTATCGTCGATAGTGCGGTAGACGCAGAAATTGCATTAATAGAAATTGGCGGTACGGTGGGAGATATTGAGTCGCTGCCGTTTTTAGAAGCCATACGACAAATGAGAATTTCCCTGGGCGAGGATAAATCACTGTTCATCCATTTGACGCTAGTGCCTTATATCCGCAGTGCTAGAGAAATAAAAACAAAACCAACCCAGCATTCGGTGAAGGAGCTACGTACTATAGGTATCCAACCGGATATTCTGATATGCCGGGCGGAGCGACCGATCCCGCAGAGCGAACGTAAAAAAATAGCGATGTTCACGAACGTTAAGGAACATGCGGTTATTTCTGCAGTCGATGCGGATTCTATTTATAGAATCCCAATGTTGTTGCACGAACAAGGTTTGGACGAAATTGTTGTAGAACGACTCAGATTGGATGCGCCACCGGCAGATCTCACCGAATGGCAACAAGTTATTTCAGCGTTTGAAAACCCTCAGCAAGAAGCAACTATAGCTATGGTCGGTAAATACGTTCACCATTCGGACGCGTATAAATCTCTATCTGAGGCACTGGTCCATGCAGGAATACATACCAAAACGAAAGTAACCATACATTATATTGATTCCGAAGTACTGGAAGCTCGTGGGAGCGAAATTCTCGACGATGTTGACGCCATATTGGTACCGGGTGGTTTTGGACAGCGCGGTATCGAAGGCAAAATCGCAGCGGCAAAGTTTGCCCGTGAAAATAAGGTTCCTTACTTGGGTATTTGCCTAGGAATGCAGGTTGCGGTTATCGATTTTGCACGCGATGTGGCCAAAATGGAAGGTGCCCATAGCACAGAGTTTTTGCCCAATACACCGTTCCCCGTTATGGCGCTTATCACTGAGTGGAAAGATCAGAGCGGACAGATCGAACACCGTAGTGAGCGATCCGACAAGGGTGGGACAATGCGATTGGGTGGACAAAAAAGTCGGCTGGTTGCCGACAGTTTAGCGCACAAATTGTACGCTAAGGATGTCGTGACCGAACGGCACCGGCATCGTTATGAATTTAACAACGATTATCTGGACCAGTTGGTTGCGGCTGGATTGCGCATTTCGGGAAAATCGATAGACGGTAGATTGGTTGAAGTTATCGAAATTCCGGATCATCCTTGGTATTTAGCCTGCCAGTTTCACCCAGAGTTTACTTCCACTCCGCGTAATGGACACCCGTTGTTTTCCAGTTTTGTTGGATCGGCGGTTGAATTCCGTTGTCGGCATCAGAAAAGCCAATGAATCTTTGCGGGTTCGATGTCGGTATCAACCGGCCGATTTTTCTAATTGCCGGGCCTTGTGTTATCGAAAGCGAAGAATTGGCTTTGGAGACAGCAAGTCGTTTGAAAGCGATAACCGATAAATTAAGAATCCCTTTCATATATAAGTCCTCCTTCGACAAAGCTAATCGGTCTTCTAGTGAAAGTTTCAGGGGGCCAGGATTGGAAGAAGGCCTGCGAATATTGGAATTGGTTAAACATCAGTGCGGCGTGCCGGTATTGACCGACGTTCATGAAGATACGCCGTTGGACGAAGTCGCAGTCGTGGCCGATGTGATTCAAACCCCTGCGTTTTTATGCAGACAGACCAATTTTATCGAGAAGACTGCGTCTCTTGGACTGCCGGTTAATATTAAGAAAGGACAATTTTTGGCCCCGTGGGATATGCAACAAGTCGTAAATAAAGCGAAAGTTCTGGGGAATGAAAATATAATGGTATGCGAACGTGGGGTGTCTTTTGGATATAATAATTTAGTTTCGGACATGCGGTCATTGGTCGCGATGCGGCAAACCGGCTGCCCGGTTGTTTATGATGCGACCCACTCAGTGCAGTTGCCCGGGGGACAGGGGACCAGTTCTGGTGGACAAAGAGAATATATACCGGCGCTTTCCAGAGCAGCAGTAGCCGCCGGGATTTCAGGATTGTTTATGGAAACCCACCCGACGCCCGATAGCGCGAAAAGTGATGGTCCCAATTCCTGGCCTTTGGCAATGATGGAAAATTTATTACAGACACTAATTGAAATAGATCGGGTCGTTAAATCAAGCGGCTTGATCGAATCGAAAAACTCTTAAATCCTTTAAATTTATACGGTGAGAATATGGCAGAAATTGTAGATGTACGCGCGCGAGAAATTTTAGATTCACGAGGAAATCCGACAGTTGAAGCAGATGTCGTGCTGGCATCCGGCATGGTCGGTAGCGCGATGGTGCCATCGGGTGCATCGACCGGAATAAGAGAGGCGATTGAAATGCGCGACGGTGACCCTGCAAGATACCTGGGAAAAGGTGTTCTCAAAGCGGTCGAAAATGTTTGTGGTGAAATTCGATCAGCAGTGGTGGGTATGGAAGCGGCCAACCAAACTGCGATAGATAACAAGATGCTTGAATTGGATGGGACACCAAACAAAGAGCGGTTGGGTGCGAATGCGATATTGGCCGTATCGATGGCTAATGCGCACGCTGCTGCGAATGAAGGTGATGTTCCGTTGTATACCTATTTGAGCAATGGTGAAGATTTTTTGATGCCGGTTCCGATGATGAATATTATCAACGGTGGTGCGCACGCTGACAATAGTGTTGATTTGCAGGAATTTATGATTCTACCCGTTGGTGCGCCCAATTTCCGCGAGGCGATCCGATATGGTACTGAAGTTTTCCATGCGCTGAAGACAGTGTTATCGAACAGAGGGTTGGCGACCACTGTTGGGGATGAAGGTGGATTTGCGCCGAATCTTCCGTCCAACGAATCGGCTATTGGCGTGATACTCGAAGCTATAGAGAAGGCGGGTTATAGACCTGGAGAGGACGTATACTTGGGGTTGGATGTAGCGAGTTCGGAATTTTGCGAAAACGGTATTTATGATCTTGTTTCAGAAAGCAAAAAATTCAGTTCTGAAGAATTTTGTGACTATTTAACATCTTGGGTTCAGCGCTATCCGATTATTACAATCGAAGATGGCATGGATGAAAGTGATTGGGCGGGCTGGCGTTTGTTGACCGATAGTGTGGGGCAGCGCGTTCAATTGGTCGGTGATGATTTGTTCGTCACTAATCCAGCTATATTGCAAAAAGGTATAGATGAGAATATTGCCAACTCTATCTTGATCAAAGTTAATCAGATTGGCACGCTCAGCGAAACACTACAAGCGATCAGGATGGCACAAGATGCGGGTTACAGTGCAGTGGTTTCACATCGGTCTGGTGAGACTGAAGACGTTACAATTGCAGATCTGTGTGTTGCGACCTGCGCGGGTCAGATAAAGACAGGTTCATTGAGTCGTTCCGATCGTGTGGCCAAATACAACCGCCTGTTGAAGATCGAAGAGCAACTTGGTGATAAAGTCGCGTACGCGGGTCGGTCTGCGTTCAAATATTTGGGGGGATAAATGATTGCCGGTCTGATCTGATTACTGGTTTGGAGAATACCAACCGACTAATACTGGAATTTGATCAATGAAGCTTTTAATCGGAATTTTGGTCGTACTTCTTTGTTTGTTGCAATACCGACTGTGGTACGGTGACGCCAACGTATTCCAAGTTCAGGATTTTGAACGGCAAATTGACGAATTAAAGCAACAGGCCGTGGCGCTTAAGGCCCGCAACGATGTGCTGGAAGCAGAAGTTAAAGATTTAAGAAATGGGATTGAAGCTCTTGAAGAGCGGGCACGGCAAGATTTGGGTATGATCAAAAAGGGTGAAACCTTTTTTCAGATTATCGAGCCACAGGGTGAATAAAGGTTTCATTGGTCCCTAAATAATGAGCGATAGTAATTGTTATTGGGCCGTAGTTCCTGCTGCTGGTGTAGGTAAACGAATGGCCGCGGATCGACCCAAGCAATACCTGAGATTGGGTCAAAAAACGGTGATCGAGCATACGCTTGATCGTTTGATCGAATCGATGGTGTTTAAGCGGGTCATCGTGGCCCTCTCATTGGATGATCCTTACTGGCCGACATTGAGCTATGCCTCAAGCGCAGGCGTAATCAGAGTGCCGGGGGGTAAGGAGCGTGCCGATTCAGTGCTTTCTGCTCTGGATTTCTTGCTGACCATCGCTGGTGAAAATGATTGGGTTTTGGTGCACGATGCGGCGCGTCCGTGTTTGCAGGTCAAGGATATACACGGATTAATTGATTCGGTAAAGCACGATTCCATGGGCGGTATTTTGGCGTTGCCACTGCATGACACGCTTAAAAACGTTAGTGACGAACATATTTCGGACACCGTAGACCGGACAACCATCTGGCGGGCATTAACGCCACAAATGTTTCGATTAAAATCCTTGCGAGATGCGTTAAAAACAGCATTGGTGCAAGGTTTGGTTGTGACTGATGAAGCCAGCGCAATAGAATTGCAGGGTGGGAGACCTCGGATTGTGGAGGCTTGCCCAGACAATATCAAGATTACCCGGCCTGAAGATCTCCCTCTTGCCGGATTTTATTTGGAGCAGCAAAATTGCGAATAGGACAAGGTTATGATGCGCATCGTTTCGCCACCGGCGAGAAGCTTATATTGGGTGGGGTAACGATAGAGTATGAGAAAGGGATGTTGGCCCATTCAGATGGCGATGTTGTGCTACATGCGCTTTGTGATGCTTTATTAGGCGCGGCTGCAATGGGGGATATAGGCAAACATTTCCCAGATTCTGACGCTGAATTTGAAGGGATTGATAGCCGTCTGCTGTTACGCCATGTCATCAAGAAAATTGTCGACAAAGGCTACGAAATAGGCAATATCGATTTAACAATTATCGCGCAAGCGCCACGACTTGCACCCTATATCGAGTCGATGCGGCAAAATATAGCCAAGGATATGAAGGTGGATGTGACCGATGTAAATGTTAAAGCAACGACAACGGAAAAGATGGGGTTTGAAGGGCGGGGTGAGGGAATATCGGTACACGCGATCGCGTTGATCAAAGACTAGTGGCGGTTGAACAGGCCCATTTAACCTATTCCATCCCGACAGTCCAACAGCTACCCTATGCCCATTCGGGTCCGGCCGGTACCGGTAAGCTACGCGTCGAAATCGATGATTTCATTGTTGACGAAGTTTTGGGATTTGATCTTAGCGGTGAGGGTGAGCACGTTTTTCTGCAGATAGAAAAGAGAAATTGCCTGACCGAATCAATTGCGCAAAACCTAGCTAAGTTTGTTGGGGTCCGGAGGCGGGATGTTGGCTTTGCCGGATTGAAGGATAAATTCGCCAAGACAACGCAATGGTTCAGCGTTCCGGTCCCGTTTGATGTTGATCTGGATTGGTCTCGCTTAAATGATGTTACACGTAAGGTTTTACGGGTCGAACGGCACCGACGAAAGTTGAAACGCGGTGCCTTGTCGGGTAATCGGTTTGAAATTCTGCTGCGCAACCTGGAGGCTGATCTCCAGCGGATAGAGAACATATTGAATTCGATTCGGAATGTTGGCGTACCCAATTATTTCGGGCCACAACGATTTGGGCGTTGCGGTCAAAATATATCGGGTGCGGTTGCATTGTTTAAGTCTCGCAAATCAATTGGTGATAGATTTAAACGAGGTATGTACTTGTCGGCTGCTCGATCACATGTATTTAATTTGATCTTGGCAACGCGGGTCGATCGGCAAGATTGGAACTATGCTTGTTGTGGGGACGCGATGATGCTTCATGGGTCTAATTCCTATTTCCGCATTGATGAGCCAACTGATGAAATAAACCAACGAACTATGGCGGGTAAAATCCACCCTACCGGGGCAATGTGGGGAATAGGTCCCAGTGATGTGACTGGAGACATGCTCGGATTGGAAAAGCGAGTAGTCAGTGAGAATCGTTTATTGTGTGATGGTTTGGAATCGAACGGAGTAAAAATGGCCAGACGGTCCCTGCGTTTGATGCCGAATAGCTTGGATTGGCAATTTATTGGTTCTGATTCTTTAAAATTAACATTTTCATTGCAGTCGGGCGGGTACGCAACAAGCGTCTTACGTGAATTGATCGATACCGAAACGATACCAGGTGAATGATAACGCAAACGAAGCGGAAAAGTACGCTAAGCATGAAATTATCTCTGTTGTTTAAGGCGTATTACTTGTATTGATGGGCGGTTATCGCTCTTGGATATTATTGTGGATTATTATCAAGCCTTTTTTCTGGCTTTATTACAAGGCTTAACCGAATTTTTACCGATTTCCAGTTCGGCTCATCTTATTTTGATGCCGGTGGTATTTGGCTGGCCGGATCAAGGCTTAGCCTTTGATGTTGCGGTTCATGTTGGAACACTTAGCGCAGTCGTATTTTATTTTCGCAAGGAAGTGTACGCGATGACCAGAGATTGGTGCGCGTCGTTGTCTACAAAACAGGTGACAATGGATGCACGCCTGGCCTGGTATGTGATAGTAGCGACTGTACCGGTAGGTCTGGTCGGTATTGGCTTGCCCGATTCTGCGGAAAAATTTTTGCGATCACCGATAATTATCGCGGCTGCAACCATCGTATTCGGCGGTTTATTGTGGTTTGCTGCATCAACTGCGACAGAGCGTAAAGACAAATTTAATCTCCGCTTGAAAGATGCGTTAATGATTGGTGCGTTTCAAGCTCTAGCATTAATCCCGGGAACATCGAGGTCGGGCATCACCATAACTGCGGCGCTATTGCTTGGATTTAAGCGAGATTTGGCTGCTCGGTTTTCCTTTCTACTTTCAATGCCGGCGATCGCACTACCCGGATTGCTAAAAACGGTCGAATTGGTCCAATCATCCGGTGCTGTGCAGTGGAATATCATCGGATTTGGTGTATTAATTTCAGCGGTAGTAGCCTATCTGACGATTGATATGTTTTTACGATTACTGGATCGTATTGGGTTAATGCCGTTTGTATTTTATCGTTTTGTATTGGGCCTACTGCTATGGTATCTATTTGCCGGTTGATTCAGCGATGTTTGCTGGTCTCGTTTTGCGCAAATGCGATATCAATCGTAGACGATACTTGTTCCTGGGATAGTATTTATGGGTGCCCGGCATACAGTTCTTGTGTAAAATTGAGCGTTTAACCGTCAAATTAATTTTCGTATGCGTATATTGGTCAGTAATGACGACGGCTATACAGCGGAGGGGTTGATCTGTCTAGCCGAATCCCTGACAAAACTGGCTGATGTATCTGTAGTTGCCCCGGAGCGGAATCGAAGTGGTGCAAGCAACTCCTTAACGTTAGATAGGCCGTTGCGAATCACTCGTATGGATAACGGATTTATAAAAGTGGACGGAACGCCGACCGATTGTGTTCACATGGCTATAACCGGCTTGCTCGATGATGAACCTGATATGGTATTTGCCGGGATCAACCATGGTGCAAATTTGGGTGATGATGTTTTATATTCCGGAACAGTGGCTGCTGCAACTGAAGGTCGATTCTTGGGCTTGCCAGCCGTAGCTATTTCCTTGGCGTCTACGGAAAGCAAGTGCCTGGATACCGCTGCTCATGTGGCTATAGGTTTATTGCATAAGATGAAAAAAGAACCGCTACCCGCGGATACTATTTTGAACGTAAACGTTCCAGATGTTGAACTAGATAAGTTGCGTGGATATCAGTCAACCCGATTGGGACAGCGTCATAAGGCGGAGCCTGTATTCAAAACACTGGATCCAAGAGGTCGGGAAATCTATTGGGTCGGTCCTGCAGGTCCCGAACAGGACGCAGGTCCTGGTACTGATTTTTATGCGGTGCGCTCCAACTATGTATCAGTGACACCATTACAAGTCGATTTGACCCATCACAAGGCGGTAAACACGCTGTCTGACTGGTTGCCCTCGAGAATAGATTGATGACGCCGCACGTATATCATCAAGGGATAGGTATGACCTCGAGGCGAACGCGTGACCGAATGATTCAACGACTCAAACAGCAAGGGATTAGCAAAGTTTCAGTTTTGGAAGTAATGCGCAATACTCCGCGGCATATCTTTATTGAAGAGGCTTTGGCCAGTAGGGCTTATGAAGATACAGCACTTCCCATAGGCCATAATCAAACCATCTCTCAACCGTTTATCGTCGCGCGCATGACAGAATTGCTGGTTGGATCCGGGACACCAAATAAAGTGTTGGAAGTGGGGACCGGTTCGGGATACCAAACTGCAATATTGGCGCAATTGGTACCGCATCTTTATACGGTTGAGCGTATCTATCCATTGTTGCACAGAGCGAAACGTTGTCTGCGGGAGCTTGATCTACACAATATTAGTTTCAAGCATAGTGACGGTGGATGGGGGCGCAAAGAGTATGCGCCTTATGATGGGATATTGGTTACAGCAGCACCGGCTGAAATTCCGACTATGCTTTTAGAACAATTGGCGATCGGCGGCAGGATGATTATCCCAGTTGGACATGGTGACCGGCAAGATTTGCAAAGGGTCATTCGAACTCCGGATGGCTGTGAAGTAGAAACGGTCGATAGCGTCAAGTTTGTTCCAATGGTTTCGGGGAGACCGTAAAAATGTTTTCATATCTTTATAAAAAAGTTTTGGGTTGGGCCCGCCATAAACACGCTCTCGGTTACTTGTCGGCGTTAAGTTTTGCCGAATCCTCTTTTTTTCCAATACCGCCGGATGTTATGTTGGCACCAATGGCGTTGGCGACGCCAAAGAAAGCCTATTGGTATGCGTTGATTACGACCGTCTTTTCGGTATTGGGCGGTATTTTGGGATACGTCATTGGGGCCTATTCTTTTGACGTGATCGCGCCGTGGATTCACGACTTGGGCTATTGGGATAAATATTTATTGGCTCGGGATTGGTTTGATGAATGGGGTTTTTGGGCCATTTTTGTAGCAGGATTCTCACCAATCCCCTATAAGGTGTTTACTATTGCTGCTGGGACTTTAGCTATGCCTATCGCGCCATTTATTCTGGCCTCGTTTATCGGCCGTGGCGCACGGTTTTTCTTAGTGGCAACGCTTTTGGCATGGGGCGGTGAACGCCTAGAAAATATGTTGAACGTCTACATAAATCGATTGGGTTGGGCGACGGTCGTTTTGGTTATGGTTGGCGCTGTCGGTTACAAGTATATGATGTGACCATCACCGATAAACATTTTGTAATTTTTTGACCTCGATCGCCTTTTTAATATTGATCTAGGGGTATTCTTAAATATTCATGTGCCGTAACTGTTATTTGTTTTTCTATGGCGTGAATCGTGCATATATTTATTCAGAAAATCGCGTTGATAACGAGATTTATTATTGAGGTTGCACTTTATGCAATCTCAGAAGTTAGGTTATCCATTTACTGAATTTTTGGTAGTGGAAATTTGGCCACATGGGTCTGAGGATGCAGAATCGTTGTTGTGGTGTAATGTGATCCAAGTAAATGTTTAACGAACCGAATATGATCTATCGGTGATAGACGCATTGACATTGATTAGATGAGTATTTTGATCGTTGATGATGACAGTGGTATCCGGAAAGTACTGGAGCTCCGATTAATTGCCGAAGGTTTTGCTGTTATTGCTGCCGTTGATGCGAAGGATGCGTTTGGTTATCTTGGTATGGGAACAGACGGTGACAAGCCTACTCATCCAATCGATTTGATTTTGATGGATATCCTTATGCCTGATGTGCGAGGGATTGAAGCCTGTAGACAGATCAAGCAATATTCCGAACTTAGAGATATACCGATCATATTGATGACTGCCAGTTCTGATACGCAGCATCTGGAGGAGGCATTTAATGCGGGTGCGATCGATTATATTTCTAAACCGTTCAAGAAAGTTGAACTATTGGCTAGAATTCGTTCCGCTTTACGCCTTAAATCGGAAATCGATAAAAGAAAAATCCATGAACAGGAATTAACCGAAACGACTAAAAAGCTTCAGGAAGCCAATGAGTTACTTACCAAACTTTCTTCAATCGATGCGCTGACTGACGTATATAATCGTCGTTATTTTGATCAAGCTCTAGATCGTGAATTTCAACGTGCGGTAAGAAATAATTATCCATTGTCGCTGATAATGATCGATGTTGATGGGTTCAAGGCGTATAACGACCGGTATGGTCATCAATGTGGGGATCAATGCCTGAAAAGTATTTCATCGGCATTAAAGTCCGCTATCAATAGGTCACATGATTTTGTTGCTAGGTACGGAGGTGAAGAATTTGCCATTATTTTGCCTGATACTTCCGAAAGTGGAGCAACGCGTATGGCGGAATCCTTGATCGACAATGTTCGTGGTTTGGACATTGAACATGAATCAGCCCCGGTGGGTAACAGAGTCACAATTAGCTTAGGAAGCGCGAGTTGCATTCCAAAACTGGGCGCAACGCCGCCTGATCTTATTGCCCGTGCTGATAAAGCGCTGTATCAATCAAAGACGAATGGTCGCAACCGCAATACATCTATTTTTTTCGAATAAGCGGTAGTCCGTCCATCTTTATGTGTTCCCAACCGTAGGTGATGAAGTTACGGATGTTTTTATGGGTTTCCCCGTTAGGATTTTGCAGAACGTCTTTCCAATAGAAATCGCCATACAGCGCCAGGGTTGATGATTCCGAAAGCTGGTAAAGCCGCGCGAAAGCGAATATTTTACACGAGCCTTCGTTTGTCCCGGCTTCGTTAAAAATTCGATCGGTGCCATTGCCGTTGCTAAACGGGGTTGGTTGGTAGTCGAAATATTGATGGATAACAGCCATAGTATCCTCGAAGCGAACTCGCTCGCCCTGGTTAACGCGTCCTAAAAATTCATCAATATCCATATTTAAGTTATCGAATCAGTTTTGATATTTCTTTAAAATGGGGGTGGGACGCATCTCGTAACCATTCGAATAGGATTGATTCGTAATTTGTGATGGTTATGTTGTTTTGGCGCATGCGTTCCAGTGCGAAAAATCGATGTTCCTGTTTACGCGAGCAAATAGAGTCTTCCGCGACAAATATTGAAAGTCCGGCGCTTTTCAGGTCTATAGCGGTTTGCAATACACAGACATGGGCTTCTTGACCGACAATGACAATCTGAGACTTTCCAGAATCTTTTAATGCTTCGATAAATCCCTCTGCTGCGCAACAAGAAAAGCCGGTTTTTTGAAATTTTTTCGCGCTGGCTGGTAGTTTCTCGAGCAAAATATCTTCGGTTGATCCCAGGCCAGTCGGATATTGTTCGGTTATAAATACTGGCACATTTAGAATGCCCGATGTGTCCAATAGTACACCTGTATTATTCAACATTTGTTCACCTTCATCTTCTGACATGGCGGCCGTCAGAGTGGGTTGGATGTCGACGACGAGTAGAGCGCTATCGGCTGCATTACAAAGAGAATTTCGATTGTTCATCGTTTTGTAGTCAATCAGGGTTATAGGGAATGGGGGCAAATAATAAAAGATAAATGATGCTGAATACAATTGCTTTGAATAGATAGATCGAATTATTCTGCTGACTCACAGAGCTAACGGAAAAAATTTGGCTATGCTTCATACTATGGGTTGAGGAGTTCGGGGCTAGAGTCAATCGAATTGCAATGAGTACTAAGATGAGTTGCATAATAGTGGTCACTGCTTAGGTAATAGGCCAGCGCCTGTCTTTAGAACTAAGCGAATTCAACGGTAGTACGATAGATAGGGGTCATATAATGGTTAGTTTGGGATTCGATGCAGGTAAGGTTGAGACACCGTTTTCTAACGGAATTGAAGAGATAATTATTGAGAAGACTAAAGGGGTTGATTTTAGCTTCGATGCAACGATGAGCCAGAGGCGGGTGCATAGCCGTTATACTCGAGACGATATCGGTGTGACTCTGAATAGTAAAAGGGCGTTTTTTAGAAATCACGTCGAAACAGCTAAATTGATCAATATTTCTCATCAAGGTGTGGCGATTACATGTAAAAAATCACTTTGTGAACGAAGCCGTTTGTCTTTGGAATTGAAATTTGATGATGGCAAAATTTTCAATCTCAAAGGCAAAATAGTCTATCGGCGCGTGCACAATGATCAACAAGCGGTCGGAATAAAATTCGAGAGATCTTACCCATTATTCGAAGAGCATTTATTAAAGACCGGATTGAAACTAAAATTACGCAATAATTTCCAGTGATGAATCACTCTTGTCTTATTCAAGTAAAAAGATATCTATTGCGAGAGCAGCGGTTCTAGAGAATTCCAAACCAAATTCAAAATGATCGGTTGCGCTTTCTCGTTTGGATGAATTCCATCATGCTGCATCAGGTCTGAGTTATCTCCAATTCCTTCCAATAAAAACGGTACAAATCCAATATTTGCTTCGTCTGCCAATTGATAGAATACTTGTTCGAAGCGAGACGTGTACGGTTTACCATAATTCGGTGGAATCCGGATTCCCAAAAGAATAACAGCACTTCCGGCGTTCTTCGCACGGTCTATGATAGTATTCAGGTTTTTTTTAAGCGTGTGAGGGGGAAGTCCTCTTAAGCCATCATTGCCACCTAATTCAACAATAACGATATTGGGTTCGAAATCGGCCAGATGCTTGTCTATTCTGGCTACGCCACCTGCGCTGGTATCCCCACTTATGCTGGCATTGGTTAACTTACAGTTAAGATTGTTTCGATTGAGTTTATTCTGTAATAAGGTGACCCATCCCTTGTTTATATCCATCCCATAAGCCGCACTAATACTGTCACCAATAACAAGTATGGAGCAGGCTGCAAAAATTTGGGGAGAGCCAAGTAACGTAACGTACACGACTAGACGGGTGAATGATTTGAACATAAACAGTATCCCAATATTAACGGCAACCAGTGGAAAGGATCCACAATGGATTATACAGGCGAACAAGTTATGTAAATACGTTGATTTATCTGCAATTCGGTTGAATATTCTTTCAGCGATTGATCTTCGTATTGAAACCGGAGAAGCGGTTGCTATTGTTGGCGCCTCCGGTAGCGGAAAATCAACATTGTTGGGTTTGTTGGCAGGATTGGATGTAGCTTCTTCCGGCGATGTTTATTTGGCTGGTGAATGTCTCACGCGGATAGACGAAGATGCTCGGGCGCGACTGCGTGCAAATAATGTTGGATTTGTTTTTCAGTCATTTCAACTTTTGCCTAGTTTGACAGCACTTGAAAATGTGATGCTTCCACTTGAGCTAAAAGGTGACAGTGGGGTACGCCATCGGGCTATGGAATTGCTCGGCCGCGTCGGTTTGTCGCAACGATTAGCGCATTACCCAAATCAACTTTCCGGAGGAGAACAGCAACGGGTTGCGCTAGCCAGAGCGTTTGTCTGCTCCCCGTGTATTTTATTTGCCGATGAACCAACCGGCAATTTGGATAGCGAAACCGGTGCTCAGGTTATTGATTTGTTGTTTGAACTAAACCAAGAGCAAGGTACAACGTTGGTTTTGGTTACCCACGATTCTGCACTCGCTTCTAGGTGTAGCCGAATAATATCCTTAAACGCAGGGCGAATCATTGATGAACAGGGCGGTTCAAATCATGTATAAAGGGTTTGGTTTTGCGGTTCGTTCGTTGTTTCGCGATTGGAAGTCGGGTGAACTGACTATTCTTGCACTAGCATTAATGATCGCTGTTGCCGGCAGTACCACGACTAATCTATTTGCCGATCGACTCAACCGCACAATGGAAATCCAGGCGGCGGCTTTTTTAGGGGCTGATTTGGCAGTAACAAATCATGCGTCGTTACCTGAGCAGTGGATGGTTCGTGCGTCAAAGCTGGGTTTAGCGTCCGCAAGAACTGCGGACTTTGCTAGCGTAGTCATGCATGGGGAAGCGCTATTATTGTGTGGTGTTAAAGCGGTCAGCGAAGATTATCCTCTGAGGGGGAATCTAAAAACATCAACGGGTTTGCCGGGTGACGAGATCCAAACCAAAGATATTCCGTCGCCGGGAGAGGCCTGGGTAGACCGTCGCGTATTGTCCACTTTGGGGCTTGATTTGGGTGATTCTATAGAAGTTGGCGAACGTCGATTGCTTATAGGCAGAATACTTAGTTACGAGCCGGATCGTAAGGGAAATTTTTCAAGTTTGTCACCCCGGGTCATGATAAATGAGATCGATGTTGAGTCGACGGGGATTATTCAACCGGGTAGCCATGTTCACTACTATTTTTTATTTTCCGGTGAGGCAAATAAAATCTCGGAATTCAAGGACTGGTTGAAGCTTGAATTAGTGCCGGGCCAGCGGATTATGGATATTTATGAAGATCGACCGGAGCTGGGAAGTGCGCTTTCCCGTGCTCAACGATATTTGGGTTTGACCAGTATCGTAGTTGTCATTATCGCTGGGGTTGCTATTGCGATGGCTTCTAAGCGATATAGCGAGAGGCACTATAATTTTACCGCATTGTTGCGGTGTTTGGGGGCTCGGCAAAGCCAAATTTTTAGATTTTTTGCGATCCAAATTCTGTCAATAGGTTTTGTTGCAAGTGCGCTAGGCAGCGGTTTGGGTTGGTTGGCTCAAGAGTTTCTGGTTTATTTATTGCGAGGTTTATTACCGCAAAACCTAGCAGATACAGAATTGGGTGGGTTTGCGTTTAGCATGATGATGGGGTTTGCTGTTTTGATAGCATTTTCATTGCCGCCGTTACTTAGACAACGCCTGGTCTCTCCGTTAAGAGTCATACGAAATGACCTTGATCCGGCGCCAGCCAGTAGCTGGCTTGTTTATGGTTTGGCTTTTGTTGTGATTTCGCTTCTTTTGTGGCGATACACAGAAGATGCAAAATTGGTCGTGTATTCTTTTTTTATAGGGCTTGGGGCAGTATTGTTGCTCGCGGGGATTGCGTTTTTATTGCTTAAGATAACCCATAAGCTTTTGCCCTATATTAGTCTGTCGTGGCGTATTGGGGTAACAAACCTAAGTCGACACAGTACGTCGAATATTAGCCAATTACTTGCATTCTCGATCACATTGACAGCAATGGTTGTGATTTTATTGGTGCGAACCGATTTGCTGGAAACTTGGGAAAAGCAATTGCCAAAAAATACACCCAACCAATTTGCACTGAATATATTTCCTTCTGAGTGGAGAGAATTTAAACATCATTTGGATGCTCGCAACATCACACCCCGAGGTTTTTATCCAATTGTTAGAGGTCGACTCATTCAGGTCAACGGGGTGCATGTCAACGAATTGGTTGAAAAGGCATCTAAAGCTGAACGTTTGATTAATCGGGATTTTAGCTTGACCTTTTCCGAGGCGCTTCCCCGCGACAATAAGATTGAACAGGGAGCTTGGTGGGATAAAACTAAGACCGGAATGGTGTCAATCGAACAGGATCTGGCACTAAAATTGGGAATCGAGATTGGCGACTTATTGACAATTAATCTTGGCGGTCTAGAGATTAAGTCGACGGTTTTTAGTATTCGAAGCTTGCGCTGGGATACGATGAATCCAAATTTTTATTTGATCTTTTCTCCCGGAACCTTGGATGATTTTCCAACGACTTACCTGACTAGTTTTTATTTGTCAGAGCAGAATAAATTCGTACTGAACGAGTTGGTCAAGGCGTTCCCGAGTGTGACGCTGCTTGATATTGGATTGATCATTGAACAGTTCAATCTAATTGTCGATCAGGTAACTTTGGCTGTTGAATATGTGTTGTTATTCGCGTTGATGGCGGGATGCACAGTATTATTCGCTTCGGTATATACCAGCATGGATCGGAGGATCTATGAGGTAGGTATGCTTCGAACCTTTGGAGCAAGTACCAAAGTCATTCGTGGGACTCAATTGAGCGAATTTGTTGGGCTTGGTTTGCTAGCGGGTGTAATTGCCGCAATATCAGCAGAGATTATCTTGTGGGTTATGTACAGTAAGGTTTTCGACCTTCCATTCCAGTTAAACTGGCAAGTTTGGTTGCTTACACCCTTATTTGGAACCTTTGTAATAACTATTTTTGGATATTCTTGCGTACGCAACGTCATTAACCAGAGTCCTTTGTTGGCGATAAGTCGCTACTAACAAAGGACTCTGGTGCTGAAATTCGTTGTATTGGGCCTATTCGGAAAGGTTGATTTTTGAGGTCCAGCCCGATTTTCCCTGGCATTCGCCGCTAATCACCGAGACTTTTACAAAATGCAGATAACTAATAATAGTTTGCTCGGTAAATTTTGCCGGAGTACCAGCTTCGACCATACAAACGTTCATTTCGTCCCCAGAATCAGCAGAACCCATCATAGGTTTTGCAAGAAGTAACACGCTGCCACCGTTCGGATTCTTTACGACGTAGGTCTGACCTTTGACCAATGATAAACTCATTTGTGGCGCATCTGCAGGCTCGCCTCCAGTCAGAAGAAACAAAAACAAAAGAAATAAAACAATAATTCCGCCGTAGAATATTTTGGGGTTGTCTTTTTGTAAGCCAACGATATTTGATCCGATGTTCTTGACCATATCGATTTTCGAACTGTTTTCGCTACTCATTCTCTTAAGACCTCACTTATAAATTTCTTGTCGTTATGTGCTTACTCAATGACCGCACGGTACCTATATTGGTAAAACAAATCAAGTCGTTGACAACGCTCCCAGCGTAGCATAACTGAACACGTACCGGTTTGGTATTTTCTTGCTGGTGGCAATTGAACAATGCGCAATATAATTCAGTATTCGTGTGATTGAATTCTTAGGCTTGGTTATCAATTTTGTTTCGGCCTCATATTCGAATTGCCGATCATTGTTGGCACACTTCGCAGAGTTTAACGCGAGAAAATAAACCTACAAGGAATTTATTTGGTTTACATCAGCGGATCAGTTGATACATAGCCGCACCTTAGATTAAAACTAAAAACGTATTATTGAATTGAAATTTGAAACCGTTGCATGCGGTAATTGTCTTTTCGGTATCATGTAATTGGATAATTAGTGGGAGCAAAAATGGTAGATGACAGATTGCCTAGCAAATCAAATCGAAAGGATATTGCTGATTTTCTGAATAAAGTTTCTAGTATGCCTAGCATTCGACCCGATACGAATCGTGGTCGATTGATTTTCGCGATGGATGCAACTGCGAGCCGAGAGCCCTCATGGCGGCAGGCCTGCCATATTCAGGGGCAAATGTTTGATGTAACCCAAACACTGGGTGTTTTGGATATTCAGCTTTGTTATTACCAAGGGTTTAATGTGTTCGAAGTATGCCATTGGTGCGGTGATTCAGATTCGTTACGTCAACAGATGACAGCGGTCCGGTGTTTGTCCGGGCATACTCAAATAAGAAAAATTTTGCAGCATACCTTACATGAAACCAAGCGCAACAAAGTTGATGCTGTCGTGTTTGTAGGCGACTGCATGGAAGAAGATGAAGTGCTTTTATACCGTTTAGCCGGGCAAATTGGCCTATTGAATGTACCAATATTTGTGTTTCATGAGGGCGATGAACCGAGGGCCGCTAAAACATTTAGAAAAATTGCCAGGTTAACCGGCGGTGCGTATTGCTATTTTAATATTGGCAGTGCAGATTTATTGCGGACTCTTCTGCAAGCCGTCGCGGTATATGCGGTTGGTGGACGCATGGCGCTTGAGGATTATAGTAAGAAAAAAAGTGATGCGGTGAAGCAACTGGCAAATCAATTGAAGCGAGGCTAGTTTGATTCGGTTAATTATCTTATTAGGACTAGTTCTGCTAGTTATTGTGGTCGTTCGAGGTATTGTTCGCGGGAAGTCGCAATCCGGGAGTCGTCAAGGTCAATGGAGTTTACTGATTTTCGTTGGCGTATTAATTTTTGTAATGGTCGCGACTGGACGACTGAATTGGTTGCTACCCGTTCTGGGTGCTGTCGTGGCTATGGTCGTGCGGTTGCTCCCGTATCTGGTACGGTACGCCCCATTGTTGCATCGATTTTGGCAACAGCGAAAACCGTTTCAGCCGACCTCAGCAAAAGAAGACTTTTCCACCGTGAATACCGAATATATTCGCATGCGATTAAATCATGAATCGGGTGAAATAGACGGTGAAATTTTAAAAGGACGCTACCAGGGTAAGAAATTGCAGGATCTTGATCAAACTGCAGTGTTGAATTTGTTGCGAGAATGCCGGGCACAGGATCAGGATGCTATTGGTTTGATTGAGTCTTATCTCGACAGAATTTATGGGACGGATTGGCGTAGTCGAGAGTATGAAGGGACTACGAATAAACGAACCAACGATAAAATGGATGAAGATGAAGCTCGAAGAATTTTAGGTTTATCTATCGATGCGTCAAATGATGAAATTATTCAGCAGCATCGAAAACTCATTCAGAAGAACCACCCAGATCGTGGAGGTTCAAGCTACTTGGCGGCTAAAATTAATCAAGCCAAAGACATACTGCTGGGCAATTGCTGACAAAATTATGATTTGCCGCCAAATAAATTTGCGGTGTCTTTATTTTCGTCTCTTTATAATTGGTTGCGCTATTGTGACCATTTTGTCCGTGTTGGGCGGCTGTGCCTCTGATGATTTTCGATATCAAAATTTACGCGTCAATAGTAGGAGCTATACGGTTAAACCCGGTGATACGCTTTATGGTATTGCCAAACGTGCCAATCTTGATTATCGGCGTTTAGCGGAATGGAATAAGATTCGCTACCCCTATAAGATCAAACCCAGACAAATTATTCGTCTTTATGGCGCAGATAAAAACAAATCAATAAGTGCAAGGAGTAACTCAAAATATCCCACTCAAAACAGCAAAATCAAAAAAAATCAAAAAAAACCGAAAAAAAAGCTAAAGCTTAACTGGCAGTGGCCGATAAGGGGTGTAATTGCGAAGAACTTTTCGCAAACGGGAAGGAAGGGTTTAGATATCGTCGGGAAGTATGGGGAACCTGTACGAGCAGCGGCTGGAGGCAAAATAGTCTACAGTGGGCAGGGATTAATCGGATACGGAAATCTAGTTATTGTTAAGCATAGCGGTAATTATTTGAGTGCTTATGGCAATAATAAACGATTACTCGTTCGAGAAGGTGATACCGTCAAACTAGGGCAAAAAATCGCCGAAGTTGGGAAAAGCGCAGCAAAACGCGCTGCTTTACACTTCGAGATTCGGAAAGACGGCAAACCGGTTAATCCAACTCTCTACCTACCGAAACCTTGATCTGGTATGAGCACTAAATTGAGCAGTGGAGAATCGGGATGTCGGAAAATATCGTAGAAGCACACGCCGCAGTTGCGTCAGTAGGTAGTGATGATGTGGGGGCGTTTATTGCTGAGTCTGAAGCAGAAAATTCATTCGGTAGAGAGGCGGTGAGGCAAGTTGAATCAACCGAACATCAAACTGAATCCCAGCTCGATGCAACACGTTTGTATTTAAACGAGTTGGGTTCGTCAAAATTGCTTACTGCGGATGATGAGAAGCACTACGGTCGATTAGCGTTGCAAGGCGATGTGGCAGCGCGTAAGAAGATGATCGAATGCAATCTACGACTCGTCGTAAAAATTTCACGGCGCTATTTGAATAGAGGGTTGCCATTATTAGATCTTATCGAGGAGGGTAATCTCGGTTTGATACGCGCGGTTGAAAAATTCGACCCGGAAAGAGGATTTCGATTTTCGACCTACGCAACTTGGTGGATAAGGCAAACCATCGAGCGCGCGATTATGAATCAAACCAGAACCATCCGGCTACCGATTCATATTGTCAAAGAAATGAATGGTTATCTAAAAGCTAGGCGCCAGCTTGCGCAAAAACTGGATAACGATCCCAGCGCTGAAGATATAGCCCTTCACTTGGATAAACCCGTTAAAACGGTTGAAAAAATGCTCAAACTAAACGAGCGGGTGACATCAGTGGACGTGCCGTACGGCCAGGATTCGGATAAACCGTTGGTGGAAGCCATTTCTGATGAATCCGCTCCTGGACCGACCGATATATTACAGAATGATGGATTGCAGGAGAATCTGGGTGAGTGGCTGGACCAGTTAAATGAAAAACAACGGGAAGTTATTTGTCGACGTTATGGTCTGCGCGGTTATGAAAACTCAACGTTGGAACAGGTCGCAAAGGAACTTGGTGTAACAAGAGAACGAGTCAGGCAGATCCAGATGGACGCATTGAAACGTATGAGGGAAATTCTCGAACAGGGTGGTTTCTCTATAGACACAATCTTTCATTAATTTTAGCATCCGGCGAATTCTATTTGCCGGCTCAAGATTTTAGTTGAAAAATTCACGGATTATGTGAATTAAGCCGTAAATCTGCTATTTTGATGTGCAAAAAGCCCTCTATATAGAGGGCTTTTTGCATTGACAGGAACAATGCTCATTAGTATCCTGAAAAGCTAACTACTTTAGATATTTAGCCTTTTATTGCGTGTCCATTTCGTCGAGGTGGGATTTTGCCTTTCATCGGGTAAAACATCGGATATAGCCGCGGCTTGCATCCAACGTCATCCGTTCAGTATCACTTCGCAATTTATAGCTCAGGCTATTTACCCGATGTATTTGGCTCGGTTGTATCTGGGACATGGTCTATTCGCATCATATTCAAACAAAATAGAGAACGACCCTATATGTCCAGGTAGGTTGTTGAGTGTTTGACAAAAATACTTGTGGCTAGTACAAAATTTTAGATTGAGGAATGGAAGAGTTTCAGCGCATTAGTCGGTTGCCCCCATATGTTTTTAATATCGTAAACGAATTAAAGGCTGAGGCGCGAGCGAGAGGGGAAGACATAATCGATGTCGGAATGGGGAATCCCGACCAACCCACACCGAAGCATATTGTTGATAAGTTGGTCGAAGTTTCGCAGCGTGAAGATACGCATCGGTATTCGGTGTCGAGGGGTATTCCGCGATTACGGCTTGCAATCTGCAACTGGTACCGCAATCGTTACGATGTAGAATTGGATTTCGATACACAAGCCATTGTTACGATCGGTTCTAAAGAGGGCTTGGCGCATTTAGCCTTGGCAACAGTGGGGTCTGGCGATGCAATCCTGGTGCCGAATCCAGCCTATCCTATTCATCCGTATGGGATGGTTATAGCGGGAGCCGATATTCGACACGTACCGTTGGTGCCCGGCGTGGACTTTTTCGATGAATTGGTCAAAGCAATCAAAACCTCCTGGCCAAAGCCAAAAATGTTATTGCTCAATTTTCCGGGTAATCCCACGACGCAATGCATCGAACTGAATTTTTTTGAAAAAGTTATCGACATTGCTAAAGAGCATAAAATATGGGTTGTTCATGATTTTGCTTACGCAGATATTGTGTTCGATGGTTACAAAGCACCATCGATCCTGGAGGTGCCCGGGGCGACAGATGTTGCAGTAGAATTCTTTTCGCTGTCTAAAAGTTACAATATGCCGGGTTGGCGAGTTGGTTTTATGTGCGGGAACGAGCAATTGGTCGCTGCTCTGGGCCGTATGAAATCCTATTTGGATTACGGTATGTTTACCCCAATTCAAGTTGCTGCGATATCGGCACTAGAAGGCCCTCAGGATTGTGTGACCAAAATTTGTGAAACTTATCGCAGACGGCGTGATGTATTGTGTGATGGTTTGAATAGTATTGGTTGGGAGGTCTCCAAGCCGCAGGCGACAATGTTTGTATGGGCACCAATACCAACTCAATTTCGGGCGATGGGTTCGCTGGAATTTTCGAAAAAACTCTTATTGGAAGCTAAGGTTGCGGTCTCCCCCGGTGTGGGCTTTGGACAATTTGGCGACGACCATGTTCGTTTCAGTTTGATCGAGAATGAACACCGCACCCGGCAAGCGCTGCGAGGTATTCGCAATATGCTCCGCGAAGCTAACGCTGTATAATCGCCGAATTTTGTTGCTCGGGAGTATGAGTTTGAAGCCAGTAAAAATAGGTTTGATTGGTCTTGGTACCGTTGGAGGTGGCACAGTAAATGTGCTACAGCGTAATTCTGTAGAGATTGCCCGACGCGCCGGAAGAGAAATAACCGTCGTCAAAGCTTCAACTCGGGATTTATCCAAGCCGCGAATCTGCCAGACCGACGGTATCGAGTTGGTGCAAGATCCAAAGGATATTGTGTCGAACAGTGAGATTGATATTGTTGTTGAATTAATCGGTGGTGACGGCCTGGCTAAAGATTTGGTAATCGACGCGATAGAACAGGGAAAGCATGTGGTAACTGCGAATAAGGCGTTGATAGCATTACACGGCAATGAGATTTTTGCTGCAGCGTCCCGCTGTGGTGTTGTGGTGGCTTTTGAAGCTGCGGTTGCGGGTGGGATACCCATAATTAAGGCAATACGAGAGGGGTTAAGTGGAAACCGGATAGAATGGTTGGCAGGTATCATCAATGGTACCGGCAATTTCATTCTGACCGAAATGCGCGATAAAGGACGGGAGTTTGGGGATGTTCTTGCCGAGGCTCAAGCGTTGGGATATGCGGAAGCGGATCCGACCTTTGATGTGGAAGGAATAGATGCAGCCCACAAATTAACCATATTGGCATCGATTGCTTTCGGTATTCCCCTGCAATTCAATAGAGTGTATACAGAAGGGATTTCGTCAATCTCTCGGGAAGATGTTGCCTATGCCGAGGAGCTGGGATACAGAATCAAGCATTTGGGAGTAGCCAAGCGAGCATTAAAGGGTATCGAATTGCGGGTTCACCCGACTTTAATTCCTGAGCGCCGGCTAATTGCTAATGTTGATGGGGTTAAAAATGCTGTTCTGGTCCATGGCGACGCAGTTGGCCCAACGTTGTATTACGGGGCAGGTGCTGGAGCGGAACCCACCGCATCAGCAGTTGTGGCGGATATTGTTGATGTGGTTCGAGCCTTGACAGGTGATCCCGAAAATAGAGTGCCGCACTTGGCATTTCAACCTGAAGCTTTGCAAGATTTTCCAATTCTTTCGATGGACGACGTGGAAACAGCATACTACATTCGTTTCACCGCAGCGGATAAACCGGGTGTATTGGCAGATGTAACACGCATATTGGCAAGCCATGCAATTAGTATAGAAGCAGTCATACAGAAAGAACCGTTAGATGGTAAAAGCGATCTTCCGGTCATTATGCTGACCCATAGAGTGTTCGAGCGCGACCTGAATGCTGCCGTTTTAGAGATAGAAGCGCTTGACGCGGTTGTCGATAGTGTCAATCGAATACGGGTTGAAAATTTGGGTTAGATGTTGAAAATTGCTGTGGCGAAATTTTGGTTTGAGGCAGAAGTTAAGTCAGTAGACCAATTTCAAATCCACTCAATTCTTGGCAAACTTAAAAATTCGTAACTCATAATTTAGAAAATAAGCAGAGAAATAATTGAATTGCACGGTTCTCCGTGTGGCCATTGATTAATCATCGTATTTAATATTATATGTCAGTGAATAAACGATATACCGGGCTAATTGACCGGTACGGTCAGCGTCTTCCGGTTGAAAAAAATACTCGTCCGATTAGTTTGGGTGAAGGTAATACACCGCTAATCCGTTTGGAAAATATACCCAACTTGGTCGGTAAAGACGTCGATATCTATGTAAAATATGAGGGATTGAATCCAACCGGTTCATTTAAAGACCGGGGTATGACGATGGCGGTGAGCAAAGCCGTACAGAGTGGTAGTAAAGCGATTATTTGTGCTTCGACCGGTAATACTTCAGCGTCTGCCGCAGCATACGCAAAACGTGCTGGAATCACCGCATTTGTGTTGATTCCGGACGGTAAAATCGCGCTTGGCAAATTGGCGCAGACGATGATGTACGGCGCATTGATAATTCAGATCCGAGGAAATTTTGATGATGGAATGAGACTGGTCAAAGAGATTGCCGATCATGCGCCAGTGACGATAGTTAATTCAATCAATCCATTCAGGATTGAAGGCCAGAAAACTGCTGCGTTTGAAATTGTTGACGAATTAGGTAGAGCACCTGATTACCATTGCCTTCCGGTCGGCAATGCAGGCAATATAACCGCGTATTGGAAAGGCTATAAAGAGTATGCGTCTGATATCGATGGACTAGGTAAGATTACAGATTCAACTCCAATTATGGTTGGTTACCAGGCGGCGGGGGCTGCACCCTTCATTAAAGGGGGAATGATTGATGAACCTGAAACAGTTGCGACAGCGATTCGGATTGGTCACCCTCAATCATGGGATTATGCGTGGCAAGCGCAAAAGGAATCTGGTGGCTGGTTTGATAGTTTTGACGATAGCGAAATTTTGAAAGCGCAAAAAATGCTTGCCGAACATGAAGGCATCTTTTGCGAACCTGCATCCGCAACTTCGCTAGCCGGCGCATTGCACGATGTTACTGCCGGGAAGATTCCGCAGGGTAGTACAATCGTTTGCACGCTTACCGGTAACGGTCTGAAAGATCCAGATATAGCGATTAGCCAATCTACATTAAAACCACTTACGGTTGAATCCAACTTGGAGTCTGTCAAAGGCGCAATTTTGGAAAGATTGTAATTCAAGCCTGAAGAACTCTCGACCATTCACCAGCCTACAAAATGCGCTGTGATTTATCGAAGTTAAAACAACATATGGATGATTTTGACAGCGAATAGGTGTTGCCCAATTGAATAAACAGATTGTCGAAAGGTCTGTTAAATTACCGGGTAACGGATATTTAGACGGATTACATCCGATACTTCGGCGTGTATACAAAGCGCGCAATATTGAATCCAAGCAACAACTGGATTACGCATTATCGCAGTTACCCCATCCGAATCTACTTGGTGGTATGGACGTGATGGTTGGAGAGTTGGTTGCGACTCTTCGAAAACAGAGTCGGATCTTGATTGTTGCGGATTTTGATACGGATGGAGCAACTAGCTGTGTAGTTGCGAAATTGGGATTGGAAATGATGGGTGCAAATGCCGTGAGTTATGCGGTGCCGAACCGATTCGAATATGGTTATGGCTTAACCCCGGAGATAGTTGACGTCGCGCTTCAAAAACAACCGGATGTCATTGTTACCGTTGACAACGGTATTTCTAGCCTGGACGGTGTAGCCTATGCTAAAAGCCATGGATTGAGAGTATTGGTGACAGATCACCATCTGCCAGGTGACGTATTACCTGAAGCCAATGCTATTGTAAATCCCAATCTTCCAGGAGACCCGTTTCCGAGTAAATCTTTGGCTGGTGTCGGTGTTATGTTTTACGTGCTTAGTGCCTTGAGAGCTGAGTTGCGGGATAAGGACTGGTTTGCTGAGCGGGGTATTGCTGAACCCAACCTTGCGCAATTGTTAGATCTTGTTGCGTTGGGGACGGTTGCGGATGTGGTGCCTCTAGACCATGTGAATCGTGTTTTTATTCACCATGGCCTGAAGCGTATTAAAGCCGCAAAAACCCATGTGGGGATTCAAGCGATTATTGAAGTTGCGGGTCGTTCTATCACTTCATTGACGGCTGCCGATTTAGGTTTCGTGGTTGGGCCAAGGCTGAATGCAGCCGGCCGTTTAGAGGATATGTCGACGGGTATAGAATGCCTGTTGTCACAGGATTATGCTGATGCGCGCCAGCTCGCAAATCGTTTGGATACATTGAATAGCGAGCGACGAGAAATAGAAGGTCGTATGAAGCTTGAAGCGATGAGTTTTCTAGAGTCAGCCGAACTCAATGAGGGTTCATTAGTCCCTGCGGGCATCTGTCTATACGACGCAAATTGGCATCAAGGTATCGTAGGAATATTGGCTTCAAGGATCAAAGACCGCTTTAATCGTCCGGTGATTGCTTTTGCGCCGGCTGACGAAGGGACGTTGAAAGGTTCGGCCAGGTCCGTTGAGGGTGTGCATATGCGAGATTTATTGAGTGAAATTGCGTCGACGTATCCAGCATTGTTGGATCGATTTGGCGGTCATGCCATGGCCGCCGGATTGAGCTTAGATCTAACTAAGTTCGATGAATTCTCAGCAGTTTTTTCCCAATTTGTAGAAACGAAAATGGGTGCAGAAAATGGTCCTGGGATTTTTTATTCGGATGGTGAATTGACATCCAATCTTATGACATTGGAAATTGCAGACCTTATTCGGCAAAGCGGACCATGGGGACATAAGTTTCCCGAGCCAACGTTTCATGGTGAGTTTGAAGTTGTGCAGCTGAGAATACTAAAAAATCAACATCTTAAGTTTGTACTTAAACAACCAAACTATGAATTGTTGGTCGATGGAATTGCATTTTTTGTGGATGACCCTAATCAATGGTTGGATTGTGAATTTGTAAGATTGGGCTACCGGTTATCGGTGAATGAATTTCGCGATGTCCGTTCATCGCAGATCATCGTCGAACAAATAGAGCGAATAGGTGAAGCAAATTAAATTTGGCGTTGCGATTTATGTCGTCTCTTTCCAAACTAAAGCTTAAGCGCAAATTATTCCGCTAAGCGCCTTAAAAATTTGGTGTATGCAGGAAGCTGCAATCTGTTTTGAGTTAGTTCTAGATGTCCCCAAAACCTCTAGAAAGTATTCAGACTCATAAGTACTCCCTGTCAAATCGCGTAAAAAATTCTTATGTCTAATAACCTAGTATTTTACTTGGTTAATAAACAGTACTAAAATAGTCCGATTAGAAGGTAGGAGATTCGATGCTTCGATTGAGCAAGTTAACAGATTATGCCACGGTGATATTGGGTCGCATGGCGGGCGAAAAAGACAGCGTTCATGCAGCGACTGAAATTTCCAATACGACCGGAATCTCGTTGCCTACGGTGTGTAAGCTTTTAAAAATATTGGCAAAAGCAGAAGTTCTGGTTTCTATACGCGGTGCCAAGGGTGGCTACCGTTTAAGTCGTTCACCGGATCGAATTTCAGTGGCGGATGTAATTTGTGCGTTGGAAGGGCCAATCGCATTGACCGAATGTGGAATATCTGACGATAACTGTCAGCAATCCGCTCAGTGTGAAATTAGAGGGAATTGGAGTGTGATTAATAAAGCGATTAAAAATGCGCTGGAATCTGTTTCTGTCGCGGACTTGATTGTTCCCGCTGGGCATATTCGGAATGAATTTACCGTCCCCGTTGAGAGCATTTACCTTCAGCAAAGACGATAGAGGTTTTGGAGAAAAGAATGTCAGCAAGTAGTGAACAACTGGATAAATTGATTGGGAAGGATTACAAGCAAGGCTTTGTAACTGAATTGCCCACAGACAGTTTGCCCCCGGGTTTGAATGAAGATGTCATTCGAGCCATTTCGGCGAAGAAAAATGAACCTGAATTTATGCTGCAATGGCGTCTTGAAGCCTATCGTCATTGGCTGACATTAAGTCCCCCGGAATGGGCCTTTGTCAATTTCCCGCCGATAGATTATCAAGCGATTAGTTATTATTCTGCGCCCAAAGATAATTCGGATGGACCGAAGAGTCTGGATGAGGTCGATCCTCAATTATTGGAAACTTATAAAAAGTTGGGAATCCCGTTATCCGAACAGGAACGTCTGGCGGGCGTAGCGGTTGATGCCGTGTTTGATTCGGTTTCTGTTGCGACAACCTTTAAGGGTAAATTAGCCGACGCCGGTGTTATCTTCTGTCCGATGTCCGAAGCCGTGCAAAACCATCCTGAGCTTGTGCAGCAATATTTGGGTTCGGTTGTTCCGTATAAAGATAATTATTACGCAGCACTAAATTCGGCTGTTTTTTCAGATGGGTCGTTCGTATTCATTCCCAAAGGCGTTCGCTGTCCTATGGAATTATCCACCTATTTCAGAATAAACGCGGCGAATACCGGTCAATTTGAACGGACGCTTATCATCGCTGAAGAGCGTAGCCATGTTAGTTATCTTGAAGGGTGTACCGCACCAATGCGCGATGAAAACCAATTGCACGCGGCAGTTGTTGAATTGGTGGCTTTGGATAACGCTGAAATTAAATACTCAACCGTACAAAATTGGTATCCAGGAGATGAGGATGGTAAGGGGGGGATATACAATTTTGTGACAAAACGGGGTGATTGCCGAGGGATTAACTCAAAAATTTCGTGGACTCAGGTAGAAACTGGTTCTGCGATTACTTGGAAGTATCCTAGCTGCATATTGACTGGCGACAATTCTATTGGTGAATTTTATTCCGTAGCGCTGACTAACAATAGGCAACAAGCGGATACCGGGACAAAGATGATTCATATCGGCAAAAATACCCGAAGCACTATCATATCCAAAGGAATCTCTGCGGGAAGGGCGCAAAACACCTATAGAGGATTGGTTAAAGTGCTAAAAAGTGCGACCAATGCTCGAAATTATACTCAGTGTGACTCATTGCTGGTTGGAGACCGTTGCGGCGCTCATACCTTTCCCTATATGGAGATCAGGCAGCCTACTGCCCAGGTAGAGCACGAAGCATCTACCTCCAAGATAAGCGAGGACCAGTTGTTTTTCTGCCAGCAGCGGGGTCTATCGGCCGAAGATGCAGTATCCATGATAGTAAACGGATTTTGCAAGGAAGTGTTCAAAGAGCTTCCTATGGAATTTGCCGTGGAAGCCCAGGCATTACTGGGTATAAGTCTGGAAGGCAGTGTAGGCTAAGATTTTGAATAAAAGATTTGGAGAAGTAAATGTTAAGTATTGAAAACCTGCATGTGTCGGTCGGAGATAACGAAATCTTAAAAGGGATTAACCTTCAGGTTAATCCCGGTGAAGTTCATGCGATTATGGGACCGAATGGTTCCGGAAAAAGTACCTTGTCACATGTGCTTGCGGGTCGCAGTGGTTATGATATAAAGGCCGGTTCAATCCTTTATCAAGGCCGAGATTTGTCTGAGATGGAACCGGAAGAACGTGCCCGTGAAGGGATTTTTTTGGCCTTCCAATATCCGGTAGAAATTCCCGGAGTCAGCAATATTTACTTGCTAAAAGCCGCGTTAAACTCTATCCGTAAGCACCAGGGATTGGATGAATTGGATGCGATGGATTTCCTAAGCATGGTTAAAACAAAAACCAAATTAGTAGAAATGGATGAGAAATTTCTTTATCGGGCGGTGAACGAAGGATTTTCCGGCGGTGAAAAGAAGCGTAATGAGATATTGCAAATGGCCGTGTTGGAACCGCGATTGGCTATCCTTGATGAAACTGATTCCGGTTTGGATATCGACGCGCTCAAGATCGTATCTGAAGGTGTTAACGCGCTTCGTTCGGAAAAACGATCATTTGTATTGGTAACGCACTATCAACGTTTGTTGGATTATATTAAACCGGATTTCGTGCACGTTTTGGTGGACGGCAATATCGTTAAGACCGGGGACGCCCAATTGGCCCTTGAATTGGAGGAGAAGGGTTACGGATGGGTAGGGCAAAGCGACGTGGTCGAGGTGTAGAACATGGTGACACAGCCGGTTGAAAATAATGGGTATTATGCGTCGCAGTATGAGGCTTTGGTTGCTTGTCTACCCGGAAGCGACTTGCCTTGGCTGCGACAAAAACGCGATGAGGCTTTGGCTTCATTCTCAGCATCTGGATTTCCATCTCCACGTGAGGAGGAATGGCGCTACACCAATGTATCAGCAATCGAAAGAAGATTGTTTAGTCCGGCACCTGGAAAACCTGGAAAAATAGAGCGCGGTAAATTAGACGCAATAATTTTGCGGGATGCCTATGCATTGGTTTTTGTGGACGGAATCTATAGCGATGAATTTTCATCCACAGGGGGTTTGCCTGATGGCGTTTTGGCCTGTTCGATTAAGCATGCAATGACCGCTGATGGTGAGCGTGTTAAGTCGTGGCTAGGCGCGGGAGTTGAGCATGAACGCAATGGGTTTATATCGTTTAATACCGCGTTCTTTAGTGACGGTGCCTATATCTATATTCCTAGTGATATCGAAGTAGAGCGACCCATTCAGCTAATTTACGTTACAACACAAAACGATAGTTTAGCCTGTACTCGAAATTTGGTAGTGGCCGACAGCGGTGCCCAAGCGGTAATTGTTGAGACCCATCTGGGGTTAGATGAACTGAGCTACTTATCAGCTTCTGTTTCGGAGGTGTTTGTCGGTGAGAATTCCATTGTAAAGTGGAATAAATTGCAGTGTGAATCGGATCGAGGTTTCCATTTTGGCGGTGTTTACGCGTCCCAACAGTCATACGGGCGATTTGAACATAATAACTATTCTTTTGGTGGATTGTTGGTGCGCAATGAAGTGCACGTAGAATTGGCTTATGCCTCAGAATGTAACTTGGATGGTTTGTTTTTGGCTACAGGCCGTCAACATGTAGATAACCATACGCGGGTAAATCACATTAGGCCTAAGGGTATCAGCCGGGAAACTTATAAAGGTATATTGGATAGACGGGCTAAGGGCGTATTTCAAGGTCGAATTGTGGTTGCGGAAGACGCGCAAAAAACAGATTCTGCTATGAAGAATAGAAATTTATTATTATCTTCCGATGCTGAAATCGATACCAAACCGCAATTGGAAATTTATGCGGATGATGTGAAATGCGCACACGGTGTTACCGTCGGCGAATTGGACGAAGACGCCATATTTTTTCTGCAAACTCGGGGAATTGACCCAGTTACAGCAAAAAACATGCTGACTTTTGCATTCGCAAACGAAATGGTCGAACGGATATCGATACCCTGTTTACGATCGCTGGTTCAAACGCATTTGTTGAACAGGTTCCCACAGACCAATATTCGGACGGAATGGCTATGACGGTCGTCACAAACCAGCAGACAGTTTCTTCCCAGGCAGTTCGTGCTACATACGATGTTGCCAGCATTCGTTCGGATTTTCCGATTCTTGAGCAATCTGTGCGGGGTAAGCCTCTAATTTATCTGGATAACGCAGCGACATCGCACAAGCCTCGCGTTGTCATCGATGCCATCAGCCATGTTTATGAACATGATTATTCGAATGTTCACCGGGGTGTACATACGTTAAGTGAACGGGCCACAGCTGCTTACGAAGGTGCGCGGGAGAAAGTACGGCAATTCGTTAACGCGAAAAGTGAGAAAGAAATTGTTTTTCTGCGAGGAACCACAGAAGCGATAAATTTAGTGGCACAGAGCTACGGTGGGGCCAATATAGGATCGGGTGATGAAATTTTGATTACAGCGATGGAGCATCACTCAAATATCGTACCGTGGCAAATGTTGTGTGAACGTTCTGGTGCTCGATTAACGGTCGTTCCGATCAATGAAAGTGGCGAACTAATAGCCGGTCAATTCGAACAGCTTTTGTCGAATAAAACCAAAATTGTTGCATTGTCGCATATGTCTAATGCGCTGGGGACGATCAATCCGGTTGCAGAAATGATCGCTTTGGCGCATCAATACGGGGTACCGGTTTTGTTGGATGGAGCCCAAGCAATGCCGCATATGTCGGTTGATGTGCAAGCTTTAGATTGTGATTTTTATGCATTTTCCGGGCACAAGATGTATGCGCCGGCTGGAATTGGCGTACTGTATGGTAAAGCCCAATTTCTTGAAGCGATGCCGCCGTACCAAGGTGGTGGCGATATGATTCGGCAAGTGACGTTCGAAAAATCGGAATACAATTCAATTCCGTATAAGTTTGAAGCGGGTACACCGAGTATTGCTGACACCGTGGGGCTGGGGGTTGCGCTGGATTATTTGGATTCAGTCGGAATGGATCAAATAGCAGCTCACGAACAGCATCTGCTCCAATACGCGACGGAGCAATCGGAAAAAATCCCTGGATTGAAATTGATTGGTACGGCGGAAAACAAAGGTGCAATTCTATCTTTTGTATTGGAAACGGTTCACCCACACGATATTGGAACGGTGTTGGATCATTTGGGTGTCGCGGTGCGAGCCGGACATCATTGCGCGATGCCCGTTATGGATTTTTTTGAGGTCCCAGCGACTACCCGTGCGTCGTTTGCTATGTATAACACGATAGATGAAGTTGATGTTTTGATGGACGGCCTCAAAGAAGTAATCAAGGTGTTCGGCTAATGATGGGCGATCTGCGAGAACTGTACCAAGAGGTTATTTTTGATCACAATCGGAATCCGCGTAATTTTTATGTTATGGAGGATGCCAATAGAAAAGTTGAGGGGTTCAATCCTCTTTGCGGAGATCGCTTAACCTTATATTTATATGTCCAGGACGGAGTCATCAAAAAAGCCAGTTTTCAAGGTTCCGGTTGTGCTATTTCTACAGCCTCGGTTTCGTTGATGACCGAAATGATATTGGATAAGACTGAAGAACAAACACAGCAGCTATTCGAGACATTTCATAAAATAACAACCGGCAAGGACGATGAGGTTAAACTGGAGGAGTTGGGTAAATTACAGGTTCTTGCAGGGGTTAAAGATTATCCGGCAAGAGTGAAATGTGCCACGTTAGCTTGGCATACGCTCGATGCCGCTATAAAAAATAATGCTGCGACAGTAACAACGGAATAACCGCGTTGGCTGGAATTCGTTTAATTGATGAGCGTTTTGGCCTAGTCGCAACTAATTCCCAATAATTATTTAGAGGAAAGCATGTCAGAATGGGTTGATGTGATCCAACAGCGCGCGTTTGCGCCGAACGAACGTATGGTTGTAGAGGTCGAAGGGAGCGAGGTTGCGGTATTTAATTTGAATGGTGAAATATTCGCCATAGAAGATTTGTGCACACACGATGGCCAGGAATTGGCCAGTGGTGAGTTGTGTGGAGATCAAATTATTTGTCCTCGGCATGGCGCTCGATTTTGTATCAAAACGGGAAAGGCATTAACGCCGCCCGCCTACGAGGATGTTTATAGCTTTCCAGTACGAGTTAAAGACGGCATGATTCAGGTCTGTGATGACCGGTGGGATTGAGCGTTTTTGATTTACGTCATTTAGAGCAATTGTAAGCATTGATTGACAATCAAAGGTAGCGTTGATATTTTTCACCGCCATTTTTCGGTAACATATTTAACAGATGTCCCGCTCTACTCGTGGGTATCTGTAAATCTTAAATTATTTATCGTGCCTAAACGCTCTCTCATGGGTACCGTGAAGCATTTGCGTATTTAGAAAATGCAAGAATTAAACCCAATAATTAACAAGATTTCTGATCTCAAAAGCCGCGGCACAGCGCTTAGGGGGTATCTTTGACTTCGATAATAAGAAAGAACGGTTAACCGAAGTTCTTAGGGAGCTGGAGGATCCGGCGATTTGGAAAAATCAACAGGTTGCTCAAGCCTTGGGCCGTGAGCGGGGTCAGTTGGAAATTGTTGTCAGTACTTTGGAGGAACTGGAGCAATCATTGGACGAAGCTGCTGAGTTATTGAGTATGGCTTCCGACGATGATGATGCAGAAGCGGTTGAAAGTATTGTGCAGGACTTGGACGAGTTTGAATCTAACATTTCCGCGTTGGAATTTAGACGTATGTTTTCAGGTGAAATGGACGCGAATAATGCGTTTTTGGATATCCAATCAGGCTCTGGAGGAACCGAAGCACAAGATTGGGCTGAGATGCTGTTGCGGATGTATCTGCGCTGGGCTGAACGAAAAGGATTTAAAACTGAACTGATTGAGGTGTCCGATGGTGAAGTAGCCGGCATCAAAAGTGCTACGGTAAAGATTGATGGAGACTATGCATTCGGTTGGTTGAAAACTGAAATTGGTGTGCACCGTCTGGTTCGAAAATCGCCATTTGATTCGGGTAATCGTCGACATACATCCTTTGCAGCGATATTTTGTTCCCCGGAAGTTGATGATGATATAGATATCGATATAGACCCCGCGGATTTGCGCATCGATGTATACCGGGCAAGCGGGGCTGGGGGGCAACACGTTAACCGTACTGAATCAGCAGTACGAATTACTCACGAACCTACCAATACCGTAGTGCAATGCCAAAATGATCGGTCGCAACATAAAAATAAAGCGACGGCGATGAAGCAGTTGAAAGCAAAATTATACGAACTTGAAATATTGAAGCGTAGTGCTGAGCAACAACAGTTGGAGCAGTCAAAATCAGATATTGGTTGGGGCAGCCAAATTCGTTCTTATGTATTGGATCAATCGAGGATTAAAGATTTGAGAACCGGCGTAGAAACCGGCAATACCCAAGCTGTTTTGGATGGTGAATTGGACCCGTTTATAGAAGCCAGCCTTAAAAGCGGACTTTAGTCGGCGCTTATAGATAGATACAAGTAGATGTCAGATAAAGACGAACAGGAACAGATCAAACAACGACGTGCCAAACTTGAGAAATCGCGGCAAGACGGTCGGGCTTTTCCGACCGATTTTAGACGTGACGTAATGGCGGGTGAGCTGCGCGCCGAATACGATTCCAAGCATAATGAAACGTTGGAAGCGCAAGCCGTACGCGTCAAAATTGCCGGTCGCATGATGACGCGGCGCGTCATGGGCAAAGCAAGTTTTTGTCATATCCAGGATATGTCCGGAAAAATTCAGCTGTATGTAACCCGTGACGAGTTGGCTGATGGATTCTACAACGAGCAATTCAAAAAGTGGGATATTGGCGATATCGTGGGCGCCGAAGGATATCTTTTCAAAACCAAGACGGGCGAATTGAGTGTCAAAGTTGATGCTATTCGATTGTTGACCAAAGCGTTGCGGCCGTTGCCGGAAAAATTTCATGGTTTGGCAGATCAGGAAATCAAATATCGTCAACGGTATCTTGATCTGATCATGAACGATGAAACGCGAGAAACCTTTTTTTTGCGTTCCAGAATTATATCTTTTATCCGTAATTTTCTTACAAAACTAGAATTTCTAGAGGTTGAAACCCCGATGATGCAGTCCTTACCGGGTGGGGCAACAGCAAGACCATTTGAAACTTTTCATAACGCGCTGGATATGAATTTGTTTTTGCGCATAGCCCCGGAACTTTATCTAAAGCGTCTAGTCGTTGGAGGATTCGAAAAGGTCTTTGAAATAAACCGAAATTTCCGTAACGAGGGTTTGTCCACGCGGCATAATCCCGAATTTACCATGTTGGAGTTCTATCAGGCATACGCAGAGTACACAGACCTTATGGACTTGACTGAGGCAATGTTTCGCGGAATCGCGAATGATGTAGTGGGTCAGTCCAAAATAACTTATCAAGACGAACAATATGATTTTGCGGAACCTTTTCAGCGGTTTACCGTGCTTGAATCTATTCTAAAATTTAATGATGGTTTGAAGGAACGGGATGTTGACGCCATAGAGCCAGCAAGAAAGGTGGCGGAACGGTTGAAAATCCCTCTAAAAGATAGTTACGGTCTGGGTAAAACTCAGATTGAAATTTTTGAAAAAACCGTCGAACATCGTTTAATGGCCCCGACCTTTATCACGGCTTATCCGGTTGAAGTTTCACCGTTAGCACGGCGTAATGACGAAAATCCAAATGTGACTGATCGATTCGAGTTTTTTGTTGGGGGGCGTGAAATAGCCAATGGATTTACCGAATTGAACGATTCGGAAGATCAGGCCGAACGCTTCCGAAAACAAGTTGAAGAAAAAGACGCCGGTGACCTCGAGGCTATGCATTTCGACGAAGATTACATCGTTGCATTGGAGCATGGCATGCCGCCCACCGCCGGTGAAGGGATTGGTATCGACCGTCTGGTGATGCTGTTTTCAGATTCACCGTCTATTCGAGATGTACTATTGTTTCCTCAAATGCGATCTAAGTGATCGCCGATTTTCAGGCCCTCGCCAAGACGCGAGGGAGATTGAAAAGCTATTTCTATAGACGCATACTGCTAAAAATGTGTCTCGATTCTTAACGGATAAAATTTTATTGAACCAGGAATTCGGTGAAAAATATATCCTCCAAGCTGCTATTGCTAGCGTATTTATCCAAGGTTGCCTGGGTTTGTTCCAGCGCTTTTTTGCGAAGATCTTCGCGTTGGCTTGAGGTGCTCAACTGGTCGGCAGCATAGTCGCTGAACAAGAGGATTAACGAATGTCGAATTACCGGTAAATGGGCTTTAATTTTTTCCACGTTATCTGATCCATCGATCATCAATTGAACATCTGCCCGTAGATAGCTTCGGTGACCACCTTGAAGATTGACGACAAAGTTTGGCGACAGCGGTAGATACTCGATAGTGTTGGTTTTTGCGTCTTCTTCGCTGTAAGCAGCGGAACTGATGAGTAAAAGATTGCATAATAAGATTAGGTTTCGCACAAGATTCCTCTTTCAATTAGAATGGATTTAGGCATTTCGCAATGTTCCCAATTTTTTGGCGTTAGTCACTCTACAGCCGTATACGATGCATTTTTGCTTGGGATGCTTAGTTAGCAACAGAACAAAATTGTCTCGCTAAGATTATAGATCAAACTTTTACGTATTGGATGATGTGAATTTAATGGCCAAGAATTTAGAAATGGGCCCGGTAATGTTGGATTTGGAAGGTGTAGACGTGTCTCTTTCTGAGGTGCGAAAGCTGCAACACCCAGGCACCGGCGGCGTTATACTTTTTTCAAGAAATTACACTGAGCCCGAGCAAGTAGAAGAATTGATTAAAGAAATCCGCTCGATTCGACGAGGGAATATATTGATCGCAGTGGATCAAGAGGGTGGTCGGGTGCAGCGTTTTTTGGATGGTTTTACGCGTTTGCCGCCTGCGTGTCGCTATGCGCAAATTGATCCATCGATTTGTACGGATGCGCTGCATTTGGCGGAAGCGTCTGCTTGGCTCATGGCGACGGAATTACGCAGCATAGATGTCGATTTTAGTTTTGCGCCGGTATTGGACGTGGACTGTGGTATTAGTTCGATTATTGGTGACAGATCGTTTTCTTCTGATGCAGAAACAGTAAGCCAATTTGCGACGGCTTTTCGGAACGGTATGAACAGAGCCGGTATGGCTGCTGTCGGAAAACATTTTCCCGGACACGGCGGGGTCGCAGCAGATTCTCATCTTGCTTTGCCTGTCGATGACCGCAAAGCTGCATTAATTTTAAAAAACGATTTGTTGCCATTCAAGCGGTTGATAGAGGACGGTTTGGAAGCGGTTATGCCTGCGCATGTTGTGTATTCGGCGTTGGATGCTTGTCCTGCAGGTTTTTCAGAGTTCTGGATCAAACAGGTATTACGTAAACGATTGGGATTTGAAGGGGCAATATTTAGCGATGATTTGAGTATGGCCGGTGCGGAATACGCTGGTGGTTATCTGGGACGAGCGGAACTCGCTTTAGGGGCTGGCTGCGATATGATTCTGGTTTGTAATCAGCCAGATGAGGCTGAGCAGTTACTTGATCAAATTCGTGGGGATAGGCCGGATTTGATTCAGCGGCGCTTGGTTAATATGCTTGGGCGTTCCCGAATGACAAGAATGGAATTGATCAACGACAATGAACGACTAAAAATTCTATCCCGCTTGCAAGAATTGGAATCTAACTGATGGATGAAATAGATGATATTAAACGGGTAAAGACTGAAGCGGAATTGATTTTCTCAGAGCAGGAAATTGACACCGCGATTGGGCAAATGTCCAAAGCCATCAGTGAATCCATGGCCGAATCGAATCCGCTGTTAATATGTATCGTTAATGGTGGCATTCCATTGGCAGCACAACTGATGTTGCGTTGCGATTTCCCAATGACAAACGATATCGTTTATGCGACGCGTTACCAGGGCAATACCGTAGGCAATGAACTTAGTTGGTTGGTTAAACCCCAGCAGCCAATAAAAGGTAGGACGGTATTGTTAGTCGACGATATATTGGATGAAGGAATCACGCTGCAGGCGATTTGTAATTATTGTAAGGATCAGGGCGCGATCAATGTTTATAGTGCTGTATTGGTGGACAAGAAAATAGGGAGGGCAAAACCGATACAAGCTGATTTTATTGGGTTGGTTGCCGAGAATCGTTATTTGTTTGGTTACGGGATGGATTATAAGGGCTATTTCAGAAATTCTAGAGGGATATATGCCTGTAAAATCGACTAGAGAGTTTGACTCCAATTCTAGTCTACTCGGTGTTATTGGTGGCACCGGCCTGACACATCTGCCGGGGTTGGAAATTGTGGACACAAAGGATGCGACGACAGAATTCGGGGTACCATCGGCGGGCTTGCTGTTTGGGGAATATTATGGGCGGGACGTTGTATTTCTTGCACGACATGGGAGCCAACATAGTATTCCACCGCATGAAATTAACTATAGAGCCAATATCTCGGCGCTGAAAACAGTCGGTGTCAAGGAGGTCATCGCGGTTGCCGCGGTCGGGGGTATTCATGCGGCGGCAAAACCGGGAAGAATAGTGCTTCCAGATCAGCTTATTGATTATACGGGGGGCAGGGAAAGTACTTTTTATGATGGTGGTCAAAATGGGGTTCGGCATATTGATTTTAGCTGGCCGTATAGTAAAGCCCTAAGAACTAGGTTGCTACAAGCCGCATCCACTAGCGGTATAGACGTGTTGGAAGGCGCGGTTTATGGGTGTACCAATGGCCCAAGATTGGAGACTGCTGCAGAGATCATGCGCATGGAGCAAGATGGTTGTGATTTAGTGGGTATGACTGGGATGCCGGAAACCGTGCTGGCTAGGGAGGCGGGGTTCGAATATGCGTGTTGCGCGGTGGTTGCGAATTGGGCGGCGGGAAAATCGAATGGGGAAATTACCATGGAAGACATTGAGAAAAACATGGAACGCGGCTTTGCTGATTTCGAACCTCTTTTACGTGCATTCTTGAATGTAAACAATTAGAACTACTTGCTTTGCTGTGGATCTAGGTTTGTTCCGATCAGTCAGATAGAAAACAACCTGTGGATTGTAAAGAGCCATCTAATATCAAAATGCCATTGCCGTATCGCAATCGTTTTTTAATAATTCCAAAAGTTGACCGACGAACTCTAGTTTTTCTTCGGCCGAATTGGATTCTTTGAAAAATTTTAATTTCTCGGGGCCATCCAGTTTATATTGTTCTGGTTGTTTTTGAATCAAATCAAGTAAATTTTCAGTATTGATTTTGGGTTCCGGGCCGAACAGAATTCGCCCATTAGAAGGCCCCACTTCAATTTTTCTTATTTCCATTTCGCTAGCTTGAATTTTAATCTCAGTAATTGCGAAGAGATTCTTGGTTGCATCCGGAAACAAACCGAAGCGGTCTATCATTTCTACTTTAAGCTGCCAAAGTTCTTCGACATTAATTGAGTTAGCAATTCGTTTGTACAATACCAAGCGCGTATGGACGTCTGGTAGATAATCATCGGGAATCAAAGCAGTTGAATAAAAATCAACTTCTGGTCCGGTATCTAACGGCGATTCCAGATCAGGTTCGGTTCCGGATTTTAGCGCGGAAACCGCACGTTCTAGTAATTCGGTATACAGGGTAAATCCAATTTCTTGAATTTGACCGCTTTGCTCGTCACCCAGTAATTCGCCGGCGCCTCTAATTTCCAGGTCATGCGACGACAGCATAAAGCCGGCACCCAAGCTATCGGATTCTTCTATTGCTGATAAGCGTTTCACTGCGTCGGATGTCATTAGTGGTTTCGGCGGAATGATTAAATAAGCATATGCTCGATGGTGTGAGCGTCCCACGCGGCCACGTAGTTGATGTAATTGAGCGAGCCCTAGTTTATCCGCTCGATTGATTAAAATGGTATTTGCGCTGGGGATGTCGATTCCGCTTTCAATAATTGTTGTGCAGACTAACATATTGAAACGTTGATGATAGAAATCGAGCATAACCTTCTCAAGTTGTCGCTCGGGCATCTGGCCGTGTGCGATTTCTATCCGTGCTTCCGGAACAAGTTGTTCAAGCTCGCGCGCAGCTCTTTCGATGGATTTTACGTTATTGTGCAAATAAAATATCTGTCCTCCGCGGCGAATTTCACGCAGGCATGCCTCTTGGATCAGAGCATCTATTGGCTCGGTAATGAAGGTTTTGATCGCGTGGCGATTGGGTGGCGGTGTGGCGATAATGGAAATATCTCTCAAGCCGGACATTGCCATGTTTAAAGTTCGAGGGATCGGCGTGGCCGTTAGCGTAAGGATATCCAATTCGCTACGAAGTTTTTTGAAATGTTCTTTATGGCGGACTCCAAACCGGTGTTCTTCGTCAATGATTACGAGCCCCAGGTTTTGATATTCAACAGTGTTTTGCAGTAATTTATGTGTTCCGATTAATATGTCGATCTTACCGGATTTGGTTTCTGCGAGAATAGATTCCTGTTGTTTTTTACTGACAAAGCGTGAAAGCGCTTTAACGCGTATTGGCCAATCGGCGAAACGATCACAAAAATTTTGATGATGTTGATGAGCCAGGAGCGTCGTCGGAACCAAAACTGCCACTTGCTTGTCGCTTTGAATGGCGATAAAAGCGGCGCGCATACAAACTTCGGTTTTTCCGAAACCAACATCACCGCATATGACGCGGTCCATAGGCTGTGGCGATGCCATGTCCTTTAAGGTCTGTTTTATTGCGGTGTCCTGATCTGGGGTTTCTTCAAATGGAAACGCCAGCGCGAAATTTTCGTATTCTTCGTTGTTAATCCGATGAGCGAAGCCTTGTTTGGCCGCACGCCTGGAGTTGATGTCCAAAAGTTCGGCCGCAACGTCCCGAACTCTTGCGGCGGCTCTCTTTTTAGCTTTGTTCCATTGGTCGCCACCAAGCTTATGTAGTGGGGCCGTTTCTGCGCTCGCGCCGGTGTACCGGCTGATACAATGCAGCGATGCGACGGGTACATAAAGTTTATCGTTTTTTGCGTATTCCAGAATCAAAAATTCGGTTTCAATTCCCCCGACCTCCAGCTTTTGCAAACCTTGGTAGCGCCCTATTCCGTGGTCTTGATGTACGACTGGAGTTCCAATGGATAATTCGGAAAGGGTGCTTACGATGTTTTCGAGCTCGCGTCCAGATGTTCGTCGACGACGACGTCTTTGCTGCGCGCGCTGCCCCGTCAATTGGCTCTCGGTGATTATCGCGATTTTGGGATCGTCCATTAACAAACCATGATCCATGGGGGCGACTACAAGTGCCCTCACCATATCGCCTGCTAGAAAGTCGACCCAATTGGAAACTACTTCAGGCCGAATCTCATGTTTATTTAGGGTTGCCAACAGGTTTTCGCGGTGCCCCGCGGATTCGGCAATGAACAGAATCCGTCCTTCGAATTGATGGAGAAAAATATCCAGTGCTTCGGCACCCTTTGCCTGCCGTGGCTTTAACGAAATATCGGGTATGGGTTGGGTTGAGAATGAAATCTGATCGTTCGATAAATTAGATAGGGACTCTTCGACGAGGATCTGAATTAATGGGCATGTTTTTTGATGTTCTTCTAATAATGCCGGTGACAAAAACAGTTCCTCCGGAACGAGGAGAGGGCGCTCTATATCATGTCTGCGCTGCTCGTAACGATTGTATGTGTCAGAAAAAAAGTTACTTGCGGCTTTGTCTATTTCTCCCAAATAGATCAATGAGGTATTGTGCGGAATATAATCGAATATCGTATTCGTTGATTCGACAAACATTGGAAGATAATATTCAATCCCACCCGGAGCGATACCTTTACTAACATCTTGGTATATCGTATTTCGTTGGGAAATGTCTGGAAATATAGATCTAAAATTTTTACGAAATCTTTTGATTGAATCTTCGTCAATCGGAAATTCTCTGGCCGGAAACAGATTGACGTTATCATATTTTTTTTGAGATCGTTGGGTTTCAGTATCGAATGTCCGAATGGATTCTATCTCTTCGTCGAATAGCTCAATCCTAAACGGTGTCGTACTACCCATTGGGAACAGGTCCAGTATCGAACCCCTTATCGCAAATTCTCCGTGTTGATAAACTTGAGACACGCACTGATAACCAACTTTTTCAAGTTGCCGTCTAATCCCATCCAACGGTAGGTTTTGACCAATACTCCAATTAAAACTTTTGGATAAAATATGCTCGCGGGGTGCGATTTTATGTAAAGCAGTTGAAATAGATAAAACAACTGCCCCACGAGATATAGTGGGTAGTGTAGAAAGTGTTTTCAGCCGTTGTGATGTGATTTCCGGAAGTGGTGAAAAAACATCGTATGGCAAGGTCTCCCAATCCGGTAAATAAGAAACTGGGAATTCTTTTCTTAAATAAAACCGCAGCTCGTGTTCTACTCGTAAGGCCGATTGAGTGTCGGTGGTTATAACAACGAACGGGTTTTTGTTCTGGCTTATAGCTGACGCCAATGCAAGTGAGTCGCCGCAGCCCTTCAGTCCGGTCCATTGCAGAATATCACCCGGTGCTTTAGATGTCGGTGGTTTAAAAAGGGAAGCTTTGGTTTGAGAATTAGAAATAGGGGGCATTGCTGTAGGTTGAAGAAAATTGGTCTTGGTGAGTGAATTGAATAAAAAACTTTATATTATCCCACACTGGGCTAGGTAAAGTTAAGCCAACTGGCTCAGATTTATCGCGCCTTACTAGAGACGTATTTGAGTTTTCTAACCAATCGCGTCGAGTTGAGAAAGGCAGAGGTTTTGGTTAATGTTGTCAAAAACTGAGAGGGTTTTGCGGGTAAGTTCATTTTTTAGATTCGTTGGCTTTAATTTAATCTAATACAACTCTTACCAATTTAGGAAAGATTATTACGAATACTATTTTATTCAATATAAACTAATAATAGTTTAGCCTTCAGGTGTTTGGTTTTTGATAAACCTTAATGTTATTGCCGTGCTGCACTTGTATTGAACAAATTGTCCTCCGATTAATTGTATCGATATATCAGAATGATTTTTACTACAAATAAATCGTATATAAATCCTGATGGTATAAAGGGTAAAGTCTTGGTAAATATAATACGCTCTATCTATATGTAAGTTTCGGACGTGTGATATAATTAAATCTCTGTGTTATTGTAAAAGAGGCGAATATTCAATGCGAAGTGATTTTAACAAACTGTCTGAAATTGATTTAGAAAATGTAATAGCAAATGCAGGGAAAGAACTTCGAGCGCGGCAACAAGCTAAACGGAAAGAGGTGATCGCACAAATTAAGGAATTAGCTGCGTCGATAGATATTAGAATCGAAATTAACGACACCAAGACTAAGTCGACTAGGCAAGGTAAAAAGGTGCCAGCAAAGTATCAAAACCCAAATGATCTCACACAACAATGGAGTGGCCGTGGGATGAAACCCAAATGGTTGAAAGCGCTATTGGATAAAGGGCAAAAGCTGGAAAAATTCGAAATAAAACGGAAATAAATATTTGTAAATTCAGAGACGTTAAAGAGGGATGTTTGGCGTCTCTGCTCCTCATTCGTTGGGCTAATTGCTTTTGATACTAACTAGATTAGCCGGCGCTTTTTACTTATCAATTGGATGATGCGGTAGTATCGTCATGGATTTACCGGTTATCAATTAAGTTTTATTTTTTATTGATTGGCCATTTCTAGCATTTCTTGGGCATGGGCCAATGTTTGTTGGGTAATGTTTAGACCGCCAAGCATGCGGGCGATTTCTTGTTTGCGCATTTCGGGCGATAACTGTCGTACCTGCGATTCTGTATTAATGTCGTCGCTGGATTTTTCTACCAGTAAATGGTGATGAGCTTGGGCGGCAACCTGCGGCAGGTGTGTTACGCATAGAACCTGCTGGTTAGATCCAAGAGTGCGTAGTTTCTGACCAACGATTTCGGCGACACCACCCCCAATACCTGAATCAACTTCGTCAAATATCATAGTTGCGGTACTATGCGAATGAAGTGCCGCGACTTGAATGGCCAAACTGATTCTCGATAGCTCTCCACCCGACGCTACTTTATTCAGCGGTCGGGCGGGCATACCCGGATTTGTTGAAACGAGGAATTCGACCTGATCCAATCCACCAGGTTTTGGATCGCCGGTAGGGTCGTTTGTATCTATTTGAATTGTCGATTTACCTTGAGGCATACCGAGTTCTTGGATCGCATTGGAGATTTGGACTTCTAAGAGTTGGGCAGCTTGTTTACGATTTTTGGATAACAGCACCGCTTTGGTATGGTAGCGTTCCCTTACCTTATTCAGGCGGGTTTCAAGTCCGTCTATTTGCTCAATCGCTTGCTCTAAGAATTTTAATTCTTGATTTAATGCGCGTAGTTTCTCCGAAAGTTCGCCTGGTTTTATATAATGTTTGCGAGCAATCGAATGCACCTGGGCTAATCTGTCGTCAAGATAGGCGAGTTGGTTGGGATCGATCTCCAAAGTGTCCAATTGGCGGTGGAGTAAATGACTCGACTCTTGAACCTGAATTTGTGCCTCATTTAGCAGTTGTACTACTGCATCTAATTCTGGAGCGTGTTGACTTATATCGGTTAAAGCCCTTATCGAATTACTTAATCTTGAATTAATGGAATGCTGTTCATCGCCGTACAGCAGGTCGATTTGGGTTCGAGTAGTTAAAGCTATAGTTTCCGCATTGGCATGAAATGTCTGGTCACTAACCAGTTGGTCGTAGTCAAGGTTTTCGACATCAACGGTTTCTAGTTCGTTGATTTGATAACGTAGCAATTCATCGCGTTCGGCCCTGGTGCGCATCGTTTCAGACGTTTTATTTAATTCGGCGCGCGTTGTTTGCCATTTAGCGTACGTAACGTTTACTTGCTCAAGCAGCTCTCGGTTATTAGAAATTTCATCCAGAATACGACGTTGCTCGGTTGTATTGAGCAACGCAAGATGCGCATGTTGGCCATGAATTTCTATTAATCGTTCGGCTAATTCTTGTAAGGATTGCAAAGTAACCGGACGGTTATTTATAAAGGCTTTGGATCGACCGTCCCGGTTGAGTACACGACGAATTAAACAATTGTTGTGGTCATCTAACTCTAAGTCTATAAGCCAAGTCAAAGCCAGTGGCGTATCACTCAAGTCAAATTCCAAGTTGATTTCGGCTTTGTCACAACCTGGACGTATTAGACTGGAATCCGCTCGATCGCCAAGCGCTAATCCCATCGCCGTCAGCAAAATGGATTTGCCCGCCCCAGTTTCTCCCGTTAGCACAGTTAATCCTCGGTGGAAATCCAAATCAAGGGTTTTGACGACGGTAAGATCTCTAATGTTTAGAGAGCATAGCATAGATCTGAATTAGCTACTCCAGTGTAGTTTTGCGCGAAGGATATCAAAAAAATCGTAATTGGTTGGGTGTAGTATCTTAACTAAGTTGGTGTCCTTTTTAATTTGAATTCGATCACTGATTAATACGTCGGGTATAGAAATATCGTCGCAGGTGACTTGCGCGTTGATCGCTTCCTTGTTACTGAATTCTATTTCGATCAGACTGTTGTCGTCCACCACAATGGGGCGATTGGTCAATGTGTGTGGATTAATAGGCACCAATACAATGGCGCCCAGGGTAGGATGCAGAATTGGACCACCGCCGGATAAAGCGTAAGCCGTCGAACCGGTCGGTGTTGATACGATTAATCCGTCCGAGCGTTGGGAATTTAAAAAGATTTTATCAATATGCGTGATAATCTCTATCATACTAGGTGTGATCCATCGGTGAATCACAACCTCGTTTACGGCAATTTGTTCATGGATTACTTGATCGTCTCGAATCAGTTGGGCGTTGAGTAACATTCGTTCTTCGGTTACAAAATTGCCCTGCAGGATATCGTCGAGCTTTATGATGACTTCATCGGGAGAAATGTCGACCAGAAAGCCCAAGCGGCCCAAATTAACACCAATGACCGGAACTTTGTGTGGTGCAAGGTTGCGACCTGCGGAAAGCAATGTGCCGTCGCCACCAACCGTTATGGCGACGTCGCAGTGTTCACCCAGATTGGATATGTCATGGCATTCTACCGATTCAGATGCAAGAAATTTTCGACTTTGTTGTTCAACCAAAACCCGGTAATTGAGTTTGACCAAATGCTCGTACAAAACCGATATGGTTGTCGCAATGATTGGGTTAGGTTTGCCGATCAGGCCAATGGAACTGAATTGACGATGCATGGAGTAAATTGGGAGTTATTTTTCCAAAGGTAGCATGTTGCGCGTTTCCATCCAAGCTTTAAGCCGATCTTGACACAGATCTTCGGGATTGCTAGTTTCACTATTAGCACTCTATATAAAAGAGTGCTAAATAAATAATGGTTTGAGGCTATTGTGGAAAATTCTTCTAGTTTGAACGACAGGGCCCAACATCTCCTGAAGGTGTTAATTGAGCGGTATATTCAAGATGGTCAACCGGTTGGGTCTCGCGCTCTATCGCGAGGTAGTGGGGTTAATTTGAGCCCGGCAACGGTTAGAAATGTAATGGCCGATTTGGAAGAGTACGGTTTAGTCTGCTCGCCGCACACCTCTGCAGGCCGAATTCCGACGGTTACCGGATATCGACTCTTCATAGATTCTTTACTTACCGTCCAACCGGTCGGGAAAAAAGCCGTAGATGATTTTAAAAAGGATTTTGGTAACCAGACTGACGAGCAAAATTTGGTTGAAAGTGCTTCTAATTTATTGTCTAGCATCTCGCAAATGGCGGGAATTGTAACGATGCCGCGTCGCGGTACAGTTGCATTTCGTCACATAGAGTTTTTGCCATTATCTGGTGCGCGAGTATTAGCCATTTTAGTGACCAATGAACAGGAAGTGCATAATCGCATAATCCATCCGTCACGAGAATTTAGTGCCGCCGAATTGCAACAAGCTTCAAATTATTTGAATTCAGTATTCCAAGGTCAGGATCTAACGTCGTTGAGATCGCAATTACTGAACGAGTTGGAGGAAACTCAGCAAAGGGTAAATAAGGAAATGATAAATGCGATCGAAATGGCTAATCTTGCACTACAAAGCGATACATCAACGGAAGATTTTATCTTAACAGGGCAGACGAACCTGATGGAATTTTCTGAGTTATCGGATGTAGAGCGGTTGCGCAAGTTATTCGAAGCATTCAATCGCAAACAGGAAATACTTCACTTATTAGACCAATGTTTACATGCCGAAGGCGTGCAAATTTTTGTAGGTGAAGAGTCGGGTTATCAGGCGTTGGATGATTGCAGCGTGGTTAGCGCGTCGTATTCGCTTGATACGGAAAGGGTCGGTGTCTTGGCGGTAATTGGACCAACTCGAATGGAATATCAAAAAGTTATCCCCCTTGTTGATGTAACCGCAAAATTATTGGGAGCTGCCTTGAATCAGAATATATCGCCCCCATCATAAGGCTATTATTTTCTTCAATATCTTTAGTGTTGATGCCTAAAAAAATTTGGTATCTCGCTGATTGTTTTATTGAAAATGTGCGATTGTTGCATTTGAAAAATTACCGGAAGTCGCGACCTTCAGCAATTCTGGTTACAAGCTTGGCAATATTTATATGAATTTGGAGCAAAACTTATGAGCGATGAGAAGGAGATACCGGAATCTCAAGAGGACGGTATTGAATCTGTGAATACTAAGGATTTACCAGCCGGGGATGATATCGAGCAAAGTGGGAGCGACATCGAGGTTGATACTGAAGTAGACGAAATATCTATAGAAGCTCTCCGCAATGAGCTCCAAGTGGTAACTGAAAAGGCCAATGAAAGCGCGGATAAATTTGTGCGTGCACAGGCGGAAATGGAGAATCTACGGCGGCGTACAGAAAAGGAATTACAGAACGCGCACAAATTTGCATTGGATCAATTTTCCAAAGAATTACTTCCAGTAGTAGATAGTCTGGAACTTGGGATTCAAGCTGCGGCTGGTGATTCTGCGGAAGTAACAAAATTGCGAGAAGGTAACATATTGACGTTGCAATTGATGAAGTCGGCTTTGGAGAAATTTAATATTGTCCCGATAGATCCTGAAGGGGATATTTTCAACCCCGAGTTGCATCAAGCGATGGCAATGGAGGTGGCCGAAGATAAGGAACCGAATACCGTGTTGAAAGTGTTTCAAAAAGGTTATCTGCTCAACGATCGGTTGATTCGTCCCGCGATGGTTGTCGTTGCCCAGATGAACAAGCAAACGAAAGTTGACGAACAAGCTTGAAAAAAATATCGATAACCCCATATCAGAAAGTAGTTAGTTATCAGCGCGAATCAAGCGATTGTTGAATTGATCGGAGAATAAGTAAATGGCAAAAATTATTGGGATTGACTTAGGTACAACAAACTCCTGTTTTGCAGTACTGGAAGGCGGGAGCGCTAAAGTTATCGAAAACAGTGAAGGTGGTCGAACAACACCTTCGGTGGTTGCATTTTCTAATGACGATGAAGTCTTGGTTGGGCAATCGGCCAAACGTCAGGCGGTAACCAATCCTGCTAATACTTTATTTGCGATCAAGCGTTTGATTGGAAGAAAGTACAAGGACGATGTGGTACAGAAGGACATCAAGATGGTGCCGTACAAAATTGTCGAGGCTGAAAATGGAGATGCTTGGGTTGAAGCGAATAGTACTAAAATGGCGCCACCTGAAGTTTCAGCTAGAGTGTTGATGAAAATGAAGAAAGATGCCGAAGCGTTTCTGGGTGAAGAAGTTACCCAGGCGGTGATAACGGTACCTGCTTACTTTAACGACTCCCAGCGTCAGGCAACCAAAGACGCCGGACGCATTGCGGGATTGGAAGTTTCTCGTATTATCAACGAGCCGACCGCTGCATCGTTGGCTTATGGCATGGATAAAAAACACGGAGACTCTAAATTAGCGGTATATGACTTAGGGGGTGGAACCTTCGATGTTTCCATTATTGAAATCGCTGAGGTTGAAGGCGAACACCAGTTTGAAGTACTGGCAACCAATGGAGATACTTTTCTGGGCGGGGAGGATTTTGACCTGCGTATAATCGATTATTTGGCCGATGAATTTAAAAAGAATAATGGGATTGATTTGCACAATGACCCGCTCGCGCTGCAGCGCTTAAAAGAGGCAGCGGAAAAAGCCAAGATAGAGTTGTCATCCGCCCAACAAACAGACGTGAACCTACCGTACATCACTGCGGACTCTAGTGGTCCGAAGCACTTGAATGTCAAATTTACTCGGGCGAAATTGGAATCATTGGTTGACGATTTGATATTCCGAACCAAAGGTCCTTGTGAAATGGCGTTAAAAGACGCGGGCTTATCGGCTTCGGAAATTGATGATGTAATTCTGGTAGGTGGACAGACGCGTATGCCCAAGGTTCAAGAAGTTGTGCAGGATTTTTTTGGCAAAGAACCTCGCAAAGATGTTAATCCGGATGAGGCCGTGGCTGTAGGTGCTGCGATCCAAGCCGGGGTTCTCGCGGGTGACGTAAAAGACGTGTTGTTGCTAGATGTGACGCCACTGTCCTTGGGGATCGAGACATTGGGCGGTGTTATGACGGCGTTGATTAAGAAGAATACCACGATCCCAACCCGCGAGAATCAAGTCTTTTCAACCGCAGAAGACAATCAAGGCGCGGTGACAGTACATGTCCTCCAAGGTGAAAGGGAAATGGCGTCGGGTAATAAATCTCTGGGGCGTTTTGATTTGTCGGATATTCCACCGGCACCGCGGGGGATACCGCAGATTGAGGTCACGTTCGACATAGATGCCAATGGTATACTCAATGTATCTGCTAAGGATAAGGCGACTGGTAAAGCACAGTCGATCGTAATCAAAGCGTCAAGCGGCCTTTCTGATGAAGATGTTGATCGTATGATTAAGGATGCAGAACTGCATGCTGAAGAGGATCGAAAAGCCCGTGAGATGGTCGATATTCGAAATAATGCCGAGTCTATGATTCATGCGACCAATAAATCATTGGATGAATTGGGTGACAAGGTCGAAGCCGACGAGAAGAGTCAGATTGAGTCCGCAATTGAAGAACTGAACGCTGCTTTGCAGAGTGATGACAAAGAATCGATCGAAGCCAAGACCAAAGCGTTGACCGAAGTGTCGGGAAAACTTGCCGAGCGTGTTTATGCGGAGCAAGCTGATGCGGCCGGTGCGTCGGCAGGTGTTCAACCCGATGTAGATGGGGCCAATGCTGAAGGTGAAAAAGCAACGCGGGATGATGATGTTGTGGATGCTGAATTTGAGGAAGTTAAAGATGATAAAAAATAAGATGTATAAAATTTAAACTTTCTTTTTATAGGACTAGATTGGAACCGCCGGCGATTGCCGGCGGTTGCGTGATTTATGGCAAAACAAGATTACTACGAACTATTGGGTGTATCTCGCAATGCGAGCGATGCGGAATTAAAAAAAACTTATCGCCGTATGGCGATGAAGTACCATCCCGATCGAAATAAAGATAATCCCGACGCCGAAGAAAAGTTTAAACAGGCCAAAGAAGCCTATGAGGTTTTGTCCGACCCAAAGAAGCGATCAGCCTATGACCAATTTGGACACGCTGGGGTGGATTCATCGATGGGGGGTGGCTCTGCTGATGGATTTAGCGACATTTTTGGTGATGTTTTTGGTGATATTTTTGGTGGTGGTCGTAAGCGCGGTAACGTGCATAGAGGATCAGACCTTCGCTACGATATGGAGTTGACACTGGAAGAGGCGGTCGTCGGTTCGGACGTTAAGATTCGTGTGCCCGTTTTGACCGCTTGCGGTCAATGTGGTGGCAGCGGTGCAAAAAAAGGCTCCAGCCCAGTTACGTGCGGCACTTGTAACGGTATGGGCAACGTACGTATGCAACAAGGTTTTTTTTCTGTTCAACAAACCTGTCCGACTTGTAGGGGAACCGGGAAGCAGATAAAAGATCCATGCCGAGTGTGTCATGGAAATGGTCGCGTACAGGAAAATAAAACTTTGTCGGTAAAGATACCGCCGGGTGTTGATTCGGGAGATCGAATCCGGCTGGCCGGGGAAGGTGAAGCGGGTGAGCAGGGTGGTCCTCCGGGAGATTTATACGTTCAAATCGGTGTTAAGGAACACCCAATATTTACCCGTGATGGAGCGAACTTGTTTTGCGAAATGCCGATTGGGTTTCCTACAGCTGCATTGGGCGGTGAGCTGCATGTGCCTACCTTGGGGGGCAAAGTAAAATTAAAAATTCCTGCCGAAACTCAAACTGGGAAGTTGTTTCGCTTGCGCGGTAAAGGCGTAAAACCGGTACGTGGTGGTGCGGTTGGCGACTTATTGTGCCGTGTCCAAATTGAGACTCCGGTTAATTTAACCAAAGAACAAAAAAAATTGATTGAAGAAATCGATTCCAGCTTGGTCGGTGGTGGTAGTCGGCATAGCCCTCAAGCTCATTCTTGGGTGGATGGGGTCAAACAGTTTTTTGATAAAATGACGGGTTAAAGCAAGATACTTAAGCTTGGGTCGCCATACTAATTAGATTTAATGATTCTTATCGTTAATTACGTCGACTGTTCGGTCTTTTCCTACAAAACAAACAAAATAGTGACTCGTGGAATATAACCATTGTTTTAGCGAATATCGTTCAAATATGGAGTTTCCACAAGTCCCCAGCAGATTTTGAAGTGTGGGAATTTAGAATTCCTTCGTAATAATTCAGATAGGTATACAACATGCTAAGAATTGCGATTGTCGGTGCTGCCGGTCGTATGGGGCACAATCTAATTGCTGCTTGCGGTCAGGCTGATGGTTTGCGATTAACCGCTGCAATCGAGAGGGCCGACAACCCTATATTGGGCGTGGATGCCGGAGAGCAAGCAGGCCTTGGCCGCATCAATGTACCCGTGATAAGCGATTTGCTTGCAGTGATTGGGGAATTCGATGTGTTAATCGATTTTACGCAACCGGAACCGACTATAAAGCACCTAGAGATATGCAGGGCCAACCATAAAAAAGTCGTGATAGGTACGACTGGATTCACGACTGAACAGAAGGATCAGATATCAAAGGCCGCTGGAGATATCGCAGTGGTACTTGCTCCGAATATGAGTGTCGGCGTAAACCTTTCTCTAAAATTGCTTGAAATTGCCGCCAAGGTGATGGGTGGGTATACCGATATTGAAGTCATAGAAGCCCATCACCGGCATAAAGTGGATGCCCCGTCAGGGACCGCGCTCCGTATGGGCGAGGTTGTTGCCGAGGTGCTGGGCCGTGACCTAAACGATTGTGCCGTTTACGGGAGAGAAGGTTTTACCGGGGAGCGGAATAGAAATACTATAGGTTTTTCTACGATTCGTGCAGGTGACATCGTAGGTGAACATACGGTTATGTTTGCTGATGAAGGAGAACGAGTGGAAATTACCCATAAAGCGTCAAGCAGAATGACTTTTGCCAACGGTGCTATGCGTGCAGCCAGCTGGTTGGAACAAAAACCTAAAGGTTTGTACGATATGCAAGACGTGTTGGGATTCTGATTCCAGCAATCGTCTTATGTTGCTTGAAAGCTAAATATCATAGATACCAGCACTCATTGACCATCACTAGAGTCCGGGTCTTTTTTCTTCATATCGTCAGACTTAGTCGAGCTGAATGCGTTCCAGAATGCTGTTTGCATGGCCTCCATTGATTGCATATGGGCCGGAAGCATAGGCTTCATCAAACTAACTGCGTCAAATCCCGTTGTTCCGCTTGTCATTTCTTGCTGCAGTTTTTCAAGAATTTCAGTTTGCAATGGCTGTACGTTGGGTAAACCAAAAAAGTCGCGAACTTCTTGAGGTGTGGCATCGATTTCTACGGTGATTTTCATAATTTAATACCTATTTGGATTTAGATGGGATATCCGTTCCGAATAATATGCATGCGGTTTAGCCCAACAAAAGTGACCAGGCCTTTGCAACGGTCGTCGAGTTTATTCCAGATTTGCGTGATCGGATAATCGTTTCGTCTGAATAATACTGTTTCGTTTGTTGTGCTGTCAGCAAGTATTTCGTAAAATCTGACTCTTTCTGACGCGCGCTTTGTTCGCCTAGTGCGTGAATACCATCAATCTGAAAATGTAGGTGGGCTCGTCACTAGTATTGTCGGGCAGAAGGTTCGCGTGCGGACGGATTTTTTTGTAGTCCTCTATTGTGGATGAGTGATTTAGCGACTGGGGATTTCTCTGCTCGTAAAATACCTCTGAAATGACTGTGGTCTAACTAGGCGAAATGCAAAGGACGCAAAGCTTAATCGGATAAACAAATTGGGTTGGCGACTTTGAGCAAGGTGTAATAAATTCTATTGGTTTTATTGTGTGACAACGGGAGGCCACTCATGGGTCTTTCCAGGATTCGTGTATTAAGGTGGTAAAAATTGACTAAAAAGGCGGTTCTAGCGCTTGAGAATGGGACGATATTCCGGGGTGTTTCTATTGGCGCCGATGGATGTTCAGATGGTGAGGTTGTATTCAATACCGCGCTTACCGGCTATCAGGAAATATTGACGGATCCCTCATATACCCGTCAGATAGTGACTTTGACTTATCCACATATTGGCAACGTCGGGGTTAATTCTGAGGATGAAGAGTCTGACAAGATATTTGCTAGTGGTTTGGTGATCAAAGATTTGTCGATCCGTCCCAGTAGTTGGCGCGCAGAAGGATCGCTTAGCGATTATTTAGCCCAACGGAATATTGTTGCCATTGCTGATATCGACACCAGGAAACTAACCCGGATATTGCGCGACAAGGGTGCCCAGCGTGGTTGCATTGTTGCGGCTGAAAACCTAGAAATCGGTGTCGCTATCGAAAAGGCAAAAGCGTTTCCTGGTCTTCAGGGAATGGATTTGGCGAGAACCGTTAGTACGCCAAAACCCTATAATTGGATGCAGCGTGGATGGCGGCTTGATGAAGGCTACACGGATTCGCAAGATTCTTCTTATCGAGTGGTGGCCTATGATTTTGGTGTAAAAAGAAATATTCTTCGGCTGTTGGCCGAGCGAGGATGTTCGATAAATGTGGTGCCGGCGGAGACACCGGCCAATGAAGTTTTATCGCAGAAACCCGACGGAGTATTCTTATCCAACGGTCCTGGGGATCCTGAGCCCTGTGGGTACGCCATTACCGCGATTCGTCAAATTTTGGAAACCAAAACCCCAGTTTTTGGGATTTGTCTAGGCCATCAATTGTTGGCATTGGCTTCCGGTGCCAATACATTAAAAATGAAATTTGGTCACCATGGAGCAAATCATCCGGTTCAAGAGTTAGCTAGCGGCCGGGTTATGATCAGTAGTCAAAATCACGGTTTCTCGGTAGACGAGAAATCACTGCCAGATAATCTTATCGCCACACATCGTTCATTGTTTGATGGGAGTTTACAGGGACTTCATCGATCTGATTGTCCGGCAATTGGGTTTCAGGGCCACCCGGAGGCAAGTCCTGGACCGCACGATGTTGAACATTTGTTTGATAGCTTTATCGATATGATGTCGAATAATCGCGCTTGATCACTTTTATTTAAATAATCTCGAAATATGCCTAGAAGAACAGATATTCAATCTATATTGCTGCTTGGTGCTGGTCCTATAGTAATTGGGCAGGCGTGCGAATTTGATTATTCTGGTACCCAGGCTTGTAAAGCGTTACGCGAGGAAGGTTACCGTGTCGTTTTGGTTAATTCCAATCCGGCCACAATCATGACCGATCCCGGTAGTGCTGATGCGATTTATATCGAACCCGTTGATTGGCAAACCGTGGCTCGGGTTATAGAAAAAGAACGTCCGGATGTATTGCTGCCGACGATGGGGGGGCAGACTGCGCTCAATTGCGCGTTAGATCTGGAACGTGAAGGTATTTTGACGCGTTTTGGCGTGGAGCTGATAGGGGCGAGCAAGCAAGCTATCGAAAAAGCAGAAGACAGAGATTTGTTTAGAAAAGCGATGCGGCGTATTGGTCTGGAAGTTCCGCGTTCTGAGATTGCGCATTCGATCGAAGAAGCGTTAAAAGTTCCGGAATCGATAGGTTATCCAAGCATTATTCGGCCTTCATTTACGTTAGGTGGCAGTGGCGGGGGAATTGCCTTTAACCGAGAGGAATTTGTTGAAATTTGTGAGCGAGGTTTGGAGCTTTCACCGACTAAGGAATTATTGATTGAAGAATCGGTGTTGGGGTGGAAGGAATTTGAAATGGAAGTCGTGCGAGATCGCCAAGACAATTGCATCATCGTCTGCTGTATAGAAAATTTCGATCCGATGGGTGTACATACCGGTGATTCAATTACTGTCGCGCCGGCGCAAACGCTCACCGATAAGGAATACCAGATTCTTAGAAACGTATCTATTGCAGTACTCCGGGAAATCGGCGTAGATACAGGTGGATCAAATGTTCAAGTAGCCATCAATCCAGTCGATGGAAGACTAGTCGTGATTGAAATGAACCCTCGTGTCTCTCGATCTTCCGCGCTGGCGTCTAAAGCCACCGGTTTCCCCATTGCCAAAGTTGCAGCAAAACTTGCGATTGGCTATACCCTGGATGAATTACGCAATGAAATCACTGGTGGTGCGACACCTGCGTCGTTTGAACCAACCATAGACTATGTAGTGACTAAGGTGCCGCGTTTTACCTTCGAAAAGTTTCCTCAAGCGGATGATCGATTGACGACACAGATGAAATCTGTCGGCGAGGTCATGGCAATAGGCCGGACCTTTCAAGAATCTCTACAGAAAGCGCTTCGTGGATTGGAAACCGGTGTTGATGGATTGGTGGAAATGTTGCCGCGCGAAACGCAGGATCGTGATGTGATACTGCGTCGGGAAATCCAACATCCAGGTCCTGACCGTTTGTGGTATGTTGCCGATGCTTTTCGAGACGGAATGTCAATCGAACAAATATTTGAATTGTGCAAAATCGATCCATGGTTTTTGGCGCAAATCGAGGATCTCGTAGATTGTGAGAGATCTCTGGCCCAGGTAAAGCTGCCAGAATTGGATCGAGAGACTCTCTTTAACATGAAAAGAAAAGGGTTTTCGGATTCCAGACTGGCTTTCCTAATGGGATCTTCGGAAGCTGATATTCGTGAAAGCCGTCATAAATTTGGTATTCACCCGGTTTATAAACGGATTGATTCATGCGCTGCCGAATTTGCCGCGACGACTGCCTACCTGTATTCGAGCTATGAAGAAGAGTGTGAGGCTGATGTTTCTGATCGACAAAAAATAATTGTCTTGGGTGGTGGCCCAAATCGGATCGGGCAGGGGATTGAGTTTGATTATTGTTGCGTGCACGCATCGCTGGCATTGCGAGACGATGGTTACGAAACCATTATGATTAACTGTAACCCGGAAACTGTTTCCACAGATTTTGATACTTCAGACCGGTTATACTTCGAACCGCTGACCTTGGAAGACGTCCTAGAAATCGTTCGTATAGAAGAGCCGGCGGGAGTCATCGTACAGTATGGTGGGCAAACGCCGCTAAAATTAGCGCGAGCCCTAGAGGCGGCAGGTGTACCAATCATTGGTACACGCCCGGATTCCATTGATTTGGCTGAAGACCGGGAGCGCTTCCAAGGACTGATAAACAGATTGGGTTTGAGGCAACCTCCGAACGCAACTATACGGTCGATTGACGAAGCGATAAATGCATCGCGAGAACTGGGCTATCCGTTGGTTGTTCGACCATCTTACGTGTTGGGTGGTCGGGCGATGGAAATTGTTTTTAACGAAACCGAATTGCGGCGTTACATGATCGAAGCAGTCAGTGTTTCAAATGATTCACCGGTACTATTGGATCGATATCTTGATAACGCTGTAGAGATGGATGTAGATGCAATCAGCGATGGGGAAGATGTTTTAATCGGTGGTTTAATGGAGCACATTGAGCAGGCCGGGATACATTCGGGCGATTCGGCCTGTTCTATTCCGCCTTATAGTCTGGAAGGCGACTTGCAAGAAGCATTGAGGGAACAGGTTTGCAAGATGGCTCTTGCACTGGAAGTAGTCGGATTGATGAACACGCAATTCGCGATTCAAGGTCGTGATATTTATATTTTGGAAGTTAATCCAAGAGCATCGAGAACCGCGCCATTTGTTTCAAAGGCGACCGGTTATCCGCTCGCAAAAATTGCCGCCCGTTGTATGGTCGGTCAGACACTCAAACAGCAGGGTATAATCAAGGAATGCATTCCTAATTTTTATTCGGTCAAAGAAGCCGTATTCCCGTTCATAAAATTTCCGGGCGTAGACCCAGTGTTGGGGCCGGAAATGAAGTCAACCGGCGAGGTCATGGGCGTCGGTGAATCGTTTGGAGAAGCCTTTGCAAAATCGCAAAGAGCGGCAGGAGTTGATTTGATCCGAAACGGTAAAATCCTTCTGAGCGTCAAGGATTCTGATAAATTGAACCTGATTCCTGTGGCTAGGGATCTAGCGGATCAGGGATTTGACTTGGTCGCGACTCAAGGTACCGCGAAAATGCTACACGAGTCAGATATCGCTTGTTCTATCGTGAATAAGGTGCAAGAAGGGCGTCCACATATCGTTGATATGATCAAAAATGATCAGATCAAATTAATTGTGAATACTGCGGAAGGACGTAAAGCCATTGCGGATTCATTTATCATTAGACGCGCAGCGCTGCAGCATCAGGTCACGTATACAACGACATTGGCCGGCGCGAGTGCGACGAGTAATGCATTTGCCAAGGTCGATATTAGTGAAGTGAATAAGCTACAAGATCTTCATCAGAATTTATTGAATGGTTAATTTTTGCATGGAGTTAGTTAATAGATAAGGTTACTTACCGTTAAACTGAAACATTTTTGTAGAAGTGGTACAAAGCTAATTGTTGGAGTCTGTTCATGAACAAAATACCCCTTACTGTCGCAGGTGCCGATGCGTTGCGCAAAGAATTAACCGAATTAAAGTCTGTAACCCGTCCCAAGATTATTGCCGCCATTGCCGAGGCAAGGGAGCATGGCGATTTGAAAGAGAACGCGGAATATCATGCAGCTAGAGAACAGCAAAGTTTTGCCGAAGGCCGCATCGCTGATATTGAAGCCAAGCTTTCAAATGCCCAGGTCATCGACATTACGCAGCTAAATCCTAACGGTAAAATCGTATTTGGAGCAACGGCTGAAATCGAAGACTTGGATACCGAGCAGGTTGTGACTTATCAGATCGTTGGTGAAGACGAAGCGGATATTAAGGCAGGACGAATTTCCATTTCTTCGCCAATTGCCAGAGCGTTAATCGGCAAGGAAGAGGGAGAAGTTATTTCGTTCCAAGCTCCAGCCGGTGTTAAGGAGTATGAAATACTTGCCGTGCGGTATGAATAGAAATTTTCAGTGTTTATCCGGATTCTTGCGATAGAGAACGCTAATTTGTCCTATCGATTGTATTAATATTGCTTCAGTTTTCGTACAAATTTGTGCGGCTTGTAATTTTCGCTGTTCGCGATCTTGCGAACGCAGTCGTACTTTAATTAATTCATGGTGGTTCAGTGCAATTTCTATTTCGGCCAAAACATTAGTGGTTAATCCTGCCTGGCCTGCGGTTACAACAGGTTTTAATCTATGGGCTTTTTCTTTTAGCGCTTTTTTGTCTTTGTTTGTCACATCAATATCTTTGTTGCTTATAGAGCCAAGATTTTACACCAAGAACCACCCATGTAACGTGCAAAATTTCGAGGCGTATGATGAAAGCGTGAGTGCCAAACTGGAGAGGGGCATTGGCGCGTAGTAAATCTAGTGACCGTTGGCTAAAAGAACACTTCAATGATGAATACGTGAAATTGGCGAGACAGCAAGGGTTTCGCTCGCGGGCAGTATTTAAATTGAAGGAAATAGACCAAAGGGATTGTGTCCTAAGTAAGGGAAAGACGGTCATTGATTTGGGTTCGGCACCGGGCGGGTGGTCTCAATATTCGGTCAAAAAAGTAGGCGCAACCGGTCGTGTAATCGCGTTGGATTTATTATCAATGCCAGCAATTCAGGGTGTGGAATTCATCTGTGGTGACTTTCACGAGGATAGAGTATTGCAAGAATTGAGCAATATATTGAACGGGGAAAAGGTGGATGTCGTGCTTTCGGACATGGCCCCGAATACAAGCGGCGTCGAAGCAATAGATCAACCGCGTTCGATAGACTTAGCGGAATTGGCACGGGATACCGCTGAACAGGTATTGGGAGATACCGGGATCTTGGTTCTAAAAATTTTTCAAGGAGAAGGATTTGATAGATTTTTTAGCGAGACTAAGAAAATTTATTCGAAAGTAACCGTTAGAAAACCAAAAGCTTCGAGGCCGCGTAGTCGAGAAGTTTATTTGATTGCTAAAGGCTTTAAAACTTGAACGTGTGCCTCCATATTAATAAATCTGACCTTTTTTGCATATTTGTGGGTCCAATTGTTATCGGGAGCATAATTCCAGATCGATACGGTGAGATTTTAGCCGCGTAATATTTTTCACGATGTCGAGGTACGGAAATTACAACCTTATGAATATCCTGATACAATTAAAAGGCTTTTCAAAAATTCGGAATTGTCCCGGATAGGAGTTCTACTTTGAACGACATGGTAAAAAATATAATTTTATGGGTCATCATTGCGGTCGTGCTGATGTCCGTTTTCAATAACTTTGGTTCTCGCGGTGGCGTCGATTCGTCCATGTCGTATTCGCAATTTATAGATGCGGTTAAATCCGGCCAAGTTCAAAAAGTGTTGATAGACGGTCCGTCTGTCCGTGGTGTAACGCAAACCGGCGAAAAATTTACGACTTATAGTCCAAACGACCCCCATATGGTTGATGATTTGCTTGAGAATGGTGTGGAAATCAAGGCTCGAGAGCCTGAATCACAGTCTCTTTTGATGCAGATTTTCATATCGTGGTTCCCGATGCTTTTATTGATCGCCGTATGGATTTTCTTTATGCGCCAGATGCAAGGTGGTGGCGGTGGGCGTGGCGCGATGTCATTTGGAAAAAGTAAAGCTCGGTTACTGGAAGAAGATCAAGTTAAAGTAACCTTTGCCGATGTTGCCGGGGTTGAAGAAGCCAAGGAAGAAGTTTCGGAAATGGTTGATTTTCTAAAGGATCCGACGAAATTTCAAAAACTTGGCGGACAAATTCCAAGGGGGGCTTTGATGGTTGGTCCTCCAGGCACTGGTAAAACTTTATTGGCCAGAGCGATTGCTGGTGAAGCTAAAGTCCCTTTTTTTACCATTTCAGGTTCTGATTTCGTTGAAATGTTTGTTGGTGTTGGCGCGTCTCGCGTTCGTGACATGTTTGAGCAAGCGAAAAAACACGCCCCATGCATTATCTTTATCGACGAAATTGACGCAGTGGGTCGACATAGAGGCGCCGGTCTCGGCGGTGGGCATGATGAGCGGGAACAAACCTTGAACCAATTGTTAGTGGAAATGGATGGTTTCGAAGGTAACGAAGGTATTATCATTATTGCTGCGACCAACCGGCCCGATGTGTTAGATCCGGCATTGCTACGGCCGGGACGGTTTGACCGACAGGTTACCGTCGGTCTACCAGACATTCTTGGCCGTGAACAAATACTTAAAGTTCATATGAAGAAGGTGCCGGCAGATGATAGCGTCGAGGTTAAGTATATCGCACGAGGGACACCCGGATTTTCTGGGGCAGATTTAGCTAACCTCGTCAATGAGGCAGCTTTATTCGCGGCGCGCCAAAACAAACGATTGGTTGATATGGAAGATTTAGAAAAAGCTAAGGATAAAATTATCATGGGCGCCGAACGGCGTACTATGGTCATGAGCGAAGAAGAGAAAAAGATGACTGCATACCACGAGGCGGGGCACGCGATAGTAGGCCGTTTGGTGCCAGAACACGATCCGGTATATAAGGTGAGTATAATGCCGCGCGGACGAGCATTGGGAATTACGATGTTTCTTCCAGAGTCTGATCAATATAGCGCTAGCAAGCAAAAATTAGAAAGTCAGATTTCCAGTTTGTATGGTGGTCGACTTGCTGAAGAAATAATATACGGTACGGAGAAGGTGACTACGGGTGCGTCCAACGATATTGAACGTGCAACTGGTTTGGCCAGAAATATGGTTACCAAATGGGGGCTTTCAGAGAGATTGGGGCCTTTGGCATATAGCGAAGAAGAAGGCGAGGTTTTTCTCGGGCGCTCTGTAACGCAACATAAATCTGTTTCTGAAGAAACGGCCCACTTGATCGATGAAGAAATTCGTTCGTTGATCGATCGAAACTATGAACGTGCGGAAAGATTGCTCAATGAAAATATGAGCGTGCTACACGCAATGGCAGATGCACTAGTGAAATATGAAACCATAGATCGTCATCAGATCGATGATCTAATGGCGGGTAAAGAGCCTCGCCCCCCGAAAGATTGGGAATCTAATACGACGACGCCACCTTCTGGAAGCGGTGCAGACTCCTCTGCGGAGAACAATAAGGATGGTGGTAATGTAGATGTTGAAGGCGAGCAACCATTGGGTGGCGCGGCTTCAAAACAACATTAGGTGTCAATAATTATCAACGGTTAGTTACTGGAAACTGGATCCTAGGGGTATTTTGTGTTCGGGTATAGATTTTCCCATATTTGGCCGGGAAATTTGGTAGCAATTTTATATTTTGTTGGTCGACCGACGCAGTGTTTTTATTTGGATCTTAAATAGATTCCAGTTTTACCAATTCCAGTCATATTTGAGAATTCTGGCACTTGTTTAGTGGGTGTAGAGGGATTTTATTTGCGTTGGTATTAGCTCGCTGACTCGGCAAAAATAGATTATAGAGGGGCTATGAGCAAAAAATTTTTTGGTACGGACGGTATTCGTGGAACAGTTGGTGACCATCCGATTACCCCTGACTTTATGCTGAAACTTGGCTGGGCGACCGGGCGAGTGTTTGCCGGCGATGGTAATGGAAAAATCTTGATAGGGAAAGATACCCGTATTTCCGGTTATATGTTTGAATCAGCTCTGGAAGCCGGGTTATCAGCGGCTGGCATCAACACGCAGATGCTAGGGCCAATGCCAACACCAGGTATCGCGTACTTAACCCGAACATTCAGGGCGCAGGCTGGTATAGTCATTAGTGCTTCGCACAATCCTTATTACGATAATGGTATCAAGTTTTTTTCGTCAAAGGGGACGAAATTGCCAGATGAGGTCGAATTTGAAATCGAGAAGTGGTTGGAAGAACCCATGACAACTGTTCGTTCAGCCGATTTGGGAAAAGCAACTCGGCTCGATGATGCAGCAGCACGCTATATAGAGTTTTGTAAGGGTACCATTCCTTCCATCATGGATTTCAGTGGCACCACGATAGTGGTCGATTGCGCTCATGGTTCTACATACCATATTGCTCCCTATGTATTCCAGGAGATTGGTGCCAAGATTATTCGAATTGGCTGCGAACCAAATGGTTTGAATATTAATGACGATTGCGGTGCTACGCAATTGGATCGTTTGCAACACGCGGTGACCGACAATAACGCGGACTTGGGAATTGCCCTGGATGGTGACGGCGATCGCGTTATGATGGTTGATCATTTGGGCGAGGTTGTTGATGGTGACGAACTACTTTTTATTATTGCTAAGTCACGTCTTGAAGCGGGTCAATTAAAGGGCCCGGTAATAGGAACATTGATGACAAACTTGGGATTGGAGCATGCATTTTCTGAATTAGGACTCGTCTTAAAACGTGCTGCAGTGGGCGATCGATATGTGATGGAGATGTTAACGCAGTACAACGCTATATTGGGGGGTGAGAGTTCGGGTCATATCATTTGTAAAGACAGGACGTCGACAGGCGACGGAATTGTTTCGGCACTTCAAGTAATGGCCGAAATATGGCGCAGTGGGCACGGTTTACATGAACTAAAGGGCGGTATGAAAAAGTATCCGCAGACGTTGGTGAATGTTAAAATCAAAGAAAAAACTAATATAGAACAAAATGATACGATTCAGAATGCGAAGCTTGCCATGGAACAAAAACTTAAAGATAACGGCCGTGTTTTACTGCGGGCTTCCGGGACGGAACCGCTGATAAGGGTCATGGTTGAGGGGCGTGATTCTGCGGTCGTAGAAGAACTGGCCAATGAATTAGCCGAAGTGGTTCGTGAATCATTGGGCGTTTAATTCGTAAATTTTCAGACTTACGCTAAGTAATCATTGATTCGCCTATTATGACACGATAAAATTATTAGTTTTTTCGTAGAGATGAAATCTGGTGCCTAAGCCGCTAATCGTTGGCAATTGGAAGATGAATGGTGACCGTAGGTCTTCGCAAGATCTTCTAGGTGGATTGTTATTGGGTATTGAATCCGTAAAAACAGCGGATGTCGGGGTTTGTATCCCATTTATTTTTATACCGGATGCTGCCGATAAACTGGCTGGATGTAAGATTTTATTGGGCTCGCAGAATATTGCGGACCAGGAATCAGGGGCTTTTACTGGTGAAGTCTCGGGTGCAATGTTGGCCGAATTTGATTGTAAGTTAGCAATTGTTGGGCATTCTGAACGTCGTGCGTTGTATGCTGAATCTAATCAGCTGGTTGCGAAAAGATATAGTCAATCGATATTGTGTGGCATTACGCCTATCCTATGCGTAGGTGAAAGTTTAGAGCAGCGTGAACAGGGTAGTACATTTGATGTTATAGATGAACAAATATCTGCAGTTTTTGATCTAGCAGGCGTTGATTCGTTAAGTCAAGCGGTTGTCGCGTATGAGCCGGTATGGGCAATAGGTACCGGGAAAACGGCGACCACAGAACAAGCTCAGGATGTGCACCGGTTTATACGGCATAGAGTGGCTAAATTGGATCAGTCTGTAGCGGAAAATTTAAGGATTCTCTACGGTGGGAGCGTCAAACCGGACAATGCGGCAGATTTATTCGCAATGCCGGACATTGATGGTGGGTTAATTGGTGGCGCTTCCTTAGAGGCAGGTGCTTTTTTGTCAATTTGTAAGTCTGTCTAGAATACTGGGTTAGATATGTATCAGGCGTTAATTATATTTCATGTTTTAGTGGCGGTCGGCATTATTTCGTTGGTATTGCTGCAACAAGGTCGTGGTGCCGATGCTGGCGCGGCGTTTGGTAGCGGGGCGTCGGGTACGGTGTTCGGAGCACGAGGTGCGGCGTCATTTTTGACGCGGTGTACTGCGGTTCTTGCTGGGTTATTTTTTGCGACAAGCCTAGGTCTTGCAATGTTGGGCGATACCCGGGTAAAAGATGAGGGTTTTATGGATGAAGCCGTGGTAGAACAAAGTATTCCAGACATGCCTCCGGGTGGATTGCCCTCGATTGATGGGACAATTTCTGATTTACCAGAACCGGCCATTGAAACAATACCTATTGAAAGCGGCGAACAAGACTCAAGTAGTATTGAGTTAGATGTGCCGGTGATGTCAGAAGATACAGCATCGGATACTACGGTCGATCAAGCGGAAACGTCAGAGCCTGTTCAATAGCGGGCAAGATATTAGCATTGCACATGCAATATTGCCGATGTGGTGGAATTGGTAGACACGCTATCTTGAGGGGGTAGTGACGTAAGTCGTGCCGGTTCAAGTCCGGCCATCGGCACCACATAATACCGGTTATTTCCGGACCTTTATAAAAGCCCTGGATCTGTCAAGATCCAGGGCTTTTTTGTTATATGGTTATGAACAGAATGCGGGTTGCACTACCGATGGATGTTACTTTTCTGTTTTAGATGGTGATTTTTGTTTGTTTTCCCGAAACACCTGGATGCCGGGTAATAGTTGGGATTCTTGTTTTAAATTCGAGCTATACTCAATTTATCGTTTTTAATTCAACCCTAGTCATGCAATTCATTCGTATTAATCCAAATGATATTAAAATTGGTCAGCCGCTACCATGGTCGGTCTATTGCGCGGAACAAGCGATGTTACTGCAAAAAGGGACGCTGATATCTTCAAAACAGCAGATTGGCACTTTCGTTGAACGAGGGCTTTTTCGTCGATTAAGCCCAGAAGAAGTTGCAAAATCAGAATTGAAGCTCACGCCAAACGAAAAACGCTTAAATCCTTTCGCGGCTAAAGAAGAATGGAGTAGCGAATTGGCGAAACTGTTACCTGTAATAGTCGCAGGTGAAGCCGTAAATGTTTGTAGTCGTATCGAATCTATGACGGCAAACTTACAGAAGATTTGTGATTATGATGCAGATACTCTACTGGCGGCAATTCATCTGTCGCGTGGTTTTGCTTATACCGTTGTCCATCCGGTCCACACAGCAATTTTGTGCGAATTGCTCGGCAAGCGGTTGAAACTGGAGGCGGAGGAGCGTCGAAGTATTTTGGCTGCAGCCCTAACTATGAACCTGGGTATGTTAGAGCTGCAAGACGTACTGTTCGCTCAGCAAACGCCACTAACCGACACACAAAAAAAAGAAATTTTCTCGCATCCATCCCAAAGCATGAAGATGCTCAAACAAGTTGGCGTGACGGATGAGCTTTGGCTCGAAGCGGTTGGATCCCACCATGAGAAAGTGGATGGTAGCGGGTACCCGAAACGTTTGCTAGAAGATCAGATATGCCAAGCGGCAAGAATTATCGCATTGGCGGATATGTATTCGGCGTTGATTACACCGAGGATGCACCGAAGTTCGCTTATGCCCAAGGAGGCATTGAAATCTGTTTTTGAAAGTAAGCGTCCGTCCGTACCATCTATAGAAATAGTTGTGAACTGATATTCTCCGTGGTTTTTGAATAGGAGAAAAGGAGATGTTGTCAAAAGAAAAGCAGGCGCATGTGAAGGCTTGGCAGCAAAGTG
>Ga0209992_10000235_pt1 | contig 78770 bp, 69 predicted proteins | sample 2SBtaG_2_FD_182564 | JGI IMG/M metagenome (GOLD analysis project Ga0209992, IMG submission 182564) | Deep subsurface microbial communities from Kolumbo volcano to uncover new lineages of life (NeLLi) - 2SBTROV12_ACTIVE470 metaG (SPAdes)... | ecosystem: Environmental > Aquatic > Marine >... | reverse complement strand
TCGAATTCACATTCCACGTCGTCACTCGCACCGGACGATCGTGCCTCAGATCGCCAAGAGAGGCGCGACCGGCCGCTGGTACCGTTCGGCTCGTGGTCGATCCTCACTCGCGTGCTGTCGCCGCCATCGAGGCGTTGCACGCGTCGGACCACGGCATCGTTCTAGCGGTGACGGGCGGTGGAGCCTCTGCGATCACGGATCTGCTGTCTGTCCCTGGCGCGTCCCGCACCGTTCTCGAGATCTCCGTTCCCTACGCCGAAGCGTCCCTCGCCGACCTTCTCGGGGAACCACCTGGGCAGGCCGTCTCGGTCGACACAGCCCGCGCGATGGCGTCGGCGTGCCTCCGGCGAGCCGTGTCCCTTGCTCAACGGGAGCAGTTCGACGGCCCGTTGGCCGGCGTGGCCTGCACCGCGGCGATCGTGAGCGATCGGCCCAAGCGCGGCGAGCATCGAGCTCATGTCGCAGTCGCGACCGCTCCCGGTGTGGCGACGTACTCGATCACCCTCGACAAGGGAGCGCGCGACAGGACGGGTGAGGATCGCGTGGTCGCTGCCGCGATCCTCCGCGCGGTGGCCAGCTGGGCGGGGATCGCCGCGCCGCTTCCGGTGTGAACTGTCGACGGCTTCCGTACTGAACGACCGTTCGACTAGAACCGCGTCATGGCCAAGCGCGAGCACATCCCGCAGTCAGCTGACGAACTCACGGTCGAGTGGTTCCAGGACGCGATCGGCGCCCCAGCAGGCGGGATGATCACCGGGCTGTCGAAAGAGGTCATCGGCGCCGGGGTCGGCTTCATGGGAGAGCTGCACCGTTGCACGCTCGAGTGGCAGGACCGGCCCGAGGGCGCGCCACAATCGGTCATCGCCAAGATCCCGTCGAAGGTGGCAAAGAACCGTTCCCTCGGCGAGGGTCTCCAGGTCTACGAACGCGAGATCACCGTCTACGACGAGTTGCGGGACGACCTCGGGACACCCATCCCGCAGCACCTGTACAGCCGCATGGACCCCAATCCGGCGCCGTGGCTCGAGCGATTCTTCGTCTTGTTGTTCGAGAAGCTGCCGATCGGGGGCGTCGGGTGGGTCCTCAACCGCCTCATCGCCCTCGGCGCCAAGAGCAAGCGGCGCTACCTGCTCGTGATGGAGGACATCCACGACGCCCAGCCACCGTCACAGGTTGTCGGTGGCTCGGTCGATGACGCCCTGGCGGCGCTGCCGGTGCTCGCACGCTTCCATGCGCGCAACTGGATGAGCGCCGAGATGATCGAGAAATACCCGATCATCTGGTCGGTCGACCGCACGCCCAAGGTGGTGCAGGCCTCCTACCGTAGGAATCGAGACGCATTCGTCGGCCGATTCGGTGAGCTCCTCGGCGAGGAGACCGTCGCGAACATGGACCGCATCCAAGACGAGTTGGGTGAGCTGGTACCCAAGCTGGCCGCAGCTCCGTGGACGCTGCTCCACGGCGACTACCGCCTCGATAATCTGATGTTCCGCCCCAACGGAGACATCGTGGTGCTCGACTGGCAGATCCTCGGTTACGGGCGGGCCGGATGGGACGTTGCGTACTTCATCACGACGGCCCTCGAACCCCATCACCGCGACGAAGAGGAGCTGATGCTCCGCACCTACCACGACGCACTCGTCGCTGAGGGGATCACGGACTACAGCTTCGAGGACCTCGTGGCCGACTGCGAGCTCACCAAAGAGGTGTTCGTGCACCGCATGGTGGCCGGCGACGACCTTCTCGACACCGAGATGGAAGGTCAGGACGAGGGCTTGGTGAACGTGCTCGTCCAGCGGATTGCCGGCTGGGTCAGCTGAACAAACCGTCGCCGATTCCCTCGGCGACCTCGTCGAAGTCGAGGCCGGCGAGCTCGGTCCACACCTCGAAGTTGTGCTCTCCCAGGTAGGCGGGGGAGAAGAGGCGCGGGATCAACCGATCGCCGTCCCAGACCGCGGGAAACGTGTCGGTCCGTCGCGGCCCGAACACGTCGTGGTCGACGTCGATCCAGAATTCACGGTCGCGCAACTGCGGGTCGTCGTCGGCAAGATGTCCTGCGTGCTGGGCCACTCCGGCCGGTACGCCGACCGCCTGGAGGGCCTCCATGGCCTCGGTCGCTGTTCGTTCGCCCGCCCATCGCGTGAGGGAGGCGTCGATCGACGCTCGCGCTGCCCGACGGCCGTCTGCTGTGGCGAGGGCAGGGTCGCGCAGCGATTCGTCACCCACCACCCCGACGAGCCGGGCCCATTGGGCGTCGTCGCAGGCGGTGAGGGCGACGAATCCGTCGGTGGATCGGTACACCTCATTGGGCACGTGGTCGGCCATCCCGTCGCGGTTGCCGCGGGGCTGTGGCGCGGTCCCGTTCGACAGCTGATCCAGCAGGGCCGACCCGATGCAGTACGTCCCCACCTCGAGCTGGGCCATGTCGATCTTCTGGCCGAGCCCGGTGCGGTCGCGCTCGTACAGGGCCGCGAGCAGCGACGTTGCTGCGCCGAAACCGGCGAGGTGATCGTTGAGCGAGAAACCGGGGCCCACGTCGCCGCGGTCCTCGAAGTTGGTGAGGTGGGTGATGCCGCACACGGCGTGAACGGTCGGGGCGTAGGAGATCACGTGCTTCCACGGTCCGTCGTGGCCGCAGCCCGACATCGTCACGTAGATGAGCCCGGGGTTCCATTCGTGGACGGTCTCCCAATCGAGGCCCCACGACTCGAGCACCCCGGCGCTGTAGTTCTCGATGAGGACGTCGCAGTTCTCGATCAAGCGGCGGACCACGCCGAGCGCCTCGGGATGCTTGATGTCGAGGGTTGCGGAGCGCTTGGAGCGGTTCCACACGAAGTAGTAAGGGAAATCCGGCGAGTTGACGATCGTCGCCCGTTCCTCGGTCTGGATCTTGACGATGTCCGCGCCGAGGTCGCCGAGCATCCGGGCGGCGAAGGGGCCGGCCAGCACCCAGGTGAAGTCGGCAACCCGAAGACCGTCGAGAGGCCGTTCGAGGCGATCCGATGAGCGCAGCGCGGTCTGTGGCCGATCCCCCCACTCCGAGAGCAACTCGCTCAGGGCGGCGTCGCCGTCGCTGGGCGGCCCGCCCCGGTGGTCGCCGCCGCTGAAGCGCACCAGGCGACCTGGTGCTCGCACCCCGCGTTCTTCGTCGAGGTCGCGGTAGAAGTCCCGGTGCTCGAACTGCGGGATCTCGGCGACGGCCGGAATGTCGTGGACGCCGCCGAAGGCGACATGGCGGTCCTGCGCCGTCCACCACAGTTCCATCGCGTCCTCGTCGGCGATCCAGCGACGGATGCCATCCATGATCTCGTCGATGCGCTCCAGCACCTCAGCGGGCTCGATGCCCTTCCACGCGTGCGCGTCCTCGAACCCGGTCTCCAGCATCCAGTCGAAGAGCAGTTCCGCTGTTGGGGTGGGCGTGATCATCGTGTAGCCCGTGCCGCACTTGGCCAGGTCGTAGGCGCGCAGCCAGTGCAGCGCTCCCTGCCGCTCCGCCAGCTTGGGGATCGGCAGCAGATCGTCGAAGAACCACTGCATGAAGATGTTCTCGATCGAGCCGGTCAGCGCCTCGTGGATCGATACATCGACGTGCCGACCCGCTCCGTCCGCGGCCGCGGCGCGCACGCCCGCGAGCGCGCTGATGGCACCGACGAACCCCGCGTAGTTGTACGCCTGCCACCCCCACACATTGAGCGGTCGGTCGGCGAGGCCGGTGACCGCCATGACGCCACCGAGGGCGGACGACACGAGGTCGGAGCTCGCCCAGTGTGAACGTGGACCGGTGTGACCAAAAGGGGTGATCGACACGTGGACGAGCGACGGGTTCTCTGCTTTCAGGCGCTCATGGCCGAGGCCGAACCCTTCGAGTTCGCCCGGTGCGCGCGTCTCGATCAGAACGTCTGCCCGGGTGATCAGCTCGGGATAGTCATCACGGCCTTCGTCGGTCGCGAGATCGATCGGAGCGCGCCGCTTGTCGCCGTCGTACCACCAGTCGAGAACGCCACCGAACGCCGCGGCGTCGCCGTTCATCGGCCTGCCGCTCGAGCCTGACGTGTTGACGCGGATGACGTCGGCGCCCATGTCGGCGAGGAGCTTGGTCGCGAAGCGGCCGCTGTCGTCGGTGTCGTCGACGACGCGAAGACCGGCGAGCGGGCCGGTCATCCCCTCGTTCCGATGAAGCGGTCGGCGAAGGCGTCGAGCGCGCTGTGGATCTCGTCGACGTCACCCGTGTTGAGTGACAGGACGAGTTCGCTGGCTCCGGCGCGCGAGTACGCCTCGATCGCCTCATCGTCGATTCGCGACATGTCGAGCCGAACCTGCACCACTCCGGGGACGCCCTCGCGTCCGACCGCTTCGGCCTCGCCGCGAATTGTGGCCAGACGATCGGCCACGCCGTCTGGCGAGACCATCATGGGATGCCAGCCGTCGCCGAGCCGTGCGACGCGACGAAGGGCCGGGGGTCGGTTGCCGCCGATCACGATGCGCGGATGGGGATCCTGGAGCGGCTTGGGGCTGGTGACCACGCCCTCGAACGAGAAGTTGTCACCGTCGAAGGTCGCCTCATCCTCGGTCCACAGCCGGAGCATCACCTCGATGAATTCATCGGAGTACCGCCCGCGGCCGTCGTAGTCGACACCGAGGACGTCGTTCTCCTCGGGGAGGCTCCCCACGCCGAGGCCGACGTCGAGACGGCCGCCACAGAGGTGATCGAGGGTCGCGATCTCCTTGGCCAGCACCATGGGGTGCAGGTATGGCATCACCAGCACGCTTGTTCCGAGTCGCACCCGCTGGGTCTGCGAGGCGATCCACGTGAGGGTGACCAGCGCGTCGTGGTACGGCAGCTGTCCGAGCCGATCCTGCACGTACCCGATGTTGATGACGTGGTGGTTGACCCATACAGAGTCGAAACCGACCTCCTCGGCATGGACGCCGAGGGCGACGACGTCGTGGGGGTCCTCGACGCCGAAGTTGTTGGGAACGGTGAATCCGAACTGCATCGTTCACTCCACCGGGGTCGTGCACAGGCCGGCGAGGCTGCCGATGGATGTGTCGCGACGAGGTTGGCGAATCTCGTGCCTGTCCCGGCCGTTGGTGGTGTAGCCGATGGACAGGCCCGTCTCCGGGTCGGCCCACGCGAGCTGACCTCCTGCGCCGTTGTGGCCGAACGCACCCGCGGAGACTGTTCGCCCCAGGCCGCGCATGTTCGACATGCCGTCGTCGCCGGCGAGGATGAGCCCGAGCGATCGATTGGCCGGAACGCCCATGGGGTCGGGGAGGCTGTTGCGCACGCGGCCCGTCGTGTCGGCCAGCATGGCGGGATCCCACAGGTCGTCTGGATTGTGGAGCAGGCCTTGGTAGAAGAGGGCCAGATCGAGCGCTCGCGCATACCCACCGCCGCCGGGCACGCCGAGCTCCTTCACGTCGGGTTCGTTGAAGCGCAGGATGAGCTCGTCGGTGACCTCGGTCGCGGGGAGTTCGCGGACGCCGAACGCCGCCTCGAGCTCGTCTGGTGTGGCGTTCTCCCCGGTGATCACCAGCTCGGTGATGTCGTCCTGCTGATCTGCGGGAATGCCCACGATGCGCGGGAGATCGAGCGGAGCGGTGACCCGACGCTCGACCTCGTCGCGGTAGTCGTTGCCTGTCACCTCCTCCATGATCTCCGCCATCACCCAGTGCGCCGTGGTCGGGTGGTACTCGAAGCGCGTGCCCGGCTCCCAGTTGAGGCGCCAGCGGGCGAATGCCTCGCGGCGGCCCTGCTTCGTCGACCAAGCCGGCGGGCCGAGGGGTGCATGCGGAAACCCCGAGGTGTGGAGCATCACCTGCTCGACGGTGATGGCCTCCTTGTCGTTTGAACCGAACTCAGGCACGTAGTTGGCGACGGTGGCGCTCTCCTCGACCGCACCCTCACTGATCAGCTGCCACATCGCGGCCGCGACGAACGCCTTGGTCGCCGAGAAGATGCAATATCGGCTGTCGTCGCTCGCGTCGCCGAAGGTCTGCTGGGCCACGATCTCGCCTTCGAAACCCAGCGCGATCTGACAGCTCGGCAACAGTCCGGCGTCGACTTCTTGACGGCACCGGTCGAGGAGTGCATCGACCCGTTCCTGGATGACTGTGTGTCCGCTCACCCTCCGGGGTCTAGCACCAACGATGCGTCGCTCGCCCACCTCGCCGGCGTCCATGCCCCGCTCGGAAGCTTTCGAAAAAGATGAGCTGCTGAATTTGCGTTCAGTAAGCACCGTCGTTAATGTCCTGATCGATCGTTCGGTACGGGTCCTGGGTCATCCAGGTGCGACCCAGCACCCACGCCGAGCGTGACCAGCTGGCACCGCTTTCCACGGGGGAGGTGTCAGCAGCCAAAAGGGGGGGACCCGACGCTTCGGCTCGGTAACCGATCTTCCCCACAACGCACGGACAGCGATGGACGGGGCGCCCGAAACGGGTGCCCCGTCCTTTTGCTGTCATTCGAGAGGTTGCCCACTCGTCTCCTGCTGCCTTGGTGAGCTCGCGCCGGCCTGGCCACCCCGAGGTCATTCATCCCAAGGGGTGCACCCGTTCTGCCAGCTTGTGGGGTGGATGGGGTGCCCCTGGAAGCTGGCGGAAGGGGGGCCTAGGTTCTGGGGCCGACACCACAGGCGCAGGGGGACACAGTGAGCGACACGATCGAGTTCGGGCTGGCGATGAGGCGGGCCGACCAGGTGGCCGAGCAGGCCAAACAGATCGAGGACCTGGGCTACGACTACGCGACCACCGGAGAGCACGTCTTCTTCCACGTCCCCTGCTCGAACGCGTTCATCTCGCTCGCCGTCGCCGCCGGGGCCACCACACGGCTCAAGCTCATGTCGTCGATCACCCTGCTGCCTCTCTACCCGGCCGTCCTCGCGTCGAAGATGGCCGCTGCCCTCGACGTCGCCTCGGGCGGTCGGTTCCACCTCGGCATCGGGGTCGGCGGCGAACTCCCCAAGGAATTCGAAGCCTCCGGCGTTCCGGTCAACGAGCGCGGTGCCCGCACCAACGAGGCGCTCGACATCATGCGCAAGCTCTTCAGCGAAGACGACGTCCACTACGACGGCCGCTTCAACACGCTCGGCGGCGTGACCCTCGAACCCAAGCCGATCCAACAGCCCGGCCCGCCGGTGTGGGTGTCCGGGCGCAAGGACGCAGCCTGGAAACGCGCCGCCCGCTACGGCGACGGCTGGCTCCCGTACATGTACACCCCCGAGATGCTCGCCGAATCCAACGAGGCGATCGCCGGGTACCGCGCCGAGGAAGGGAACGACACTCCGGTGCAGAACGGGCTGTTCATCTTCTTCTGCTGCCACGAGGACAACGACACCGCGGTCGCCTACGCCAACGAGCGCCTGTCCAAGCAGTACAACCAGGACTTCACCAAGATGATCGACAAGTACGCGATCGCCGGTGATCCGGATCGATGCGTCGAGCGACTTCGGGAGTACACCGACGCGGGGGCTCGCACCGTCATCCTCAGCGCGGCCTCGCCCATGCACTACATCGACGAGGCCGAACGCTTCATGGCCGACGAGGTACTCCCGCGGTTCAAGGACAGCTGACGATGGGCAGATTCTTCGAGACCACCCTCACCTCGGCCCGCATCGCCGAAGGAAGCGCAGGCGACTGGCCCGACCGCCTCTTCGACGCGGACCTCGAGCGGTGGGTCGTCGCGCAGCCGGGAGCTCCCGCCATCACCGATCGCTACGGCACGATGACGTGGGGCGAGTTCGGTGAGGAGGTCGACGCGGTCTCGAAGGGCCTGCTCGAGGTCGGTGCCCGGCCCGGGACCGTGGTGCAGGTTCAGCTTCCGAACTGGCGTCACTTCGCCGTCGCCGTCGCTGCCATCGAGAGAATCGGTGCGGTGGTGAATCCGGTTGCGCCGATCTTTCGCGCCAACGAGGTGACCGTGATGAGCGAGCTCGCCCAGCCCACTGTGGTGATCACCGCAGAGGACTTCCGTGGGTTCGAGCTCGGCGCCATGCACGCGGAGCTCCGCGAGCGGTGCAGCTGGGTCGAGGAGCTCGTCGTGGTGGGGGAGTCGGCCCCGGTCGACGCGATGACCTGGGACGAACTCGTCGAACAGGGTCGTTTCTCCTCCTACGACAAGGCGGCGGTGGACCTCCTCCGCCCGTCGTCGAACGACGTCTGCGAGGTGATGTTCACCTCTGGCACGACCGGCCAGCCCAAGGGAGTGATGCACACGCAGAACACCCTCAACGTGGCCGCCGACGTGTGGTTCGACGCCGTGGGCGAGGGACTGGATTCCTCGGAGGGGGTTCACGGACGGCCGGTGTTCCACATGGCGAGCACCCTGGCCCACCAGACCGGGTACCTGTACGGCATCCGCACGCCGCTCACGGCCGGAGGCCATGTCGTGTTCCAGGACGTGTGGGACCCGAACGAGTTCGTCGATCTCATCGAGGAACACCGCATCGAGATCTCGATGGGCGCAACGCCGTTCCTCGCCGACGTCTTGGCGATCGACGGGGTCAGCGAACGGGATCTGTCGTCATGGAAGCGGTTCGTGTGCGCCGGCGCTGCGATTCCCGAGCCGGTCCTCGAGAAGGCGGATCAGCTGTTGCCGTGCGTCGTGATGCCGGGATGGGGCATGACCGAGTGCGGCTTGTTCACGGTGGGTCGGCCGAGCGACTCCTTCGAGCTCCGCCTGACCGACGGTTCGCCTGTGAAGGGGTTCAACGAGGTGCGAGTCGTCGATGAGGACGGCAAGCCGGTCGTCGGGGAGGAAGGCGACCTCGAGTGTCGAGGGTCGCTGCTGTTCGTCGGCTACGCGCAAGGTCGCGACCTGACGGAGTCCTGCTTCCGCGACGGATGGTTCGACACCGGAGACAGAGCGATCATGAACGACGGCGGCTTCATCAAGATCGCCGGTCGCACCAAGGATCTGGTGATCCGCGGCGGTGAGAACGTGCCGGTGAAGGAGGTGGAGGACGTCTTGCTTCGCCACCCGCAGGTTGCCGGCGTGGCGATCGTCGGCAAGCCACACGAACGGTTGGGCGAGATCGGCTGCGCCTTCGTCCTGCCCTCTGGCGACCCACCGTCACTTCAGGAGCTCACCGAGTTTCTGGGCGAACACGACGTCACGCGCCAGTTCTGGCCCGAGGAGCTCGTGGTCGTCGACGACTTCCCGATGACTCCGTCAGGGAAGGTTCAGAAGTACAAGCTCCGCGCGACCTTCGGCTGAGCGCCGAGGTCAGTTCCCCGATGGGGTGACCGGGATGATGCCCTCGGCCGTGTAGGTGACCTCGGGATCCCAGATCAGCCAGTCATAGACGCCGATGTCCGCCGCGGCGTCGATCTGCGCCTTGACCTGTTCGGGGCCGTAGTCGACCCGCATCGTGAAGTCCTGGAGCCACGGCACGAGCGAGGTGTTGGTCCCCTCGAGCACCCGCTGGAAGTCGGCGAGCGACTGCCGGATGATGTCGTAGGGCTGCGCTTCGGGGTGCTCGATGCCGTACTCGCCGGGACCCCAATGCGACGGGTAGAGCATCGGAGCGACGTAGTCGACGTGGTTGGCCATGCCCACAACGTCCTGCGCGATGTACTCGCCGCGGGTCGCTGAGATGCCGAACACGGACACGCCCTGGAACACGTCGTACTCGCGGAGCGCGATCTGCGCTTCTGCGAGGAAGTCCACGATGATCGGCGCCGGGTCGTCGTTGCCGAGCCCGGGGATCGTCATGTTGCTCAGGGTGCCTTCGGGGCGGCGGATGTAGTCCCACAAAATGTCGTCGATACCGGCTTGGGCAGCTTCGACTGCGATGGCGAGGTTGTACGCCCTGACCTCGGCGCTGGCGAAGTTGGTGAAGCCGCCGTACTTGGACAGGGGCTGCCCGTTGAGGTTCTGGATCACCCAGTCGGTGTCGCCGGTGTCCCAGGCGTATTGGGCGAGGACCGGGTCACGGAAGGCGACGAGGCGGCCGATCACGCGGACCCCGCGCGCGTGCAGTTCGTCGACGGCGTCTTCGAGCTCGAACCACCCGATGACCGCTCCTGACTCGCGTGCCAGCGGAACCGCGGAGTTGTGGCCGATGAAGCCGCTCTCGTCCTTGAGGCTCAGCTCGACGGCGGTGATCTTGCCCTGATCGATGAGGTCGAAGATCTGGTTGCGGTACCGCTCGTTCTTCCACGAGGCCGCGCTCATGTGCACGCCCGTGGTTGCCGGGTACGCGATCGGGATGACCATGTCGAACGAGGTGGTGTTGCCCGCCTCGTCGATCGCGAGGACAGGTATGGGACCGGCCGGCGGTTCGGACAGCTCGACGGTGAATGCGTTGTCCGCGACTTCGATCGGGACGCCGCCGATCACCACGGTGACCCCGTTCTCGGCGGTGCCCGAGATGCGTACCGGTTCGCCGAGTGGCACGGGATCGAGGACGCGTGGGATACCGAGGTCGGGCGCGGTGCCGTCGACGACGAATCGGATGCGCTCGGTCTCTTCGCCGAACAGTGGCCGCGTGACGGTGACGGTGACTTCGTGAGGACCCTCGGTGAGCGGCGGAACGACCCACGCCACCTGGTCGCCGTAGCGCTGGACTCCGCTGACCGGGAAACCGTCGAGCAGCAGTTCGGCCGAGCTCAGGTCGCCGCCGTCGATGGTGAAGGTGATCTGCTGGCCCTCGATGGCGTTGGGCTGGAGGTGAACGCCGTTCCCGATACCGGTTGCGCTGATGTCGACCTGCCGGATGGCGATGAGGAGCGCCCCGGCGCCCAGGACGGTGAGAAAGATCGCGAGGGCCAGGATCCACACCCGTCGCTTCGGTTTGTGGGTCTGCTGCACCCGCAGGGCCAGGGCCGTCTCGCGGGCGCGCGTCAGCTCACGGCGGGCGCGCCGTGGCAGCTCGGTGGCGTAGATCGGCTCTTCGGTCTTGGCGGCCTTCCACGGGAAGCCCCAGCCTTCCGCCGGCTCGACAGGGCGCGGTGCCTCGGTCTCCACCGTCGGTTCGTCGGCCACCAGCGACCACCCCACGTCGTGAGCGTGGGCGGTGAGCTGCCAACGGCCGGTGCCGAGACCTGGCGTACCGGTCGCCACCGTCGCGAGCCCGGTGCGCTCGAGGCTCTCGAGAGCAGCCATGGCCTGTTCGCGCGACATGCCGGTCGCGATCTGAATCTCCGCAGGGGAGGCTGACCCACCTTGGGACAGCAGCTGGCGGAGCGCCTGCTTGTGCGGAGAGGCCAACAACGGCATCCGAACAATCTACGCAACCGGCCCCCGAAAGGTGAAGGCGACCTCACCCCGCATCGGGTCGCTTGTGTAGGTTGACCGCCTGACTCGGATCGCCGACGACAGCCCGGGTCGATGCGGAGGAGCGCAGTGTCCGACGAGCGAGAGACCCTCGATTGGAGTACTTACGGGACGGCTGCGCGGCAGCTGGCCGAGATGGTGGCCGCTGACGGGTACCAGCCCGACATGATCCTCGCCATCGCCCGCGGTGGTCTGTTCATCGCTGGGTCCCTCGGGTACGCGCTGTCCGTGAAGAACCTCTACGTGATGAATGTCGAGTACTACACCGGCATCGACGAACGTCTGGACGTCCCGGTCATGCTTCCCCCGTACGTCGATTTCGTCGACCTGGAGGGAGCGCGGATCCTGATCGCGGACGACGTCGCCGATACCGGGCACACACTCGACATGGTCCGCGATCACTGCCTCGAGCGCACCGCCGAGGTGCGGTCGGCGGTTCTGTACCAGAAGCCGACGTCAGTGGTCGACTGCGAGTACGTCTGGAAACACACGGACCTCTGGATCAACTTCCCCTGGTCGACCGAGCCGCCGGTCGTGGCTCCGGGCACCGGCCAGACGTCGGTGGTGGACGCGTAGGGGTCCCATGGCCGTCATCGCCGAAGAGGGCCGTTTCGACGGAAGCGAAGGTCGGGTCTTCTACCGAAGCTGGCACGACGCTGAACCGGCACACGTGGTTCTGGTGGTGCACGGCTACGCCGAACACTCCAACCGGTACGCCCACGTCGCGGAGATGTTGGTGGGCGAGGGGGCCGCGGTCTTCGTTCCGGACCACCTGGGCCATGGGCACAGCGACGGTGAACGAGCGCTGATCGTCGACTTCGAACACATCGTCGACGACCTCGAGTCGCTCACGACCCTGGCGGAGGAGCGGTTTCCCGGCCGACCGACGACGATGATCGGCCACTCGATGGGCGGCCTATTGACCGCTCGGTTCATCCAGCGCAATCCGAGCCGGCTCGCGGGGGCGGCGTTTCTCGGTGCGGTGCTCGGGGACTGGAAGTGGGCGCGCGAAGTTCTCGCCCTGCCCGAGCTCCCGCAGAGCGACAGCGACCCCAGCGGGATGTCGCGCGACGCCGCAGCCTGCGAGGCCTACGCCAACGATCCGCTCGTGTACCACGGCAACTACAAGCGGCCGCTGCTCGAGTCGGAGGTGATCTGCCTCGATCGATTCAACGATGAAATCGACGCCATCACGATTCCGGTGGCGTTCTTCCACGGGACGGCCGACCCCTTCGTGCCCTACGCCGACAGTCTCGACGCCGTTGAGCGGATGCCGTCGTCGGATACCGAGGTCCACCTCTACGAGGGTGCGCGGCACGAGTTGGTCAACGAGACAAACCGCGACGAGGTCCTCGCCGACATCGGCGCTTTCGTGGGGCGCGTCAGCGCCTGACCGCACCCAGGTCGGCCAGGACGACGCTCGCGGCGTTGCGGCCCGGAGCACCCCAAATCCCCGCACCCGGGTAGGTCGCAGCCCCGCCGAGATAGAGCCCGGCCACGTCGGTGCGATACCGGGTGAGGTGGCGCGGCTTCCCGCGAACCGCCGCCAGCGGACTCCCAGCGAACGACGGTGCGTGCCCTTTCCGCATGTGGAACTCGGTCTCGTAGCGGTCGGGAGTCATCACGCGGTGACGGACGAGGAGGTCGTCGAGCGGCTGCTCGATCAGCCGGGCCCAGCTGTCCAGCCACCGGGCCGGCTCGGGCGACGACCGCCACGACCCCGACGCCGAGAACGGTGTCCACAGCACTTCGAGCGACAGAAGGTGATTGCCGTCTGCGTCGCGGAGTGACGGGTCGAGGGTCGAAGGAGTGTTGGTGATCAGCATCGGCCGTTCGGCGATGCGTCCGCTGGCCAGCGCCGCATGTGCCTCGGACATCTCTCGCACCGGTGGGCTCACCAGAACGGTCGCGTGCTGACCATCGGGATCGTGGGTCCCCAGGTCGCGGTAGCGCGGCGGCTCGCGGACGAACGCGTCGATCTTGGACTCGTAGCCCTCTGGACCCTCCGCGTCCTCGGTGGCTGAGGCAGGAGCCGTCTGAGCGAGCCACCGCCCGAACACCATCGCCGGATCCGTGGTGGCGAGCACCCGACTCGACGTGATGCGACGCCCATCACCCAGCACGACCCCGGACACGTCGCCGGCCGATGTCTCGACTCGCGTGACCGCTGCTGCGAGGAGCGTGCGCCCACCGGCCGCGGTGAATGCCCTGTGAAGCGCATCCGTGAATGCGCCGCTGCCGCCGCGTGGGCGCCCGACGGGGATCAGATGCTTCGCTGCGTATCCCGCCGCGGCGAGCCCTGTCCCCGGCCAGGAGGGGTCCACGCCCCAAACGACCGGGCCCGCGGTGAGCGCGGGCCGGATCATCTCCTCGTCGTCGAAGTACTTGGCCAGGGCGCCGACGGCCGATTGGCGTGACGCGCGGAGCAGACGCAGCGCCGCCGAGGGATGGGAGGCGGCGCGGCGGGCGACACGGCCCGGGGTCGGCAGAGCGTTGGTGACGTCCCTCACCAGCCGGGCGACCGGCAGCATCGCCGCCACGTGGCGCCGATACGACTCGACCTGGCGGGGATGGGTTGTGGAGAGGCCGTCGAGCGTGCGTTCGACATCGTGATACAGCAGCCAGGGAGTCTCGCCGGCCCAACCGAGGCTGGCGTAGCAGGGATCGAGGTCGAGGTAGCTGAGGCCATGCGCCTCGAGGTCCAGTTCTTCCACGATGGGCGTGCCACGCACCCAGAGGTGGTCGCAATTGCACACGTTGACTCGGCCGCCGATGGCATCCACGGTCGAGGCGCAGCCACCGACGCTGTCACGTGCTTCGACGAGGATGGTGTCGACGCCGGTCGCAGCGATGTAGGCCGCGGCGACGAGGCCGTTGTGCCCGCCGCCGATCACAACCACGTCGGCTGCCAACGTCTCCGCCATCTCCCCGAGTATCGCAAGGCGCGCGGGTACCGTCGCGATCGGTCGATCGGGACGGGCGATGGCGTACTGCGTCAACTGCGGGAGTGAGCTGGACGAGGCCTCTCGCTTCTGCGCGCAGTGCGGAACCGGGCGGGGTGCGTCGCCGGGATCCGCCTCGCCGGCCCCGCCTGCGTCGGCCGTTCTTCCGACGCGCACGAACGGCTTCGCCGTCGCTTCGCTGGTCCTGGGGATCGTGTGGATCTACGCGGCGGGCTCCGTGCTGGCCTTGGTGTTCGGGTACATCGCCCGCTCCCAGATCCGCAACGACCCGACGTTCCGCGGTGACGGGATGGCGATCGCCGGGATCATGCTGGGCTGGGCGGGAATCGTCGGAACGATCGGATTGGTCGCGCTTCTCGTGGCGGTCGGCGACCCGATCGACGAGGGCTCACTCGGCCTGTGGGTGGGTCGCAGGTAGCGTCGTCGCCATGTCCAGACAGCTCGCCGACTTGCGCGCACCCGAAGTGGCGACCCGCCTGAGCGCGTCGTCGGTGATCGTGCAACCCGTGGGGGCAATCGAGCAGCACGGTCCACATCTCCCGCTCAGCGTCGACCTTGTCATCGCGGAGGCCGCCGCCGCGGCCGTCGCCGACGCACGGGGAGACGAGCTGGATCTCTGGGTGCTGCCGCCGCTCGCCGTGTCGAAGTCCAACGAGCATGCGGGATTCGCCGGCTCACTCTGCCTCAGGGCCACGACCATGCTCGCAGTGCTCGACGACATCGGGACGGGCATCGCCGCCACGCCGGCCAGACGGATGGTCTTTCTCAACGGCCACGGTGGCAATTCGGCGCTTCTCAACGTCGCCTGCCGCGAGCTGCGCCACGACCATGGGCTGCTGACCTTCCTCATGCATCCGTTTGTCCCCCCCGACCAGGGCGGAATCTCCACCGAGTCCGAGCTCGGCATGGGCATCCATGCGGGCCACGACGAGACGTCGGTGATGCTGCACCTGCGTTCCGATCTGGTGGACATGTCGCTTGCGACGCGCAACGTGCCAGATGACCTCGCCGACAACAGCTACGTGCGCTTCGGTGGCATGACGAGCTTCGGCTGGCTCGCACGCGACTTCGGCCCCGACGGGCACATCGGGGATCCGACGGGGGCGACCGCCGAAGCGGGCAAGCAGCTCTTCGAGCGAGCGGTCGAGCTCCTCGGCCAACAGCTCGCCGAGGTCGCCACGTTCGATCTGTAGCACCCCCAAGTTGAGCAACCCGGTGCCTGACACCAGGTTGCTCAACTTTGGGTGAAGTGGCCTCGCACTCGTTCGAGGAACTCGCTGCGGGCCCGGTCGGTTGCCCTGTCCATGTCGTGCATCGCCATCCAGTGGGTGCGGCAGCGCAGTCCGCACATCGTGCGGAGACCGCGGAGGATCATGCGGCGGCCGCCCCGGCCCTGGACTCTGTTGCGGAGCCGACCTGACCCGTGGGTCGTCACGACGGTGATGGCGTCGATGTTGTGCAGCCGCCCGGCGATCGATGACGCCCCCTCGGGGAGGGCGAACGCCACCTCGTTGATCCACACGCGGTCGAACCAGCCCTTGAGCATCGCCGGCGCGCCCGACCACCAGGTCGGGTAGACGAAGACGAGCTCGGTCGCCCAGCGCAGCGAGGCGATGTGTGTCGCTACCTGTGGCTTGTCTGCGGCCGAACCCAGGTGGTTGCGTTTCTCATCGACGGTCAGCGCCGGCTCGAAGCCCTCTGCGTAGAGGTCGACGAGCTGATGTTCGACCTCGGCGGAGACGAGTGCATCGATGACCTCGTCCCGAATGGCCGCCCCGAACGACTCCGGTACGGGGTGGGCGTACACCACGAGGACACGTCGCTCGAGAGCTGCCGTCACCGGAGTGCGCCCATCTTCGCCTCGACGCGGGCGAGGAAGCCCCTGCGCTCGTCGTCGGTGCGCCCGTCCAGGCGGCCCAGCGCCAGCCAGGTGCTCTTGCACCGCCAGGCGGTGAGAACCCGCGTCGTGCGCATCACGGTCCAGCGACCCGTGTCCCCGAGGACGCGCACCTGCCACTGCGGCGAGCCGCTCGTGGTCACCCCGACGAGCCGCCGAATGTGACGCAGATCCGAGACCACCTTGTTGGTGGCCTCGTCGAGGTGGAATGCGACGCCAGGCACGAACACCCGCTCCAGCCACCCCTTGAGGATCGCGGGCAGCCCGAACCACCACGTGGGGTAGACGAACACGAGGGCGTCCGCCTCTCTGAGGAGCGCAGCGTGGTGTTCGACGAGCGGGTCGGAGATGGGGTGGTCCGTCTCGTATGAGCGCCGTTCTTCGGCGCTCATCGCCGGAACGAACCCTTCGGCGTAGAGGTCGATCACCGTGACCTGGTGGCCGGCACTCTCCAGCCCACGAACGGTGGCATCACGCAGAGCGCTGTTGTAGCTCTCGGGGTCGGGATGGGCGTGAACCACGAGCGCGTGCACGAGCCGGATCGTAGGTCGCTCTCGATCCGGCGGTGACGCCTCGACGGCTACGGTCCCCGCGATGGCCCGCGTCCTGTTCAACGCCCGCATGCCGTCGGGAGACCACGTCGACGTCGCCGTTGCAGACGGGGTCGTCGCGGCGGTGGGCCCCGTGGGCTCGCTCGAAGGAGAGGGCACGGGCATCGATCTCGAGGGTCGGCTCGTTCTTCCCGCCCTCTGCGAGCCGCACGCGCATCTCGACAAGGCGCTCACCGCTGACCAGGTACCGAATCCCGCCGGCGATCTCATGGGGGCGATCGAGGCCTGGGGGGCCAGATACCACGAACGAACGGTCGACGAGGTCCGCGAACGTGCCACGCACGCCGCAGAGCTGTGCCTGTCGAACGGCACGACGGTGATGCGCACGCACGTCGACGTCGGCGATGGAATCGGAACCACCGCTCTCGAGGCGCTCGTCGATGTTCGAGCTGCGCTGGCAGACCGGATGGACATCGAGCTCGTGGCGCTTCTCACCCCGTCGCTGTGTGGCCCTGCCGGGGCGGCCAACCGCGCGGTGCTCGACACGGCGATCGAGATGGGCGTGGACCTCATCGGCGGCTGTCCGCATCTCGAGGACGATCCGGGAGGACTGATCGACGTCGTGCTCGATGCATCTGCCGCGTCCGGCTTGCCCGTGGATCTCCACGTCGACGAAACACTCGATCCGTCGATGCTGTCGCTCGATCTGCTTGCGAGGGCGGTTCTCGAACGCGGTCACCCACACGCTGTGACCGCCTCCCATTGCGTGTCTTTGTCGATGCAGCATGCGGACGTTCAGCACGACGTTGCGAACCGGGTGGCCGAGGCAGAGATCGGGGTCATCGCGCTGCCACAGACGAACCTGTTCCTGCAAGGGCGGGATCACCCGACGGCTCCGCCGCGCGCGATCACCCCCATTGGGGTGCTGCGGGAGGCGGGTGTTGCCGTCGCGGTTGGTGGGGACAACCTTCAGGATCCGTTCAACCCGATGGGTCGCGGCGACCCTCTAGAGTCAGCTGCCCTGGCGGTGGTCGCATCGCACGAGCTGGCCCCTGCGGCGTTCGAGCTCGTGTCGAACGGTGCGCGGACGGTTCTTCGGAGGCCCCTCGCGGGTGTCGAGCAGGGGACCGTTGCGGACCTGATCGCGGTGCGCGCCGATGGTGTGCGGCATGCGATAGCGGCGGCTCCTGCCGACCGTCTGGTCTTCCGTGCCGGCGCACTCGTGAGCGGTGATCCCGACCGGTTCTGAGCACCGCGCAACGAAACGAGAAAGTCATCGATCTGCCCGTGCAGCTGGCCCCCTGATCGGCAAGACTGCGCCACGAGGGCCACATGAGCACAGCTGCAACGACAACAGCCGCCGCGCTGTCTTTCGAAAACGTGTCGATGGTCTTCCCCGATGGGACCCATGCCGTCGATGACGTGAGCTTCGGCATCAGGCCGGGCGAGTTCGTGTCTGTCGTCGGGCCCTCGGGGTGTGGCAAGTCCACCCTCCTCAAGATCGCGTCGGGGCTCCTCACCAACACCGCCGGTTCGGTCGAGCTGGCCGACGACAACATCGGCTACGTCTTTCAGGACGCCACGCTTCTGCCCTGGCGGACGGTGCAGAAGAACGTCGAGCTGTTCATGGAGCTCCACGGCGTCGACAAGGCGGAGCGGGCTGGCCGAGCTGCCGAAGCAATCGAGCTGGTCGGGTTGAACGGATTCGAGGGTCATCACCCGATCCGGCTGTCGGGCGGCATGCGGATGCGGGTCTCGCTGGCCCGTTCGCTCACGCTGCAGCCGCCCCTGTTTCTCTTCGACGAGCCGTTCGGGGCGCTCGATGAGATCACGCGCGAACGGCTCAACGACGAGCTGCTCGACCTGTTCCGGCGCGAAAACTTCGCAGGCCTCTTCATCACGCATTCGATCCAGGAGGCGGTGTTCCTCTCGACCAGGGTCCTCGTGATGTCGGCGCGGCCTGGTCGGATCGTGGACGACTTCGAGGTGCCGTTCCATTACCCGCGCGAGGACGCCCTTCGCTACGACGCCGCGTTCGCCGAACTGAGCGGCCGCGTCAGCGAGGCGTTGCGGGAGGGCCACGAGTGACGGCGGTGAAGGACGCGGGCACGCTGAGCTCTCGGATGGCCTCAGCCGACGCTGCGGTCACGCAGACGAAGAACATCCGCTCCAGGTCACTCGGCCACCGGATCGTGACCGTGACGGGGCCGCCCGTGGTCGTCTTCTTCGGCTTCGTGGGCGTTTGGTACATCTACAGCGCGCTGGTCGGCGAGACCGAGCGGAAAATCTCTTCGCCCTACCCCCACGATGTCCTCGATGTGGCCTTCTTCACGTGGGCCAACCTCAAGGAACTGCTGCAGGCCACCTGGGTCTCGACCAAGGTGTCGGTGACCGGCCTGACGATCGCCGTCATCCTCGGAATCACTTTCGCCGTGCTGATGAGCCTGGGCCGTTGGGTGGAGCGGTCCTTCTACCCGTACGCCGTTCTGCTCCAGACGGTGCCGATCCTCGCCCTGGTTCCCCTGATCGGTCTGCGGTGGGGCTTCGGGTTCACCAGCCGGGTGATCGTCTGCGTGATCATCAGCCTCTTCCCGATCATCACCAACACCCTGTTCGGCCTCAAGTCCACCGAGCGGGGGCATCACGATCTGTTCCGGCTGCACGGTGCGAGCCTCGGGACCCGGCTCCGCAAGTTGCAGTTCCCTGCCGCATTACCCGCGATGTTCACCGGCTTCCAGATCTCCGCGGGCCTCTCGGTCATCGGCGCGATCGTCGCCGACTTCTTCTTCGGCCGCGGCGAAAAGGGTCTCGGTATCAAGATCCGCGACTACACGAGCTTTCTCGAGACCGAGATGCTGATCGGCGGCATCATCTTCTCGGCGTTGCTCGGCATAGTGATGTTCCAGATCTTCGGCATCGCCGGACGCCTGCTCACCCGGAGCTGGCACGAATCCTCTGGGGCTGGGAACACCTAGCTCCGAGACTCCCTGACACCCCTACACACCCCAGCCTGGGAGGGCACCCAACAATGACATCCCGCAAGAGATGGACACTTCTCGTTGCGCTACTCGCGGTCTTCGGCCTGTTGGCCGCCGCCTGTGGCGACAGTGACGCCGACACGAGCGCCGGCGACGGCGGAGACACGACCGAAGCGCCGGACGCCACCGAGCCGATGGCCGAGGAGATGGTCGGCAGCCTGAGTGACTGCCCCAACCCGCTGGTGATCCAGACCGACTGGTTCCCCGAGTCGGAGCACGGCGCGGTCTACAACCTCACCGCTGGCGAAGGATCGGTGGATCCCGAAGCCGGGCGCTTCAGTGGTCCGCTGGCCGCTGACCCGAGCATCACGATCGAGATCCGGGCGGGCGGTCCCTTCATCGGATTCCAGCCCACGGTGTCGCTCATGGCGACCGACTCGTCGATCTTCCTCGGCTACGTGAACACCGACGAGGCGATTCTCAACTACGCCGACTTCCCGACCACTGCTGTGATGGCACCGTTCGACATCAACCCGCAGATCATCATGTGGGACCCCGAGACCTACGACATCGGCAGTTGGGCGGACGTCAAGGGCACGGGCGCCACGATCAACCACTTCGGTGGGGCCTCCTACACGGAGTACCTCGCCGGTGCGGGCATCGTCGACGAGGGCCAGCTCGACCCGTCCTACGACGGTTCGCCGGCGCGCTTCATCGCCGAGGGTGGTGCGCTGATCCAGCAGGGCTTCGCGACCCAGGAGCCGTACAACTACGAGAACTCCTTCGCCGACTGGGGCAAGCCGGTCGAGTTCCTCCTCATCCACGACAGTGGCTTCCCGATCTACCAGGGCCCGCTGGCGATCCTCGACGCCAACCTCGACGACGCGGCGCGGTCTTGCCTGACTGCCTTCGTGCCGCTCGTCCAGCAGTCGGCGGTCGACTTCCAGAACGATCCCGCGGCCACCAACGCAGCGATCCTACAGGCGGTCATCGACATCGACAGCTTCTGGCAGCTCACCGAGGACGGCATGACCAACACCGTTCGGATGATGGATGAGCTGGGAATCGTGGGCAACGGTCCCAACTCGACGCTGGGTGACTTCGACCTCACCCGTGTGGGCGAGATCATCGACATCATCGACGCCAACGTTGCGTCGATCGATGTTCCCGAAGGTCTCACCGCCGAGGATCTCGTGACCAACGAATTCATCGACCCGACGATCGGCCGCTAGGCCCGATCGTCTTCGGATCATGAGGGGCCCGGCCGCACTGGCCGGGCCCCTTCTGCTCTCTCTCAGGAGGTTGTGATGCGAGTCGGAGTGTTCGTCTTCGGCGGCGTGGAGATGGACGATGCGGGTGCTGGGCCGCCGGCCCCCACCGATCGGCGCTACGACAGCGCAGCGGTGTGGCGCGCGACCGAGCAGCTGCTTGACCTCGGCGTTGCGGCCGACCGGCTCGGCTACGACAGCTACTGGCTGACCGAACACCACTTCCAGCACGAGGGCTACGAGGTCGTGCCAAACGGGTTGCTGTTCGGCGCGGTTCTGGCCGAGCGCACCGAGCGTGTGCGCATCGGTGCCATGTTCAACATCGTCGGGCAGTGGCATCCGCTGCGGATGGCCGAGGACTTCGCCGCGATGCACAACCTGTCTGGCGGGCGCGGAATCCTGGGCATCGGTCGCGGCACCGTGCCCCGCGAGGCCGAATCGCTCGGAACCAAGATCGGCTCGTTCGACAACCCCGACGCCATGTCGGCTGACGACTTCAACCGCAAGCAGTTCGACGAGGCGGTCGAGGTGATCCGGCTCGCGCTCGACAACGAATCCTTCAGCTACAACGGCGAGGTCTTCGAGTTCCCGCCGCCCGGAATCCCCGACCGCGGCGGGTTCGTGACCGAGCTGTCGCTCGTGCCACGACCCCTGCACCCCTACGAGATCTGGCAGGCGGTCACCTCGCCGCCCACGCTCGAGGCGGTGCCTGCGAAGGGCTACGGGGGCGTGTTCTGGCTCAAGCACCACTCGTTCGTGCGGGACTGGTGGGAGAGGTTCGCCGAACGCTGGGCCGAGACCCAGGGCTCTGAGCTTCCGCCCGGCAAGAACCGGCTGCTCGTCGTCAACACGTGCATCGAAGACACGCGGGAGGCGGCGATGGCATCGGTGCGCGACGGGCACGACGAGTTCTGGAAGTTCCTCGGCCCCTACGGCTGGAGTCGGGGCTACATGGGCAAGGACGGCAAGCCGGCCGAGCCCGGGCTGATCCCCACCCTCGAAGATTCGATCGACAACCGGACGTGGCTCGTGGGCACGGCCGACGACGTCGCCGAAGGCATCGCTGCGTACCGGGACGAGCTCGGCGGTCTCGAGGATCTGGTGATCTTCCCCAACATGCTCGGGGATCCCTACGCCAAGACCGAGGAACAGATGGCCCGCTTCGCCGAAGGAGTGCTCCCCCAGCTCTGATTGGTGCCTGGCACTTCGTGTTACGAATCGTAACGTTAGGTGCCAGGCACCATTCCGGGGTCAGGCGTGGTGGGAGGCGGTGACCACGGTGGTGATGCCGCCCCGGACGAGCCAGTCGGTCACCACGGTCATGCTCTTCGGGGCGAGCAGGTCCACGAGATCGTCGAGGATGCGGTTGGTCACGGCCTCGTGGTGCACGCCCTCGTCGCGGTAGCTCCAGAGGTAGAGCTTGAGCGACTTCAGCTCCACGATGCGCTCGGCCGGCACATAGGTGATGGTCACCGTTGCGAAATCGGGTTGGTCCGTCACGGGGCACATGCACGTGAACTCGGGCGTCTCGCAGCGCACCTCGTAGTCCCGCCGCGGCGACGGGTTGGCGAGCGCGATGAGATCCTTCGACGGCTGACTCGGCATCGATCAGCTCCCGAGGGTCGCGTGCGGGGTGTTCTCGCGGAGGCCCAGCGGCGTCACCCGGACGAACTCGGCGACCCGCTGGAACTCCGGAATCGTGGTGGCGTTGCTGTAGCTCATCGCGCTCCGTAGTCCGGCCATCATCGACCAGATCAGCTTGCGTGCTTCGCCGCGGTAGGGAACCGTGCCCTCGACGCCTTCTGGGGCCCGCTGTTCGAAGTACTCGTCGTCGACGTCTTCGCCGTGGCGTTGGGCCCGCGCCTCGATCGCCTCGAAGCTCGCCATGCCGCGGATCCGTTTCCGGAGTCCCATCGGGCCTTGTTCGACGTCGCCCGGGCTCTCCTTCGTCCCCGCGAGAAGGCTGCCGATCATCACGCTCTGGCCGCCTGCCGCGAGCGCCTTGGCCATGTCGCCCGAGGTCTTGATGCCGCCGTCGGCGATCAGGGGAACATCGATCCCCGTGCAGTCGTCGATGGCGGTGAGCTGCGGCACGCCGACGCCGGCGACCAGCCGTGTGGTGCAGACCCCGCCGGGCCCCACGCCGACCTTGATGGCGTCGGCTCCCGCGTCGACCAGGTCGTCCGCGCCGAGGCGGGTCGCCACGTTTCCGGCGATCACGTCGATGTCGGCGAAGGCGTCCTTCAGGCGCCGAACCCCGTCGATCGAATGATCCGAGTGGCCGTGAGCGATGTCGAGCACGAGGCAGTCGACGCCGGCCGCCACGAGTGCCTTGGCCCGGTCGAGCATGTCGTGATCGGTACCCACCGCAGCGCCCACCAGGAGATCGCCGGCGTCTTTCACCTGGCGGATCTCGTCGGCCTGGGTCTGGGTCGGGAGAAAACGATGGACGATGCCGATGCCGCCGAGCTCGGCCATGGCGATGGCCATCTCGTGCTCACAGACGGTGTCCATGTTGGCTGCGATGACGGGAATGTCGATTTCGATGTTCCGCGACAGGCGGGTGCGCAGGGACACATCCTGTCGGGAGCGAATCGAAGACCGTCGGGGCACCAGGAGGACGTCGTCGAACGTGAGCCCGGTGCGGACGTTGTCGAGACCCATGTCGGGCGCTCCTTCACTCGGTCCGGGACCGAGGTGCAACGCTACCGTGACCACACCAGGACCGGCGAAAGAGGCGACGGAGCCTCCAGGGGATGCGTGCGATGGTCGAGATTCGTGAAGCCCGAGTCGATGAGTACGAACACGTGGGCGAGCTGACGTACAACGCCTACCTACCGCTGTTCGGAACCGGGTCGCTCGGCTGGTACGGGCGTCAGCTCCGCGACGTCGCGTCCCGTGCCGAAGCGTCGGAGGTCATCGTCGCCGAGATCGACGGTGCGGTCGTCGGGGCGCTCGCCTACTACGACGACTATTCGGGTGAGATCGGGGAGTCCGACGTCGAGCTGGAGAACAGCGCGGGGTTCCGGGTGCTCGCCGTCGACCCTGCGACACAGGGCAAGGGCGTTGGTGAGGCGTTGACGCGCTGGTGCGTCGACAGGGCGACGGCGGACGGCCGGGCCGCAGTGGTTCTTCACACCACCGACTACATGCAGTCTGCGCAGAGGCTCTACCGACGCGTGGGCTTCGAGAGATTTCCCGAGATCGACCACAAGATCGAGGGAAAGTTCCCCGTCGACGTGTTCGGCTTCAGGATCCCGCTGTCGGACTGAGCTGCGGTTCGGGGCGACGCTGCACCGGGTCGAGAACGTGACTCAGGGTCAGCAACGCGAGCATCGTCGCTGCGGCGATCAGCCAGGCGGGCCCCGCGCCCAACCAGTCGTAGAGAGGTGCGGCGGTGAGCGCCCCGACGATCGAGGCGACGGACCCCGATGCCTCCCCCAGTCCTTGTGCGGCCGCCGCGTCGTTTTGGGGCGCGGCCTCGCCGACCGCGGCCTGGGTTCCGGGTGACTGAACGGCCTCCATCAGCCCGTGCGGCATGGCGGCGACCAGGAGCACCGGCACGGTGGTGATGAACCCATACGAGGCCATCAGCGGCACGGTGGCGAGCGCCGAGAGCACCGACGTGATCCGGCTGCCGTAGCGATCGGTCAGGCTGCCCGCCCATCGGGCCACGATCAGCATCGGGAGCGCGAACCCCGTGAGCGACAGCGTGATCGTCATCGTCGATGCGCCGAGGTTGTTGAGGTGCGGCGCCCACAACGGTTCGAACACTCCGATCGAGTACCGGAACGACACCACGACGAGGAGCGCGGCGACCATGCGTCGGCTGCGGATCAGGCGGAAGATCACCCCTCCACCACTGTCGTCACCGGCGTCGCTCGCGCCCGGGATCTTCAGACCGTGGAGGGCGATCAGCGTGGTGAGGCTCGTCAGGCCGAGGATGTAGAAGGGCACCCGCACGTCGAACAGTTCGGTGAGTGCACCCGCCAGCGGTGGGCCGAACACGAAGCCCGACACGTACGCCCCGTAGAAGGCTCCGAGTTGCTGGCCCTGCTTGGCGCCTGCGGTGAGGATGATGAACCGGCGGGCGGGCGGGACGATCATGCCGACCCCGGCGCCCAGGATCATTCGGGCGGCAACGAACTGCCAGAGTTCGGTGGCCGCCCCAAACCACACCAGACCCATCGCCGAGGCGACGACACCGACCCTGAGCAGCGTGGCGCCGTGTCCTCGATCCGCATAGCGGGACAGCCAGAGCTGGGTGATCAAGGCTCCGACGAACGCTGAACCGGCGATCCAACCGAGATGCCGTTCGGCGATGCCGTAGGTCTCCTCGATCTCGGCGAGCAGCGCGAACACCGAGGACACGCCGGCCATGGTGACTGCCGCGACGATGTAGAGACCCTTCACCAGTGCATTTTCACAGAAGTCAGGGTTCGACACCGGTTCTGCCAGCTCGTGCGGCGACTGGAGTGTCCGGGGAAGCTGGCAGAAGGGGGTCAGTCGGTGGCGGCGCCGCTCATCACCACGACTGTGCTGGCTGCGGGATCGGGGCGGGTGATTAGCCCGGCGATCCCGGCGGAGCCAGTGGCGCTGGCGTGCCAGCCGGCGTCGGTCGCCACCCGGTGGGCGCGCCCCACGTCGGGCTCGCGTGCGACGAGCGCGTCACCGCCCGTGGCGAGCATCGCCCAGGCGAGGACCACCCAGTCGTATGTGACGTCGTCGAGAATGCCGTCGGCCATCGACGCCGGTTCGCTGGGCCACGGCTGCATCAGCGGTTGGGGGTCGATGTCGATCCAACGCTCGACGGGGGCGTCGCCCAGCGTCGTACGCAATCGCTCGAAGGCCGCCGCCAGCGGCGCGCAGCCCTCGGTCTGGACGGTGTCGACCCGCGGCATCGCGGTCCACCGTTCGAGGGCCACAGCCCCGGCGAGCCCTTGAACGAGGCTCGAACCCAACGCCCCGCCACCGACGTGCACCACCAAGCGTTCGGCGTTCTCGACCTGATCCGCGATCTCCCAGCCCAGGGTGCGTGCACCGTCGAGGGTCCGCGGTTCGTCGGGACCCTGGCAGCCGAACGAGACGGCGCCCTCGTGTACAGCGGCGACGAAGGCAACGTAGCACGGGTCGCCCAGCTTGCCGTCGGACCGCTCGCACACCTCGATGCGGGCTCCGTTGCGATCCAGCCGGTCGAGAATCGAAGCGTCGGCCCACGTGGGGACGAACACCCTCAACGGTCGGCCTGCCGCCCGGGCGATGATCGACGCGGCGAGGGCCGCGTTTCCACACGACGAGATCGCGAGTGGGCTCGACGCGCCGAGCCCGTCGATCTCGAGGTGGAGCGCCAGCCCGAACAGATGCCGCGCCTTGTGGGATCCACCGACGTTGTGGGTCTCGTCCTTGACCCACAGCGGTCCCGCATGGCCGACCATGCCTGCCAGCACACGGTCGTCACGTGTGGGTGTGATCTCGAATCCCCGACCGTCCACCTCCTGGACGGCGTCGTCCAACCGTCGGACGAGCTCGATGAATCGCTCGTCGCCCCAGCCGCGCGAGCGCGCCCTCCGATACGACCCGAGCAGCGTTCGATAGCGAATGAAGGGATGTGGGTCGTCATCGCGGGGCCAGGCGGACCCGTCGACGCCCAGCCAGGTGGCATCCCGTGGCGGATCGAGATCCGCGACCATCAGCCGAGTCCGGTTGCGGCGTTGAACTCGCTGATCATGTCGTCCCAAAGCGCCGGGTATCGCCGCAGCCCGTTCCAGAATTCCTGATCGCGCCTGGCGACGAAGAGGTCGAACGGCGTGCCCTGCTGCTCGACCCAGGTGAAGTAGCCCAGGTTGAACACCCGGTCGCGCCCGCGCTCGTCGAGCACTTCGACGTGGTCGGTGTCGATGGCGATGAGCTGCTCGTCCAGGAGGCGACGCGCGTCATCTGTGGTGAACGAACCGTCGAAGCGACGCTCGATCTGGCTCTCTCGCTCTGACCGGTACATCTCGTAGCCGTCGGTCGCGACGGTGATCACCACGTCGTCGGCGCCGAGGTCGAGTGTGCGGGCCGTCTTGATGGCCGCGAGCGCATTGCAGATCGACGAGAAGCCGAGGTGGCCGAGTTCGTCGAGTACCCACGACGCGGACCCGAGGTGTTCGCGCAGCACGTCGCGGCCAGCGTCGGTGTTGAACACCAGCCCCAACCCGTCGGTCGCTGCGTCGGAGATGGCGACGACGACGTCGGTGTTGGTGACGTTGTGGATCAGCGGAATGTGCTTGTCCCCGATGCCCTGGATGTTGTGCTCGCCGAAGCCGTTGTAGAGCATCGTCGGACACTCGAGGGCTTCGACGGCCACGATCTGGGTGCCGTAGTCGTCCTTCAATCGATCGCCGGCTCCGAGCGTCCCCGCCGATCCCGATGCCGAAGCGAAGGCTGCCAGCCGCAGGTCGGGATTGTCGGCGGCCAGCGACTCGAACACCCGGCCCAGGGCGGCTCCCGTGACCTCGTAGTGGCCGATGTGGTTCGAGAACTCGGAGAACTGGTTGAGGATGAAGTTGCCGGGATCTTGGGCGAGCACTGCGCAGGCGTCGTAGATCTCTTTGACGTTGCTCTCCGAACCGGGCGTCCGGATGACGTCGTCTGGATCGGGAACCCAGGCGTCCAGCCATTCGAACCGCTCCCGCGACATGTTCTCGGGCAACACGGCCACCCCCCGGCTGGCCATCAGCCGTGAGATCGCCACGCCACCGCGGGCGTAGTTGCCTGTCGACGGCCACACAGCCCGGTGCTGGGTGGGGTCGAACTGCCCGCTCACCACCCGCGGGACCAGACACGAGTAGGCGGCGAGAACCTTGTGTGCCCCCATCATCGGGAAGCGGTTGCCGAAGGCCAGCACGATCGGCGCGGCGACGCCGGTCAGCTCCGGCGGGAGGACGACGTGTTCGGGAACGTCCACGAAGCCGCCATCGAGCGAGTTGTGCCAGTGGACTCGAAACAGATTCGCCGGATCCGCGGCATCGCGGTCGACCGCGGCGAGCTCGGCGACCACCGGCCCGGGGATCAGCTCGGGTTCTGCGAGCTCAGCGAACGTCGGCAGTCGGATGCCCTGCTCGGTGAATCGCTCGACCGCGCGCCTGTACCCCTGCGGATCGACGATGTCGGTTGGCAGGTCGGGCCGTACCGCAGATGTCATGGTGTCGAATTGTACGTTTTGTCAAAGGGCGGAGCAGGGTCGCCGGCTACTCGCGCGCCATTTCGGCTCGTCCCGCTCCGTCGTGGTCGACGTCCTGGTCGGGAGCGAGATCGACATCGACGCGAAGAAGCCGCCCGCTGAACTCGAACGGTGTCGCGTAGGCAGACACCGGGCTGCCCCGGTCGAGCCCGATGTCGAGACCCGACCACGAGATCATGAGGGCGAAGATGTTGGGTGTCGTCATCTCGGCGACGGCCTGTCCGTCGATGGAGAGCGACCCCGTCCCCCCTCCGCCGCCGTGGCGCCGCATGTGGAAGCCGAGCTTCGTCGCCCCCTCCGGTACTGGGTGAGGTGATCGGACGAGCTGATGGCTGCCGCCGATGTTGAGGTCGTGAACGAGATGTCCCGAGCCGTCGATGTACAGGGAGTATCCGGACGCGGCGTCGCCGTGCGCGACCAGCACGCCCGTCGTTCCCGTCGCCAGTGGTTCGACCGAGGCCACGATGTCGTAGCTGCGGCTGCGTAGATCCGGCGCGACGTCGGCGGGAAGGTGACCCATCCCTGCGTGGAACACGAAGCTCTGGCGCGATCCGTGGTGACGCTCCGCGTTCTCGGCGAAGCGTTCGGCGAAGCGGTCGTCCAGCGGGAGCACCTTGTGCTGCTCGGCCTGCGTCCACCACTCGTCGATGAGTTGCTGCAGCTTCTCCGGGTCCTGCGTCGCGCAGTCCTGGACCTCGTTGAAGTCCGATGCGAGGTCGAAGAGCTCCCACTGGTCGTCCTCGAACGCGGTGCCGGGAGGGTGATACGCGACTGCCTTCCACCCGTCCTTCCAGATCCCGCGATGTCCGAACATCTCGAAGTACTGGACGCGCTTGTCCGTCGTTGCATCGGCATCGTTGAGCGTCGCCGCGAAGCTCGTGCCCTCGATGCCCTGTGGGTGGTCGAGCTGCGCGAGATCGAGCAGCGTCGGGAGCAGGTCGCTCGCGTGGCAGAACTGCCGCCGGAGACCGGGTTCGACGCCGCCCGCCGGCCAGCGCAGCACCAGCGGGTCTCGAATGCCGCCTCCATGGGTGTTCTGTTTGTACCGGCGGAGCGGAGTGTTGGCCGCCATTGCCCAGCCCCACGGGTAGTTGCTGTGGGTGTCCGGACCGCCGATGTCGTCGAGACGCGCGAGCTTCCGATCGACCGGTTCGGGAATTCCGTTGTACGGACCCATCGCGTTGACGAAACCGAGCGGCCCGCCCTCCTGGCTCGCACCATTGTCCGACAGGACGACCACGATCGTGTCGTCGAGCTGCCCGGAGCGTTCGAGGTGGTCTGCGAGGCGCGCCAGCTGCTGGTCGGCGTGGTCGAGCATCGCCGCATACGCAGCCTGGAGGCGGGTGAAGACCCGGCGTTCGTCGTCGTTGTGGTCCGCCCACGCTCCGACGTGGTCGTTGCGTGGCGGCAATCGGGTGTCGGCCGGCACGACGCCACGGTCGATCTGCGATGCGAGGCGCCGGTCGCGCTCGGCGTCCCAGCCGTCGGCGAAGACTCGGTCGTAGTGGTCGATCAGCTCACGAGGCGCCTGGTGCGGTGCGTGACAGGCACCGAAGGCCAGCCAAGTGAGCCACGGCACGCCGGGGAGCACGGCCTCGTGGGATGCGATGAACTCCATCGCCTTGTCGACCAGATCAGAGGTGAGGTGGTAGCCGCTCTCGTAGGTGCCCGGCGCGGCGACGTGGCTGTTGTCCATCACCAGCTCGGGGGCGTAGTGGTCGGTCTCGGCGTCGAGAAACCCATAGAAGCGGTGAAAGCCCCGACCGAGTGGCCACCCGTCGAAGGGACCCGTCGGACCCGACTCGGTGAGCGGGTTCACGTGCCACTTGCCGACCATGTAGTTGCGGTAGCCGTGTTGGGCCAGCAGCTCCGCGATAGTCGGGGCGTCGCGGGCGATCTTTCCCCGGTAGCCCTCGTATCCACTGTCGAAGTTGGCGAGGCATCCCATGCCGACCGAGTGGTGGTTGCGACCCGTCAGAAGCGAGGCGCGTGTCGTGGAGCACATCGCGGTCGTGTGGAACCCTGTGAACTGAGCCCCGTTCGCAGCGAACCCATCGAGTGTCGGGGTGTCGATCGGGGAGCCGTAGCAACCGAAATCCGAGAACCCGACGTCGTCGAATACGACGACGAGAATGTTCGGGCTGCCCTCCGGTGGGGCCGTCAGGGGCGGCCAGTGCGGCGCTGTGGTCGAAGTGTTGCTGGCTGTCCCTCTGCTCACCACCGGGCCACTGTAGTCTCGAACGCATGTTCGTGGATGCCCCCGAGGTGGACGCGCCCTGGCTCGAGTCGCTCAACCCCGCCCAGCGGGCCGCGGTCGAGCACGATCGCGGCCATCTGCTCATCGTTGCGGGCGCCGGAACCGGCAAGACCAAGACGCTCGCCGCCCGGGTCGCGTCGCTGATCGAGACCGGTGCAGATCCTGACAGGATCCTGCTGCTCACCTTCACCCGTCGCGCTGCAGCCGAGATGCTCGACCGCGTCGCCTCCATGACCGACCGACGCTGGGCGAGCCAGATCTGGGGCGGGACGTTTCACGCGGTCGCCAATCGCCTGCTGCGGGCCAACGCCGAGGCGGTCGGCCTGTCTCCATCGTTCACGGTGCTCGATCCCGGCGACACCGCCGACCTGATCGGGCTCGTGCGGGCCGAGCTGCACGAGCTCACCAAGGTCCGTCGTTTTCCACGTGCCGACACCATCTCGGCGATGCACTCGCGCATGGTCAACAGCCAGGAGAAGCTCGCCGCCGTCGTCGAGGATCATTTCCCGTGGTGCGTCGAGCACATCGAGCCGCTCAAGGTCGTGCTGCGGGAGTACGTCACCCGCAAGCGGGCTGAGCGGGTTCTCGACTTCGACGACCTGCTGCTGCACTGGCGAGCACTGTGCGTCGCGCCATCGGTTGGAGCCGCGGTGCGCTCGCGGTTCGACCACGTCCTCGTCGACGAATACCAGGACACCAACGCGCTGCAGGCCGACATCGTTCGGTCGTTCGGCGACTCGGGTGCCATCACCGTGGTGGGCGATGACGCGCAGGCGATCTACGGCTTCCGCGCAGCGACGGTGCACAACCTGCACCAGTTCCCCGACGTCGTCGGGGGAGCCGAAACGGTCACGCTCGAGCAGAACTATCGGTCCACCAATCCGATTCTCGACGTGGCCAACGCGGTTCTGGCGCAGAGCGATCGCCACCTCGACAAGACGCTGTGGAGCGATCGCTCAGGAGGACCCAGACCCCGCCTCGTCACGTGCGCCGACGAGGGAGCGCAGTCGACGTGGATCGCCGAGCGCATCCTCGAACTACGTGAAGAGGGGATCCCGCTCACGGATCAGGCGGTGCTCTTTCGCGCCGGTCATCACAGCGATCACCTCGAGCTGGAGCTGGCTCGGCGGGACATTCCGTTCGTGAAGTACGGGGGGCTCAAGTTCCTCGAGGCTGCGCACGTCAAAGACGTCATGGCGTTGCTGCGTGTGCTCGACAACCCAGGCGACCAACTGGCGTGGAGTCGGGTGCTTCGGAGCCTTCCGGGAGTCGGGCCGGCCACGGTGGCCCGGGTGCTCGACGAGCTTGGTGTCGCGGGGGGCGACCCGGACGCCGCGTTGGGGCGCTTTCTCGACGGCGACGTCCGGCTGCCGGTCTCCGCGCACGACGACGCGGAGCTGCTGCGCGCGGCATGGCAGGACTGCGTGGATCTGGCGGCGACGCCCGATGGCGGGCCCGCGGTCGAGATCGATCGGCTGCGTCTGTTCTGCCAGGCCGTGTTCTCCCATCAGTACAGCGACGCCGCTGCACGGCTGGCCGATCTCGACCAGCTCGCCGTGACCGCGACGTCGTATTCGGAGCGGTCGCGATTCCTCACCGAACTCGTCCTCGACCCACCTGAGCGAACCGGTGATCACGCGGTCGAACCCCACCTCGACGACGAGTACGTGACGATCTCCACCATTCACTCGGCCAAAGGTGGCGAGTGGCGGGCGGTCACAGTGGGCCATGCGGCAGACGGCAACCTGCCATCCGACATGGCGTTGGGCGACGAGGACGGGCTCGAAGAGGAGCGGCGGCTGCTCTATGTCGCCCTCACCCGCGCCCAGGAGCACCTGGCGGTCACCTACCCGCTCCGCTACCACATCCACCGTTACGGGTCGGACGATCGACACCACTTCGCGCAGCTCAGCCGGTTCCTCGAGCCGATGCGGGAATTGTTCGACGAATCGAGCACCGACGTGCCCAACGCAGCTGACAGTGCGTTCTTGGAGCGGGTCGATCTCACCGACGAGGTGGATCTGCTCGTCGACGGCCTCCTGGACTGAACCGCCCTTCCTGCTTTTTCGGGTCCGGCCCCGGGCGCGCAGATGGCCGGGCGCAGGCCCGGCCATCTGGTGTCAGGGCGGATGCCTCGGCAAATAGGTTCCAGGAGCGCTCCTGGAACCTATTCAGCGCTTCTTGGAGCGACCGAGCAACCACTCCTTCATGGGAGCGGAGGTCGACAGCTTCACCGAGCGGCTCTTCTTGATCTTGATGCTGGCGCCGGTCTGGGGGTTGCGGCCCGTGCGAGGACCGCGTTCGGCCATGGAGAAGGTTCCGAAGCCCGGCCAGGCGACCTTGTCGCCAGCCTTGACCTGCTCGGCGGTGTGATCGAAGAACGCGGCCAGCACGCCCTCGGCATCCTTCTTGCTCACGCCGGCGCGGTCGGCGACCGCCTGAATGGTTTCTGCCTTGGTTGCCACGTCGAGGTGACTCCTGGTGTCGTGGGAGGGGAAGCCTCAAAGAAATCAGACGCGCACGACCAAGTGGTGGATAGCTCAGGCCCGTGGTGTCTGGGTGCCGGCGGCGTGGTCGACTCGAGGCAGCCGCGAAGCGAACACAGCGGCGAGCGCCGCGACGCCCGCGAGGACGAGGTAGGTCGCGGCGTGGTCCCCGGTTCGGTCGGCAAGCGTCCCGCTCACGGCGGGCCCGGCGATCGACGCCGGACCATAGAAGATCGTCATCGCCCCGAAGACTCCGGTGAACTCGCGCTGGTCGACCTGGTCGCGCACGAACGTGGCGGTGAGCACCGGGTAGGCGAAGGAGGTGGCGCCGTAGACGAACATCGCGACAGCTGCCCAGGGCTCAGCTCCGGCCAGCATCAACAGGCCGGTTCCGCTCGTGATCGCCATCGCGATCGTCATCACGCGGGGCCGTCCGTAGTGATCGCTGAGCCGACCGAAGATCAGCGCGCCCACGAGAGATCCCAGACCGAGGACCGAGAGCAGCAAGGTCGCGTGGTTTCGGCTGAAACCGTGGTCGTTCTCGAACGCTCGCCCCGCAAACAGCGAAAACGACGCGGCCACGAACGCGAACGACATGTACATACCGACGGCCGGACGCCAGCCGCGCAGCTGAGTGAGCGACCTGAAGGCGAAGGCTCCCTCGATCGGCGTCGTGCTCTCCGGCGTCACGCGCCACCAAAGCAGCGCCAGGAGAAGCAGCGAGCACACACCTTCGATCAACCAGAGCTGTCGCCAGACGCCACCGTCGTCTGCGATCTCTCTGATCGCCGTGGCGGCCACCGGGACGAAGACGAAGATCGCACCCATGGTCGCTGTGAGCGTTGCCATCACCGCCCCCCGCCGGTGAGGCGGAACGCCTTCGGAGGCGAGCAGCGGCGTGGTGAGCCAAATGCCCGCTCCACCCGAACCGGCGAGCGCGGCGCCGCAGACCACCTGCGGAGTGCCCGAGGCGGTGCCCAGGACGAACAGTCCCGACGCAACGACGAGGATTCCCGAACGCAGGAGCGTGAACGGTTCGACCCGACCCGCGAGGAAAGTCACGATGATGACACCGACGAGGTAGGAACCCAGGTTCACCGAGCCGAGCGCGCCAGTCACGGTCCCGCTGAGCCCGAGGTCGTCGTCCATCGCCGGAATCAGCACGGCCAGCGAGGTCCGTCCGAACGTGTGCGAGACCACACCCGCGAGAGCGATAGTGAGGATCCGACCCCAGCGGATCGGCTGGTCTGTCACGCAGTCTCCCCGGTGGCTCTTGACGATTCGGGCGGGGGACACCCTACGATCTGTCGCCATGCCGACGTACGCCTATCGCTGCCCAACCTGCGACGACACCTTCGAACGACGCCGGCCCATGTCCCAGTCGTCGGACCCCGCTGTCTGCCCCTCGGGGCACGACGGAGCCAACCGCGTGCTGTCGGTGTTCCTCACCTCAGGTGCGTCACGCCCCTCCTCGTCAGCGGCCTCGTCCTCGGCGTCCGAGCCGGCGCAGTGGACCGGTCGCGACGGCTGCGGCGGCGGGTGCGCCTGCCACTGACTTTCGCCGCAATCGTCGGTCGCTGCGCTGCCTCCTCTGCGGAATGCCATGGCACCGTCCGGGGCTCACGGCTTCGCCGAGTCGCCCCTCGCTGGCTCGTGTAGGTGCCTGGCACTTCATGTGACGGTTCGTAACACGAAGTGCCAGGCACCTATCGGGTGGCTCGACCAGAATGGCGCCGTGGTCGTTGCAGCATTCATCACGGAAAAGGGCGGCGTCGGCAAGACGTCGGTGACACTCGGCGTTGCCTCAGCGGCGCGAGCCGCGGGCCGGCGCGTCCTGGTGGTGGACGCTGACCCACAAGGGTCGGCGTCATACGTCCTGGGGGCGTCAGGTGCAGACGCTCGGCTCGTCGCGGCCCTCGAAGCTCCCAAGCCCGGTGGCGCGGCGGCGTCGATCACAGAGTCGTCGTGGTCGGGTGTGGATGTTCTGCCCGCTGCCCGCGACCTCCGGGAGTGGGTGCCCACCGGCAACTCGCGACAGCAGGCCTCCAAGCTGGAACGGGCGCTACGGGGCGTCATCCACGACTACGACGCCGTCCTGATCGATTGCCCTCCTGGGCTGGGGCTCCTGCCGCTCAACGCACTCGTGGCGGCCGACCAGGCGGTGATGGTCGCGGAGCTCTCTGCCCTGAGTGTGCAGTCGATCGAACCCGTTGCCGACCTGGTCGACGACGTCTGGCATCGCTACAACGACCGGCTCGATCTCGCCGGGGTGATCGTCAACCGCGTTCCGCCACGGTCGAACGAAGCCGATACGCAATACGACGCCCTCGGCCGGATCGTCGGCCGGCGCTCGATCTGGAAACCGCCGGTACCCCAGCGCGTCGTGGTGAACGAAGCCGCCGCGGCCGGGCGTCCGATCCACGACTACCGCGCGAAGGCCGCCGACGTGATCGAGGCCTTCGACAAAGCCTGGCGGCGCTTGAGCCGATGACACAGCCTGGCGGCGCTTGAGCCGATGACACAGCCTGGCGGCGCTTGAGCCGATGACACAGCCTGGCGGCGCTTGAGCCGATGACACAGCCTGGCGGCGCTCGAGCCGGTGAACCTCAGCTCCGTGGGGTGAACGCGAGCGGCAGAACCTCGGGGCCCCAGATGCCGACGTTCATCGGCTTCCACTCCACGTCACCAGCGAGACGCAGATCCGGCATCCTCTCGGCGAGCACCACAAACGCTTCCTGAAGCTCAGCTCGTGCGAGGGCGGCGCCGAGGCAGAAGTGGATGCCGCTGCCGAAGGTCATCTGCGGCGACTCCGCCTTTCGAGTGATGTCGAACGCGGTGCTCTCGCTGTACTTGCTGCTGTCGAAGTTGGCACCGACGAAGCTGGCGGCGATGAGTGATCCCTGGGGGAAGAGCACGTCGCGATACTCGATGTCTTCGCTAGCGAAACGAACGGTCCCGCGTACGGCGCCGAGGTAACGCATCACCTCTTCGACCGCTCGAGGGGCCAGGTCGGGGTTCTCGCGGAGGTGGTTCCACTGCTCGGGGTGCTGCGCGAAGAGCGCCATCGCGCATGCGAGCTGGTTGCGGGTCGTGTCGGTGCCGGCGAGAAGCACTGCCTGGGCCATACTCTGCATCTCGGCGTTGCTGAGGCGATCGCCGTCTTCCTCCGCGCTGATGAGGTCGCTCAGCAGGTCGTCCTGGGGCTCGGCCCTTCGCTGCTCGATGAGACCCGCCATGTACGCATCGAGCTCATCCTGGGCAGCCATGATCGCCGGGCCGTCCTCGGCGAGGTTGCCGTTGAACACCCTGAAGATGTCGACGGCAAGGCGGCTGAACATCTCCCAGTTGTCGCGCTCCGCTCCAAGGAGCTCGCAGATGATGGGGATCGGATACGGCTCGCAGACGTCGGCGACGAACTCGGTGTGTCCGTGGGCCAGCAGCGGGTCGGTGAGCTCTTCGATCACCTTGCGCATGAACGGCCTGAGTCGGTCGGCGGACTTCGGCGTGAACGCCGGGGACACCAGTCGGCGAAGACGAGTGTGGTCGGGACCCTCCGTGGAGAGAATGCTCTGGCGGTCGCGTGAGTTCCACTCGGGGTTGTCGTAGTCCTGCATCTGGGCGATGAGCGCGACAGCGCTGAACCACCGTTTGTCCCGCAGGATCGTCGACACGTCTTCGTAGCGAGTGACCATCGTGCCCATGTCCGTGCGGGCCAGCCATTCGCCCGAATTGAGCAGCCGCAGTGCCTCGCGTCGCTCGTCTTCGTCGGAGAACGGATCGAGGTCCATCCGCGGAAGGTCGAGCTCATCAACCGGTGTGGCCATGTGGGGAAGTGTAGCCACTACTGGTTTACCCGTCAGTAAACAACCGGTGTGAACCCTGTCACTGTGTTGTCGCCACGGCTCGTCGCCCTGCGGGCTCCTCGCACGTGGACTGGTGCACTGTGGCATCTCCGGTCGGTTGCGGTTCCGTCGCCGCACCAACCGAGGGTCGCCGGCAGGCGTGGGTCGCCGCTGCTCGCATGGGCGGGTCGCAGACCGATCCTTTACTGTGCCGGACATGGCCCACCCTCACGTCACCACCAGCCAGCAGGGCGCTGTCCAGATCGTCACCGTCGACGATGGGAGGGCCAACGCCTTCTCCGCAGATCTGCTCGGCGAGCTCACCGCAGTCCTCCGCGCCGCCGAAGCCGACGACTCGGTCGCGGCGATGGTCGTCGCCGGCAATGCCAAAGCCTTCTTCGCCGGGTTCGACCTCGACGTGATTCGCGGCGGCGACCCGACCGCCATGGCCGAGATGGTGACCGCGGGTGGCGCGTTCGTCGCCGCCTGCTACGGCGCTTCGATCCCCGTGGTCGCGGCTTCGACAGGGCATGCGGTCGCCGCGGGTGCGCTTCTCCTCCTCGGCTGCGACCACCGCGTGGGTGTCGACGGGCCTGTGAAGATCGGCCTCAACGAGGTGGCGATCGCGCTCACCCTTCCCGACTGGGCCATCGCCATCGCCAAGGAGAGGCTGTCCCGACGCCATCTGCAGCGCAGCGTCGCCAACGCGGTTCTCGTCGACGGACAACGGGCTGTAGCCGCCGGGTATCTCGACGAGGCGGTGCCCGCGGAGACGGTCGTGGAGAGGGCCGTCGAGGTGGCCGCAGGGTTCGCCGAGTCCCTGGACCCCAAGGCCTATGCCTCGACCGTGCGCAAGCTCCGCAGCGACGTCGTCGCCACGATGGAAGCGGCCGTCGCCCGAGACCGAGAGGCGGCGGGGCTGTGAAGGCGATCGTCTTCGACGAACACGGCGACATCGACGTCCTGCGGTTCCGCGACATCGCGGAGCCACCGCTCGAACCGCATCAGGTGCGTGTCGCCGTGCGCGCCTGCTCGCTCAACTACCACGACGTCTTCACCCGCAAGGGCATGCCCGGCATCAAGGTTCCGCTCCCCGGGATCCCCGGATGCGATGCCGCTGGTCTTGTGGCCGAGCTCGGCAGCGATGTGGACGGATGGTCGACGGGCGATCGCGTGCTGGTCGATCCGGTCTTCTGGGATCTGGCGAACGGCAAGATGTGGATGATCGGCGACACCTGGTGGGGTGCCTACGCCGAGTACGTCGTGGTCGACGCCTCGCAGCTCATCGCGCTCGACGACGAGATCAGCTTCGAGGATGCCTCGTGCCTGCCCGTTGCGTACGGAACCGCACACCGCATGATGATCACCCGCGGAGAGGTGGCCGAAGGCGACAGCGTTCTCATCCTGGGCGCGTCCGGCGGTGTCGGTACCAGCGCCCTGATGCTCGCAAAGCAGCGGGGCGCCCACGTCGTCGCGGCAGCCGGATCCGACCAGAAGTGCCAACAGTTGCTCGACATCGGCGCCGACGAAACGATCAACTACAACGAGGTCGACTTCCAGCGCTACTGCCGTGAGAACACCGGGTCGCTGTTCAGCGGCGGCGGGTACGACATCGTCGTGAACTTCACCGGTGGTGACACGTGGGCGAAGTCGCTGAAGTGCGTCAAGCTCGGCGGGCGCGTGCTGACGTGTGGAGCAACGGCCGGGTTCGACCCGCCGACCGACCTTCGGTTCATCTGGACCGCGGAGATGGACATCCGGGGAAGCAACGGATGGAAGACGGCGGACCTCACCGCGCTGCTCGACATGGTCAAGACGGGTGAGCTCGTCCCCGCCATCGATTCGGTGGTGCCGCTCGAAGAGGGAATCGAAGCACACAGAGCGATCGAGGAACGTCGGTTCTTCGGCAAGATCGTGATCACAGGGGACGCTCCGGCGTGAGAAGCGTCGCGCTGACCGCTCGGGAGGCAGAGATCCCGCGGTCGGCGTGGCGCACGTTGTCGATCACGAGCCTCGTCGGCTTCATGGTGAGCCTCGAGATCACTGTGATCTCCTTGGCCCGCGACGAGATCGCGCAGGCCTTTCCCGATGCGTCCCCCGCTGAGCTCTCGTGGGTGCTCACGGCGTACAACATCGGCGTCGCCTCGCTGTTGCTGCCTGCCGGATGGGCCGCCGACCGCTACGGGCGCCGTCTCGTCTTCCAGTGGGGGCTCGGAGTATTCATCGTTGGCTCCCTGCTGAGCGGCGTGGCGCCCTCGAGCGACCTGCTCATCGCGGCCCGAGTCATCCAAGCGATCGGCGGCGCGCTGCAATACCCGGCCGGTCTTGCCCTCCTCCTCGGAGCCTTCCCACCGCACCGGCGCCAGATGGCCATCGGTATCTGGGGCGCGATGGGCGGTCTCGCCGCGGCGCTGGGCCCATCTCTCGGCGCGCTCTTGGTCGACGGCTTCGGCTGGCGCGCGGTCTTTCTGATCAACGTTCCGGTCGCCCTCAGCGCGCTCGTCATGGGGCCCCGCTGGATTGCCGAATCGAAGGGCGAGGGTGTCCCCAGTCGGGTCGATCTCATCAGTGTCCCGCTCGCCTCTCTCGGCGTCGGGGCGATCATCCTCGGCATCGTTCAAGGAGACCCGTGGGGGTGGGGGTCGCCGTCGACCGTTTCGGCGTTCGCTGCCGGAGTGGTGCTGCTGTTCGTCTTCGTGATCCGAAGTCGTACCCACGCCACACCGCTCTTCGACCTGGGCCTTCTGCGGTTGGTCACGTTCTCGATCGGCAACGTCGGCGGTGTGTTGTTCGTCGTGGCGTTCTTCGGGTGGCTGGTGACCTTCCCCGAGTTCCTTCAGCGAACCTGGGGATGGTCGGTCCTGAAGTCGGGCTTCGCCATCGCTCCGGGGCCGATGCTCGCGACGGTGGTGAGTCCATTTACCGGGCGCTTGGCCGACAAGCACGGGAATGCGCCGATCCTGGTCGTCGGTGGGGTCAGCGGCGCGATCGGTGCGGGCCTCCATCTCGCGTGGACGAGCACCGACCCGTCGTATCTCACAGGAATTCTGATCCCGGGACTGTTCATCGGTCTCAGCGCCGGGTGCAGCTTCGCGATGCTCGTCGGCGCCTCGATGCGAGACGTGCAGCCTGCTCAGTTCGGAATGGCAGGAGCCGGCCGAACCACCATCTTCCAGCTGTCGATTGCGCTCGGTGTCGCGGTCGCGATCGCCCTCGTCGGCCGACCCGCTTCCCCGGAAGAGATGTTGGACGGGCTGCAGCAGGTGTGGGCCCTGTCACTCGCGCTCTGGGCGGCGCAAGCGGTGTTGTTCGCAACGATCTTCCCGCGGCGCCAGCGGCGACGCGTGTGACGATGTCGCGGACCCAGTCCGATCACTCCGAAGCGTCGACCACCGCGAGGATCTCGCCGTTGTCGACCTGATCGCCCACCGAGACCCTCACTTCGGCGACCTCACCAGCGGCCGGTGCGGTGACCTGGTGTTCCATCTTCATCGCCTCGACGAGAACCAGAACCTGGCCCGGCTGGACCGCGTCGCCGACGCTGACTTCGATGGCCACGATCTTGCCGGGCATCGGCGCGACCTGGGCGCCGGCGACCGCCTCACCGGAGCCATCGGGGAAGCGAGGCAGCTCGTGGAGCGTGACGGCGCTGCCGGGGGTGGCGACGTACCAGGTGCTCCCAATGCACGTGGCGCTGGCGGTTCCCCTGACGCCGCCAATCTCGAAGTCGACGGCGTCGCCGTCGACGCCGTGGAGCACTGCCGAGAACGCCTCGTCGCCGCCGATCGCCACTCGGTAGCTGCCGTCACGCAGACGGCGGTAACGAGCGGTCGCGTCGGTGTCGCCATTGCGAAGCAGGAGCTCCTCGTCGGGCATCGAACTGTTGCGATAGCCACTCGGCATGAAGTCGAGTTGTGTTGCCGCCGCGCGATTGGCGTGTTGCCGGCGGAGGGCGACAGCGGTCGCAGCGACGGTGAGATCTTCCGGCGATACCTCTCGCTGTCCGGGTACATCGACCCGGTCGATGAAGTCGGTGGTGGTGTCACCGGCGAGGAACTCATCGGTCCGCAGGGTCGCGACGAGGAAGTCGCGGTTGGTCACCACACCACCCAACCGCGTGCGCTCGAGGGCGAGCGCGAGCCGGAGCGACGCTTCGCGCCGGGTCGGGGCGTGAACCACCACCTTGGCGAGCATGGGGTCGAACTCGACACCGACGACAGATCCCTGTTCGACGCCGGAGTCGAACCGGGCGACCGGGTCGCTCGCCGGCTCCCAGATCGACATCGTGCCGGTCGCGGGGAGGAAGTCGTTGGCCGGGTCCTCGGCGTAGAGGCGGGCCTCGATCGCGTGGCCGGCGATCGTGAGATCGTCCTGGCCGTAGCCCAGTTCCTCGCCGTCCGCGATCCGGATCATCTCCCTGACGAGATCGAGCCCGGTGATCTCCTCGGTGACGGGGTGCTCGACCTGGAGCCGGGTGTTGACCTCGAGGAAGTAGAAACTCGCCTCGTCGCCATCGCCATCGAGCAAGAACTCGACGGTCCCTGCCGAGTGGTAACCGATCGCCTGAACGGCGGCCACAGCGGCCGCGCCCATCTGCTCACGCACGGCGGGTGTGAGCGCGGGCGATGGCGCTTCCTCGATCACCTTTTGGTGTCGCCGTTGAATCGAGCACTCGCGCTCGAAGAGGTGAAGCACCGTGCCGTGGGTGTCCCCGAGGACCTGAATCTCGACGTGGCGCGGCGCGGGCAGGTACCGCTCCAAGAAGACCGTGTCGTCGCCGAAGGAGCTGGCTGCCTCGCGCTTGGCGCCGGCGATCGCGGCGGTGAGCCCGTCGGCGGTCTCCACGATCCGCATGCCCTTGCCGCCGCCACCTGCGGAAGCCTTCACGAGAACCGGGTAGCCGATCTGTTCGCCGGCAGCCGCGACGTCGGTGTCAGGGGTGACCTCAACCGAGGGAAGGGTCGGGACGCCAGCCGCGTCCATCATCCGCTTGGCGGAGAGCTTGTCGCCCATGGAGGCGATGGCGTCGGGTGGCGGGCCGATCCACGACAGGCCGGCGTCGATGACGGCGCGGGCGAAGTCGGCGTTCTCGGACAGGAACCCGTACCCGGGATGGACCGCGTCGGCGCCCACCCGTTGGGCAGCCGCGAGGACCTTGGCGCCGTCGAGATACGACTCGGTGGCCGTTGTGCCGCCGAGGGCCACCGACAGATCCGCATCCGCCACGAAGGGCGCATCTGCATCCCCGTCGGAGTAGACGGCAACCGTCGACAACCCCATTGCGCGGGCGCTGCGGAAGACTCGTCTGGCGATCTCGCCGCGGTTGGCGACGAGGACTCGGGTGATCGTCATGTCCTCGCCCCTACATCCGGAAGACGCCGAAGCCGGTGGCGCCCTCGATCGAGTTGGTGTGACACGCCGACAGTGACATCGCGATCATGTCCCGGGTGTCGCGCGGGTCGATGATCCCGTCGTCGGCAACCCGGCCGGTGGAGTACAGAGCGAGCGATTTGAGCTCGTGATAGTGCTCGACCGTCTCGGTGATCTGACGGTCCGCCTCCTCGTCGAACTCGAGCCCCTTGCGGGCCGCCTGGCCTCGCCGCACCAGTGACATCACACCGGCGATCTGCTTCGGGCCCATGATGGCGATCTTGGCCGTGGGCCAGAGATAGGTGAAGCGGGTGTTGAACGCCCGCCCCGACATGCCGTAGTTGCCGGCCCCGTAGCTGTTGCCGAGGATCACGGTGATGTGCGGCACCATCGAGTTGGAGACGGCGTTGATCATCTTCGAGCCGTTCTTCACGATGCCCGAGTGCTCGAAGTCCTTGCCGACCATGTAGCCGGTGATGTTCTGCAAGAACACGAGCGGGATGTCCTGCTGGTTGCAGAGCTGGATGAACTGGGCACACTTCTCGCTGCTCTCGGAGAACAGAGGCCCGTTGTTGCCGATGATCCCGACGGGGTAGCCGTGGATCGACGCCCAGCCGCAGATCGCGGTGGTGCCGTAGCGGGCCTTGAACTCCTCGAAGCGCGAACCGTCGACGACGCGGGCGATGACCTCTCGGCAGTCGATCATCGCCTGGAGATCGCGTGGCATCAGGCTCAGGAGTTCGTCGGGATCCAGCACCGGCGGATCGGCCGGCATCGTGGGGCCGGGACCCTTCTTGCGCCAGTTGAGGTGGGCGACGACCTCGCGAGCGATCCGCAGCGCATCCATCTCGTCTTCGGCGAGGTAGTCCGCGAGGCCGGACACCTCAGCGTGCATCTGCGCGCCGCCGAGCGTTTCGTCGTCGCTGTCCTCACCCGTGGCCATCTTCACGAGCGGCGGGCCGCCGAGGAAGACCTTCGACTGGTTGCGGACGAAGATGTTGTAGTCGGACATCCCCGGTTGGTAGGCGCCTCCGGCTGTCGATGAGCCGAAGACCACCGAGATCGACGGGATCCCCATCTTCGAGAGCTCGGTCACGTCGTAGAACAGGCGCCCCGATTCGCCGAAGTGATCGCGCTGCTCGCGCATCTGGCGTTCGGGGTCGTCGTCTCCGCGGAGGTCACCGCCCGCCGACTCCACGAACTGGATGTACGGCATCCGGTTGTCGCGGGCGATCTCGATCGCTCGCATGATCTTCTTGCCGGCGAAGACGGTGATGGCTCCGCCGAGCACCGTGGGATCGTTGCCCTCGATGACGCACTCGACCCCGTTCACCACGCCGATGCCCATCACGAGGCCCGCCCCGAGTGCGTAGTCGGTGCAGTAGCCGGCGAGCGGCGAGATCTCATAGAACGGCGAGTCCGGATCGATCAGATAGCTGATCCGCTCGCGGACCGGCATCTTGTCGCGGGACCGCATGCGATCCATCGCCGCAGGGCCGCCACCGGCGGCCGCCTCTGCGTTGAGCTCCTCGATGATCGCCAGTTGCTCGAGCATGTCGGCGCGGTTCTCGTGGAACCAGTCCGCGTTCTTGTCGACGTGGCTCTGCAATACCGCCACCGACGCCCCCTTCGACCTTGCCTGCGACGACGACAGTTCCTAGGGCAGACGCGCGGCGTTGGCAAGCGAGTGTCGGTGCGTTGGCGTCAGGCGGCGAGGCGGTCGTCGTCGCCGGAGTCGGCGGGCATGCTGTGCAGCTCGCTCACCTCTCCTCGACGATCGGGTGCCCCTGCCCACAGCACGCCAGGCACCATCGCGGCGATCGCCAGAACGGCGAGGAAGCCAAGAGTGATGATGAGAGCGGTCATGGTGTTCTCCTCAGTGGGAAGAACGTTGCATCAGGGTTGCTTTGTTCCAGCTTGGCCCGTGGTTGGGCCCGGTTGGTGTATCGGTTGCCCGATGTCTCCAGCTGAGCACGTTTTGTGTTGTCCATGTCGGGATTTCTGCTAGAGCGTTGGCCATGGCACCCAGAGCATGGAGTCACGACGTCCGGCACGCGCACCGGCCCGACGTCGATCGGAGCTACGAGATCTGGACGGAGCTGCCGTCTCGCTATGACCCCGACGCCGAGGTCGGCTACCCGCTCATCGTGTGCCTCGACGCCGTGTGGACGTTCGGGACCGCTGTCGATGCCTGCCGAATCCTCGGTCTCGGCCGCGAACTGCCGCGAGCGATCGTGGTGGGCGTCGCCCACGATTCGTCCGACCTGCGCGAGGTGCTCGAGCTGCGCGCGATGGACTTCACGGTGACGGCTGTCGACTCGCCACCGATGACCGGCGTGCGCTCGCCCGGCCATCTCCTCGGGGGAGCCGATGCGTTTCGGCGGTGGCTGATCGACGACGTGCTCGCGGACCTGCGGGAGCGCTGGCACGTGTCCGACGTGACGCTGGTCGGCCACTCGTTCAGTGCGCTGTTCGGGCTGAACGTGTTGTTCAACGAGCCAGCCGCATTCGACCGCTATCTCCTCGCCAGCCCGTCGGTCTGGTGGGACGACCGGGTGATGTTCCGCTTGGAGCAAGAACACGCGGCGGCCACCACCGAGCTTCCGACACGGGTCTTCATGTCGAAGGGCACACTCGAGACAGACGAGTACTCCCCGCACAAGGAGTTCCACGACCAGCTCGCGTCGCGCAACCACGCAGGACTCGACCTCCGGTGGCACCTGTTCGAGGGAGAGACCCACTCCTCGGTCGTCAGCGTGGCCGTCAACCGCGGTCTGCGCAGCCTGTTCACCGACGACTGAGCGACACCCAAGTTGAGCAACGTTGGTGCCTGACACCGAAGTTGCTCAACTTCGGAACCGCTCGGCCGCGATCGGCAACAATGGGGTCCATGGGGGCACCACTGAAGACCGACGAGCGCGTACCCGTCTATGACGCGGACGCGCACATCTGCGAGCCACCGGCGGTGTGGGAGGACTACTGCGACCCCGCCTTTCGGGACCGCGTGCTGCGCGCCGGGCTGACCGACGAGGGCAAGGACGTCCTCTACGCCAACGGCGAAGCGACGGGCGCCAGCGCCGCGCCTGCCTGCATCCCGGGCCAGTACGCCAACCCCGACATCACGTGGAACGACATCGTTCCGGGGAGCTACGACCCCGCCGCTCGCCTGAAGGTGATGGACCAAGAAGGTCTCGACGCGGCCTTGATGTTCCCGTCGATCCACCTGTTGAGCGGAGACATCCGTGAGACCGACGTCGCCGCGGCCAACGCTCGCGCCTACAACCGGTGGATGGCCGACTTCGTCACCGAGGATCCGGATCGCCTGTACGGCATGGGGGTGTGTCCGCTGCAGTCGGTCGACGCCGCGGTCGCCGAGATCGAGTTCATCGCCGAGTCGCGCCTCACGGGCTTCACGTTCCGTCCAGAGCGCTACAACGGCCTCGAGCTGTTCGATCCCGAGATGGAGCGCGTGTGGTCGGCCGCCGAAGACCACGACCTCACGATCGGGATCCACGGCAGCTTCGGGTCGCGGATGAAGAGCTTCGCCAGGACGCGCTACGAGAATCAGTTCTACGTCCACATGGTGTGCCACCCCTTCGAGCAGATGGCCTGCGTCATGGAGGTCGTGGCGAGCGGCATCCTCGACGGGCATCCTCGACTGCGCGTCGGCTTCTTCGAGAGTGGGCTCGGCTGGCTGCCGTACTGGCTCGAGCGGCTCGACGAGCACAAGGAGTCCATGGGGCATCTCGTCCCCCGGCTGCAGCGCGAGCCCACCGAGATCTGGTCGGACCAGTGCTTCGTGACGATGGAGGCCGGGGAGGGCGAGGCGTTCGCTCAGCTCGCCGACATGGGTCTCGCCCACACCGTCGTGTGGGGATCCGACTATCCGCACTACGACTGCACGTACCCGGGAGCGCTGGCGGAGCTCGACGAGAGCTTCGCGCGGGTCGCCAAGACCGACCTTCGCGAGCAGGTCGTCTACACGAATGCTCGCCGCTACATGGGGCTGGCGTAGATCCTCAGCTGACGACTGCCGCCGAGCTCGCGAGCACGGCACCGCCGAGAAGGAGCGCCTCGAGGGTCAGAAGCCCTCGGGTGAGGCCGCCCCATCGAGTGCCGCGGCGGAGCCGGGGAGCGAGAAGGACGCGGTTGACGACCACCAGCGCCAGCGCCCCGGTCAGCAGTGCCACCTTCGGTCCCGCGAGGACCTCTCCGCTGGGGCGTCCCGCGACGACAGCGCCGGCGAGGCCGGAGACCCCGAGGACTGCGGCGGCGACCATGACCAGCCGCCCTGCGGAGACCACCATTGCCGGGGCGTCCAGCGGTTGCCTGGCGGCGAAGCGTCGGCTCAAGACGGCGATCGCCGCGCCTGCCGTTCCGAGCCAGATCGCCGCGGCAGCGGTGTGGAGCAGGGCGAACGGAAACAGGAAGAGACCTTCGCCACGGGCGAGTGTGTCGCTGACCGCGAGGGCGAGTACGGCGAGTGCACCGCTACCGATGGCCGCAGGCGCCGTCGTCAGGTCATAGCGCCACGACATGGCCGGGTGGGGATCGCCGATTGGTGCGCATGGCGCCACACCGCGCGGTGCGGACGATCCGGCCTCGACGAGCAGCGGTTGTTCGACGGTAGAGGCGACCGACGCCACTTTCGGTGTGAGGCCGCGTCTCCCGCTCAGGGTCGCTGCGCCGCCCGCAGCGACGAGCACCGCGCCGAGTTCGAACCAGGCGGAGGTCGTCAGTGCGTCGACCCACGACGTCGGCGTCAGCACAGACCCGACCGGGGACGAGCCTGTGCGGGCGACAGCGATCGCAGCTATGGCAGTACCCGCGACCGCGGCCACGATGGCTGCGGAGCGTGTCCAGCGCACCAACCAGCGGATTTCGTCGGCTGGGCCAGTGTGGAGCCACCCGAGGAACAACAGCGATCCGACCAGCAGGAGCGCCGCGACGTCCCGCGTGGTGCGGACGGTCTCTGCTGCCCGTTCCCAGGTGACGATGTCGCCGACGCGCGTTCGGAATTCGCCGAGGGGGGTCTCGCTCGATGCGTCGCCGAGTGAGCCGACGGCGATGGGTCCATCGATCAGCGGCGGCGCAGACTGTCGGCCGGTCAGGCCCGGTCCGTCGGAGACTCCATCCACCATGACCTCGAACGGGAGCACGCCGCGTCGCGTGGTGTCTCCTTGTCCGACCGCCCACTCGAGTCTGTAGCGGCCGCCCGGGAGCGGTTCGTCGAAGGTGAGGGTCACGACCGTGGCGGTAGTGGTGGTCGTGAAGCGAGCTTCGAAGCCGTTGTGATCGACGACCTCGAACGTGTCTCTGGTCGTGTGGATGCGCTCGTCGAACTGCAGCCAGATCATCGGTACGGGCCCAGCCAAAAGGTCTCCGGTCCGGGGTGAGCTGTCCACGAGAGTCGCGGCCTGGGCTGGCGCGGCCGAGCCCACGATCACGGTGACGAGCACCCCCATGAGGACCAGGAGCCGGAGGCCGACTCCGGTGCGTACGGACACGGTGAGTCGGTCGGCGCGGAGCCGATCGCCTATAGCCCTTGACAATCGACCGACACCTTCCTACTTTCCAAGTCAGTTAATTAACAAGTATGGAAACTGACAGGAGGGGCGTGGTGGTTGTCGCACTCGAAGACGAGCAGTTGTCCGAGACGTTCGCCGCCCTGGCCAACTCCACGCGCCGGGCGATCCTCGCCCGCTTGGCCACCGGCTCGGCCAGCGTCAACGAGCTCGCCGAACCTTTCGACATGAGCCTGCCGGCGATCTCCAAGCACGTGAAGGTGCTCGAGAACGCCGGGCTGATCGTGCGCAGCCGCCGAGCCCAATATCGGCCCTGCACCTTCGAACCCGCACGGCTCGAGGCGGTCTCCGAGTGGGCCGATCGCCAGCGCCAGCTCTGGAGCGACAGCTTCGACCGCCTCGCCGACTACCTCGACGATCTGCAAACACCTCGACAACGGAGAACGACATGACCAACGCCGACGCGACCCAGTCCGTGGTGATCGAGCGCGAACTCGATGCCCCCGCGAGGCTGGTGTGGCAGATGTGGACCGATTCGAGCCACTTCGCCGCCTGGTACGGACCGACGGGTGCCAGCATTCCGGTCGCCGACATGGACGTCAGGGTCGGCGGCTCGCGGCACATTTGCATGGAGATGCAGACGCCGGACGGCCCGATGCAGATGTGGTTCGTCGGCGAGTACCGGGAGATCGAGGACGGAACGCGGCTGGTGTACACCGAGGCGATGTCCGATGCGGACGGCAACGTGAGGTCGCCCGCGGAAATGGGCATGCCCGATGGTCATCCCACCGTCACCGAGATCACGGTCGAGCTCGAAGATCTGGGCGCGACCACGCGGATGGTGATGACCCATGCGGGAGTTCCCGCCGACTCCCCTGGTGCGATGGGCTGGCAGATGGCCCTGGACAAGCTGGTGGAGCACCTGGAGACCCAGACACGATAGTCCTCCGTTTCGGGCGCACCACGGCTCGGAATCCGAGCGGTGGTGCACCCAAAAACCGGGACGTCGCTTCCGTCGAGGTGGATGCGCCACGGACCCCAGCGTGGCAGCAGCTCAGGCGGCGTCGAGAACGATCATTCCCCGATCCACCGCGGCACCACCGTCCTCGCCCCGCACCTCGAAGCGAACGAGCTCCTGGCTGTCGCCGTGCGGGCGGACGTCGAAGACGCGGGTCGTGATCGTCGAGGGCATGAGCACCATGGAGCCGAAGCGACCCACGATTCGGCGAATCCGTTGGGGATCTCCCCCCGCCACTGCATCGACCACGGCGGAAACACCGAGCGCCAGCGTCGCGGTTCCGTGGAGGATGATCGCCGGGAGACCTGCAGCCTCGGCGACGGCAGCGTCGGTGTGGATCGGGTTCCAGATCTTCGCGGACTCCGTGTAGGTGTGGGCGGCACCGTGGGCCACGGGGATGGGGATCTCGTGGAGTGCGGAGTCCGGCGCCTCGCCGAAGTCGATGGGGTCGGGGTGGGTCGGCGCTGGGACGTCCTCGCCGCTCGTGGGGACGCCGAGGTACATGCCGCCTTGGTGCGTGGTGGCTACGGGCTCGCCGTCGCCATCCACGGTCTCGATGCACATCGTGGAGTACGCCCCAGGCTTCTTCTGCTCGACGCCGACGTAGGTGAGGCTCGTGTGAAGCACGTCGCCCGGTCGTACGAGCCGGTGGATGGTGAGGTCATGGGTGGCGTGCACCGACTGCCTGGTCTCTTCTGGAGCGATGCCCCACCGGTCGGCGATCTCGCGCCCCTGGACGATCACCGGCCACTCGGGACACACCGGAAACATCGGATGGGCGACCACGTCCCTCGAGGAGGTGTCGAAATAGCAATCCTGGGTATCGCCGAGGGCGGCCGCGTAGGCCATTGTCCAACGAGCGTCCACCTCGTGGACAAGGGGTCCGATCGTGTCCCCGACCATCGAAGTCGGAACGGGCATGGGGGCCTCCTCAACAGCGTCGTACTGAACGGTGTCATGTGGCGGTTGTCTGACAGGAAATGTAGCTTTGAAGGTTCTGCGGGCGCGGTGGAAGTCACCTCACTCGCGACTTGCGTGAGCACCTGGACCTGCTGCTCGCACCGAACAGTTGGGAAATCCATCCGCATGAGCGACCTCGAAGCCGCCGAATCCCTTTTCTGGGAGCTGGCTGATGAGATGATCTCGGCGGGGGCCGCCCACGAGGGAACGATGATGGGCACCCGCTGCCTGCGCGTCGACGGTGAATTCCTCGCCATGGTCTTCCAGAAGACTGGCCAGCTCATCGTGAAGTTGCCCGAGACGCGGGTGGCCGAAGTGGTCTACGGCGGCAGCGGCGTCGAGTTCAGCCCCGCAGGACGCAAGTTCGGCGAATGGGTCGCCGTGGACGAGGTCAACCGCGAGCTGTGGCGTGCACTTCTCGAAGAGGGCCGGGATTTCGTCGCTCCGGGGTGATCCCGGGTTGAGAACTAGCATCGTCGTGCACATGCGTCGCTTTCTGTCACCCGATGGCCCCTTGGGCGAGCTGGTGTTCCGGATGGTGCGAGGGTCCGTGCGGATCTTCCTGTTCCGGTGGTTCCGGCTGCGGCATGAGGGCAGAGAACGTCTCCGCGTCGAGGGCCGGGTGATCCTCGCCCCGGTGCATCGGTCCAATCTCGATGGCCCACTGATCGGAAGCATGACGCACCGTCGGGTGCGCTATCTCGGCAAGGAGAGCCTGTTCCGACCGGCCCCAGCTGGATGGATCATGCGGTCACTCGGTTCGTTCCCCGTGCGCCGAGGCGAAGCCGATCTCGACGCGATGCGCGTCGCGAAGGGCATGCTCGACGATGGTGAGGCGATGCTGGTCTTTCCCGAGGGCACCCGTCAGGAGGGCGACGAGATCGCAGAGGTCTACGACGGCACCGCCTGGTTGTCCTCCAAGTCGAATGCCCCCGTGGTGCCGGTCGGAGTGGCGGGCACCTACGAGGCGATGCCGAGCGGCGCGAAGTTTCCCCGACGTGAGCAGGTCGCTGTGGTCGTCGGCGAGGTGATCGAACCGCCGAAGGGTGCCGATGGTGGCCGTGCCAAGCGCTCAGACCTCAAGGCGTGGACGGTCGAGCTGCGCGTCGCGCTGGCTGACTGTCAGCAGCGGGCTCGGGCCCTCGCTGAGGGCTGATGAGGCTCTACTGGGTCGAGTCGCCGGCGGGTGAGCTCCGCCGCGATCGTTCGGTCATGGTGCACTGCCGGGGTGGGATCGGCCGGTGGTCGACCCTGGCTGCCGCTGCCCTGACCCGCCTCGGAGTCGAACCCGAAGCAGCGATGGACGCGATCAGCCAAGCTCGCGGGATGCGAGTCCCCGAAACCATGGGCCAACGAATGTGGTGCACAGCCACGCGCTGGCGAGGGAGCGCCCGTGACCGGTGACGCCTTGGCCGGCGTTCGCGTCTGCGACTTCACCGGTCAGCTGGCCGGCGCCGGGGCGACCAAGATCCTCGCCGCGTTCGGCGCGGAGGTCATCCGAATCGAGGATCCCGTCCGTCGGGGTCGCTGGGACATCTTGAGAGGAGCGCCGCCCTTCGTGAACGGTGTGCGCGGCAACGAGGGCGGTGGCGCGTTCAACAATCACAACGCCGGGAAGCTCGGGGTCACCCTCAACCTGCGCACCGACGAGGGTCGCGAACTCCTCACCGAGCTCGTCGCGATCAGCGATGCAGTGACGGAGAATTTCGCCGCGGGCGTTCTCGATCGCCTCGGATTCGGCTACGACGCCCTGCGCGAGATCAGAGAGGACATCGTCTACGTCTCCAACAGTGGATTCGGCGCCACTGGCCCCTACGCCGCGTTCAAGTCCTGGGGGCCCATCGCCCAAGCCGTGTCCGGCCTCACCTTTCAGAGCGGCCTCCCCGAGAGCCCGCCCGCCGGCTGGGGCTACTCCTTCATGGACCACACGGGCTCGTATTACATGGCGATCGCGATCATGTTCGCTCTGCTGCATCGCAAGAAGACGGGCGAGGGGCAGTGGGTCGACCTGGCCTGCATCGAGTCGGCAGGCACGCTCCACGGGGCAGCGAGCCTCGATGCGAGTGTCAACGGGCGACCAGCGCGACGAGCGGGGATGCCCAACAGCAACCGGTCTCAGTCGCCTGCGATGGCTCCGCACGGGGTCTTCGCCTGTGAGGGCGACAACGAGTGGGTGTCGATCGCCGTCCGAGACGATGACGATTGGCAGCGATTGTGCGACGTCGTCGGCGAGGATTGGTGTCGCGACGACCGGTTCGAACGGCTCGCCGGACGCCTGGCCCACGAGGATGAGCTCGAGCGGTTGGTGGCGGGGTGGACCGCCGATCAGCGCAAGGTCGACGTGGCGGGTCGCATCGTTCAGGCCGGGGTGCCGGCTGCACCGGTGATGCGACCTGGCGAGCGGGTGGACGGCGATCCCCGAACCGAGGACTGGGGGTTGTGGGTCGAGGTGGAGCACAGCGCAGCAGGCCGGGAGCGAGTGGAGGGAATGCCGGTCCATCTTTCCGAGACGGACTGGCATCTCGAACGCGGTGCCCCGTGCCTCGGCGAACACAACGACTACGTGTTCGGTGAGTTGCTGGGGCGTTCGACCGAGGAGCTCGCCGACCTTGGAGAGGCGGGGGTGCTGTGAGGGTTCTCGACGGACTCCGCGTCGTGGAGCTGGCGGACGAACGCACCGCGCTCGCAGGCAAGCTGCTCGGCGACATGGGCGCAGAGGTCATCGTGGTCGAACCGCCCGGCGGGGCAACGAGCCGCGGCTTCGGTCCGTTCGCGAACGATGTGGACGACCCGGAGCGGTCGTTGTGGTGGTGGCACTACAACACGAGCAAGCGCTCGGTGGTGCTCGACCCATCGGACGAACGCGATCGGTCGGACCTCCGGGCACTGGTCCTCTCGGCAGACGTCGTGATCGAAGGCCTGGGCATCGACGGCTTGGCCGCCATAGGACTCGACGCCGGGGAGCTCTGCGGGCAGAACGAGCGCCTCATCTGGACGTCGATCACCCACTCCGGGCGCGCCAACCCCCAGCCACCGATGACCGATCTGACGATCCTCGCCGAAGGTGGTCCGGTGTGGAGCTGCGGCTACGACGACCAGTCGATCCCTCCGGTCCGCGGTGGTGGCAACCAGGGCTTTCACACCGGCTGCCACTACGCGGTGGCGTCGATCCTGATCGCCTTGTACTGGCGTGAGGACTCCGGGCGCGGGCAGATCGTCGACGTGTCGATGCTCGCGGCGGCCAACGCCACCACCGAGTTCGCCACCTTGTGGTGGCTCAACGCCGAGGTCGAGATCTACCGCCAGACCGGTCGCCATGCGCACCACTCACCGACGGAGTGGACACAGATCGAGTGCAGCGACGGGCGCTGGCTCAACACCGGGGTGCCGCCACGGCGGAAGGCCGAGTTCCAGGCGCTGCGTTCGTGGGTCGACCAGCTCGGCCTCACCGACGCCTGCCCCACCTACTCGCTGCTCGAGCTCGGAGATCAGTACGAGCAGATCTCGATCCTGTCGCTCGATGAGGATCCGCTGGCAGCGGAGGTCTTTCAGGCAGGGCGGGCGACGATCGAGTTCCTGGCCCAACACCTCGGCGCCCAAGACTTGTTCGAAGGTCTGCAGGGTATGGGAATGGCCTGCGGCGTGATCAACTCGCCCGAGGAGATGATGGCGGACCCGCACTTCATCGCCAGGGGCTTTCCGGTCGAGATCGAGGGAGCCGATGGATCGGCGTACACCGCGCCGGGCGCGCCGTACCTCTTCGGCGCGACGCCGTGGGCCACTCGACGGGCGCCGCTGGTGGGGGAGGATCAGGGCCTGCTCGACGAGCTCCGGGCTCCGTGACTTCGCCGGCCGCGGCGGTCACTCTCGAACAGCTGGCAGATGATCAGGCAACGGTGTGGCTCGTAGCTCGCCTCGCTGCCGCCGGCGGGGGCGACTTCGGTGAGAACGTCGCCCGCCCGTTGGCCGTGTCGGCGATGTGCCGCTCCCTGGGGCTCGACCTCTCGCTCGCACCACAGCTCGACGGGTGGTACCGGGTCATCGCCGCTTCGGTCGAGGACGGGGGCGACGGTCGTGCGGTCTCGGGTGCGGCGGCCGAGGCGATGATCGGCAACGCAGCCTGGTCGCTGGTCCGGGAGCCAGGGTTGATCCGGAGGGTGAGAGCCGACCCCGAGTTGATCTCGCGGGTCGTCGACGAGTCGACCCGGTTGTTCCCGGCTGCCGCTTCGGTTCACCGCTACACGACCCGGGCCGTCGAGTTGGCAGGTGTCAGGCTGCCCAGCGGGGCGTTTGTCGACGTGTCCCTCCTCGCCGCGAATCGGGACCCTCAGGTGTTCGATCACTCCGACCGCTTCGACGTCACCCGGACCAACCTCCGGGACCAGCTCACCTTCGCCCGCGGACCTCACATGTGCATCGGGATTGGCCTCGCGCGCCACGAGGCTCAGGTGGCGCTGCAGGCGATGCTGGATGTGGGCGGCCAGGTTCGGTTGGGACACGACGCAGTCGGGCCACACGGCCACACCTTCGTTCGTCCGCGACGGCTCTCGGTGGTGGTCGACGGGTGATGGCGGGTCGAGTCGTTCTGTATCGGAATCGGTGCGGAACGACTCCGCCGGGGAGGCGGAGTCACAAACGGACACCGGTGTCCGGGAACCACTCGACCTTCGGCGGAACCGGTCCGGATCAGTCGACTGGCTTCAGGAGGCCGTCGGTCACGTCGTAGACGAACCCGCGGATGAGTTCCTTGTGTGCGAGGAACGGCGTCACACGGAGACGCTGAATCGACTGCCGTACATCGACGAACGGGTCCGTGAACGATTCGACCGACCAACGGGGCTTGATCCCGAGCTCCTGCTCGAGGTCCTGCTTGAATTCGTCCTCGTTGACTTTCTGGAGGCCGCAGTCGCTGTGATGGACCAGGATGATCTCTCGCGTCCCGAGGAGCCGCTGGGACAAGCACAGAGACCGGATCACGTCATCGGTCACGATCCCACCGGCGTTTCGGATGATGTGCGCCTCGCCATGGTCGAGACCCAAGACCGCGAAAGCATCGATCCGAGAGTCCATGCAGGCGACGACCGCCAGCTGACGGGTCGGCTGCACCTGGAGTGAGCCGAAGTCGAACGTCTCGGCGTAGCGCTGATTGTTTCCCAGCAGTTCGCCGACATTGGGGGTGAATGCATCCTCAGGCACCGCGATAGGGTGCCACGGATGCGCGATGAGGTCCCATGGCTCGACGACCAAGAGTCGTTGGCGTGGCGTGGCTGGATCGATGCGGCCTCGGTGATCCTTCGCCTCATCGAACAGGATCTCAAAGCCGAGTCGGGGATGACCTTCGACGACTACGAAGTGCTCGTTGAGCTGTCGGAGTCGACCAACCGGCGGATGCGCCTCGCCGATTTGGCCGATGCGGTTGTTCACTCACCGAGTCGCCTGTCCCAGCGCGTTGACCGGATGGCTGAGAAAGGTCTCGTCCGGCGCGAGCGGGACGACGATGATCGCCGCGGCATCTGGGCGGTGCTCACCGACGAGGGTCTTGCCATCCTCGAAGCGGCGGCGCCAGCGCACGTCGTTTCGGTGCGCCGCCATCTCATCGACCGCCTGGATCGGGACTCCATCGGTCAGTTGGCCGAGATCTTGCCCAAGCTGGTGTCCGACGTTCGTAACGAGGCGCCCAACGAAGGCTGATGGGCCTCAGCTGACCGACCCCGCCTGTGCGCGATCACTCCGACCCGCGGCTCCACGGTGCGATCTCGACGCCAGGGGGCAGGGTTCGGGCGGCCGCATCGCTGCGCATCAAGACGCTCTCGTGGACGACGGCGCCCGCCGGGATGGGGCGGCGGTAGCCAACGGACACCGGCCACCACTTCCACCCCATGTGGTGGATCTCGCCGTCAGCGTCGCTCATCGGCTGGCTCGCGAGGCCTCGCAGCGCCGTGTCCTTGACGCGCAGCCCGCGCTCGGCGGCCGCGGACGCGACCCACTCGAGGGTGATGTCAGCGAGCCGATGATCCGGCAGGAACGTGCCACCGACGTCTGTGTGTACGCCGGAGAACCACACCTCCTTGAAGGCACCGCTCTTCTTCTCCTCGAGTTCGTGAGCGAGAAGCTGCGGTTTGAACGGTCGGCGGCGTTCGTGGATCGACACTGCGTGACGGACGGAGCGGGCCATGGGCATCTTCGCCGTCCACGGCAGCACGAGATGCTGGCGCAGGAAACCCGTCGCGTTCACCGTGTCCCACAGGCCGACGAACTGCACCGAGTTGCGGCGCCTGCGTTCGAAGTCCGAGCGACTGAACTGACTGCTGAAGGCGTCGGCTCGCTTCCAGACCGACTCGTCGGTTCGCCCGCCGTGCTGCCACCAGAACAGCTTGAGCGCGTACGGAACCATGTTCTCCTGCTCGGGTCGGAGAAGCCCGATCTGGTAGAGCAGGCCCGCGATCGCGCGGGCGGTGTAGGCACCGCGGCTGAAACCGAAGAGGTAGATGCGATCGCCCGGTTCGTGATGCCGCATCAGGAACTGGTAGCCCGCGACCACGTTGTGCTTGAGCCCGTAGCCTGCGGCGAGACCAGCGATCTTCGTGAGCGACCTGGTCACGCGCGTGATCGCCTTCGGGGAGGCGAGCGTCCCGACGCCGGCGTCGTACCAGACGAGCTGCTCGTCGTCGCGCCCGAGCATCTCGAAGAGGCGGTAGACGTTGGTGTTCCCGGCGAGCTTGGGCTCATTCCCCGTACCGTCGCAGAGAACTACGAGATTCCTGGCCACTTCAGCCCTCTCGCGTTGTGTTCACCGATGTGCGTCGCCGCGCCACGGATCCTTCGCGAGGTCGGGGTCGTACTCGCGCAGCGGGTGTCGGTTGGGATCGAGCCATGCCTCGTCATCCCAGGGTTCAAATGCGTTGGTGACATTGGCGAGCCCGGTGTTGGCCAGCTCGGGGTGGTGTCGGAGGATCACCGTCTTCAACGATGCCTCGTCCACCCATGCCATCCCTTCCGGGGTATACACCTCCGGGCGATAGTCGTCGGTGTAGAAGCGGTCGGCCTGAAGGCGTCGACTGGCATTGAGGATAAAGATCTGGAACATCGTTTCGCCGAAGCCGAACCTGGTGGGCCTCCGGGTAGCTGTGTCCTCGGCGAGCGTTCCGATCATCAGGTCGAGGCTCTCGACGTTGTCGCCGTACACCTCGCGCAGGGTGTCCACCACGTCGAGGTCGTCGGTGAGGTCCTCGAATTCGCGGATCGGGTTGAGTCCCAGTTGGCGGCGAAACTCGTTGTATCGGGGAACACCGCGCTCACGCGCCCGGAGTACGTCGATGGCCCCCAGGTCGAAGACCGGGTTGCCTGGCACCGTCAGCTCCTGCATGAACCGCGGGTAGTTGTTCAGGACGAGCTGCCCGGGGTGCTGCTTTCCGAACGAGAAAAACAGGTTCGCCATCCCAAAGCGCGCACTCATGGCCGGCGACGACGCCTGCCGAGTCGCGGGCACCGGGATGTCCTCGACTTTCTCGCCGGTGACGTGGTCGCGAATTTCGAGCGATTCGGGAAGCAGCGAGTGCAGGCGATACACCTCGACGAACTCTTCGGCGAGCCCAAAGGGTGAGTCGTGCCGGTTGATGGCGTTGCCGACCAGCCCACCGAGCTCCGGGTTGGCCACATTGAACGTGGCGACGGTCTTGCGGTGCTCGGGCTTGCGGAACTTGTAGGTCAGCAGTCCGTACCAGTTCGAGTTGAGCCCGATCGCGAGCCCCTCGTTGGGGAGGATGGCGGGCGTCCATTCGATGGTGTGGATCTTCGCCATCACGGCTGCGTTGACCAGCCGGGCCACGTTGAACAACCGCTCGTCGCCCCAGTCGGGGTAGTTCTCAGCCAAGTGGTCGCAGATGGCGTTGTGCTCTCGGGCGAAGAGCGTATGCATCATCGATAGCCCGACCCACCAGTTGCGCAGAAAGCCGGTGTCCTCCACGCCGTCGGGTCGGATCGGAAGCGTTCCGTCTGCGAGCAGCGTGAGCCTGCCTCCCTCGAAGCTGCGAAGCCTGTCCTGGGTCTCCTGGTCGCTGCCGTAGAGCTGTGAGCCGTCCCACCAGTGGGTCACTTCGTTGACGAACGTCACGGGCGTCGTCTCGCCGCTCTCCTGCCTGGTCGGGTCCGGTTGCGTTCTTCCGATCCGGATGCTGCCCTGCTCGAAGCGTCGCCGGGCGGGATCGTCGTCGTCGAGCGGGATCTCGATGGTCTCGTCGAGCATCACCTCGCCATGGTTGACCCAGTCGTGGTTCATGAACTGGATCCAGTTGGCGGCGAGGAGATTGAGGAACGGAACCGTCTTGGGATCGCCGTCGCGCGTCAACAACCGTCGACTGATGAGACGTGGGTTCGGCTCGAGGAGGTCAGTGTCGTCAGCCGGCCGGATCACAGACTTCTCGACATTGCGCGGAAAGCGCGTCCCGGCGGCACCCTCGAGCGGATTCTCGAGCCGGTTCCAGCTGCCGTCCGCGGTGCGATAGCGCGTCACTCCTGCGGGCCGCTCGAGATCGGGTGGCGCGAAGCCGGTCATGACTCCAGGCGGGTACGTGTCGTGAAGGCAGTGCTCGTTCAGCTGTTCGCGCATGTGCGCGAGCGTGAGGATCCCGGGGTAGAGCCGTTTGTGATACCAGTTCGTCCACACCGCGTCTCGGTAGCGCCGCCCGACGACCTTGGTGATGGTGTCGAACACGACGCCGCCGAGATTCCCGATGGTGTGGCCGACGCGGTAGCGCAGCCGCTCCCAGACCGTGCGGCGGTGGCCCGATTGCGGTGGGTGGGGCACACGGGGAGTGCTCCGACCGTGGAGCAGGGTGTCCCGATCGAAGAACTCCAGCGGCGGGACATAGACATCGAGCCGTGCGTCGAGGTTCATCTGGCACTGATGCGTCAGCTGCTGGAGATCAGCGTTGTCGGGTCGCAGCTCGAGAGCCGCGCGAAGGTGTTTGAGCGCATCGTCGTAGCTCTCAGTCCGAAAGAGCGCGACCCCGAGGAGCGCGGCGACCTCACCTCGCTCGTCCTTCTCGGCCCGGCTCAGAAGGTCGACGGCAGCGTGCGGGCGACCTTCATGAAGCAGCCGCCGGCCCTCTTCGCAGATCTGCTGCCAGTCCCCCGCGTCGCTCCCGCTGCTCACCATGGCCTCCCCCCTGAGGCGCGACTGCGTCGCTCGCCCGCGGCCCCGCCAGCGTGGGCGCAACGTAGCACGGCCTGGAGAGGACCCCCGCAGCGTGGATTAGGGTCGTCGCGGGTGTTGCCTGGGCGCATCACCGTGTTGGGAGGCCATCCTCGTGTCCGCCGCGAGTTCGTCCGCATCGAGGACACCACGTGGATCGCGCGACGGCTCGCTGCGCTGGCGAATGCGGCGTGGGTTCTGGAATTGGCTCTCCGTGTTCAAGTTCGAGCATCAGGAGCCGTCGCCGATCTCGGTTCCCGCCGAGTCCAAGAATCCGCCGCGCCTCATTCCCTTCGAGGAGAAGTTCGGCGGGATTCCAGTTCCGTCCCTGCTCGTCGCGGACCGGATCCCTCGCGACGAGGCGAATCCGCTGCGGCAGAAGTTCACCCGCGTGCAGCGTCGGCTTCTGCGTTGGATCTCCCCGATGCAGTCGGGGCTGTCACAGGTCGCCGACGATGCGATCGCAGCGCTTGACACCGCGTACACATCGTCGCACCGTCGCTGTTTCCGCACGCCGAAGCGGACTCCGGCCGATCTTGGGGAGCTCGCCGTCGCCAGCCCGTACGCGTACCTCCTCGAGGGGAAGGGACCTGGTCAGTTCCGCTGGGACGTGTCGGTGATGCGTGAGGTCCCGTGCCACGGAGGGGTGCTCCAACCCGGTGCGACGGTCGATTTCGAGGCCGTGTCGACCGGTGTCCTCCGACCGGTGCGCATCGAAACGGTGTTGGGGGTGTCGTCGCCCGGCGACCACGACTGGGAACGGTCGACCCGCTTGGCGGTATCGTCGATCTCCGCCTACACGTCGATGGTGCGCCACTTCAACTGGTTGCACCTGACCTGTGCGGGACCGCTCGAGGCCGTGACGCGGATGCATCTCCGCGCCGATCACCCCGTCAGGCGGCTGCTCTGGTACCACGTGTACGGCACCCACTACAGCAATGATCTGGTGACCGAAGTGCAGATGGGTCCCGGCGGCGACTTCGACTCGATCTTCGGCCTCACGCACTCGGGCATCTGCGAGCTGTTCGAGGCCACCACTGGTGACTTCGATCTCGCGGCCATCAATCCGGTTCTCGACGCCGCCCGCCGCGGTATCGGAGGAGACGACATCGCCACTCCGGCGATCGACAGTTGGACCGAGCTGTACCAGGTCTGTCACCGCCACTGCGCTCGCTACCTCGCGGTGTACTACGGATCGGACGACGATGTCCGCGCGGACTCACAGCTCGCCGACTGGGTCGGATGGCTGGACGAGGTGCTGCCCAACGGCGTGGGATCGGTGACCGGTGGAGAGAGAACGCTGGCCGCCGTCGCTGAGCTGACCGCGACGATCATCTACCTCGCGACGGTGGAGCACGAGATCACCGGGTCGGGTCTGTGGGACTACCAGCTCTGGACCGACCTGTCTCCGGCACGCCTGTACCGCGATGGAAGCCGAGTCCCCGTCGACGTCTACCAGCGGCTGGTGAACGCCAACTTCAACCTGAACGTGCACAGAGCACGCCTGCTGGATGACGGCATGGTCGCGATGGCGCTCGACGATCGTGGGGCCCAGGCCTTCATCGACTTCCAGCAGGACCTGCTGAACGTCCAGGCGCGGATGGATCAGCTCAGGCCTGCCCCGTGGCGTATGGAACCTCGCATGCTCAAGGCCAACATCAACGCCTGAGTGGTCGTTGAATCACTCGCGACCGGCGATGTAGCGAAGTCCCGTCAGCGAGGGGCGGAACAGGTAGATCGAGCCGGCGGTTCTTGTGAATCGGGGGAACCCGGTCAGCACGAGCGGCTCCTGACCCTTCACGGGGATTTCGAACCTGCTGGTGCGCTCGTCGTTGGCGCCGATGATCGGGTCGTTTGTCCCGGTGACGCTCGGGTCCTGGAGGCCGAGGTTGATCCAGTCGTACATCACCGCCTCGAACTGGGCGACGAGACTGGCGCACAGAAAGCTCCCGAGAAGGCCGCGCGCGACTCCGTCGTCGGGGTTGTCCGGGTCGTACGGCCGTCCGTATGGCATGCCGCGCCGAACGATCGGCCGGGTGTAGTTGGCGCTGCGCTGGACGATGCGGCTGCCACGGGGATTGGCGCGCCGGATGTGCGCGCCCACAGGACACAGGAAGCCACTCTCGTCGTCGAGCGCCACGTCGGAGTCGGGGTAGTCGAAGTCGTTCACCTTCTTCGCTCCGTCGTCGCTGACGGGGTGGGTGATGTCGCTTCCGCCGTCGGGCGCACCTGGATTCCAGTGCGACGGCGACAGGGGAACGCCATTGCGCCACCGACCCATGAGCTTCGCGGCAACGAGCTCCTTGTCCCACTCCTGGGGGACGACCTCGGGGAGTTCGGACCCGACTCTGCGTTGCAGCTCTTCGTTGATGGCGGCGGCACCGGTCTCGAGGAACTGCTCGAACGCGTGGGTGTCCTGCTCGAGGATCCGGAACGCGTCGAAGCACCCGTTTTCGGCCAGCTCCAGTGGATTCGGCATCTCCCAGGCGACGCTGGGGAAGGTCGTCGGGTGATCGGGCCCGAGAAGGACAGCGCCGAGCGGCGCCACAGGCTGCGCGTTGCGCAGGCCCGTCCTGTTGCCGTCGAGCCAGAACTGGGGCTGGGAGATGCTGTCGCGGTAGCCGTAGTGGACTTGGTTCGGCTCGGCATCGGGGTCGTACGCATCGAAGGTCGCGCCGTCCAGCTCGAGAACGCACTCGTAGGCTCCGGACCGCTCCCACGAGGTCTGGATGCGGTCGCAGATGGCTTCGAGGTCCTCGAGATGCTCGCGGCTGTGGACCGTCCACATGAGGTGGGCGCGATCGGGGTCACCCAGGCCACCGCACCAGGCATCGGGCCCACTTGCACCCACATCGCCCAGCTTCTCGGCTCGCCTGGCCACGCCTTCGAGGTACTCATCGGGGAAGCTGGCCACCACGTCCTCGGGAAGACCGAGTGCGTGGAGTCCCGTGGCGGAGATCCCGACGTTGAAGCAGGTGTCTGGCTTGGTGCCCCAGTCTCGTCCTGGGGTGATCTGCGGAACATCGCTTCCACCGGAGACTGCATCGCGAATGAACTGCTGTGCTGCTCCCTGGTCGTCGACGCGCACGACGAGGTGGCGGACGTAGCGCATCCGGTAGCCGCGGAGGATGTTCCCCTGGACGTCGGCGAGCAGGTCGTTGTCCGGTTGGGCCTGCATCGTCACCACCCCACTTTCAGCGCGTCGCGGATCTGGGCAGCCGAGAAACCCGGAGTGCTCCGATACAGGAACAGCTGCACGTTGGGGTTGTCGTCGAGCAGCAGCGCCAGCCGCCGCGGGAGCTTGACGAGGTCGTCGCTCACCGTTGCCACGTCCTCAGGGAGCCGCAGCGCGTCGTGTGCCCTGACCCAATCGATGAACTCGTCGGGGTGTTGTTCAACCGGGGTGCGCGGTGGGTCGGCGATGTACTGCAGCAGCGTGTCGAAGGCCCCGCCGACGTTGTAGATGAAGTCGCGGATGTAGTTGGAGAAATCTCCGTCGTACAGGCTGAACATGCACAGGTTGCCGTCGACGATGTCGAACCGACCGACGTGCACCACCTGGGTGTTGTCCAGGCCGACGATGACCTCCTCGACCACGCCGACGAGGTCCTGCACCATGTACGCCCGCTCGATGGGGGACGTGTCGCGCAGCGGCATCACGAGGTTCATCGGAATCTGGACATTGTCGGTGGGATTCATCGAGAAGCCCGAGGGTGGTGGTTGCGGCGGATCGCGCCACTTCCAGAACGCGATGAGCGGGCGTACAAGGAGGTTTTTGAGTCGCGTGGTGATGGTCATTGGATCCCCCTCCGATTGCCCGCGACGCGCGCAGCGTAACCGACCCATGAAAAGCCCCGGAAGTAGGGTGGCTCATGGACCAGATCTCGCCGCAGCTCGTGGACGAGCTCATCTCGAAGATGCAGGTGGGTTTCCCTGATCACGTCGAGGGTGAGCGTCCGATTCACAGCAGCGGCGTCGGGGCCATCGGCTGGTTCCAGGGCAGTGATGTGGCGTCGGAGTACTGCAAAGCGACACACTTCGGTCGTCAGTGGACTCCCGTGCGCGTTCGGTTCTCGAACGGCAACGGCCAGCCGGACCCCGACGGTCGACGTCAGGTTCGCGGGATGGCCATCAAGTTCTACCTGAACGCGACGCTGAGCGAAGAGCTCGAGATCGTTCCGAGGTGGGACGGGGCTGAGATCGTCGAGACGGATCTTGTGTGCATGTCCGTCCCCACGTTCCTCGCAACGTCGGCCGAGGAGGTCCTTGACTTCGAGAAGTCGATCGCGCCGCGCAAGACCCGCCGGCCCAGCCCGTGGGCTCGGTTCAAGTCGCTCGTGACGATGTGCCCGCTGCCGGTTCAGGACGCGGGCGTCGACTACTCCAACACCGACGGCATTCTCGAGTTCGCCGCAGGTCACCCGGGCTCACACGGGTTCATCATCGCCAACTCGCTGCTGCGGACGCCGAGCAGCTACGACCGCCTGACCTATCACGCAGTTCACGCCTTTGAGATCGAGAACACTCGTGGAGAACGTTCGATGGTGCGTTTCACGATGGAGTCCACGTCGGGCAACCACTACATCGGTGCCCCCGACGACAAGACCAACACGGTGGGCAATGAGGAGGATCCCGCCTATCTCCGTGATGGCCTGAAAGACCGCCTCCACCGAGCGCGGCGGTTCACCCTCAAGATGGCCGTCGCCGATCCCTGGGACGACACCGCGGATTGCACCACACCCTGGCCGTGGAGCCGCAAGCGGGTCCTGATGGGCTCCCTCTCACTCGTGCGCGCCATCCCTGATGACGTCACCGAGAAACTGGCCTTCAATCCCGGACGACTCGTCGATGGCGTTGGCCTGTCCGACGACCCCGTCTTGCACGCGCGGATCGCCGTGTACAACGAGTCGCAGCAGCGAAGGGGTGCTGACCTGTGCCCGGTGGCCCACGGAGAAACGTGATCGCTCAGGTCTGGCTGAGCTCGCGTCTCGCGTCTCGAATCTCGCGCCGCGCGAACTCCATGGCGCTCTCGTAATCCATCGCAGCGCCTTCGCCATAGCAGGCCTCGAACTCGTCCACGCCCATCTGGGCCCGCAGGTCGTCTCGCAGTTCTTCCACGCCGGGAGCCAGTCCGAGGCCGTGCTGAGTGCTCGCGCCGAGGATCGCGGCCGCCAACTCGAGCCGGCCGATGCGCGCGAACAGGGCACCAACGTCCATCAAGGTCGTGGCAACGCTTCCGTGATTTCCGGCGCGGTAGAACGACTCGACGACCGACGCGAGCATCTCCAGGGATCGGTCGTGATCTCCGTCGAACCGGGCGAGCGCGGCCAGCTCCCGAAGCATGGTGCTCTCGAAGTAGTCGAGCCGCTGGTCCCGCGCGTAGACGAGTGACTCTTGCAGCACCCGCACCGCTCGCTGTGGGTCGACATCGGCGTACGCCCGCGCCTCGCCATTGAGCGCGTACGCGATCAGATACGGATTCTCCGTTGCCCGCGCGGCGTCGAGTGTTGCCTCGACGATCGAGCGCGCTTCGTCGGGCCGCCCCATCCCGGGAAGGACGGAGAGCCGGAAGCCGAGCCCGATCGTGCGTTCGAGGGTTCCGCCCGACTCCATGATCGTCAGGTACTCGAGAAGACCTTCCATGTCGCCCGTGTAGCGGTACCCGAGCGCTGTCCACATTCCGCTCCACGCAGGGTCGAAGCCGTCATGGCTGTCGTCACGCTCGAGATCCTTGGCGCGTCGAGCCCGCTCGACCGACAGCTCCGGGTGGCCGATGATGCCGCACAGAGCGGCGGCGGTGTACACCCTCGGCAGATGTGGGAACGGCTCGGCGTCCTCGAGAGCGATGATTTCCTCGGCCCACCCGATCGCCTCGAAGCGCATCAGGGGGAACCCCAGCATCGTTGCATGGGCGGCGATCGTGCCTGCGAGAGCTGGTGAGCCGTGGTCGCGCGAGTAGAGGAAAGCGGAGCGGAGGTTGGCGTATTCGCGGTCGACCCAGTCGAGGGCGTCGAGCTGGTCGCGACCGTTCCATCGGTCCCAGCGCTCCACGCTCGTCGACGCGTAGTAGGCCGCGTGCCGCTCGTGCGCATGGTCGGCCCGGCCCGACTCTTCGAGCCTCTCGAATGCAAACGTGCGGATCGTCTCGAGTAACCCGTAGCGAGACGTGCCGCCGAGCCGCTCTGCGACGACGAGCGACTTTCGCACCAGCGAGTCGAGCACGTCCAACACCTCGTACTCGTCGAGTCCACCGACGACCGAGCTCATCGCGTCGAGGTCGAAGCCGTCGGCGAAGACAGCCGCGTGCTCGAGGAGATGACGCTCGGTGTCGTCGAGGATGTCGTACGACCAGGCAACGGTCTGACGAAGCGTCTGGTGATGGTCGTCGCCACGTCCCGACCGCTTGAGGAGCCGGAACCGATCTTGGAGGCGGTCGAGGATCTCTTGCACTGTCATCGATCGGACGCGTGCGGAGGCGAGTTCGAGCGCGAGGGGGAGTCCGTCCAGTCGGTCGCAGATCTCGGCGACTGCGACGAGCTCGGCGTCAGCACGCAGGTTGTAGTCAGGCGCCACGCCTCGGGCGCGTTCGATGAACAGTGCCACGGCCTCCGAGTCCGGCCGAATCGCCAGGGCGAGCGGCGGTACTACGACGACCTGCTCCGCAGGGATCTGCATGGCTTCGCGCGATGTCGCGAGAACCCGCACGCTGCCGCCAGCACGCGCCATCACCTCCGCGAGGTCGCCTGCGGCTGCGAGGACGTGCTCACAATTGTCCAGCACGATGAGGAGCCGCTGGCCCCTGATGGTGTCGGCGATGCTCTCCGTCACCGTCGAACCAGGCCGGGCGGTGATGTTGAGCGTGCTGGCCACCAGATCAGGAACCGACGACGAGTCGCGAACGGCGGCCAGCTCGACGACCCACACGCCATCGGGAAACCCGGAGCCGACACTGGCGGCGCATTGCATCGCCAGGCGAGTTTTTCCCACCCCACCGGTGCCGGTGAGGGTGACCAGCGGATCGTCGGCCAGGAGATCGCACACGTCAGCGAGAAGCCGCTCACGTCCGATGAAGGTGTTCGCGACAGGATCCAGGTTGCCGGGAAGCGCGGAGATCGTTCGCAGGGCTCCGAACTCCACGGCCAAGCCATCGGCGACCACTTGATGGAGGGTGACGGGATCGGTGAGATCGCGCAGGCGATGCCGGCCCAGGTCGATGGTGTCGATCGATCGGACGATGGCAGCGACTTCTTCCGCGAGCAGGATCTGGCCGCCGTGCCCGGCTGACATCACCCGTGCCGTCCGGTTCAGTACGGGGCCGAAGTAGTCGTCGTCGCGTGATTCGGCTTCACCAGCACCGATGCCCATGCGAACCGCCAGATCGAGGTTCAGCTGGGCGCGGATCGCGGCGCGGACCGCGTTCTCCGATGACTGAAACGCCGCGCACACGCCGTCTCCCGTGTGCTTGAACATCCACCCGTCGTGGTCCTCGATGGCCGACCGAAGGACCTCGTCGTGTCGAGCGAGCGATGCCCGCATCGACTCTGGATCGGCCTCCCACCCGCGCGTCGAGCCTTCGATGTCGGTGAACAAGAAGGTGACGGAGCCCGTCGGTCGCTCCATCGGACGATGTTGTCACATGCTTTGTGATCGAGGCCAAGCCTCGAGGGAGCGACCGAGCAGTCAGCTGCCGTAGCCGCGTGCGGCTTTGGCCAGCTCCCGGAGTTCGGCGCGCTCGTCGTCGGTGAGTACGTCGAAGTCGGGCCCGTGCAGCTGATCGGTGTGTGCCTCGATGGCGTCCCGCTGCTCGCTGAGGTCGCCGACGTCGGGATACGGCTTGGACCACCCGAAGAACTCGGCGTTCCATTCGCCCGCCGGACCGCTCAGAATGGCCTCGAGTGGCCCCATGCCCGCTGCCTGGACTGCGATGCAGTGGCGGCCGAAGCGCAGCTCGCGCATCGTCTGCGCGAGCTGAAAGGTGCGGGCGGCGCCGGATTCGGCAGGCAACTCCTGGTCGCGCCAACCGACGAACGTCGGTGCGCCGGCGGGGTTGGCCGAGGTCACGACTTGCTCGAGCAGCTCACCGAGCCGCTCCACGCCGTCCATTCCGCCGAGGCGCTGTTCGCCGTACTCCTGGCAGATTCCGGCATAGATCCTTGCGCCCTCGATCGGGCTGCACACCGCACGGCCGTCGGAGACCATCGATCGCATCAGGCCCGGCTCCCAGAAGTACGCCGCGGCGACCACGTTGTCCGGCGGACATTGGCCGAGAACCCCGAGCCGGCCGGTGGCGTAGGCCCCCCTGCCCTCGGCCATTCCGCGCTCGTGTGCCTTCTGCAGAGTGGTGTCTGCCATCAGCCACTCCATTGCCAACATGCCGATCGATCCCCGCATGCTGCGGGCCACAGTGACGCTGTCCATATGCACACGATAGTGACCGGCGCGCACGGACGCCGGGCATGAAAGGGAGCGATCCGGCTACCGTCATCACGATCGATTCGAGGGGGTCGCAATGCACGTCGGCTATTCAGTCGCCTTCCAGAACCCGGAGAACGCACTCTCCGACAAGGAGGTCTGGGACCACGAGATGCGGATGGTCGAGGAGGCCGAGGATCTCGGCTTCGACTCGGTGTGGACCGTGGAGCATCACTTCACCGACTACACGATGTGCCCCGACCCACTGCAGCTTCTGGGCTGGATCGCCGCCAAGACCAACCTCCAGATCGGCACCGGCGTCATCGTCTTGCCGTGGAACGACCCGATGCGCCTGGCCGAGCGAATCGCGATGCTCGACAACCTCTCGGGTGGTCGGCTCATCCTCGGCATCGGCCGCGGTCTGGCGCGGATCGAGTACGAGGGCTTCCGTGTCCCGATGGACACGAGCCGCCAGCGGTTCCTCGAATACGCCCGCATGGTGCTCGAGGGGCTCGAGAACGGCTACGTGGAGTGCGATGGCGAGTTCATCCAACAGCCGCGCCGCGACATCCGTCCGGCTCCTGAGCATTCGTTCGTCGGCCGCAGCTATGCCGCATCGGTGAGCCCCGAGGGCATGCCCCTGATGGCCCAGCTCGGGGTGGGTCTGCTGGTGATTCCGCAAAAGCCGTGGGAAGTCGTGGAGGAGGACTTCCGCTCCTACAGCGAGGAATGGGTCAAGCATCACTCCCACGAGCCACCCCCGCCACTGTCGGGCGGGTTCTGCCTCGTCGACAGCGACGCGGGCCGGGCCGAGGAGAAGGCCCTGGAGTGGATCGGCCGGTACTACGGCACCGTCATGAAGCACTACGAGTTCGGTGAGAAGCGTCCGCACGAGGGCGTGAAGGGCTACGAATTCTACGAAGGCATCTCCCGGTACATCGAGCGGCACGGCGGCCAGGGCGCCGCGGAGGACTTCGCGCGCTTGATGCCCTTCGGGACCCCCGATCAGGTGCTGGAGAAGATCCAGTTCATCCGCGAGAAGATCGGCATCGCTGCCTTTTTCCCCAACTTCAGCTTCGCCGGCATGACCTGGACCGAGGCGCGCCGCAACCGCGACCTCTTCGCCAAGGAAGTCCTGCCGGTCTTGAAGGAGTGGGACGCTCCGCAGGTGGGGATTCCCGCTGCGGCATCGGTCGGCTGAGCCGACCTGTCAGCCCTGGATCCGCAGGAGATCCACAACGAAGACGAGCGGGGTGTTGGGGCCGATCGAGCCTCCGCTGCCCGTTTCGCCGTATGCCAAGTCGCTCGGAATGACGAGGATGCGTCGTCCCCCCTCGCGCATGCCGAGCAAGCCTTCGTCCCAGCCCTGGATCACCTGACCGACTCCGATCGGGAAAGCGATCGGCGCGCCGCGACCCCATGACGAGTCGAAGATCGTGCCGTCGAAGAGGTTGCCCTGATAGTGCACGGTCACGGTGTCGCCCGCCTCGACCGCGTCACCGCCGCCGACCGTCACGTCGATGATCTCGAGCTCGTCGGTGGCTTCGGTGATGTCGGGGATGTCCGGCGGCGTGCTGTCGACGACCTGGAGTAGATCGACGACGAACACGAGCGTCTCTCCGGGGCCGATGTCCGGACCGGCTCCAGCGTCGCCGTAGGCCATGTCGGCGGGGATCACCAACAGTCGCCGGCCGCCTTCGGTCATGCCGACGATGCCGATGTCCCACCCAGGGATCAGGTTGCCCACGCCGATCGGTGAGAAGAAGGACTGTCCACGGTCCCACGAAGCGTCGAACTGAGCACCGCTGGACAACGCGATGCCGACGTAGTGCACCTCGACGACATCGCCCGCGTTGACCGCCGGTCCGTCGGTGGTGGTCACGTCCTGAACCAGCAGCGCGCCCGGGGGGCCCGGATTGTCCGGATTCAGGGTGATCGTGGGCTTACCGGGGTCTGCGACAGTCGACGCGTAGTCGGCTGCATTCCCCCCGCCGGCGACGTCGGGCGCTGCTTCGGTTGCACTCGATGGCTCGGACTCGGCTGCCGTGGCGTCCGGCGCGGCGTTGGTCTCAGCGTCGCCGGCATCGGTGGTGTCGCTGTCGCTGTCACCGCAAGCGGAGGCGAGGACCGCGAAGATCAAAAGGAGGGGAGCGATTCGACGCATGGGCGCCGAGGGTACGTGCTCGGCCGGAGATAGCGGAGGCGTCAGAACTCGGTTCCCTCACCGACCTCGATCATCCAGTCGATGAGCTCTTCGAGCTTCACGGCGTCGATGGCAGCCACCGTCTCGACCTGCGCGCTGACCATGGTTCCGAGCGGCGACACGTACCAGAGGCCGTCGAACTCTACGGTGAGGATCCCGAGACGCGGCGTCGAGGTGAAGATGTCGAAGTCGGGGAGTTCGCCGAACCCGACGAACTCATCGATCGCGTCCTGCGCGTCATCCTCGCAGAACTCCTCGACCTGCTCGGGCTGGTTCGGCTCCGTGAACACGGTCCTGAAGCAGCCATCGACATAGGACAGCTCGACGCGACCGAAGCCGTCTGGGCTCACGATCGTCGCGTGGAATTGGCCATCACCGACGTCGAAGCGCCCGTTGACGACAGGTGACTCGACCTCGACGCCGATGGCATCGATCGCCACCAGGCGCCCGGAATCGATGCCCGTCGAGCTGAGATCGAGGCGGGTGAGCTCGATGCGCACGTCGTTGCTCTCCAGCCCGTCGCGTGCGAATTTCTCTGCTTCGGCGAGCGACTCCAGGAAGAGGGGCGAGTAGGCGTGCAGCGCCTCGGCCTCGTCCGGCGGCAACAGCTCGATCACCCGCTGGAGATCGACGGCGAGAAGCGAGCGGATCATCTCCTCGACCGCAGCCTCGGCGGTCGCCTCTCCGCGTGCGACGAGGGCGTCTGCAGGGTTGGGGAGTGGGAGCCCCGCGTCGCGGCGCGCCGTCTCGGCGACCGTGTACCACGCGCTGATGTACCAGCGACCGTCCCGGCGCACGACGGCGATCCCGTCGTCGGTTGGTTCGATGTCGCTCACGTCGCGCGTTGCATCGCCGATCTCGGTGGCCGAGATCCGATCGAGGACGAGCGGGCCGAACGGGAACTCGGTCGGCTCGAAAGCGGCTGAGGTCTGGCCGCCGAGCAACCGCACGATGGCGAGATCTTCTGTGACCTGTTCGACGTCGAGCTCCACATCGGCGAACTCGAGGTCGATCCCGGCGACCGCGGCTGGATCGAACGATGCGTCGAGCACGCCGAGACGCTGGAGCTCGGTGACCATCTGGAAGCTCGGGTCGGTGAGGGTTCGTCGTTCGGTCGGGAGCAGCATCTCGGCTGCACCGAGCATGTCCTCTTCGGCGAGCGCGTCGAGGGCACCGGTGACGGCTTCCTCGGGGGTGGCGCCACCTGCGGCGGAGTTGGAGCTCAGCGTCGTGACGCCGATCGCGACCGCGATGACGAGGCCGATCAGGGCAACGGCGAGGATCGCACGCTGTGGGCCGCCGTTGCGCGACAGCTCCGCCTGCTCGATGGCGATGTCGTGGGCACCGAGGCCGTGCGCCGGAGGCTCATCGCCCATGTTGTTGCCGCCACCCACCGGGTCGTCAGTCATGTCTTTCCTCGATCTGTGAGCCGGTCCTCGAAAGAGCGAGGACAAGAGTCATGTCGACCGCGCACACCACCAAGTTGACCCACACGCCCCAACGATCGGAGAGCGGGGATCGGAGCACGATCACCGCCCCCGATGCTGACACAGCGATCGTCGCCAGAGCGGTCACCTGCATCAGGAGCCGCGATCGGAGGATGTGGGCGATGAAGACCGCGACGGCTCCGGCCGGGATGAAGAAGAACGCGGCGAGGGCCACCCGCCCGAGCAGCGATTGGGTGACGTCGAGCCGGGCTGCCGTCGTCGCCAGCTCCCACCCGCTTCTGGCGCGGCGTCCACTGGCCGCCCAGGGCAGTAGCAGGGTGGCAGCGATTGCCGCCGTCGTCGCCGTCACGGCGAAGTGCAGACGGCGGCCGGCGATCGCGTGTGGGATCACTCGGGCCTGACGCGGTAGCCCGCCCCGCGAAGGCCGTTCGCCACGTCGGTCGCATGATCGGCGTCGCGCGTTTCGATCGCCAAGTCCAGCACCGCGGCGGTCGCGATCACATCGCTCCACATACGTTGATGGCTCACCTCGACGATGTTCGCTCCGTGCTCGCCGACGATGGCAGAGACCGAGGCGAGCTCGCCGGGTACGTCTCGGAGGTCGACGGACATCCGGCTCAGTCGTCCGGTGCGAATCAGCTCGCGCTGCAGCACGTTGGCCAGCAGCCGCGTGTCGATGTTTCCGCCACTGACGACCAGTCCGACCCGACGTCCCGCGTACAGTTCCGGCTCGGTCCGGAGTGCGGCCAACGCGATTGCACCCGCGCCCTCGACCACGGTTTTCTCGATCTCGATCAGGGTGGCGACGGCTGCCTCGATCGCCGGCTCGGGGACGAGCCGCACCGCGTGCACGAGGTCTCGGATGATGGGAGCGGGCAGCTCGCCGGCTCTGGCGACGGCGATTCCCTCGGCGATCGTTTGACCTCCGACGGTTCCTGACTCGTCGGCGTCGTGCTTGAGCCGGTGGGTTCCCGGCCACCGTTCGCTCTGTACGCCGATCACCTCGATGTCAGGACGGCGGGCGCATGCGGCCACTGCGACTCCAGCGATCAGCCCGCCTCCGCCGACCGGGACGATGAGGACCTCGAGATCCGGTTGATCGTCCAGCATCTCGATGGCTACGGTGCCCTGGCCTGCCATGACGGCTGCGTCGTTGTACGGAGGGACGAAGACCTGACCGTGCTGCTCCAGGAGCTCATCGGCGTGCCGGGCAGCACTCGGGAAGTCGTCGCCGGCGAGCACCACCTCTGCGCCCAGCGCACGCGTGTTGGCGACCTTCACGTTGGGGGTGAACCGGGGCATCACGATCGTCGCGGGAATGCCGAGCCGTCCCGCGTGGTACGCCACGCCCTGCGCGTGGTTGCCTGCAGACACCGCCAGGACGCCCCGCTGCCTCTCTTCCTCGTCGAGTTGGAGGAGACGGTTCAGCGATCCGCGGTCCTTGAACGACGCGGTGTACTGGAGGTTCTCGAGCTTCAGCCACACGTCTGCGCCCGTCATGGCGGACAGGGTCCGCGAGTGAACGAGCGGCGTTCGGACCAGATGCCCGTCCATTCGGCCGGCCGCTGCCGCGACGTCGCTGGCGGTGATGGCGTGGCCTGACATGGTGCGAACTTACGACGCCGTCCGCACCGCGGCCATCATGGGTGCGGTGATCGAGTCGACCGAGACCAGGGAGTGGGAGGCGCCGCCGAGCGCGTCCCCCGCCGGCTGGTCCCAGCTCATGGAGCGACTCGGCTTCGCCGTTCTGGTCGTCACCCTCATCGCAGTGATGGTGGTGATCGACACCGGACACGAGGACGTCTTCGCGAGGATCAAGCTCCGCGTGGCATTCCTGGGGGCGGGCGCCCTCGCCGTCATCCTCGTTCTCGCGGGAGGTGGCCTCCTTCGTCGACGGCACCTCGCGGACTGGCTCGTCCTCGGGTACGTGGCGTGGTCGGGGCTGGCGTGGGTGGTGGCCCCGGACCTGGGAGATCAGTGGTGGGGTGAGCGATTTCAGTTCCAAGGCATGGGCTCGGTCGTGACGTATGCGCTGCTGTACCTCGCCGCCCGTCGGTGCGTTGCCACCTCAGGTCAGTTGGTCTCCTTGCTGTGGTGGGTGCTGGCAGGTGGAACTTTCCTCGCCACCTATGGGGTTCTCCAGCGCGCCGACCTCGACCCGGTGTGGGACACCCTTCTCGACGGTCGCGTGTTCTCGACGATCGGCAACCCCAACACCTTGGCGAGCGTGCTCGTGTTGATGCTGCCGCTCTCGTACTACTTCGTGCGGCGCGGGTCGGTGCCCCAGCGTGCCGTCGCCGCGGTTGCGGCGGTGAGCATCGCCGTCGCGCTCGTCTTCACGGCGAGTCGCGGTGGGTTCATCGCAGCCGCGGTCGGCGTCATCATCTTCGTGACGCTCGGACCGCGGCCGTCGCGCCGTGAGGTCGAGACGGCCGCGGCTGGTGTCCTCGTCCTGGTCGCGCTGGTGATCGCCGTGTCGCCGCTTAGGACCGAAGTCACCAGCGCGTGGGACCGGGCGCTCTCCACGTTCGACTCCTCGGACGAATCGCGTCGCTTTCATGTCGACGGCTGGAACGTGACCCTCGCCATGGTCGTCGATCACCCGCTCGTCGGTGTCGGCCACGAACGCTTTCCCGTGGAGTTCCCGGCGTATCGGGACCGAGAGCTGTCCGACGAGGCGATCGCCCGCTTCGCGCCATATCGCCTCGAAAGCCCCCACAACGTGCCGCTCGCCATCGCGGTGGGGGCCGGGCTGCCCGCGCTCGCGCTCTATCTCTCGCTGGTCGCGGTGACATTTGCGGCGTGGATCAGGCACCCGCTCGAACGGACGCTCCAGGCGGCCATCGTCGCGGTCGTGGCATCGCATCTTGTCGCCGACATGTTCGTGACCGCCGATCTCTCCTCGGCCAGCGTCTTCTGGGTGCTGCTCGGGGCGATGGTGTCGGTGGTGCAGACCGGCTCGTCGGTCCAGGCCGATTCAGACCACTGAGGACGCCACTGCCGACATGTGATCGGGCCCGATGTCGCAGCAGCCCCCGATGATGGTGGCGCCCGCGGACATCCAGGCCCTGGCGTGCTCGGCGTAGCTCGACACCGACGGGGTTTCGTGGTCGTCGAACTCGGTCTCGGGCCCGAAGTCTTCTGGCATGGGAGGGAAGCCATTCGCATAGGCCCCGAACGGCAGTGATCTCGCGGTGTCGCGGAGCGTGGGCATCGCAGCGGTGACCGTCTGGGGCTGACAGCAGTTGACGAGCACCGCAGCCGGGTGGTGGCGATGTGCTTCGTGGACGGCGTCGCCGAGCGCTTCGCCGCTGCGGAGACAGGCCGTGCGGTGATCGGTGAGGGTCCAGGCGACCCAGGTCGGAGCGCTCTCGCCTGCGGTCGACATCAGGGCGGCCTCGGCCTCGCGGATCGACGACATCGTTTCGCACAGCCAGATGTCGACGAAGGGTCTCAGCGACTCCACCATCACGCCGTACCACTCCGCCATCTCGTCGGCGGACCGAACGAGATCGGGTCGGTAGCTCTCGTCGACGGGCGGAATCGAGGCGGCGATCTTCACCCCGGCGCGGCCTGCGGTCTCGCGAGCCGAGGCGGCAAGGTGCCCAGCCAATTCGAGTAGCTCGACCGCTCGCGACGTCAACCCCTCCACCCGCTCGAAGTGCATCGGCGTGCATGAGTAGGTGTTGGTGGTGATCACGTCGGCGCCCAGCGCGATGTACTCCTCGTGGAGTTGCTGCACCGCCTCGGGCCGGTCGATCAGCGCCCGCGTGGACCACAGAACCCGGTCACGGAGCCCGCGTCGCTGCAGCTCCTGACCCATGCCCCCGTCGAGCAGCGTGATCGGGGTGCTCATGCCCTGAGGCGCGTCAGCTGGGCACCAGGACAGAAGTGGATCCCCGCCCCGAACGCGAGGTGTGGGTTGGGCTGGCGGTCGACGTCGAGCGCGTCGGGGTCGACGAACATCTCCCCATCGCCATTCGCGGCGCCGACCAGCGCAAGCACCGAATCGCCGCTCTCGATGTGCGCGCCGTGCCAGGTGAAGTCCTCCAGAGCGGTACTGCTGATCATCTGTGCTGGGGAATCGAAGCGCAGGAACTCCTCGACGGCACGCGCCGCGAGGCTGGGGTCCTCACGCAGCCCAAAGAACTCCAGGGCGTCGTCGTGGCGGGGCACGAGCCAGGTGTTGAGCTTGGGGCTCCACAGGACGCGACCCGCCTCGCGCAGGCGTGCATAGTTGTCGTAGGGGTTGCGGAGCGCGTCGGCGGTGTAGGGATCGAACTCGATCACGCTCTCCAGTCTGGTGCACGTGGGTCGGCATCGTCGTGCTGCGCCTACGCTTCGGCCCATGGCGGAGTTCCTGACTCGCTGGAAGAGCCTCGGGACCGAGCTCGGGTGCGCGGTAGCGGCGTGGGATGACGTCGGCGACGATCTCGTGACCCGCCATGGCGAAGCGCATCGCTCCTACCACGTCGCCCGGCACATCGACGCGGTGGTTGGTCACCTCGACCAGCTGACCTCCGGCCGGCCGGCGCCTGCCCAAGTCCTCGCTGCGTTCTTCCACGATGCCGTGTACGACCCGCGCCGAAGCGACAACGAAGTAGTGAGCGCACGTCTCGCCGCGGAGTCACTCGAGCCCTTCGACCTCGACGCCGGGTTGATCGCCGACGCGTGTCGGATCATCGAGGCAACGGCGGGCCATGAGGCCGCTGATGAGCCTCTGGTGGAGGTATTCCTCGACGCCGACCTCGCGGTCCTCGGCGCGCCGCCTGCCGTCTACGACAGCTACGCCGCCGGCATTGCCGAGGAGTACAGCCACATGGCGCCCGAGGACTTTCGAGCCGGCAGGCGCCACGTGTTGGACCACTTTCTCGGTCGCGGCAACATCTTCAGCACGAGCCGCGGGCGTGAGCTCTTCGAGGAACAGGCCCGTCTCAACCTCGCGAGGGAGCGCTCCGCTCTCTGATCCGCTGATCGCTGTGATCCGCTGATCCCGGCTGCGCCGAGCAGGGGCCGCGATGCGGCGCTACCTTCGCCGCATCTCCAGGGGAGGGGAACATGGCCGATCCGGACCGCACCGCTGACCTGCACGCCCGCGCCGACATCATCCGTACCGAGATGGGCGGTGCCGACAAAGTCGCCCAGATGGCCGAGGCGGGCGATAGGACGATCCGTCAGCACATCGACGGCTTCCTCGACGAGGGCACGTTCCGCGAGATTGGCACCTTCAGCCGATCGCTGCGACCCGAGGTTCGCGACTCCACGCCCGGTGACGGAAAGATCGGCGGTCACGGCAACGTCGACGGCCGTCCCGTCGCGGTCTTCGGCGACGACATCACCGTGCTGCGCGGTTCGAGCTCGATCGTGGGGACACGCAAGGAGCACCGGCTCTACGAACGCGCGATGGCCATGGGCATCCCGCTGGTGCACTTCGGTGAAACGGGCGGCGGGCGCATTCCCGACCTCATGGGAGCCGAGGGCATCTCCGAGCCGGGCGGTCTGTTCACACTGGCCAAGCGGCGGCACAAGGTTCCGATGGCCACGATGATCACCGGCCAGTCGTTCGGCGGCTCGTCGTTTCTGTCTGGCCTGTCCGACTATGTGGTGATGGTGCGCGGATCATGTCTCGCCGTGACGTCGCCCAAGGTCTTCGAGATCGCGACGGGGGAGGTGATCAGCTTCGAGGACGTCGGCGGTGTCGATGTCCACGCGCGAAAGACCGGCCAGATCGACCTCGGCGTCGACACCGACGAGGAGGGCTACGAGGCCATCCGCCGCTGGCTGTCGTACCTGCCGTCCAACGCATGGGAGTCCGCCCCGCGCGCCGAGCCGACAGGATCCTTCGATCGCGACCCTGGTCTCGCCGACATGGTGCCTGCGAAGCGGACCCGTGGCTACGACATGGGAAAGGTCGTGGAGCGGATCATGGATCCCGGCACCGTCTTCCAGTTGCAGCCGACGTACGCCCGCAACGTGGTGTGCGCGATGGCCCGGCTCAACGGCTACTCGGTCGGCGTGATCGCCAACAACCCGATGTTCCAGGCCGGAACCCTCGATCCCGAGGCCTGTCACAAGATCATCCGCATGGCCACCGTCTGCGACGCTTACAACATTCCCATCATCTTCCTTGTGGACGTGCCGGGCTTCATGGTGGGCGAGCGGGTCGAACACGACCGGATGCTGCACTGGGGGATGCGCATGATGCACGCCCTGCAGAACGCGACCACGCCCACGTTGACCGTGTGCATCCGCAAGGCGTTCGGCATGGCGTGGCAGGCGATGAACGGGTCAGAGATGCCTGCTCTGGGCGTCTACTGCTGGCCGGGAGCCGAGATCGGCTTCATGGACCCAGAGGTGGGGGTGAACGTGGCCTTCGGATCCAAGCTCTCGCGCATCAGCGACCCAGATGAGCGTGAGGAGGCGCGGCTGCAGCTGCTGCGCGAAGTCGGTGAAGCCACCAACCCCTACGAGGCGGCCGGAACCATGCGCATCGACGAGATGATCGACCCGGGGGATACCCGGCGAATCCTCGCCCACGACCTGGAGATGTTCTCCAACCGCCCCGTGCCTGCACCCGAGGAGAGGCATCTGGCCTACTGGCCCACCTGCTGAGTCAGCTCACGAACCAGCACGCGGCGTGCCGCTCGCAACGGTAGTGGTCAGAAGTGGCGCGATGGCCTCGTCGAGAGGCAGGGGAACGCTGAAGAGGTAGCCCTGAGCGTTGCTGCAACCGAGAGCGCGGAGCCTTCGCAACTGCGCGTCGCTCTCCACTCCCTCGGCCACGATGCTGAGCCGCATGCTTCGGGCCAAGCCGATGAGCGCCGTGACGATCGAGCGGCTCTGGCGCTCGGTGAGCATCTTCTCCACGAACGACCGATCGATCTTGATCGAGTCGATCGGAAACGACACCAGGTGGCTGAGGCTGGAGTAGCCGGTGCCGAAGTCGTCCACCGCGATGCGGACCCCCTTGGAGGCCAGCGCTTCGAGCCCGCTCACCACCGTGATCGAGGCTCCGTGCGCTGGACGGTCGAGGATCGACCGTTCGCTGACCTCGACCGTCAGGCAATGCGGCGGGAGCTGATTGCGGAGCACCACTTCTTCGACGAGATCGGCAAAGACAGGGTCGGTGAACTGATTCGCCGAGGCGTTGACCGCGAAACCGACGTTGAGGCCGTGCTTTGCGCGGATGGTCGCGAGATCATCCGCGGCGCGGCGCAAGACGAACTCGGCCAGCTCACTGTCGCGTCCGACGTCTTCGATGATGTCGAGAAACTCCATGGGCGGAAGAAGGCCGCGTTCGGGATGCTGCCATCGCACCAGGGCCTCGAACTCGGCTGTTCGTCCGGTTCGCAGGTCCACGATCGGTTGATAGAAGAGAACGAACTCGTCCTTGGCGAACGCTTCGTCGAGCCGTTCTGCGAGGAGTCGTCGCTCCGTGACCGGACGGGCGCGTCCGGTGCGCATTCCGCGGCGCCGGTGTTTCTCGGCGTACATCGCTGCGTCGGCCTCCGCGAGGATGGTCTCAGCGCTGTCGCCGCTGTATGCGGTGACCGCTCCGACGCTGGCGAAGACCTGCACGGTGCCGGCGGAGAGCGAGAACGGCTCCGCCACTGAGGCTTCGAGTCGTGCGCTCAACCCGGTGGGGGCGTCGTCGCCGGTGGCGTCGGCCACGATCACGAACTCGTCGCCTCCGAGGCGCGCCACCATGTCGCCCTCGCGAACCATGTGCTGGAGGCGGCGACCCAACGCCACGAGCAGCTCGTCTCCGACACTGTGGCCGAAGAGGTCGTTCACCGGCTTGAAGCGGTCGAGATCGATGAACGCCACGACCACCGACTGTTCGTCGCCGGGGCGGCGGGCGCGTAGACGCGTTGTCAGCTCACGCACCAGCTCGCCGCG